>Ga0102590_1002414_pt1 | contig 22186 bp, 20 predicted proteins | sample AraplaMF_Col_mMF_FD_76859 | JGI IMG/M metagenome (GOLD analysis project Ga0102590, IMG submission 76859) | Arabidopsis root microbial communities from the University of North Carolina, USA - plate scrape MF_Col_mMF | ecosystem: Host-associated > Plants > Roots > Endosphere | place: USA...
TGCACCACCTGAAGACAGCACGTTCCAGAGCTGAAACTCCGGTGGATAAACGTGATAGCGTCGCGGCATGCCTTCCGCGCCGAGAATGAACTGCGGGAAGAACGTGAGATTGAACCCGAAGAAGATCAGAACCGCGGCCGTACGCGCCCAATATTCCGAATAGAGCCGGCCGGTGATCTTCGGCCACCAATAGTGCAGACCACCGAAATAGGCGGTCACCATGCCGCCGACCATGATGTAGTGGAAGTGCGCCACGACGAAATAGGTGTCGGTCGCGTGCACATCAAAGGCGAGGCAGGCGAGGAAGAGCCCCGTGAGGCCGCCGATCGTGAACAGGCCGATGAATGCGAGCGCATAAAGCATGGGAGCGTCAAAATGGATCGAGCCCTTGTGCAGGGTCGCGGTCCAATTGAAGACCTTGATTGCGGAGGGCACCGCAACGATGAAACTCATGAAGGAGAAGACGAGGCTTGCGACCAGCGATTGGCCGCTGACGAACATGTGGTGGCCCCACACCAGAAAGCCGACCGCAGCGATGGCGAGGCTCGCCCAGGCGACGAACTTGTAGCCGAACACCTGCTTTCGCGAGTAGCAGGATATCAGTTCGTTGACCACGCCCATGCCCGGCAAGATCATGATGTACACTGCAGGATGCGAGTAGAACCAGAACAGGTGCTGGAACAGCAGCGGATCACCGCCGATCCTGGGATCGAAAATGCCGACGCCGAAGAAGCGTTCCGTTGCGATCAGGAGCAACGTGATTGCGAGCACCGGTGTCGCCAGCACCAGAATGACCGACGTCGCATAGAGGGACCATAGAAACAGCGGCAGGCGATACCAGGTCAAGCCGGGCGCGCGTAGGCGGTGGATGGTGACGATGAAGTTGAGCCCGGTCAGAATCGACGAGAAGCCTGCAATGAAGACACCTGCGGCTGCGACGATGACATAGCTGTTGGAGTAGAGGGTCGAGAACGGAGTGTAGAAAGTCCAGCCGGTGTCGATGCCGCCGGCAAAGATGGCAAACAGCGTGGTGCAGCCACCCAGCATGAAAATGTACCAGCTCAACAGATTGAGCCGGGGAAAGGCGAGGTCGCGTGCACCGATCATCAACGGGACGATGAAGTTACCGAGCGTGTTGGGAATGGACGGGATCAAAAAGAACCACACCATGATGATGCCGTGCATGGTGAACAGGCGGTTGTAGATGTCCGAGCTGACCAGGTCGGCCTGCGGCGTGGCGAGCTCGATCCGGATCGCGGTAGCGGCCGCGCCGCCGATGAAGAAAAAGAAGATCAGGCTTGCGAAATACAGGATCGCGATCCGCTTATGGTCTGTCGTCAGGAACCATGACTTCAGCGTGTAGTTGGCGGTGAGATAGTTCATCTCGCTCATGGTGAATGTCCTGCAAGCGATTTGATGTAAATCACGAGCCGCAAGAGCTGGTCCTCGCTGACCTTGCCCTCGAATGAGGGCATCAGCGGCTCGTAGCTCGCGACGATCTGGCTACGCGGCAGCAGGATGGAATCCCGAATGTACTTGTCGTCCGCGATCACGCTGGTGCCGTCGGACAGCGGCACCGGCTTGCCGTATACGCCTTCCAGCGGCGGTGCACGGACCTTGCTGCCATTGCCATGGCAACCGCTGCACCCGAGCTCGCGAAACAGCATACCGCCTTCATCCGCAAGCGGACTTGATGGGGCCTGCTGAGTTAGCCACTTGGAAAAATCGGCCGGTTCCATTGCCACGATCTCGCCGATCATGCCGGAGTGGTCCGTGCCGCAATATTCCGCGCAGAACAGGTGATAGTGTCCCGGCTTGTCCAGCTCGATCTCGAGGTCCTGGTAGCGGCCCGGAACCACGTCATGCTTGAGCCGAAGGGCGGGAACGAAGAAGCTGTGAATGACGTCCTGGGACGCCATCACGAGCCTGACGGGACGTTTGACCGGAATGTGCAGGGCATTGATCTCCGACTGACCGCCGGGGTGCTGGGTCTTCCACATCCACTGCTTCGCGACGACGAACACATCATGTTCGTCCGACGTTGTCTGATAGATCTGGAAATACACGCTGGCCCCCCAGACGAAGAGCCCGAGAAAACAGACGAACGAGGCGGTGGTCCACCCGACCTCCCAATGCCAGCCTTTGGCGACGTGGTCATCGCGATTGGTCTGGTTGCCGGCGCGGTAGCGCACGCAAAACAGCGTGAGCAGGAAGAACAGCAGTCCGAGCACCAGTGCGCTTGTAATCAAAAGACCGGCGAACAGCAGGTCGACATCGCCGCTGTGCGGCGAGAGCCCGGGTTGCCACAGCGGAATCCACTGGCGCCACATTTATGCCAGCCTCGTCAGACGCGAGCTCATGGAGTCGGCCACCCGGGCAGCCCCTTGCGCAGGAGAATCTCGACCGCGCGGTCGATCGGAATGCGGACTTCGCCACGATTGCGATCGGCCCAGCCGTAACCGCGCTCGATCTGCTGGTCGCCCTGTCGTGATTTCTGCAGCGTGTCTCGAGGGGCGACTTCGAGCGGTGGCGCATTTGAGCTCAACGCGGGACGGCTCGCGGGCGTGATGCGTTTCATCGATTGCGGAAAAACGAGCGGCAGCACGAGCGGCGTGACTGCGACGAAAGTCGCAAGGCTCCCCGCAAGCCAGCCGACAAGGCGAAATCCGGCGTCCGACCGCTCGTAATCGAAGCGCTTGCTGCCCGCCATGTTCGTTGTCCTCGCTCGCGGCAGGACAATGCTGCATCTGGAATTGTGTTCCTGTTTAGGAACCAATGCGCGACGTCAAGATTGTCGCCCCGATAGCTCGCCATCGGGGCGCAGCGAGAATGGTCCAGTTATTCTCCCCTATGGCGGACACTTGGTTGCGCCTGTTTCTGATCGGCGGCCTGTCACTGGCCGGCGGCGGCACTGTCGCGGTCGTTGGCTTTGCGCGCTCGGCATATATGACAGACACCGACGTTCGGCCGCGCCAACCTGTGCCGTTCAGCCATCGGCATCATGCGGGGGAACTAGGCATCGACTGTCGCTATTGCCACAGCAATGTCGAAGTTGGCCCCTCGGCCGGCCTGCCGCCGACCGAGACCTGCATGACGTGCCACTCGGAGATCTGGACCAATGCGAAGATGCTGGAGCCGGTGCGGCAAAGCCTCGCGAACAACACGCCGATTCAGTGGACACGCGTGGCAAAGCTTCCCGACTACGTGTTCTTCCGTCACGACATCCATATAGCCAAAGGCGTCGGCTGCGAAGCGTGCCACGGCCGTATCGACCAGATGGCGCTGACGTATCGAGCGAAGGCGTTCACGATGGAGTTTTGCATCGATTGTCATCGCGATCCGGCCCCGCATCTGCGACCGCCGGACCACATCACCGACATGGCCTGGAAGCCGACATCGGATGCGCGCAAGGAAGGCGAAGAGATTGCCGCCCATGAGGGCATTCGCTTCGGTGAGCTCACCCATTGCTACGTGTGTCACCGATGAGGCGCCGCATCGACCATCAATCGATGGACCGACCGCGCGTCTGGGCAGGCGTTGAGGAGCTCTCCGATGATCCCAGGTTTCAGGCCTTCATCGAGGCGGAATATCCGGCGGTCCAGGAGTTCTCGAAGACTGCCCGCCGCGAATTCCTGAAGCTGATGGGCGCATCCTTTGCGCTGGCGGGGCTGACCGGCTGCGAGAAGAGCTCGTTCGTTGCCGCGTTACCCTATGTCGACCAGCCGGCGAGTGAGACGATCGGCTTGCCGCGCTACTATGCGACCGCCGTGTCGCTCGATGGCTACGCGCAACCCGTGATCGCCACGACTTATGGGGGGCGGCCAACCAAGCTCGACGGCAATCCGGGACATCCGACAACATTAGGCCGCAGCGACATTTTCATGCAGAGCGCGGTGCTGCAACTCTATGATCCCGACAGGGCGGCCGCGCCGATGCGCCGTGGCGAGCCCGTGAGCTGGGCGGACGTCGAATCGGCCATCGGCCTGATGCGCGAGAACTGGCTCGCCGATCAGGGCGAGGGCGTGCGGTTGCTGCTCGGACCCACGACGTCGCCGACGCTCTTGCGACAGATCGCTGCTTTTCTGAAGCAGTTTTCGAAGGCGCGCGTTCATCTGCATTCGACCGCAGGTCTTGATGCAAGACGACAAATCACGGCTGCGTCCTATGGACAGCCCCTCGATCAGCACTATGTGCTCGCAAACTGCGATGTGGTTGTCAGTCTCGACGACGATTTTCTGGGGCCTGGACCTGACCAGGTCCGCAATGCGCTGGGATGGTCGCAATCGCGCCGGCGGTACAGCGACCGGCCAGGCAATCGATTGTTCATGGCGGAAAGCGTGCCATCCGCAACTGGCGCATTGGCGGTCCACCGACTGATCGCCGACGCACGTCGCATGCCGGCGCTGGCTGAGGCGCTTGCCGATGCTGTCGGCGTCGCCGGGGCATCCCGGCCGGAATTGACGGACGCCGAGGGCCGCTGGATTGCGCGTGCCGCGGCCGCCTGCAAGGAACGGCCGGGACGCTCGCTGATTGTCTCAGGTTTGAGTGGAGGTGCCGCCGCCGGTCTCTGGGTCGCGAGGATCAATCAACAAATCGGGAATGCCGGCCAGACGCTCAAGCTGACGGCGCCGATCTCGGGACCAGAAAATGCGGGGACGTTGGCCGAACTGGTATCCGATATCAACAGCGGGCGGGTAGATTCGCTTGTCATCTTCGACGGCAACCCTGCCTACGGCGCCCCGGGCGAGCTCGGCGTCGGCGAAGCCATCACGCGCGTCCGCTCCTCGATTCATCTTGGCCTGCAGCGGGACGAGACCGGCGCTCTCTGCGAATGGCAGCTTCCTCTCGCACATGCGCTGGAAAGCTGGAGCGATGCACGCGCCGTCGATGGCATCGCGACCATTCTTCAGCCGGTGATCTCGCCGTTCTACGATGTTCGGACGGCGCACCAGATCGCCGGGATGTTACTAGGAGAGGTTGATCCGGCCGCAGATGCTGCCGTCCGCGAGACCTGGCGGGCGAGCTTTGGCGATGCATTCGATACGCGGTGGAAGCAAGCGTTGCATGACGGCTTTGTCGAGGGAGCCGAGCCGTCCATCACAGCCTCGCCCGCGAGCAACATCATCGCGCCGCCAGGCACGACTGGAGATCTCGACATCGTGTTTCGGCCGGACCCAACCGTCTGGGACGGCCAGTTCGCCAATATTGGCTGGCTCCAGGAGCTTCCCAAGACGCTGACGACCGTCACCTGGAGCAATGTCGTTGCCGTCAGCCCGGCGCTGGCAAAGCGTCTCGCTGCCAGCAATGGCGATCATGTCGAAGTGAAGATCGGTGAGCGTCGCGTGAGTGGACCAGTCTGGATCATGCCGGGTCAGGCCGACAATACGGTCGCGCTCTTTCTTGGCTATGGAAGGACCCGGGCCGGGCGGGTCGGTAATGATCTGGGTTATAATGCCTATCACGTGCAAGCCAGCGCGGATCCATGGCTGGCGCGCGGAAGCCTGCGCAAGCTCGATACCAGCGAAGATCTGGCGGTGACCCAGTTGCATCACCGCCTCGAGGGATTTGATCTGGCCCGCGAAGTCAGCCCAGGTCAGGCAGAACGCGCACCATCTGATCAGGCAAGCCTCTATGCCCCTTGGCCCTCGTCGAAGAACGCCTGGGGCATGGTGATCGATCTCGATAGCTGCATCGGCTGCAATGCCTGCGTGGCGGCGTGCACGGCCGAGAATAACGTACCTGTGGTCGGGGCGGATCAGGTCAGGGTCGGCCGCGAGATGCACTGGTTGCGGATCGCGCGCTACTACACCGGCGACATAGCCGAACCGCGCAGCTTCTTCGAGCCGGTACCCTGCATGCATTGTGAGGACGCGCCCTGCGAAATGGGCTGTCCGGTTCACGCCACGACGCACAGTCCGGAGGGCGTGAACCAGATGGTCTATAACCGTTGCATCGGGACGCGCACCTGTTCCAGCTACTGTCCCTACAAGGTACGGCGCTTTAACTTTTTCGACTATCGCGCCCCGGGCGATTCATCGGAGCATGCCGCCCACAATCCTGACGTGACCGTGCGCTCGCGCGGAGTCATGGAGAAATGCACCTATTGCACGCAGCGCATCGAGGCGGCCCACGTCGCTGCGGACAAGGAGAACCGTCCCTTGCGTGATGGCGAGGTGATCACCGCTTGCCAGCAGGCCTGTCCAACCAAGGCGATCGTATTCGGCGACATCAACGATCCGAACTCCGAGGTTTCGCGGCTGAAGCGGAGCAGCCGGCACTACGTGCTGCTTGAGGAGCTGGGAACGCGGCCGCGCACCACCTATCTGGCGCGGTGGCGCGACGATGATGATGCGGAATCGAGGCAGGGATGAGTGATCGATCCGACATCCTGCCGACGCGCCAGAGCATGGGCCGCATCGCCGACCAGCTCACCGATATTCCCCTGCATTTCCCGGTGGAGCGTCGCTGGCTGATCGCGATGATGTTCGCGAGCGGGCTGCTTCTGCTGTTGATGGTCTCGGTGGTCGAGCTCTTCACCCGCGGTGTCGGCATCTGGGGCATCAACATCCCCGTGAACTGGGCGTTCGCGATCCACAACTATGTCTGGTGGCTCGGCATCGGTCATGCAGGCACATTGATCTCGGCGCTCCTGCTTTTGACCGGAAGCGAGTGGCGTAACTCGCTCAATCGATTCGCCGAGACGATGACGCTGTTCGCCGTGGTCTGTGCCGGAATCTATCCGATCCTACATCTCGGCCGGCCTTGGTACGTCTACTGGATGTTTCCCTATCCGGCCACGATGGGCGTCTGGCCGCAATTCCGCAGCCCCCTCGAATGGGACATCTGGGCGGTACTGACCTATCTGACAGTCTCGCTGGCCTTCTGGTACACCGGCTTGATCCCCGATCTTGCCGCCGCGCGCGACCGGGCGACACGTCGCGGCTGGCAGATCTTCTTCGGTGTCACGGCACTCGGGTGGCGCGGCTCAGCCAGGCACTGGCTACGCTGGTCGCAGGCGTACCGCCTCACCGCAGGCCTTGCGGTGCCGCTGGTCGTATCGGTCCACAGCGAGGTGTCGCTGCTGTTTGCGGCGGGACAGATCCCAGGCTGGCACTCGACGATCTTTCCGCCGTACTTCGTGCTGGGGGCCGCGTTCTCCGGCTTTGCCGTCGTCTCCATCATCGCGGTGGCGCTGCGCTCGTGGTTCGGGCTCGAGAACCTCGTGACCAACGATCACCTGGACATGCTCGGAAAAGTCCTGCTCGCGACCGGCCTGATGACAGGCTATGGCTACGTGTTCGAAGTGTTCGACGCCCTCTATTCGGGCGAAACGCACGAGATTCAGACACTGGTCGACCGCCTGGCCGGCGCCTACGCCTGGACCTATTGGGGCGCCGTCCTTTTCAACTTCATTCCCCTCCAGGCGCTGTGGTGGCGCGTCGTGCGGCGAAGCGGATGGATGCTGCTGCTGGTCTCCGTATCTGTCGTGATCGGAATGTGGCTCGAGCGCTACATGATCCTCGTCACGAGCCTCTACCGCGATTTCCTGGTCTCGTCGTGGAGCCACTTCACGCCGAGCTTCTGGGACTGGTCGACCTATTTTGGCACGATCGGGTTGTTCCTGGTGCCGTTCCTTATCGCGATCAGGCTTGTCCCCATGATCTCGATCTTTGAGAGCAAGGAGCTTCTCCACGAAGAGAAACAGGAGAAGCAGCATGCCTGAAGGACTCTACGGTGCATTGGCAGAGTTCAAGAGCCCGGAAGATCTGTTGGCGGCCGCGCGGAAGGTGAGGGAAGCCGGTTACCGCGATCTCGATGCCTTCACGCCGTTTCCGGTCGATGGTCTCGATCGCATTTTGCGGCTTCCGCGCCCAACCATTGCTTTCGTCGGTCTTGCGGGGGCCGTCGCCGGCGCGGGAATCGCGCTGATCATGCAGTTTTACGTGAATTACGACTACCCGCTGAATGTCGGTGGCCGGCCGATCTATGCCATCTCGGCCTTCGCGGTCGTGACCTTCGAACTCACCATCCTGTTCTCCGCGCTCGCCATGCTGGTTGGGATGCTGTGGCAGAACGGGCTGCCGCGGCTCAATTATCCCGTGTTCGACACCGATCGATTTCACCGCGCCAGCAAGGACCGGTTTTTCCTTTGCGTGAGCGCGGACGATGCCAAGTTCGAGGCGGGCGAGACCTTGGCGTTCCTCGCTGGCATCGGGGCGCTGTCGGTGGAGCTTGTGCCGGGATGAACAGGCTGCCGCTCATCGTTCTGCTTGCAGCTCTGCTGGCGGCCTGCGACCAGAACATGGACGTGCAGCCGCGCTACAGCGAATATTCGCGCGCACCGCTGTTTCGTGGCAGCGTGCTGCGCCAGCCTCCGGCAAACACGGTCGCCCGCGATGATCTCGAACGGGAGAAGGCCGTTGTCGCCAAGCCAGCGCTCTCGGCCGCGCTGCTAGCACGGGGGCGGGAACGCTTCGGCATTTTTTGCTCGCCGTGTCACGGCGCCGGCGGCGACGGCACCGGGATCATCGTCCAGCGCGGCATGCCGAGGCCGACCAGCTATCACGACGACCGGCTGCGCGCCGCTGACGATCAATACTTCTTCGATGTGATCACCAATGGCCATGGTGCGATGTATTCCTATGCGGCCCGCGTCCCGCCAAGGGATCGCTGGGCGATCGTCGCCTATATCCGCGCGATCCAGCTCAGCCGACACGCCTCGCTCGACGACGTGCCGGCGGATCAGCGGGCCAGACTCGAGAGCACGCCATGAGAGTTGGTGCCGGCGCAAAGAGCGGGATGGCGATGATCTCGGGCTTCGCGCTGATCGCCGGATTTGTCGTCGACGCACGGTCGACCGCCGCGGCCTATCTCGTCGCCTGGATCGCTTGGGGTGCCATCCCGATCGGAGCGCTTGTCCTGTTCATGACGAGCTATCTGGTGCGGCGCCGCTGGACCGAGCAATTGCATCCCATCTTCGTCGCGACCACCGGGATACTGCCCGTTGTCGCGCTGACCTTCATTCCCATTCTTCTCTTTATGGGGGACATCTATCCCGCCATCGCCGATCCGGCGACACTGCCGCCGTTCAAGGCGGGCTGGTTCGCGCCATGGTTCTTCGTGTCGCGGGCGGTGCTCTACTTCGGGATCTGGATCGCGCTCGCGGCGTGGCTCCGGCGAGCCTGGCGCAATGATGAGGCCATGGTGCGCGCGGCGTCGGTAGGATCGATCGCGTGGACCTTGACCGTGTCGCTCGCCGGGATCGACTGGGTGGAATCGCTGGAGCCCGAATTTCATTCGTCGATCTATGGTCTGATCTATCTCAGCTTCGTGCTGACCAACGCAACAGCCTTCGTTATCGCTGCCGGCCTGCTGTCGCCACGACGGATTGGCCCGAGCCGCGGCTACAGCGGCCTGCTGCTCTCGGTGCTGTTGCTGTGGTGCTACCTCCATGCGATGCAGTACATCGTCATCTGGTCGGGAAACATTCCCAAGGAAGTCGCTTGGTATTTGGTGCGATCGGAGAATGGCTGGCAGTTCGTCCTGGCGGCACTCTCGTTCGGACAATTCGTGTTTCCATTCTGCGCAATGCTGAGCGCCCGGGTGCGATCGCATCCGCGCTGGTTGTTGGCCCTGTGCGGGCTGACGCTGGCGATGCGTTGGCTCGAATCTGCGATCCTCATTCTTCCGCCTGCCCACGGGCTGTCGCTTGCGGGGACAGCTGTAATGCTGCTCGCCGCGGCGCTCTTTCAGGGCTTGGTGCTGTGGCTTGCGTTCGAGGCGGTCCTCGAGCGGGGAGCGGCGGAGAGAGCGATCGTCGCGGCTATCTGGCCGCAAGCTCGCGTCGAAAGAGAAACCCGATCAGCAGGGCAAGGACAATGACGCTGATGGAGGTGGCCGCGAGCAGGAGCCGTCGCGCCGCCAGCGTGTAGGTGCCGCTGGCGGGATCGAAGCCGTAACAAAGCAGATGGATCTGATCGGTCAAGCGCCCGACATGCCCCTGACCTGCTTCGACCAGGGCCAGACGCAGACTCGTCGCATCCACCGCCAGCGCCGAGAGCGCGCGCGAAATCCGACCGTCGGGCGTCACCACGAAGGTGGCCGCGGGATGGGCGAATTGGTCGTGCTCGCGATCGTAAACGGTCTTCACGCCGAACGCATCGATCAGCGAGGCAACGCCTGTAGCTGCGGTGCGCAAGAAAACGCTGTGTTCGGGCAGGCCGTTCCTTGTGCTCAGCTGCGCATCCTTCATCGCCTGCGCCTGAGCAGCCGTATCCTTCGGGTCGAAACCGACAATGATGAGGCGAAAGTCCCTGCCGGCGCGCAGGCCGGTGTCGGCGAGCGCGTTCGACACGATCGATATCGCCGGTCCGCAAAGCGTTTGGCAGGTGTAGTCGGCCAGGATCCAGACCGTCGGGACGCCTCCAAGCCAGTCTCGCAACGGCGCTGCGTTGCCGCTCGGATCACGCATGCGAACTTGCAGTGGCAACAGTGCATTCAGCCGTAGCGTGAGCGTCGCTTGGTCAAGCTGGCTGGCCGTGACGGCAGCCTGGGTAGTGCGGGGGATCGCTCCAAGGCACACCAAGACGATCATCCATGCCGCGAGCAACGCGCGCATCCTTGAGACGTTGATCGTGCGTTGGGCCGGCAAAGGTGCCTCTGATCCCGTGATCCCACGTGCATGGCGGCGGCCACGATCGGGGCATTCGCATCCGGCAATGTCGGTGCGATGCCTTTGTTCCAAGATCGCCGCAACTACCTCGCCGCGGTCTGCCAGGCAAGCAGTCGCTGCTCGACCAGCGACACCGCAATCGACGTCACATATCCGGTGGCACCGAGCAGAATGACGCCGGCAAAAAGGTCGGCGGATCGGAACGCGCGCGCCGAGAGCAGGACCCACTGACCGAGGCCGTCGAGGCCGGCCAGGATCTCGCAGACCACCGAGAGGATCAGCGCGACCGTCAGGCTGAGCCGCATGCCCGCGAGGATGTCCGGCAATGCCGAGGGCAAGGCGATCTTGCCGATGATTGCGGCGCGCGACATCTGCAGCGAGCGGGCGACCTCATAGAGCCGCGGCTCGACCGCGGCAAAGCCGTGAATGGTTGCGAGCATGATCGGCCAGATCGCGCCGAAGGCGATCACGAACAGCGCCATGCCTTGCGTCAGCCCAAGCATCGCGATCGCGACCGGGATAATCGCCGACACCGGCAGCGGCCGCAGGAATTCCAGCGAGGGCGCGACATAGGCCCGCATCACCTTCGAGGATCCGATCAGTGCGCCGAGCGCAATGCCGGCGATCGAGGCGGCGAGCCAGCCATAGGCCATGTGCTCGAGCGTACCGATGAGCTTGCCCGCGAGATCGCCGCTCGAAAAGCCGCGCACCAGCGCGGCCCAGGCCCTGTCAGGGCCGGGCAGGAACACCGGCGAGACCAGGCGCAGGTCGGCGATCAGCTGCCACGCCGCGACGAAGCTGCCTGCGACCAGGATGCTGGCGACACGCCAGAGGATCGCAGCGCGGTTCATGGATTGTCTCCGGCGAGCGCGGCGCGGCCGAACAGGCGCCGCTGGGCCGCAATCATCAGGACGTTCAGCGCGTAGCCGATCGCGCCGATCCACACGAGATAGGCGAGCATCAGGTCGGCGCGCAGCGCCTGTTGCGCCAGCATGATGCCGGCGCCGAGCCCGATCGGATTGATCGCGATCTCGACCGTGACGGCGACGATCAGGGCGATGCCGGCCGACAGGCGGAAGGCGACGAAAATCCGCGGCAGCGCGGCCGGGATCACGACCTTCGCGATCCGTTGCGGCGCGCTCAGCCTCAAGGCGCGCGACACCTCCATCAAGCGCGGCTCGATGCTGCGCACCGCGCTGCGCGTCATGATCAGCATCGGCCAGACGCAGGCGAACGCCACGATCACGATCTCCATCCGGTAGCCGAAGCCGAGGGCGATCAGCGCAATCGGCAGCAGCGCGATCGAGGGGATCGGACGGATCGCCTCGACCGTCACCTCCATCAGCCGGTCGAGCGGGCGCGAGACGCCGAAGGTAATGCCGAGCGCAAGCCCGATGGCGCTGCCGATCGCAAGGCCAGCAAAGGCTGACAACAGCGTGTCGCGGGTCGCGACCGGGATCGAGAGATCGGCAAGAGCTGCGGCCAGCGCCGCGAGGATCGCGCTCGGCGGTGCGAGGCTATCGCTCTGCAGATGGGTGAGGCGCGCCCAGAGCTCGAACGCCAGCATCAGCGCCAGCGGCAACAGCAAGGGCCTGGTGCGAGCGAGGCTCAATGTTCGCTTGCCTTGATGAAGTCGAACAATTGCCGGCGCAGCCGCAGGAATTCCGGATGCTCGCGGGTGGCGAGCTGGTCGCGCGGACGCGGCAGGTCGACATCGAGCTCGATCCCGATCCGGCCGGGATGCGGCAAAAGGCCGACGACGCGGTCACCGAGATAGATCGCCTCGTCGAGATCGTGGGTCACGAAGATCACGGTCGTCTGGCTCGCTTGCGTCAGCGACAGCACCTCGTCCTGCAGGCCCTGGCGCGTCATCGCGTCCAGCGCGCCGAACGGCTCGTCCATCAGCAGCGTCGTCGGCTCCTGCGCAAGGCAGCGTGCGATCTGCAGGCGCTGCTGCATGCCGCCCGACATTTCGGTCGGAAATTTGCCGGCATGGCCGGGCAAGCCGACCTTGCGCAGCAGCGCCTCGATGCGCGCACCGCGCTCGCGCGCCGGCACGCGCGCGGCTTCCAGCGCGAGCGAGACGTTGCCGGCCGCGGTTCGCCACGGCAGCAGCGCCTTGCCGTAATCCTGGAACACGATCGCGACCTCGCGCCGCGGCGCGGTGACCGGCTCGCCGTCGAAGGTGACTGAGCCGCTGGTTGGCCGATAGAGGCCCGCGGCGAGCCGCAGCGCGGTGGTCTTGCCGCAGCCGGAGGCGCCGACGATGCAGAGGAATTCGCCGGGCCGTACCTTCAGATCGAGATTCTCGATGATGGTCTTGCCGCCGAGCCGCAGCGTCGCGGCGTTGAACGCGATCAGCGTTTTCTGCTGCCGCGCGGCGCGCGCCTCGTCGAGCCTTGCCACGACGCTCATGATTGCTCCCCGCTTTCAGGCGGATAGACGATATTGATGGTGGAGTGCAGATGCGCCGCCAGCATGTCTTGCGCGGCAACCACGTCGCGGGCGAGCACATGGTCGGCGAGCATCTGGTGACTTCGGATGAACCCCTCGCCGCTGTCGATGGCGCTCATCATCACGCGGCGGTAGCGGTAAGCCTGGTCGTAGAGGTCGGAATGCGCGGCCAGCATGCGCGGCGAGCCGCAGGCGGCGAGCAGTGCGGTGTGAAAGCCCTTGTGCAGCCGGTCGAACTCGGCCGCGCCTTCGCGGAATTCATTGCCGGTGCGCTCGATATGCCGGCGCATCTGATGCAGCGCGCTGACGATGCCAGCCTCCCAGGCGAGGTCGCCGTGCCGGATCGCGAGCCTGACTGCCTCGATCTCGACCGCCGTCCGCATGCAGGTGATGTCGGCGAGATCCTCGCGGCTGACCTCGGCGACGCGAAAGCCGCGCTGGCCGATGCCGACGATCAGGCCGCGCGACATCAGCCGCGACAGGCCTTCGCGCAAGGGAGTGGCGCCGATCTCGTAGCGCTGCACGAGATCGATGATGCCGAGCCGCGATCCCGGTGCGAGACGTCCGGCCAGGATGTCCTGCTCGATGAGATTTGCGGCGCGCTCGCTCAAAGTGCCGGCCTCGGCCGGCAGCCGTTCGAGAGTGCGCTCGGAAGCAGGCATCGCCGATATCCTCTAGTTCAGCACCAGTTTCGCGGTGTCGAGCTTCGATTGCAGCATCTTCTGCGACGACATCACGTCGATCCACCAGGAGAGGTTTTCTGCCTTGAGGTTCGGCTCGGACTGGTTCGGCGGCGTCGCCTTGACGAGCTCGAGCGGCTGCTTGGTGAACTTGGCGATCGAGGCGGAGGCCTTCTCGCGGTCGCTGTTGACGATCACGGCGGCCTCCGCGATGGCTTCGCGGAATTTCTTCACCGTCGCCGCATTCTTCTCCGCCCAGTCGCGCGATGCGGCGTAGAAGATGATCGGATCGGTGCGACCGAGCTCGGCGCCGTAGCGCGCGCCGACCGAGCCGAGCCCCGCATTGGTCATGCGCGTGACGAACGGCTCGGCGGTGAGCACGGCGTCGACGCCGCCTGATTTGATGATGTCCGCCATGGTCGGGAAGGTGACCTCGACGAAATTGACGCTTCGGGGATCGACGCCTTTCTCAACCAGCCATTTCACGAACAGCACGTGCAGAAAGGCGTTCAGGCCGGGCGCGCCGACCTTCTTGCCGACGAAATCCTTGGGGTCCTTGATGGTGATGCCGTTGCGGACGAAGGCGGCGATCGCGGTGTTCGAGGTCGGGTTCATCACCGAGGCGCCGGCGATCGCGACGAGGTCGAGGCCACCGTCGACGGCCTGGAGAAAGACGGTCGAGGTTGGGCCGCCCACCTGAATCGAGTTCGACAGGATCGCCGCAGGGATGTTGGAGTTGATCGCGATCGGCGTCATCTCGACGTCCAGCCCGTGCTTCCTGAAAATGCCTTCGTCGACCGCGACCATGGCCGAGGCGCAGTCGGAGGTCGCGGTACAGCCGATCTGGATCTTGGACTCCGCCAGCGCTGGGCCCATCAAGGCAACAGACGCCCCGAACGCGAGCCCCGCCAGCATCGCCGTCAATTGCGTTCGCCTCACCGCGCTCTCCCCGATTTGTATTTTTCAGTCTTGTTTATCGATATTTTATCTGATCATATATTTGAAATGAGAGCAAGGGGTGCCCAGGGTGAAGCTCGCAACATTCAAATCCGCCGGTCGGGAGAAGATCGGAGCCGTTCATGCCAATGACAGCCAGGTCTTTGATCTCGCCGCCGCCGCCGCGCGGGACGGCGAGGCCGATCCGGCCTTCGGCTCCATGCTGGCGCTGATCGACGCCGGACCCCGCGCGCTCGATCGGGCCCGCGCACTGCTCGACAAGCACGGCCAGGACGCGACGCTGTCGGCGGCGGTCAGCGCCGTCGACATCCTCGCGCCGGTGCCGGAGCCCAGGCAGATGCGCGACGGCATGTCGTTTCCGCTGCACATCCTGCAGGCGCCGCGCGGGCAGCGGAAGCTCGCCGCGCGGGCCAAGGGCGACAACGCGGAATTGGCGCGCATCGACGCCGAGCCGCTCGGTGAGCTGCCCGAGGTCTATCGCAAGCAGCCGATCTTCTACATCACCAACCGCTTCAGCGTCCGCGGCACCAACACCACGGTGAAATGGCCGCGCTACAGCAAGGTGATGGACTACGAGCTCGAGTTCGGGATCGTCACCAAAAACAGGGGCGCGAACATCACGCTTGCGAAGGCTGGGGATCACATTTTCGGCTATACCATCTTCAACGATTTCTCCGCGCGCGATGCCCAGCGCATCGAGATGGAGGGACGGCTTGGCCCGGCCAAAGGCAAGAGTTTTGACGGCGGCAACGTGATGGGCCCCTGGATCGTGACGCCGGACGAGATCGGCGATCCCTATCATCTGAAGATGGAAGCGCGCGTCAACGGCGAGACCCGCTCCAAGGGCGTCTCCGAGGGCATGCTGTTTTCCTTCGAGGAGATCATCGCCCACGTCAGCCAGGACGAGACGCTGATGCCCGGCGAATTCATCGGCTCCGGCACGGTCGGCAATGGCTGCGGCCTCGAGCTCGGATGGTATCTCGAGCATGGCGACACGATCGAGCTCGAGGTCGAGAAGATCGGTATCTTGAAGAACAAGGTCGAGCGGCAGGATGCCTAAAGGTCCGTCTGACAGCCGCCAACGAAAAAACAATCAACGAGGAAGCGCCATGACGACCAGGCTGATCGACATCTCCGTCCCGCTGCAAAACGATGTGCCCGCCGACCCGCCCGGCAATCATCCGACGATCCAATATATCAATCACCAGCAGGGCCTGCCGCGCATGCTGCAGTTCTTCGACGGGCTGAAGGCCGAGGATCTGCCTGATGGCCAGGGTTGGGCGGTGGAGCAGGTCAGCCTCTCCACCCACAACGGCACGCATCTCGACGCGCCCTGGCATTTCCATCCGACCATGAATCGCGGCGAGCGGTCCTGGACCATCGACGAGGTGCCGCTGGAATGGTGCTTCCAGCCTGGCGTGAAGCTCGACTTCCGTCACCTGCCGGACGGCTATGTCGCGACGGCCGGAGATGTCGAGGCGGAGCTCAAGCGCATCGGTCATGAGCTGAAGCCGCTCGAGATCGTCGTGGTCAACACCAGCGCCGGCGCCAAATACGGCCGGCAGGACTACGTCACCTCAGGCTGCGGCATGGGCTACGAAGCCACCATGTACCTGCTCGAGCGCGGCGTGCGCCTGACCGGCACCGACGGCTGGAGCTGGGACGCGCCGTTCGTCTACACCGCGAAGAAATACGCGGAGACCAAGGACGCCGGCCTGATCTGGGAGGGCCACAAGGCCGGCCGCCATATCGGCTACTGCCATCTCGAGAAGCTGCACAATCTCGAGCAGCTGCCGCCGACCGGCTTCAAGGTCTCATGCTTTCCCGTGAAGATCGAGCGCGCTTCGGCAGGCTGGACGCGCGCGGTGGCGATTCTCGAGAGTTAGCGGCTCGGGCTCCGCTCTAGCTCAGATCATGCAGATCCTTGCCAAGTGGCGGCTTGAGCGAAAACTCCGTGAACTTCACCGGCAATCCCGCCCGTTCGGGTGTGCAGGCCATCGGCCCGACGAGATAGGATTGCGCTTTGGGGAAAGGCGCCAATCGGACGAGTGGCCAGGTCTGGCCATCAGCCGACGTCTGCAATCGAACAACGCCCTCGGTGACGGTGACGCGCATCCGGAAATCACTGGCGTCGTGCGCATAGGGGGCTGTTGCCCAATCCGACTGACCATTGGTCAAGACGCTCGACAGCATTGCGCGCCCGTCCGAGAACTCGATCCCGGCTTTGATCCAATGCTCCGCGTCGACCCGCACCATGATGCCGGCTTGATCGTAGAGCTCTTGAAATGCGCACCGGACGCGCAACTCGGCCGTGAACGCCTCCGTGGTCCGAAAACCCAGGAAGTGGCCATTGTCGCGGCAGAACCCATAGTGAGTTTTCTGCCAGAAATCGGTGGCCTTGTCGGTGACGATCTCGAGGCTGTCGTCCTGCGCGGTCCACCGCTTCGGCTCATTCAGCCAGACACCATCATGTCTTGCGAAGATGGAAGCGCTCATGTCGAACCTCGACGAAAGTTGTCGACACCGACGGGTGTCGATCAGGCGCGGCAAGACAGCCGCACGACGAATGGAGAGCCGGATGCGCGATCACGCACCCGGCTCTCCAAAGAACGCATTTCAGTGTGGCTAAATCAGAGCAGCCCGTTCTTCTTCAGGATATCCGGCGCGTTCTCCTTGGTAATCAGCATCGTCGGCAAGGTGATGACAGGCTCGAGCTTCTCGCCCTTGAGCAGCTTTGCCGCCTGTCTCAATCCTTCCGCACCGGGCGTTGCGTAGAGGAACGTCGCGGTGAGCTGGCCCTTGGAGACCCAGGTGACGCCCTCATCAGGCAGTCCGTCGATGCCGATGATGAACTTGATATCCTTGTCGCGGCCGGCGTCCTTGGCGGCGAGATAAGCGCCGTAGGCCATTGGGTCGTTATGGCCGTAGACCATGTCGATCTTCTCGTTGTTACGCAGCGCCGTCGTCATGATGTCGTAGGCCTTGTCCTGCTTCCAGTCGCCCGACTGGTTGTTGAGCAGGTACTTGATGCCCTTTTCCTTGTCCGTGAAGGCATGGAAGCCGTCGTGCCGGTCATGCGCGGGTTGGGTGCCCATGCCGCCCCAGATCTCGACGACGTTGCCGGCCGCCTTGCCGGGACCGCCGAGCAGCTTCACCGCGTGCTCGCCGGCGGCCCTGCCGATCGCGACGTTGTCGCCGCCGATGAACTGGGTGATGCGCTTGGTGTCGACGTTGCGGTCGAGCACGATGACGGGAATCTTGGCGTCGATCGCCTTTTCGACCACACCGGTCAGGCCAGCCGATTCCTTGGGCGAGATCAGGAGCACGTTGACCTGCTGCACGATCAGATTGTCGCAATCGGCGACCTGCTTCTCGGTCTTGTCCTGGCCGTCGGTAATGATGAGGTCGATGTCAGGATGATTCTTCGCTTCAGTCAGGATGTCCTTGTTGAATTGCACCCGCCACGGCTCCAGCGTGGTGCACTGGCTGAAGCCGACTTTCGACTTGCCGGCGGCCCTTGCAGGCGTCCAGCCTGCCGGCAGATAGATGGTCATTGCGGCGCCCGCCGCAGTGGTCGACAACTTCAAAAACTCACGACGCTTCATCGAGATCCTCCCTTGCGAGTTGGGCCTTTGCGGCGCTTGGCAGCCGATCGGTCTCGGCTGTTTTCGGATCGACATGAGCTTCGCCCGATCGACGGAACCGCCATCGCGCGACGAGCTGGCCGAGATTCTGCTCCTGCACCAGCACGGTGCAAATGATGATCAGCCCCTTCATCACGAGCTGGACGTTGGAGTCGATGTTCTGAAGCTGCAGGATGTCGGAGAGCAGACCGAAGATCAGGACGCCGACGAAGGTGCCGGCAAGGCCGCCGCGGCCGCCCATCAGGCTGGTGCCGCCGATCACAACGGCGGCGATCGCGTCGAGCTCGAGGCCCGTGCCCGCATCGGGCTTGCCTTGCCGGTACTGCGCGACGAACAGCACGCCGGCGATCCCGGCGAGAAGGCCTGACAACAAATAGGCCGTGAGCTGCACCTGCGCGACCTTGATACCGGAAAGCTTTGCCGCCTCGACATTGCCGCCGATCGCATAGGCATAGCGGCCGAAGGTAGTGAAGCGCAGGATCGCGCCGAACAGGCAGATGGCCGCGAGGAAGAAGACGCTCGGGACAGGCAAAACGCCCCACAGCATCGAGCGCAGCAGCTCGAAAGCCTCGGTCGCATTGGTGCCCGTGTAAACAGGCACCACGGCATTGTCGGACCCGGCCGTCAATCGCGCGATGCCAAGTGCGCTGACCATCATCGCGAGCGTCGCGATGAAGGGCTGCAGCCGGCCGGTGACGATCAGGAGCCCGTTGAGGCCGCCAAGCACCATCGCGAGGCAGGGCGCGATCAGCAGGACACCGAGAACGCCGAATTTGGTCGGCATCTGGTTCATCGTCCACCAGCCGATGGCGATAGCGGCGACAAGGCCGAGCAGTCCCGGAAGCGTGGTGCTCTGCCATCGCGGCAGCGCGATCTCGCGCCGCCTTCCGGCGCTGACATCGCGGCCGCGCGCGAGGCCGGCGAACACGAAGCGTGCAGCCAGCGCGACGGCAGCGCCACCGACGAGGATCGCCGCCGGCACGCCCAGGACGGATGCCGAGGTCCAGCCGGGCTTGGTCAGCAACATCGCGCAGATCACCGTCGAGAAGCCCATCACCGAGCCGACCGAAAGATCGATGCCGCCAAGCAGGATGACCATGGTCATTCCAGTCGCGACGAGGCCAGTGATCGAAACTTGGCGCAGCACGTCGGTCAAATTGCCGTAAGACAGGAAGATGTTGTGGCCGGACGAGGTGTGCGGCGAGATGACGGCGCCGATCAGGCAGATCAGTACGAGCCCCCAATACAGCTTGGTGCGCGAGAGCAAGCGGAACAGGGCTTTCATGATGCGGCTTCCTGCGACCATCTCGCCATGCCCGGTGCGGCGAGGCGCATCACCGTCTCCTGCGACGCGTTCTGGCGTGCGAGAATGCCGGTCTGCCGGCCCTCGCACATGACGAGGATGCGGTCGGACAACAGCAGCAGCTCGGGCATCTCAGAAGTCACCACGATGATGCCGAGGCCCTGGGCTGCGAGGTCGAAAATCAATCGGTAAATCTCCTGTTTGGCGCCGATGTCGATGCCGCGGGTCGGCTCGTCGAGCAGCAGGATGCGCGGTTCGGTTGCCAGCCATTTGCCGATCACGACCTTTTGCTGGTTGCCGCCGGACAGCGCGGCGGCTTCCTGGCCGATACCCGTGCAGCGAACCGAGAGCCGTCTGACCATCTCAGTGGCGAGCGCGCGTTCGCGCGCGAATGCGCGCAGGCCAAATCGCGAAAGCGCACCAGTCGAGGGCAGCGCGACGTTGTCGCAGATCGAGGCGGCCAGATGCAGGCCGCGCTCCTTGCGGTCCTCGCTGACGAGTGCGACGCCGAGATGGTAGGCGTCGGAAGGAGAGGCGATGTCGACCGCCGCACCGTCGATCGCGATGCGCCCCTCGCGCCAGCCGCGCGCTACGCCGAAGATCGACTCCAGAATCTCCGTCCGTCCGGATCCGAGTAGGCCGCCAATGCCAAGGATCTCGCCGCGCTTCAGCTCGAAGCTCACGCCGTGCAATGTGCGCCGCCATCCGTGCGGACCGAGCGTATCCAGCGTCAGGTCCTGCACCGAGAGGACAACCGCGCCATCCTGCGCCGTCGCGCTGCGCGCGTGCGCGGCCATCTCACGGCCGACCATCGCCGAGATGATGGCGCCGCGCGAGAGTTGATCGATTCGTGCCGTCACCACGTGCCTGCCATCGCGCAGCACGGTGACGCGATTGGCGAGCTCCAGCACCTCCTCGATGCGGTGCGAGGTGTAGATGATCGCGACGCCTTCGCTTGCGAGCTGGCGCACGATCTTGAACAGCGTGTCGCATTCCGACGAGGACAGCGCCGAGGTCGGCTCGTCCATGATGAGGATGCGCGCGTTGAGCGACAGCGCCTTGGCGATCTCGACGAGTTGCTGCTCGCCGACGCGCAGGCCCGCGATCCTGGTCTCCGGCGCGATGGCGACGCCGAGCCGCGCCAGCAAGCGCTCGGCGGTCCTCGCCATCCGGCGCCGGTCGATCAAGACTCCGCCGATCAGCGGCTCTCGGCCGAGGAAGATATTGTCGGCGACGCTCAGCTCGGGAACGAGATTGAGCTCCTGGTGGATGATGGCAACGCCGGCCTCTTCGGCGTCGCGCACGCCGGTGAAGGCTGCCGGATGGCCCTCGACCAGAATGGTGCCGTCGTAGCTCGTGTGCACGCCGGCGAGGATTTTCATCAGGGTGCTTTTGCCGGCACCATTCTCGCCCATCAGCGCGTGCACTTCGCCGTGGCGCAGATCGAAGTCGACCTCGTGAAGCGCGTTCACGCCGGCAAAGGATTTGGAGACCCGCTCCGCGCTGAGCACGACTTGGCCATCAAGCACGCCGGCGCGGCTGCCAAGCTCGACCACGCGAGGGGAGCGCTGCGCACCGCGCTCGTCGTCCGACCCGAGCGCGCCGAAGCGTGCCTTCATTGGGTTGCCTCCCGGCGTGCCGTCAGTCCCTGAAGACATCGAGTCGCAGGTGTTCGTTTGCTTATTAACTGATATGCTAGTTATATCAGCTGCTGCTCGTCAAGCCTTTTGGCCGCGCGATTGGCGTCGCGGCGCCGAAATGTGTAGATCGGCCGGGGGAACACAGCATGCATTCAGTCGGCGGGTTCAGTGGCGCGAGGCCAGCGCGCGGGCGCAGCGCAGGCGGCTCGAAAGTCGATCAGGCCTATCTTGCGCTGAAACGCGCCATCGTCTCCGGCGCGCTCGCGCCCGAAACGCCGATCGACAAGAACGAGTGGTGCGCGCGCTTTGACGTGTCGAAACTGTCGATCACGACGGCAATCAACAGGCTCGCCTTCGACGGATTGGTCGTGGTCGAGCCGCAGCGCGGCTCCTACGTTGCCAGGATTCATCTTGAGGACGTCAGGCAGTGGATGCTGATGCGTCGCGCGCTGGAGGTCGAGGTCGTCGGCGTCTGCGCGACCAGCATGTTGGACGATGCGATCGCCGCGCTCGGCCAGAATCTCGCCTATCAAAAGGCTGCGATCGCGAGCGGAGACCTCGAAGGTTTCCACGCGCTCGATACCAGATTTCACCAACAGATGACCGAGAGCCTGGGCCTCTCGCGCGTCGGCGAAGCGCTCGATACGATCCGAACTCATCTTGAACGCGTTCGTCGCACGCTATTGCCCGAGCCGGGTCGGCCAGAAGGAACTTACAAGGAGCACGAGGCGATCTACCGCGGGATAGCAGATCGCAATCCTGAGAGGGCCAGGACCGAGATGGCCAGCCATCTCGATCGCGTCGCGCGCGAACTAAATACCTTCGTGGAGAAGCAT
>Ga0102590_1002415_pt1 | contig 22185 bp, 20 predicted proteins | sample AraplaMF_Col_mMF_FD_76859 | JGI IMG/M metagenome (GOLD analysis project Ga0102590, IMG submission 76859) | Arabidopsis root microbial communities from the University of North Carolina, USA - plate scrape MF_Col_mMF | ecosystem: Host-associated > Plants > Roots > Endosphere | place: USA...
ATGGATGCCTCGCAGGAGCAGACCGATGCCGAGTCATTTGCGCCGCTGGAGCCGACCTCGGACGGCTTCCGCAACTACATCCGCGGCCCGCAGCTGGGGTCTCCCGAAGAGCAACTGGTCGATCGCGCGCAACTGCTGAAGCTGACGGCGCCGGAGATGACGGTGCTGGTCGGCGGCCTGCGCGTGCTTGGCGCCAATGTCGGTCAGTCCGCGCTCGGCGTCCTCACCAAGCAGCCGGGCAAGCTGAGCAACGACTTCTTCGTCAACCTGCTCGACATGGGCACGGAATGGCGGCCGGCCGGCGGCTCTGAATCCGTCTATGAAGGACACGACCGCAAGACGGGCGCGGTCAAGTGGACCGCCACCCGGACCGACCTGATCTTCGGTTCGCACGCCCAGCTGCGCGCCTTCGCCGAAGTCTATGCCTGCTCCGACTCCAAGGAGAAGTTCGCCAAGGATTTTGCGGCGGCGTGGACCAAGGTGATGAACCTCGATCGCTTCGAGCTCGCCTGATAGCCGCGTAAGCCTCAAGAAGATCGGGCGGCGTTCCAAGCCAATTGGGACGCCGCCCGTTTAATCGGCGCTCGGCAGATCGCCGATATCCGACAGCCACGGCGCGCGGGAGCTCCAGCAGGCGTCAATCGTGGGCGACACGCCCGGATCGTCCCGAAGCGAGCCCGCAGGAATGATCATCTCCCGACCGCTTCGCGTGCTGTGCGGCAGCGGCGAGCCGCACAGCCTGCAAAATGCCGTCGAGAAGCTCCGCGCCTGCGGAAGGTCGAAGCGCGCGACGTTGTCCTCTCCGTGCGTCCAGCGGAAAGCCGCCGGCCAGACATAGGCATTCACTGCGAAGGCGCTGCCCGTCGCACTTCTGCAGCGCGAGCAATGACACTTCAAGAACCTGAGGAATGGAAGGTCGACCTCGAAGGCGACCGCCTGGCAGAGGCATCCCCCACGCAACAGCATCGTTCCCCTCCGAACTTTCAAGCCGCGCGAGGTGCCCCGGCAGAGCTCGCGCGTCGTCGCTCAGACGACCTTGAGAGTCGGGATCCCAGCCGTCGTCACCGGCTTCATCGCGGTCGTGAAGAAATCCTTGTACATCTCGCTGATCTTTTGCGACTCGGCCATGAAGGTTTCATACGCCGACTTCATGTGATCGGCGGTCAGCTGCACGGCCTGATCGGGCGCCTTCACGGTCGCGAGCTTTTCCAGATAGGCCTTGTTCGCTTCGAAAACGGTTTTGGCATAATCGGTTTGAGCCGTGGTGATGGCCGTAAGTTTTTCCTGAATAGGCGCCAGATTCGTCATCATGGAGAAATCCTTGGTTGATCGTCAGGCCCGTCCCAGCGATCCGACCCTCTATACGGGCGTTTCACGGCAAATACATTAGAATTGTGCAGCGCGGTAGCGGCATGGTTGATGGAATGCTTTGCCGGGGCCGCACTATTCATCAACGTTCTCAGTACCTTCCCTGTCACGATCGGCACGCCTTGCCGCCGCGCCTGCGTTGGCGGAACGTGAACGTGCGGTCGCAGCCGCGCTGCGCCGGGATCTGGCCCGCATCGACATGGGCAATCACTCGGACGTCGTCGAAACGTTTGTCCGCGCCTTCAACCGCGCGTCTCAAGTGCTGCGCAGCCGGACGATCGACCGCGGCAGCGATGCCAGCAACAGCACGACACAGACGCAGAGCAGGACGATGTCCTTGAACAGGAATTCGCCCGCCAGGTTCCAGGCCATCGGATCGGTCGACCAGCTCCATTTGACGACGCCCGGCGTCGTGAAGAAGAACGACCACGTGATGGCAAAGGTGATGACCCCCATCAGCGCGCCGAGCGCCGACAGGACCGGGCTGAATGCGCCGGCAACCAGAAGCGCCGCGATACTGAACTCGACAACACCGAGGACATAGGCTTCGCCCCTGAAGCCGAATATCGACAGCCACGAAATGATAGGGCTGTTGCTGATGAACTGGACGAGACCCTGAGCCGATTGCAGGGTGAATTTCTGCATTCCGAACGACACGAAGATCACCACCATGACCCAGCGCAGAATGGCCAGGGGCCGATAGGACCCCGCACCTGTTTCAGCGATGTTGCAGGATGTCGTCGTGTCGGTGCTGGTTTCATCATCGAGTTTCATGGCGGCCGCCGTTCCAAGTTGGATGGTCACGGCGTTACGCGCGCGCGAGGTCAAAGTTACGCGTCGCGACGATCGCGGAATTCACGATTATTTGCGCGTGGCACGGGAATATCGGGCAAGCGCGCGATCGGGCGATATTGAGCTGGTGGATCTGCAGTCATCGCCTGCGCCAGCCGACTGCGCCTCCGACGCGCCGGACGGCACGCGGTGCCGTCGACCGCCATCACATGCCCGCACCGAAATCCGGAGCGCCGAGTTCATCCACGCGATGGCAAGCGACCAGGTGACCGGCATTCGAAACCGCGAGGATCGGCAACTCCCGCCGGCATCGGTCGATCACGAACGGGCAGCGCTGCGCAAAGCGGCATCCCGGCGGCGGGTCGACGGGGCTCGGTGGGTCGCCTTTGACCAGATAGTTCTTTTTCAGTCGTTCGCGCAAAGCCCCGGGCGGCGCCGCGGCGGCGATGAGCGACCAGCTATACGGGTGGCGCGGTGCCGAGAACAACGCCGCGGCCGGCGCCTGCTCGACGATCTTACCGAGATACATCACTGCGACGTCGTCGCAGAAGTGCTGGACGACGCCGAGATCGTGCGAAATGAAAATGTAGGTCAGCCCGCGCTCGCGCTGCAGTCTCTTCAACAGGTTCAGGATCTGGGCCTGAATTGCGACATCGAGCGCGGAAACCGCTTCATCGCAAACGATCAGATCGGGTTCCGGGGCCATCGCCCGTGCGATGCACAGGCGCTGGCGCTGGCCGCCGGAGAATTGATGCGGAAACTGGCTGGCGGCCTGTGGCGGCAATCCGACCTCCTCGAGCAGTTGACCCACCCGCGCCTCCCGCTGCTCCGGTGAACCGATGCCAAGCAGATCCAGGGGCTCGCGGACCAATGCGCCGGCTCGCCGGCGCGGGTCCAGCGCCGAGAATGGATCCTGAAACACGATCTGGAATTTTCTGCGGGCAAGCCGCAGCTGCTCACCGCGAAATTCGGCGATGTTGTCGCCGTCGAAGATGATCTGGCCGGCTGTTACGGGGATCAACTGCATCACCGCCTGCGCGGTGGTCGATTTTCCCGAACCGCTTTCGCCGACGATGCCGAATGTGGTGCCGCGCCGGACCCGGAAGCTGACGCCGTCAACCGCATGAACTTTCGATCGCGCGCCGAACAGGCCGCGGCGGCCGGCGGGGAAGTGGACCACGAGGTCATTGACGTCGAGCAGAATGTCCGACGGTGCCGGCGGCCGTTGCATCGCTTCGAACGCGCCATTGCTCATGGCGTGATCTCCCGATGGCGCCAGCACGACACCGCCGCCCCCGAATCGACGGCGTCGAGCGGCGGTTGCTGCCGGGACCGGCAAACCTCGCCGGCGAAAGCACAGCGTGGCAGGAAAGCGCATTCCGCCCCCCGCGCGCCAAGCGGCGGCACCATCCCGGGGATTTCGTCGAGGCTGTGCGGCGCGGTACGCGCCGCCGGGCCGAGCTTGAGCTGCGGCACGCACGCCATCAGTCCCCGCGTGTAGGGATGTCGTGCATGGAGAATCACCTGATCTGCCGGGCCCTTTTCGATGCATCGGCCGGCGTAGAGCACGGCAACGTCGTCGGCCAGTTCAGCGACGGCGCCGAGATCGTGGGTGATCAGCACGATGGCGGTCCTGGTCTCGTCCTGAAGTTCGCCGAGCAGATCGAAGATCTGCGCCTGCACGGTGGCGTCGAGCGCCGTCGTTGGTTCGTCTGCGATCAGCAGCCTGGGCCGGCAGGCGAGCGCCATGGCAATCATCACACGCTGGCGCATGCCGCCGGAGAGCTGATGCGGATAGGCACGGACACGCTGCCCGGCGGCGGGAATCTGGACGACTTTGAGAAAGTTGATCGCCTGCTCGGTGGCATCGCGCCGGCTCAGCCCGCGGTGCTGCCGCAGAACTTCGCCGATCTGGTCGCCCACCGTGTAGAGCGGATTGAGCGCCGTCATCGGCTCCTGGAAGATCATCGACATCCGGTTGCCGCGCAAGGCCCGCAATTGCGCCGGCGCCGCGCCCAGCACGTCTTCGCCGTCCAGCATGATGCTGCCCGACGTCACGGTGAAATCTTCGGGCAGCAGCCGCATGATCGCCAGGGCGGTCATGCTTTTGCCGCAGCCGGATTCGCCGACCAGCGCCATCGTGGCGCCCTGCGCCACGTCAAAGGACAGGTTTTCCAGGACCGCGACCGCGCCGTTGCTGCCCTGCATCGAGACGCTGAGATTTCGTACGGAAAGGACCGGCGCCGTCATCGCTCAGTCCCGCTTCCGCAGGCGCGGGTTGATGGCGTCGTTGATGCCGTCCCCAACCAGGCTGATCGCCAGCACCGCGACGAAGATCGCAGCGCCGGGAAAGGTGACGGTCCACCAGCCATCGAGCACGTAGTTGCGGTTCTGTCCGATCATCAGACCCCAGCTCATCGTGTTGGGATCGCCAAGGCCGAGAAAGCTGAGACCGCCTTCGAACAGAATGGCGACGCCGATGGCCAGCGTGGCCGACACGATGATCGGCGGCAGCGCATTCGGCAGCACGACGCGCAGGATCAGATGCAGGTTGCCGGCGCCGGCGGCGCGCGACGCCTTGACGAAATCGAGATTGCGCAGCCGCAGGAATTCCGCGCGCGTCAGCCGCGCAGCGGTCGGCCAGCTGACGACGCCGATCGCGACCGTGATGGTGGTCAGCGTCTGGCCGAACAGGGTGACCAGCACCATGGCGAACAGCAACGGCGGCAGGATCTGGAAGAATTCCGTCACTTTCACCAGCGCGGTATCGATGGCGCCGCCAAAGAAACCGGATATCGCACCCATGGTGACACCGATGATGATGGTGATCGCGGCTGCAACGCCGCCCACGGTGAGGGTGGCACGGCCGCCATGGATCAGCCCGGACAGGATGTCGCGTCCGAGATAATCCGTGCCGAGCCAGGCATCCTCGCCGGGTGGCGTAAACGGCAAGCCAGCGATGTCGAGCGGATCGATGCCGTAGAGATGCGGGCCGAACACGGTGACCAGCATCAGGATCAGGAGCACCACGGCGCCGATCACGCCGGACGGGCTGCGGCCGAACTGGCGCAGCGCTGCCAGCATCGGTGAGACCGCCGCGCGTGGCGCAAGCGCTGAGGCGCCGGGAGGTCCGCCTGATGTTTCGATGGCGGTCATCGGGCCATCGATCGAACACGTGGATCAATCAGGCGGTAGACCAGGTCCGTGATGATATTGGCTGCCATCACCAGCACGGCGGAAAAGAACAGCACGGCCAGAAGCGTCGGGTAGTCGCGCCGCAGGATGGAATCGAACACCAGCCGTCCCATGCCCGGCCAGCTGAATACGGTCTCGACCAGCACCGCGCCGGCGAACAAGTGCCCAAATTGCAGGCCGGCGACGGTGACGATCGGGATCAGCGTGTTGCGCAGCGCGTGCTTGCCGATCACGACACGTTCGGGCAAACCCTTGGCGCGCGCCGTGCGTACATAGTCCGCCGTCAACGCATCGATCATGTTGACGCGTGCCAGCCGGCTGTATTGCGCGACGAAGACCGACGCGAGGGTCACCGACGGCAGGATGAGATGCTGGATGATATCCATCAGATGGGCGAAGCCGGTCTTCGGCCGCGCCACGTCGGTCATGCCGGACACCGGCAGGATCGGCCACACCGAGCCGAAAAGCAGCAACAGCATGAGTCCGGTCCAGAAAACCGGCGCCGCATAGCCGGCCAGCGAGGCCACGGTGACGGCCTGGCTGAACAGCCCGTTCGGCTTTCGGGCACTGATCACGCCGAGCAGCGTGCCGATGCCAATGGAAATCACCAGCGCGGACACCACCAGATACAGCGTGGCGGGAATTCGCTGGGCGATCAGGCTGACGACCGGCTCGTTGAAATAATAGGAATAGCCGAAGTCGCCGGCGACGACCTTCGATAGGTAGGTGAAGAGCTGTTCGATCAGACTGTGATCGAGGCCGTATTTGACGCGCAGCGCGGCGACCACGTCGGCGGACGCGCCGCCCATTTCACCGGCGATCACCATTGCGGGATCGCCGGGGGCCGCGTGGATCAGGCAGAAATTGAGAACCAGCACCGCGAACAGGAGGCCGATCGCATTGGCCACCTGGCGCATGATGTGCAGGGCAAGGTTCATGAGACTGCCTGCGTCGGCCGGCGGCCGGTCAGATCTTCGGCGGTGTTGCCCAATAGATTTCATCCAGCGGCGACATCATGCCCCAGATCGTGGTCGGAAGCGCCAACAGCCCCTTGCTGAAGGCGTTGTAATAGGGAGTGGCGTTGATGAAATAGATCGGTGCGTCCGACACCACGATCTTCTGGAACTCCGAGTACAGCGCCTTGCGCTCTTCCGGGGAGGTCTCCCGGGCGGCGGCGGCCAGCAATTCATCGACCCTCGGGTTGCTGTATTGCTGGGTGTTGGACCAGATGATGCCCTTGCGGATGTTGCTCGAGAGATAGGTGCGGTCGACGCCGATCACCGGGTCGCCCCAGTTGAACACGGTGTCCATGGTCAGGTCGAAGTCGAAATTCGAGACTCGCTGCGCCCAGGTCGGAAAGTCCGACGCCGCGCGCACCTCGAGGTTGATACCCACCTTCTTCAATTGCGAACGCAGGTACTCGGCGACATTGCGTTGCTGTTCGTCGCCGCCGGGAATGTAGTCGATGGTCAGCGAGATCCGCGAGTCGTCGGACTTTTTCGGATAACCGGCGGCATCGAGCAGGGCTTCAGCCTTCTTGGGATCGAACTTGTACTGTTCGACCGCCGGCTCATCGAACGGCGAACCGGGCGCGATCGGACTGGTGGCCGTCAAGGCCTTGCCTCCCATCAGCTTGCCGGTGATGAACTCGCGATTGGCGGCAAAGGCGATGGCCTGGCGCACCCGCGCATCGTCGAGCGGCTTCTTTTTGGTGTTGAAGGCCAGCCAGTTGAGCGGGCCAATTCCGGCGAAGCCCTTGTTGCTAACAGTCACGTTCGGCATTTTCTCGAGACGCTCGATGTCGCGAACCCGCGTGATGTATGGCAGCACGTTGACGTCGCCACGCTCCAGCGACACCACCGCGGCATTTTCGTCGGAAACCAGCTTCACCACAATCTTGTCGAGCTTCGGGCGGCCGGGAATGAAGAATTTGTCGAATTTTTCAAGCGTATAATATTCGCCCTGCTTGTACTCGGTCAGGCGATACGGTCCCGAGCCGATCGGCTTGAGGTTGGCGGGATGGGTCTTGATGTCCTGGCCATCGCCGTAGACGTGTTTCGGCAGGATCGGCATCAGGGCAGGCGACATCGCCAGCAGCAGTGCCGGATGCGGGTGCGACAGCCGGATCACGGCGGTCAGCGAATCCGGCGTGTCGACCTTGTCGACGGGGGCCAGCATGGTCTGGAACGGATGGTTGGCCTTGATGGTCATGATCGAGAACGCGACATCTTCCGACGTGACCGGCTTGCCGTCATGGAACAGGGCGTTGTCGACGAGATGCAGCGTCACCGAGAGCCCGTCCGGTGCCACCTCCCACGATCGGGCGAGGTAAGGTTGCGGCTTCCAGTTATCATCGTAGCGCAGTGGGCTGGCGAAGATCTGCGTGCTTGGCACAGCTGTGGCGACACCGGACTGCACGGCGCCGTTGAAATGCCGTGGCACCTGGGTCGAGGCCATCACCAGGATGCCATCGGCGGCGGCAGGCAATGTTTGGATGGTCGAGGCCGCAAAGGCGGCGAGGCCCAGTGCGCAGTTCAGGACGGTCTTTTTCAACGAGGACGTGATCAATGACATGGAAGCTGTCCTTCTCTCGGGGAGGGAAACTGCGTGGCCGGCGATTGAATTCCAGCATTATCTTTCAGGACTTGCCGCGAGGGCGCGTCCCCTGCCGGGGAGAGCGCGCGATCGAGGATGGCGTCGAGTTCGGCTCTGTCGGGCAGATCGTCCGTTCCAACGGCGACCAGCAGGATGCCGTTCTGCTCCGTATCGCCGCAAGCCGCGGCGCGCGTGATCGACCAGTCCCGTCCGACCAATTGCAGGAGCAAGGCCGCGGGCTCACCCTCGAGCCGGCAATGCCCCTTGAGGCGCAACAGCTGAGGCGGCAATTGCTGCAACGCGGTATCGAGGCGGGCGGCGTCGAATGCGGCGTTCCGGCGGTAACACCAACGCCGAAACAGGCCTTCGTGATCGGCGACATCGACCGCTTCCGATGCCCTGAAGCGCGAAACGGCCTGCGGCCCGCCGACCGGCAAGGCGGGCATTGCATGCTGCGAGGTCTCGACGATGTGCAATCCTGCGCGCAGCGCGGCGACGGCTTTGCGGGCGTCGTGCGCGGCGGCGCGGTCGAGCAAATCGATCTTGTTCAGCAGCACGAGATCGGCGCGGTCGAACTGATTGCGAACGGTGTCGCCGACGCGCGAATCCTCCAGCAATATCGCGATCCGGGATGCATCGGCGACGACGATCACCGCGTTCAGCCGCAGGCTGGGCTCTATCAGAGCAATTTCGGCAATACGCCAGGGATCGCCAACCCCGCTGGCCTCGATGATGATATGATCGAATGCAAGCTCCTCATCGAGGATCTTGCCGAGGGTTTCGCTGAAACCGCCGCCGATGCTGCAGCAGACGCATCCATTGGTCAGCGTCATGGTGGCGCCGTCATGCCGGGCGATCAGGCCGGCGTCGATATTCACCGCTCCGAAGTCGTTGACCAGCACGGCATAGCGCGCATCGCCGGTGTTCAGCAGATGGTTGAGGAACGTGGTCTTGCCCGCGCCGAGAAAGCCGCCGACGACGGTCACCGGGATCGTTGCGGGCGAGGTTGCCGTCATGCGTGGGGCGCCTCGCGCACGTATCCGCCAACCACGGTTCCCCAGACCGCGATGTCTTTCAACCGATCCGGGGCGACCTCGAACGGATCGTCGCCGAGCACGGCGAAATCGGCATATTTGCCGACCTCGATGCTGCCGACCATGTGGTCGAGTTTCAGCGTATAGGCGGCGCCGATGGTGACCGCGGCCAGTGCCTGCTCGACGGTGAGGCCTTCGGTTGCCTTGCCGAGCTCGCGCCCGCTCGACGACACCCGATTGACGGCGCACCAGGCGGTGAACAGCGGGCTGAGCGGCGTCACCGGCGCATCGGAATGGATGGCGTAGGGCACACCGGTGCGCTGCGCGGTGCCGGTCGCATCCAGCCGGCCGGCTCGCTCCGGCCCCATGGTCAGGTCGTAATGCGCGTCGCCCCAGTAATAGAGGTGATTGGCGAACAGGTTGACGCAGACCCCCAGCGCCTTCATCCGCTTGAACAGCGCGGCATCGGCCATCTGACAATGCTGCAGGGTGTGGCGATGGTCCGGCCGCGGCGAGGCGGTCTGCGCGGCCTCGATGGCGTCAAGAGCGACTTCGGTGGCCTCATCGCCGTTGGTGTGAATATGCAGCTGAACGCCCGCCTGGTGATAGGTCGCGACGATGCCCGGCAGCTCTTCCGGCGCGATGTACCACAGCCCGTTCGGCGCGCCGTTGTGGTAGCCCGGCCAGCGCAGCCGCGCCGTGAAGCCCTGGATCGAACCGTCGAGCACCAGCTTGACGATGCCGTAATGCAGCTTTTCGTTGTTGGAGGCCTTTAGCGCCTTCAGCTTCTCGATGCCCTGCTCCGGCGCATGCGACACCGATGCCAGCGCCGGCACCAGCCGTACGGAAAAGTCGGGGCGGCGGCTAGCGGCACGATAAAGCTCGACCGTCTGGTCGAGCAGATCATTGTGCAAATCGGTAATCGTCGTCACGCCCTGAACGCAGGCGGAAGCGGCGTAGCGGTCGACGTCCGCGGCGGTGAGATTGCCGGACAGCGGATTGCCGCCAAGCACGCGGAAGACGCGGAAGCGCGCGGCGATTCCCTGGATTTCGCCGCTCGGTTCACCGTCCTTGCCCAACACGACGCCGGTGATGTTGGTGGCGCGGTCGAGCCCGGCCCGGTTCAGCACCAGCGTGTTGACGTTGCTGATGTGGAACGAGGCATGGATGACCATGACCGGCCTGCTGGTCGAGACCTTGTCGAGATCCTGACGCGTCAGGGCGTGCGAACCGATATGCAGCGGATCGAATCCCCAGGCGAACAGCGGCGCCTCCGGATCCGCCATCGCCGCTTCGGCCTCTTGCAGCCGCGCAACCACCGCATCGATGGTCGGAAGGCCCTCGACCAGTTCGCCCTCGGGAGAGCGGCGATCGCCCGCACCGACATAGGGCAGCGACCACATCATGCCCTCCATGACGTGGCTGTGGCCCTCGACGAAGCCGGGCAGCAGCACCTTGTCCTTGAAGCGATCATCAACGACGAGGCGGCGCGGACCGCAGATTTCCTCGAAATCGCCAACGGCGGCGATGCGGCCCTCGCGCACTGCAACATGGGTCGCAAAGGGCCGCGACGGGTTCATGGTCACGATCCTGCGGGCCGAAAAGACCACTGTATCCTGGCTCACTGGATATTCCCCGAAACTCTGCTATCGAAGCGTGAGGCCTCGCCACGCTCCGGGCCAGCGCCAGATCGGATGCACGAATGGGGCCAGTCCGCGGGTCGGGCAGGCCATGCTGGCGCGACTTTTGCTTCATACTTCGAGGTTTGGGAGTTGGACGCGATCAGGGAGGGGATTTTGGCTCCATACCCCCGATGCGAGCGGAGCTGAGCGATGGCATCCTTCAGACAGACCAGAGAGACCGGCCTGGTGGACGGCAGGCCGGTCGCGTCGGGGATGAGCGACGCGCTGTATTGGGGATCCCTGTTCCGGGGGCTGGACCGGCGCGGCCCATTCCTGCAGTTGCAGATCCGGCAGTTGATCTGTACCGCCATCGAGGAGGGTCGTTTGTCGCTTGGCGTGCGCATGCCGTCGAGCCGTGAGCTGGCCACTTTGCTGGAAGTGTCACGCAATACAGTTGTCATTGCCTACGAGCAACTGGTCGACCAGAATTTCTTGGTATCGCGCGAGCGTAGCGGCTACTTCGTGGCCGGCCTTCCAAAACATCTCGCCACCGCGAAGGGCGTTCGGCCGGCACCCGACGATTCGGGAGAAGGAGAGTGGACCGCGCGCTATGCCGTCCGCCCCTCCGGCAATCGCAATATCGTCAAGCCGCTCAACTGGCAGGATTATCCCTTTCCTTTCATCTTCGGGCAGTTCGATCCCAGCCTGTTTCCCACCAATGACTGGCGTGAAAGCGCGCGCGCCGCGCTTAGCGTCCCCGAGATCAATAACTGGGCGCGCGACGCAATCGACGAGGACGACCCGGCACTGATCGAGCAATTGCGCCTGCAGGTGCTGCCCCGCCGTGGCGTCCGCGCCCGGCCCGACGAGATCATGATGACCATCGGAGCGCAGCACGCGCTGTATCTGATCGCTCGCTTGTTCACCAGGCCTGATACCCGTGTCGGCATGGAAGATCCCGGCTACCCCGATGCCCGCAATATCTTCGGCATGCTGACCGACAACATCGTGCCGATGCAGGTCGACGGCGACGGGCTGGTGCCCAATGCGGATTTTGAGAATTGCGATCTGGTCTACGTCACCGCGGGACATCAATGTCCGACGACGGTGGCGATGCCGCAACAGCGTCGCTTCGAGCTCATCCGCAAGGCGCGGGATCATGACATCCTTCTGATCGAGGATGACTACGAAAGCGAACTGATTGCCGAGGGCGATGCGCTGCCGCCGCTGATGAGCCTTGATCGCAACGACCGCGTGCTCTACGTCGGTAGCCTGTCGAAAGTGCTCGCGCCCGGCCTGCGGCTGGGTTACGTGGTCGCGCCGGCGCCCGTGATCCGCGAGCTAAGGGCGCTTCGCCGGTTGATGTTGCGGCACCCGCCGCTCAACAATCAACGCGTCGCCGCGCTGTTCATCGGCCTCGGACATTATCGCTCGCATCTGGAACGGGTGTCGCGGGTGCTGCTGGAGCGCGCCCGGATCCTCGATCGGCTGTTGCCGCAGCGTCTCGCCAATTGCACGATCCTGCGCGGCGCCGGCAGCACCAGCTACTGGGTGACCTGTCCGCCCGGCTGCGACGCGACCAGGCTCGCGGAAGCCGCGCGTAACGAAGGCGTCGTGATCGAGCCCGGTGATGTGTTCTCGATGACGGAAGGCGCCCGGTTGAGGTGTTTCCGTCTCGGCTTTTCCTCGATCCGGACCGACAGGATCGAGCCCGGGATCGAGCGCCTTGGCCGCCTGATCGCACGGATGGCGTGATCGCCTGATCACGAGGCGCGGCAGGCGATGATAGCGAGCCCCGCCCGGGTGCGCAGGGCCAGTGTCGCACCGGATGTTGGGCCAGATGCGGGCGGTCGGCGATCTGGTCGGGCGTTTTGCCGGAACTGGCCCTAATGCCGCGCACCCACCGCTGGCATGTTCATCGCGATGATCGACCGATCAACGATGCCGAGCCTTGCACCGCAAACGAGAAAACAATCGTCATGTCCGAACAGCACATCCCGCGTCGAGCGCTTCTCGTTCGCCTGTTCGAGGCATTCAACCGTCATGACCCGGACGGCGTGATGGCATGCATGACCGAGGACATCGTGTTTGACACCGCGGCCGGTCCGGAGATGTTTGGCCGCCGCGTCGTCGGCACCACCGATGTCAGGGCGGCATTCGTGAAGGTCTGGACCGACATGCCGGACGTCAGTTGGACCTGCACGCAACACACCGTATTCGGCGATCGCGGCCTGTCGGAATGGATCTTCCGCGGTACCGCGGCAAGCGGCGCGCGGATCGAGGTCGAGGGATGCGACCTGTTCACGTTCAGCGCCGACAAGCTGGCCCGCAAGAGCGCATTCCGCAAGGAGCGCCCGCCGCTGCCCGCGCCGGCTGCCGAGACCGCGTCGTGACGAAAGCCCATCGCATGTCGATCGCGCCGTACGATCAGCACTATGATCCGCTGGTGTCGCCAGGCCCGGGCACCAATCGCGACTACTCGCCGACATATTGGACCGCAACGGCCGGACCGCCTCCGGAGGATGACGGGCCGATCCAGAATGATGCCGACGCCGACGTGGCCATCATCGGATCGGGCTACACCGGCCTCGCCTGCGCAATCTTTCTGGCGCGCGAGTTCGCCATCAAGGCCGTCGTGCTGGAAGCCAACCGCGTCGCGTGGGGTTGCAGCACCCGCAACGGCGGCCAGGGTCAGAACGCAGCCGGCCGGCTGTCGCGTTCGCAGTGGATCGCGCGCTGGGGCCGCGACGTCGCGCTGCGGCTGCATGCCGAGATCGAGCAGGGCTTTGAGACCTTCGAGGAGCTGATCAACAGCGGCAACATCGCCTGCGAGCCGCAGCGCGGTGGTCATCTCCATATCGCGCATCGGCGGCGCATGTTCGAAAAGATCGCGGCGGAATCGATATTGCAGAACGAGATGTTCGGCTACAGGACGCGGGTCTTGTCCGCCGAGGAGTTGCGCCGCGACCACGTCGATGATGCCGAGGCTGTCGGCGCGGTGCATGAACCGCTGGGGACGGGCGTGCATCCTGCCAGGCTTGCCTTCGGCTACCAGCGCATGGCCCGCGGACTGGGCGCCAAGATCCATCCCGGCAGCCCCGTTCTGGAGATCGCCAGCCGAAACGGCGTGCATCACCTGCGCACGCCGGGCGGCACGGTGCGCGCGCGTGCCGTCGGCATTGCGACCGGTGCCTATACTTCTTCCCGCCTCACACCGTGGCTGCGCGGACGCTGCATGCCGATCCTTTCGAACGCGATGGTGACGCGGCCGCTGACGGAAGACGAACTCGTCGCCACCGGCTTTCGCACCACCGCGATCATCACCGATACCCGCACCTTGCGCTATTACTACCGACGCCTGCCGGACAACCGCGTCCAGATCGGCAGCCGCAGCGCCATCACCGGCGCCGATGCCGCGCATCCGCGCCACCTGCAATTGCTGATCGATGGAATGACCCGCAAGTTCCCCGCGCTGGCGGGTGTCGGAATCGACTATTCTTGGTGGGGATGGGTGGACGTCAGCCATGACATGATGCCACGTGTCTTCCGCCCGGATCCTTCGCAGCAGCTGTTCTATGCGCTGGGGTATGGCGGCAACGGCGTGTCCTATTCGGCCCAGGCCGGGCGGCGCATGGCCGAAATGATAGCCGGGAAGAGCTTCGGGAGCCAGGACCTGCCGATCTTCACCTCGCCGCTGCCGACGCATCCGTTCACGCCGTTCCGGCGCATCGGGCAACGCATGCTGTATCGCTGGTATCAGAGCCGCGACGAGGCCGCATAGGAGCCGGTATCGGCGTGTGAACGGCTGACCTGACGATCGGCTCAACGCCGCGTCGACCACTCGCCTGGCCCGGCGCGAGAAGCAGCCACGCTGATCACGCTATTCCCGCCCCTCGTCGCTGATGATCGATCCGATCTTTTCCCAGCGTTCACCGTCGAACCGTACCATCTGCAGTTGCTTGTTGACGCGATAGTCGTTTGGCGCCGTCGTGACGGATATTCCGGGCAGCAGCAGATCAAGTTCCACCTTGGTGAGATGGGTGGCTTGCTTCAGTACGTTGTCGCGGGTGAGGTCGTCGCCGCAGGCGTTGAGGACATGCGCCAGGAGCTGCGCTGTAATGTAGCCGTAGACGTTGAGGTTCGAATTCCGGTCGCCGTTCGGATAGTATTTGTCCATGAATGCCAGATAGCGCGTCATCCCGGGATCGTCCTTCCAGACCGGGTCGAGCGGATCTTTGACATAGGCGACGCTGATGATCCCCTTGGAATTCTCCAGGCCCGCCGGCTTCAGCGTCGCGCTGAGGGAGGATGCGTTGATGTCGATGATATGGGCCGGCTTCCAGCCGATTTCGGCATTCTTCTTGATGGCCTGCGCCGCCTGCTTCGGGGTCGATGCGCTGAACAGCAGGTCAGCGCCCGCATCCCTCAGCTTCAGGATCTTCGAATCGACCGTCGGCTCGGCGACTTCATACGAGACATCGGCAACGATCATCTGCGCGGCCTTGTCGCCCAGGCCGGCCCTGAGGCCACCTAAGTAGTCCTTGCCCAGGTCGTCATTCTGGTAGAGCACGCCGATCTTGGCATTTGGAAAGTTCTGCAGAATATACTGGCCGTAAATTCGGCCCTCGACGAAGTAGCTCGGATTGAAACCCATCGTCCACGGAAAGTTCTTCGGGTCCGAGAACCTCGATGCGCCGGTCGCGGCGAACAGCTGCGGCACCTTTTTGGCGTTGAGGTATTTCTGGACCGCGGCATTCGACGGTGTGCCGATGATCTGAAACGTCAGCAGCACCTCGTCGCCCTCGACCAGTCTGCGGACCTGCTCGACAGCCTTGGGAGGGCTGTAGGCATCGTCGTACTGGATCAGGTCGACCATGCGTCCGTTGATCCCACCCTGATCATTGATCATTTTCAGATAGGCGGCCTGTGTCTTGCCTATCGTGGCATAAGCGGATGCGGCGCCGCTCAGCGGGACCGTCTGTCCCACTTTGATTTGGCTGTCGGTGGCGCCGATGTCATACTTCTTCTGCGCATGCGCGGCGGAGATCGACAGACTGAACGCGATCGCGCAGCCTGCCATCAGGCGGAAATCATGTCTCCCCATTTTACTCTCCCTTGAGACCCGCCACGCGGATCACTTCGCCCCATTTTTGCGTCTCATCCTCGATGAATTTGCCGAATTCGGCCGCAGTGCCGCCATGCGCTTCCAGGCCCTGCACCAAGAGCTTCTGCTTCACCTCGGGATCGGCCAGCGCGCGGTTGATCTCGTCCTGCAGCCGGTCGACGATAGGGCGCGGCGTTCCGCCGGGCGCCATGAAGCCGTACCAGCCGGAGGCGATGACGTTGCGCAGGCCCTGTTCATGCAAGGTCGGCGCGTCCGGGTAGATGGCGCTACGCGCGGCGGAAGCCACGCCCAGCACGCGAAACGCGCCGCTCTGGATGTTCGGCAGCGCCGTGCTGATCGCGGTCAGCGTGGCATCGACGCGCCCCGCCAGCAGCTCCGTATAGGCCATCGCATCGCCGCGGAACGGAACGTTGAGGCCTTTGACTTCGGCGTCCTTGAACAACAGCTCGGCGGCCAGATGCGGCTGCGAACCGGCCCCCGGAGAGCCGAAGGTCAGGCCATTGGGCTGCGTCTTGCCGTAGGCGATCAGCTCCGGCAGGGTCTTGAACGGCGCCTGCGCATTGATGATCAGGAATATCGGCGCCATGACGGCCATTGCCACCGGCTGCAGATCCTTGCGCGGGTCGTAACTCAGCTTGCCATAGAGCGCTTCGGCCGTGGCATACGGCGCTGCCGCGTAGAGGATGGTGTAGCCGTCCGGTGCGGCACGGGCGACGGATTCGTTGGCGAGACGCGTGCCGCCACCCGGCTTGTTCTCCACGACGAACTGCTGCCCCAGCCTCCGCCCCAGCTGTTCGCCCAGAATGCGCAGCGAGATATCGTTTGCGCCACCCGCCCCGTAGGGTGAGACCAGCCGCACCGGGCGCGAGGGCCAGCCATCCTGCGCGCGCGCTGGAAAGCCGGAGCCAGCGGAAAGACCGGCGGCGAGGGTACCCAATAGAGTACGGCGCGTGACGTTCATGAATGCCTCCCTGGTTTTTGATTCTCGTTGTCGTTGCGCGCTGCTGCTTTTTGCCTCAGCGCGAAGCCGCGTCGACGTGCTGCTCCACGGTCAGATCACCTTGCTGGCGGTGAGCTCCTCGAACTGCCGCTGCGAAAGCCCGAGCCAATCCTGAAAAACCTCGCGATTGTCCTGTCCGACGTCGCCGGCGGCGTGGCGCAGTTGCGCGACATCGACGCTGAAACGCGGCACCACGTTGGCCATCGCCACCGAGCCGAAATCCCGGTCGGGCACCCGCGTGATCATGTTCCGCGCCTTCGCCTGCGGATCCGCGGCGATCTGGTCGATCGCATAGATCGGCGCGATCGTGCCCTGCGCTGCGGTGAACTTTGCCAGCACTTCGTCGAGGTCATGTTCGGCGCACCACGCCGCGAAAATGTCATTCAGTTCGCGCGCGTGGCTGACGCGCGCCTCGTTGCTCGAGAAGCGCGGGTCATTGGTCAGGTCCGGCCGTTCGATCGCTCGGCAATTGGCCGCGTAAAGCGTGTTGGTCGACCCCGCCAGCGTCACCCAATGATCGTCCCTGGTGCGGAACACCGCCGCCGGCGCCGAGTAGCCGTTGGCATTGCCGATCCTGCTGCGGACTGAACCAAGCTGGTCGAATTCGATCGGAAGCACGTCGAGCAGGCGTAACACCGCTTCGGTCAGCGCCAGATCGATCTCTTCTCCGGGCGCATCCGGATCTCGCGCCCGCTTCCACAGCGCCGCGAGCACGCCGACGGCGCCGAACAGGCCGCCGATCGAATCCCCGATCGGATAGCCGGGATGCGTCGGCTCGCCATCGGCTTCGCCGGTGATGTAGGTCAGTCCGCCCATCGCCTCAAAGATCCGGGCGAAGCCGGGCCTGTCCTTGTAGGGTCCGTCCTGTCCGAAGGCGGTGGCGCGCAGGATCACCAGCCGCGGTTGGATCGACCACAACACTTCCTTCGTCAGTCCCCAGCGATCGAGCGTGCCCGGGCGAAAATTCTCGATCAGCACGTCGAACCGCGGCAGCATCTGCTTGAACAGCGCCAGCCCCTCCGCGACGCGCAGATCGAGGGTGGCGAACTTCTTGTTGCGGTTCGCGGTTTTCCACCACAGCGGCTTGCCGTCCTTGAATGGCGGAAACGACCGCACGCCGTCGCCCTGCCCGGGCATTTCGATCTTGAGCACGTCGGCGCCGTAGTCGGCCAACAGCGTCGCGGTCAGCGGCGCGGCGATGATGGTGGCGATGTCGAGAACCTTCAATCCTTCAAGCGGCCCGCCCATTCGGTCTCCTTGTCCGAAACGATATTCCTCGAGCGGCGGGCGCGTCTGCGCCCTCCCCCTCGCAGAATCATTTCGTGGTTTTCTTTTTCTGTTCGCGCGGCTCGATCACCGGCTCCGCCGCGTTGACCAGCGCGCGAATGCTCATGGCAAGCGCCCGGATGCGTGGACCGACCTCGGCCTCGAGCTGTCCGGGCTGCAGCCGAAAGGCGGGAATGCCGCAATTGATCGCAAAGCACTGATTGAGGGCAGGCGCATAAAACAGCGGCGCCGCGACCGCGTGGATCGACGCCATGTACTCGCCAAAGCAGCTGCAGAATCCCCGATCGGCGCATTGTCCGATGCCGGCGCGGTAGTTGTCGCGATAGGCCGACCACTGCTCGGCGCTGTCGGCCTTGATCCGCGCTTCAAGCAGCGCCGACTCGGTGGCGGGCAATACCGCCGACGCCGCGCGCCCCATCGCGGTGCGGATGACGGAAATCGGCATGCCGATATCGGGGACATGCGGTCCGACGTCGCCCGACCGCGCCGTCTCGACATAGACCATCGCGGTGCCATCGAGCAGGCCGATCGAGACCGTGCCGCGCACGCTCTCCGCGAGATCCTGCATCAGCGGGCGGGCGAGCTGGCGAAATGGCATTCCGGCCAGCAGCGGATGCGCCATGCGCAGCGCGCGGGCGCCGAGCGAGAATTTCGCCAGTTCCTGATCGTAACGAAGGTAACCGAGCTCGGCGAGCGTATGCGTCAGGCGCGCCACCGTCGGCCTGGTGATCCCGGTGCGCGCCGCAAGCTCCATATTGCTGAGCATGGTCGCCCCGGCTTCGAACGCCTCCAGCACCACCAGCCCCTTGACCAGGGTCATGGCAAAGGCGGCATCGCCGGCACTTTCCGCCAGCACCGCCTCGGCGGAGGGGGACGGGATGAAGCTTGGTTTGCGCCGCGCGGCTGGGGTCATCGGTCTTTAATGGACGAAACCGCACTTTCTGTCCATATATTTCGATAATACACAACATCTGTCAAATATTCGGACAGAAAGATACTGCCTGACATCGATCACGCCAGCTCCTGCAGCCGCCTGATCAGCCGGCGGTGTTCGCGGCAGCCGGCGAGGCCGGGATGCGTCAGCAGCACGACTGGCGTCTGCATGTCATGGGCGCCTGCCAGAACCAGGCGGTCGATATGCAGGCGCGGGTGCGAGCCGCCGGCCGTCCGAAGCAGCATATCGAGCTTGCCATCCAGAAGCTCCGCCAGATCGTTGGTGAGTTTCAGCGTCACCAGTCCATTTCCGACCGCCGCCTGACGCAGTTTTCGCGTCGCCAACGCCGCGGGCTTCATCAGATGTGGCGCGATGCCGAGCCGCAGTTTTCGCCCGCGCAGCGCCGGCGCGGACGATTCCGTCGCCCGCGAGATCAAGTCGAACGCGGCGGTGATCGGCGGCAGATAGGCTTCACCGGCGTCGGTCAGGATCAGGCTGCGCGGCAGCCGCCGGAACAGGGTGATGCCGAGCGCCGCTTCGAGCGACTTCACCTGCTGGCTCACGGCGCCCGCCGTCACCCCGAGTTCGTCAGCGGCGCGGGTGAAGCTGAGATGGCGCGCCGCCGCCTCGAAGGCGCGCAGGCCGTTGAGAGGTGGCAATCGATAGCTCATTGAACTCTGCCTTCCAGACGATCCGATGCCCACGAGGACGCCGGAGCATAGCACCCGGAAAATCGGCGAAATCCGATGCCCGAGATTTTCTGGGTCATTCGCGCAGTTTATCTGGTTTGTTTTCGGCGCACCGCCCGCAATAATTCGCCGACCGGCTGTCATCGCGCCGGCATCGCAAGGAGCCGATCATGAGCATCCTCGACGACTACCTGGTCGATCCCCGCCTGTCGCTCCTGGACAAGACGCGGATCCAGGCCCAGGTTCTGGTGCCGGTACTGCAGGCGTTGCGCACCGAGCTCGGCAAGGACAAAGCCGACGCGATTGTCCGCCAGGCGCTGCGCGACTGGTCGCGGCTGCTGTTCGCCGCGGTAGGTGCGAGCGTCGAGGGCAGCGGACGCCGCAAGTGGGCGGCGATGCAGAGCGCCCTGACCGACATCACCGAGCGGGAAGTGACGGTGGACATGCGGCGGCGCGACAAGGAAGCGCTCGAATTCGACGTCACGCAGTGCGCCTTCGCGGAATTTTTTCGTGCGCTTGGCGAGCCGGAGCTCGGCGGCCTCCTGATCTGCCAGACCGACCACGACATCGTCGCGGCCAGCGACGGCGCGGTCAGCCTGACCCGCGACCAGACGCTGATGCAGGGCGCGCCGAGTTGCAGGTTCCGCTACACATTCGCGCCGTGATGACGGGCTCCGGCTGATCGCAACCGGCTTCGCCGATCGCGCCGGCAACAGCCGTTCCCGCGCGCACGCATGGCAGCCAACACGACGCGGCGACATCCTTGACGCCGGTCGCAATCGGCTGTTTGCATGCAAATGCTCGAATCGGGCATCCGACCGTAAGCGCTCACCGCAGAGCTCTTTGCTGACTCTCCCGACCATTGATGTGACCATCGAGCGGGAACGCCGCAGCGCGACAAAAGCCCGTTCGGACACGACAGCGCGGCCAGCCGAAGCCGCCGAACAGGGACGGGACGACATTGCCCAATAAGAACGACATGGCGGAAACGCCGGCTCACGGCGCGGCGTCCGATCGCTGGCTGCTGATCGCGCTGATCACGCTGGCCTTCGGCCACATGCTGTCGACCATGCTGCGGACCATCCCGGCCATCGCCATCGACGTCATGGCCGTGGATTTCGCCACGCCGGCGCAGGTCCTGGCATCGGAGATCGCGGTCTATCACTTCGCGTTCGCCGCCTCGCAAATTCCGGTCGGCGCGGCGCTGGACCGCTTCGGCGTCCGGCCGGTCGCGCTGAGCCTGCTGCTCGGCACCTTCGCCGGAACCATCCTGTCGGCCTGCGCGACCGGGCCGATCAGCTTCCTGTTCAGCCAGTTGATGATCGGCGTTGCCACCTCGGGCATGCTGATGACCCCGATGACGCTTGCCGCCAAGCGGCTGACGGCGAGACGGTTCGGGCTGTGGTCCGGGGTCATCCTGTCGGTCGGCAACATGGGCATGCTGCTGTCGTCGAGCCCGCTCGCCTGGGTGGTCGAACATCACGGGTGGCGCATGAGTTTCTGGCTCGCCGCGGTGTTTTCGCTGATCGTCGCGCTGGCGGTGGTCGTGCTGGTGCCGCGTGACGACGCCGCCCCGCCCGCGCCGCGATCACCGCTGGCCGAGATGGCCGGCGTGCTGCGCATCGGCCTGTCCCGCCCGCTGCGCGGCATCATCGCGGTGGCGCTGGTGTCGCTGGCGAGTTCGCTGGTGCTGCGCGGCCTGTGGGGCGGTCCCTGGCTGATGGAGATCAAGGGACTGAACCGCATCGACGCCGGCCAGGTGCTCGGCCTCTTCACGTTGTCGCTGATCGTCGGCCCGGCCCTGATCGGCCTCGTGGACCGGCGGGTCGGTCGTCGCCGCGACCTGATCGCGGCCTCGCATATCATCGCCGCCATCCTGATCGCGCTATTGGCCGCCGGTGCCCCTGCCCTTCCGGTCTCGCAGGCGTTCGGCGTTGCCGCGATGCCGGCACGTTACGACGAGGCGCTGCTGGTGCTGATCGGAATCGTGCTCTGCACCCAGCCGTTGATCTACGGCATGGCCCGGCAGATGGTCGATGTCACGGACGCCGGCAAGGCGCTGGCCGCGGTCAATCTGGCATTCTTTCTCGGCACCGCGTTGCTTCAGTCGGCCACCGGGTTCATTGCCGCCGCGTTCGGATTGCCGGCGGTACTGATCTTCATGGCCGCAGCACTGGTCGTCGGCACCCTGGTGTTCATCGCCTGCACCTGATCGTTTGGGATTATCCGTCCGACAGCGAAGCGCTTCGGGTGGCGGCCTCGATGCTGGCCCGCATGGTCACGATGCTGTCCAGCGTGACCGTCCTGTCGAGGCCGGTGACTTTTTCTCCGATGCCATCGGCGCGAAGGATATCGCGAAGCTGGCCATGGGCGCCGACGATGCCGAACGCGATGTTCCGCGACGCCAGTTCGTCATGCAAGCGATGCAACATGCGCGAGCCGGCGAGATCGATGAATGGCGACGCCGACAGGTCGCAGACCACGAGGGTCGCATCCGGCGTGCGCGCGACGTGCTGCAGCACGGTATCGAGCACCGATTCCGCG
>Ga0102590_1002418_pt1 | contig 22180 bp, 13 predicted proteins | sample AraplaMF_Col_mMF_FD_76859 | JGI IMG/M metagenome (GOLD analysis project Ga0102590, IMG submission 76859) | Arabidopsis root microbial communities from the University of North Carolina, USA - plate scrape MF_Col_mMF | ecosystem: Host-associated > Plants > Roots > Endosphere | place: USA...
TACAACGCGATCGACTTCGGTGTATACCTGCGCGAACTCGCGGCCGCACGCGCCCTCGTCGACGCCGACGATGCGACGCAGACCGAGGTCGACGCACAGACGCGCAGCCTCACCCTTGCCACCAACCAGCTGATCCCTCTGCCGAGGCTGAAGCTGGAGGACCTGGTCGCGACCGCGTCGGCCCTCGACGACAACCGATACACGGACGCGTCCTGGAAGGCGTTCACCGACGCACTCGCCGCGGCGAAGACCGCGGTCGCGGACGACACGTCCACGGACGCGACCCTCACCGGACGGTACGACGCCCTTCGCCATGCACAGTCCACGCTCACCACGAAGCCCAAGACGGTGCCGGCCACGCCCGACGCGGTGTCGGCGACGTCGTCCGGCACGAGCGTGACGGTCGCGTGGTCCGCACCCGAGGACGACGGCGGCTCTCCGGTCACCGGCTACAAGGTCACCCTCGACGACGGCCACCAGGTCGAGATCGACGATCCGGACAGCCGGAGCACCACGTTCACCTGGCTGCGATCCGGCCGGTCGTACGCGGCACGCGTCCAGGCGGTGAACAAGTTCGGCGCCTCGCGCCCGAGCGCCGCCACGGCACCCGTGGTGGCCGACGGCGGCAGGCCGCAGACGCCCACCGTGACGGGTGTGATCACCGACGGCAAGCAGGTCCGGGTGACCTGGCGCGCCGCCGGCGACGGCGGATTCCCGATCATCGGCTACACCGTGGCCCTCGGTGACGGAACCACCGCGCACCTTCCCGCGACGGCGGACACGGCACTGCTGACGACCGCGGGCAAGGCCAAGGCGCACACGGCCACCGTCACCGCCATCACCCTGGCCGGTACCTCGGGCGACTCCCCGGCGACCGCGCCGGCGACCGTTTCGACCACTGCCTCGGCGGACGCCGCCGACCCGGCGTACGAGCCGTCCCCCTTCCCGGACGAGACGCTCAAGGCGAACTACGCCTCGGACACCTGGCCGGGGACCGGCGACGGGACCGACTACTTCTACGGCCTGCTCAACGGTTTCCGGGACCTCGGCTCCGACATCCTCGCCGCCAACACCAAGGTGCCCTCCGGTACCCCGCTCACCGCTGAGAACGACCAGATCGCCGTGCGCATCAACAACGCGGCGACGCAGAAGGAGGTGGACCGGGCCGAGGTCGACGCGACGAACAGCTCCACCGTCACGATGGCCGACGGACTCGGATCCCGGCTCGGCAAGATCTACCTCGACGCCCTGAACGGCGGCCAACTGCCCAAGACCGGCGCCCTGTTCGGCCGCGTCACGCAGGGCCTCGACAAGGGTGGAACGGCGAAGGACCACTTCGGCTACCTGCGTCCGTACGTGCGGCTCGGGTTCGTCGGCGACGGCGGGGACATCTACGAGTCGCAGGACGGCTCGTACGGCAGCCTCACCACCAGCGGCTCGTACCCGAGCGGCCACACCTACGGCGGCTACGAGGCGGGGACCATCCTCGCCACGCTCCTGCCGGAGCTGGCACCGTCGATCCTGGCGCGCACCTCGGAGTACGGGAACAACCGCATCGTCCTCGGGTTCCACTACCCGCTCGACGTCATGGGCGGCCGCATCACCGGCCAGGCCACAGTGGCGCACCGGTGGGCCGACCCCGACTTCGCGAAGCTGCTGATGCAGGCCCACACCGAGATGGAGAACGTGCTGCTGGCCACGTGTGAAAAGGAGGGCTACGGCGACACGCTTGCGGCCTGCGCGGGCGACCCCTACGCCGGCCTGAGCACGACGCAGGACGTCGACCTGTACACGCAGCGCCTGACCTACGGCTTCTCCCAGGTGGGCAAGTCCGGGCAGACCCTCAAGACACCGTCCGACGCGGCGGCGCTCCTGATCACGGCCTTCCCGAACCTCACCGCCGAGCAGCGCACTCAGGTCCTTGAGCAGACCGCGACGGACTCGGGCTACCCGCTCGACCTCACCGCCGACGGCGAGGCGAGCTGGCAGCGGATCAACCTGGCGGCGGCGATGGCGGCGAAGGTGGTCGTGGGCGCCGACGGGTCCGTCAAGGTGACGAACCACTCGGACGCCACGAAGGCCAGCGTCGCCGACGCCAAGGCGATCACCGTCGGAGGCGTCGCGATCGACGGGTTCGATCCGGACGTGTCCACGTACGTCGTGGACTGGCCGAAGAACAAGGGGATCCCGGCCGTCACCGCGGTACCGGCCCAGCCCGGTGCACGGGTGAAGGTCACCGACGGCAGTTCGGTCCTCTCGTCGACCGGGTCCCGGTTCACCACCCGCACCATCAAGGTGACCTCGGCCAACGGTTCGGTCACCCGGACCTACACGGTCGGGTTCCAGCGTACGGATCGCGATCAACGGCCGACCGCGGCCGGAGGTCACGGCGGAGACGGCGGTGACGGAGGTTCCGGCCATTGGGCTCTGTCCGGCACGTGGAGCCAGGGTGACAACGGAGCCGGCCTCGTCGGCGGCGGACTCTGGTCGTCGTTGACGGATTGGGCGGAGCCCATGTGGATCCCTCGGACGCAGCGCACGACATGACCGACGGACCTGCCGTGCCCCGTGAGGGCACGGCAGGATCCTGCTGATCCTTCGGGAGACAGGACCGCAGACGACGGCCCCTCCAGGTGAACCTGTTGTGTTCGCCTGGAGGGGCCGTCGGCATGACGGCACGGATGCTCGGGGACGGTGGTGCGGTGGTCCACGGCAGGGCGCCGGGGAGCCCGGCCCCGACGCCACCGCATCCGCCGACCGTCCGACGAGGCACTCCGAACCCGCGTAATCACTGTGACGCTTCAAGGCAAGCTCCGTATCTTGGCGCTGTGACGGATGAAGAAGGGCCCAGGCTCTACGTGAAGCGCTGGGGCGATACCCCAGGTTGGGCCCCAGGTGTGAGCGAGTCCTGCAGCGTGGACACATGCTCGTGCTTCGACCGGTACAGGCCGCATCCGCAAGCCCGAGTCGGCTTCCACCCCGAACGTCAGGACACCTCCGCCCCGGGCTGGCGGCACCTGTTGGAGTTGGTCGACGAGGCCGCGGACGACGGGCGCGAAGAGTTCCGTCCCCTGCTCGAACTCAGCCCGGAGGAGCGGCGGCAAGTCATCACCCTGCCGCCGAGCATCGCCAGGCTGACCGCGGTCAAGCACCTCGTGCTCTACGGCAGCAACCTGGTCCGGATTCCGCCTGAGATCGGGGCCATGACCAGCCTCGAGGAGTTCAGCCCCTACACCTCCTACCAGCTGCACTGGTTCCCCTACGAGATCACTCGCTGCCGGAAGCTGACCCGCAGCACCGTGAGCACGCGTGCATTGTTCGGCAACTACAAGCTGCGACCTCCATTCCCGCGGCTCCAACCTTCCCTGGAATCCGTCGCGGACCTGGACCTGGCAAACCTGGATCCTCGGCGCTGGGGGGCGACCGCCGTGCACAAGTGCAGTGTCTGCGACCGTGAGATCGAACAGAACGCACTCCATCAGGTATGGATCTCACTGCGTGTGGCCACAGACGTATTGCCCCTGCTGGTCAGCGCCTGCTCACCGGTCTGTGTTGCCGCACTGCCCAGCGGCGCTCGTGACCACATCCCTTCACCGCACAAGGGTGGCAAAATCGAGCAGCCGGCATCTGACTGGGACTGACCAGCCGAGGAACCTCTCGGCGCTCCCCGGAGTAGCGAGTACGGCCGAGCGTGATCTTGCGCGGTGGGTGACCGTCGCACGCGGCTGACTGCGACATGTACCGCCGTCCCAGCCGCGGTCTGGCATGGACCGGGGCGTCCGTGCGTGCGCGAGCCGCTCCGTGGCGGCGGGCGAAGGTCATCGACGAGACCTCTACGCGGGTGGCGGAGCACAGGATCGGCACGTGTGTGCCGGATGAAAGTTGATCATCTTCAATATGAACGTCCGCCCCTGCAGAGATGTCTCACGGGTTAAATGCGGAGGCCGCTCCCTCTCTTTCGCCGATGTGACGGGCGCCACCGTTCCCGGTCTTTGCCGGAATGGGGTTGATCTTCATTGGTGCCGCCTGTCCGACATTCAAACGGAGGTGCGGGTTCCTCTCTTGATGCGACGTGACGAAATGGTTCGTCCGATTCGGTACGCATGATGGGAGAGGAGGGTGTTCGGATGTATCTTTCACGCTTCCTTCCGCCCAATTGCCAGTCAACTCCGCGCAAAAATTAGTCAGTTGACGCCCCCTCGGGGTCCGGCTTTCCTGTGCTGAGTTTTCTTCGGCGCCGCCGTCACGAGCCCCGACCGGGTCCTTCGTGCGGCGCCCGGGCCGACGGACCAGGGAAATGGCGGGGTGGGGCATACCGATGGGCATCAGCACACGACACAGACCGAGAATGCGCACCACGGTGGCGGGGGCACTGTCGGGACTGCTGCTCGGCGGACTTCCCGTCCTGCCGCTGGCTCCCGCCGCCGCGGCGCCGAGCCAGGCTGCCTCCGCAGCGTCCGCGGCAACGCAGGCGTCCGCGCAGGCGGTGGCCACCGGGAAGCCGGTCGAGGTGGTCTCCGAGCGCACCGAGTACTCGACCACGTACGCCAATCCGGACGGCAGCACCTTCAACCTCAAGCAGTCGGCCGTCCCTGTCCGGGTGGCGCAGCCCGGTGGCGCCTGGGCGACGCCCGACGCCACCCTGACCCGCCGTGAAGACCACCGGATCGCCCCGAAGGCGGCTGTCGCCGGTGTGTCGTTCTCCGGCGGCGGCGACGGCACGGAGCTGGTGAGCATCGCCGAGGACGGCCACACCCTGACGGTGGGCTGGCCCGGTTCGCTGCCCGCTCCCACGCTGGACGGCGACTCGGCCGTCTACGCGGACGTCCTGCCGGACGTGGACCTGCGGATGACGGCGACCACCGAGGGCTATCGCGAAGTTCTCGTCGTCAAGACGGCTCAGGCCGCCGCGAACCCGGCACTGACCGCGCTGCATCTGCCGGTGCGGGCAGACGGCCTGGTGCTGAGGGAGGGCGCGGGCCAGTCCTTGCAGGCGGTGGACGACAACGGTGCCACCGTCTTCCGGGCCCCGACGGCCCGCCAGTGGGATTCCACGGGCCATGACGGCACCACCATCCCCGCCGCTCAGACCAAGCCCTCGGGCTCCTCCTCGGCCAAGACGGCCTCGGCTCCGTCCACGAACGCTTCGGCGGAGACCCCCGACAGCCAGGCGGCCGGCTCCGCGGTCGAGGGCGACGAGTCGGGTGTCACCGACCCGGCTGAGGGCCCCGGCGACGGTGCCACCGCTGTTCCGCTGGACATGTCGCTCACCCAGAGCGCCATCACCGTCGTCCCCGACGCCGGTGAGCTCAAGGACGAGGACACCGTCTACCCGCTCTACATCGACCCGGACGTCTCCTGGTCGGAGTCCGAGCGCACGGTGCTCTCCTCCGACGGCGACACCTTCTACAACTTCTCCGGCGGCGACGAGGGCAAGGGCGTGGGCCTGTGCTCGATCTACTACACCGGCGGCTTCGGCTACCCCTGCACCACCGGAACCCCGTACAAGCAGCGCATGTACTTCGAGTTCTCGCCGTCCGCGCTCAAGGGCAAGCGGGTGCTCGACGCCACCTTCCGGGTGACCGAGCGCTGGTCGATGTCCTGCACGGCGACCGTGGTGCAGCTGGTGCGCACCGGTGACATCTCCTCCTCCACCCGCTGGCCCGGCCCCACCGCCAACTGGGACGTGATGGGCGACCGTACGGTCTCGGCGGGCCGTGGCTCCGACTGCTCCCCGAGCCAGCCCGCGAAGCCGATCGAGTTCAACGACGACCCCAGCCAGTCGTACGAGAACCTGACCAAGACGGTGCAGTCCTTCGCGGCCGGTGACATGTCCCGGCTGACCCTGATGATCAAGGCCGGCGACGAGGGCGACCCCAACGGCTGGAAGCGCTTCGACGACGACGCGGTCCTCGACGTCAACTACGTCGGTGTCCCGGCGCCGCCCACCAGTCCCGGCGTTCTCTCCGGCAGCGGTACAACCTGTGAGACCGCCGAGTCGGACCCGGCGATCATCTCCGACCCGACCCCCGACTTCCTCACCACCGTCCAGACGGAGTCCGGCGGCGAGAGCGGTGCGACCCTGCGCGCCCACTTCGTGGTGCAGAAGAAGAACTCCGACGGCAGCTGGACCACCGCCACCGAACCGGTGCGCCCCTCAAGCGGGTTCGTCACCGACAACGCCAAGGTGCAGGTGACCTCGCCGGTGACCTTCGCGGACGGGACCCTGGCCCGGATGTCGTCGTGGACCCGGTCGTACTGGAGCGGTGACGACCACATGATCGAGTCGACGCACAGCTCGGTGACGACCAAGGGCTGGTGCTACTTCAAGGTCGACACCACCGCCCCGAAGGCGCCTACGGTCACTACCGACGGGACGTACAGCCTGTGCACGGCCAACGCCTGTGCCGCCGGCGGTGGACCGGGCCAGGGCGGCAACTTCTACTTCAAACCCGCCACGGGTGACACCAACATCGCCGGTTACGAGTACCGGCTGCCGACGTGGCCCACCTGGCACTCCGTCACGGGCTCGGCGCCCACGAAGCTGATCACTCCGGAGCTGCCCGGCACGCAGACCCTCCAGGTCCGTGCCAAGGACAACGTCGGCTCCGGGCGCCCAGGGGCGACCACCAGCTTCCTGTTCAAGGTCGCGGAGGGCGAAGGAGCCTCCGGACGCTGGCACTTCGACGACGCGGCGCCCGGCTCCGGAGTGGTCACGGCCGCCGACTCCGCCACCACGGCCGGCACCCGCCACCCCCTGACCTTCCACACCGCCGGCGCGGGCTTTTCCAGCCTGGCCCGCCGGGGCGAGCAGGACCGGTCCTTCTGGCTGGACTCCAACGTGACCGCCAACCAGACCGCCTGGGCCGACACCACGTCACCCGCGATCAACACTCAAGCCTCCTTCTCCGTTTCGACCTGGGCCTATCTGACGGAGGACACCGACTTCCACTGCATCGCCTCCCAGCAGAACTCGGACAACACCGGCTGGTCGCTGTACTACTCCTCGGGTGTCCAACGCTGGGTGTTCCTGTGGTCCTGGTACGAGAACGGCGCGCGGAAGTACATCGGCGCCAACGCCTCGGCCCAGGGTGTACCCCTGAAGGCATGGACGCACGTCGGCGGGGTCTACAACGCCACCGACCGCACCATCACCCTCTACGTCAACGGCCGCCCGCAGGGCGCACCGGCGGCGTTGGGGACCTCGGGCAAGCCGACCACCAGCGACGGTGCCCTCCAGATCGGACGAGCGGGCTACAGCGGCGGGTTCAACAACTACTGGCGCGGGCGCATCGACGAAGTTGCGGTGTTCCAGCGGGCCCTGTCCGACAGCGAGATGGCGCAAGAGGCCGGCCTGATCGACCCGGACACCGGAAGCACAGCCGTGGAACTGGTCGGCGCGTGGGACCCGGACGGCGCCACAGGAAGCACCCTTCCCGACTCGGTCAGCGGCTACAGCCGGACCATGGCCCTCAGCGGCGGCGCCACACTCGACGGCGAGGCCGTCTCACTGGACGGCGTCGACGACGCGGCCACCGTATCCGGCCCCGTCGTGGACGACACCGGCTCCTTCACCGTCACCACCGAGGTGGAACTCGACGGCGCCGCCCTGGCGGGCAAGAGCGCCGGATACAGCGGACAGGTCGTCGGCCAGCGTACGGCCGACGGGTCCGCCTGGGGCCTGTGGTTCAACCAGACCGGTACCGAACAGGTCCCGCAGGACGACGGAACCCTCAAGGACGTACCCGTCGGGTACTGGCGCTTCGGACGCCTCGCGGCCGACGGCAGGACCTACACCGCCGTCAGCTCCGAAAGCACCGCCCTGACCGACGAACGCGTCCGGCTGACCGGCGCCTACAACGCCCAGGACGGGACGATCAGCCTGTATCTCGACGCCACACCCAACGACGTGCCGACCGCCTTCACCGCGGTCGCCGGAAACGGGGACTTCTCCGCCGGCCGGGCCTACGTCAACAAGGCGTGGGGCAACTACCTGCCCGAGAAGATCAGCGATCTGCGGATCTGGGTCGGGGCACCTGCCAACGACATGCAGGTGGAGAACATGATCGGCGGCTAGCCGCCGACGGGGCCCGGCCGCGAGGTCCGGGCCCCGACCAACCACCGGCCCGGGCCGCGCCGCGCCGCGACCCGGCCCTCCGGCGTCCCGCGGACTCGAAGTCCAGCGGACCCGGCGTCCTCATGCAACATCCGTGCACGAACGCCAAGGGGTGGGACCACACCATGCTCTTCCGTCCGCGAAGACGACGGAACGGCCGCCCGGCCACCGTCAGCCGCACGCTTCGCCTGACCGTAGGCTCACTCGTTCTCGCTCTGAGCGTGCCGATCGGCCTGGCCCCGGTCGCCCAGGCCGCCGACGCGCTCGGCAGACCTGGCACACCGAAGACCCGCAGCGCCAAGATGATCCCCGCCGACCCCGCCACGGCGAAGGCGGCCCGGGACCGCCTGGCCAAGGCCCAGGCGGAGAACCGGGCGCAGGGCGCCAAGGCACTGGCCGCGCAGCACGCCACCTGGCCCGCCGCCGCCCGCGCCGAACTCGTCCGCGGCAAGCGCGCCGAGGTGGGCGGCCTGCCCGTCACCCTCACCGCGCCCGCTGCACGGTCGGCCACGTCCGCGACCGCGACGACCGTACAGGTACTGGGCCGCAAGGAGGCGACCGCCGCCGGGATCAAGGGCGTTCTGCTGTCGCTGACCTCAAAGCGAGGCGGTACCACCGGACTTGACGTGGACTACTCGTCGTTCGCCTCGGCCTACGGCGGCGACTGGGCGGGCCGGCTGCGCCTGGTGCAGCTGCCCGCGTGTGCGCTGACCACGCCGGAGAAGGCGTCCTGTCGCGTTGAGACACCGCTGGCCGGCACGCACAACGACGTGAGCGAGCAGACCGTGTCCGCGCAGGTGCCGGTGTCGGCCCGCGCGGCGGCGGCACCGGCCACCGCCGTGGTGGCGCTCACCGCGGCCGCCGGCGAGTCGGCGTCCGGGTCGGGCGCCTACACCGCCACCCCGCTGAGCGCTTCGTCGTCCTGGCAGGCCGGCGGCTCCTCGGGCTCCTTCACCTGGTCGTACCCCATGACCCCGCCCGCTCCGGCGGCCGGCCCCACCCCGTCTGTCACGCTGTCCTACGACTCCGGTTCCATCGACGGCCGCACCGCCAACACCAACAACCAGGGCAGCGTCGTCGGTGAGGGATTCGACCTGTCGTCCTCCTCGTACGTGGAGCGCTCGTACGGCTCCTGCGACGACGACGGCCAGGACGACAAGTACGACATGTGCTGGAAGTACGACAACGCCTCCCTCGTGCTCAACGGCAAGTCCACCACCCTGGTGAAGGACGACACCACCGACACCTGGCGGCTGAAGGACGACGACGCCTCCACCGTCACCCACGGCACCGGCGCCGACAACGGCGACGACGACGGCGAATACTGGACGGTGACCACAGGCAACGGCACCAAGTACGTCTTCGGCCAGAACAAGCTGGACGGCGCGGGCACCGAGCGCACCAACTCCACCTGGACCGTGCCCGTCTTCGGTGACGACTCCGGTGAGCCGGGCTACAGCAAGGGCACCGCATTCGCCGACCGCACGGTGACGCAGGCGTGGCGGTGGAACCTCGACTATGTCGAGGACCTGCACGGCAACGCGATGTCGTACTGGTACACCGCCGAGACCAACTCCTACGCCAAGAACAAGGCGGACACCGCCACCGCCACCTACACCCGCGGCGGCTACCTGACCAAGATCCTCTACGGTCAGCGCAAGGACGCCCTGTTCTCCGGCACCGCCTCGCACAAGGTGACCTTCGACTACACCGAGCGCTGCACCGCCTCGGACTGCTCGGACCTCAAGGAATCCACCGCCGACAACTGGCCCGACGTGCCCTTCGACACCATCTGCAAGAGCGGTGACGACTGCGACGCCGAGAGCCCCTCCTTCTTCACCCGCAAGCGGCTGACGGGCATCAACTCCTTCTCCTGGGACGCGGCCGCCAACACCTACGACGCCGTCGACTCCTGGGATCTCGCCCAGCACTTCTTCGACGGCGGCGACCTGGGGGACACCTCCGACCAGGTCCTGGTGCTCGACTCGATCAAGCACACCGGCAAGTCGGGCGCCGCGATCGCCCTGCCGCCGGTGACGTTCACCTACGACAAGCGGCCCAACCGGGTCGACGGCACCGACGACATCGTGCCGCTCTACCGACCCCGCATCCGCACCCTCATCTCGGAGACCGGTGCGGTGACCACCGTGACCCTCTCCGACCCGGAGTGCGTGCGCGGCAACACCCCTGACGAGGACGACGACCACACCTCGTGCTACCCGGTGTACTGGCACATCAACGGCGCCGAGGAAGCCGGCCTCGACTGGTTCCACAAGTACCGCGTCCTCGCGGTGACCAGCACCGACCCCACCGGCAAGAACGCCACGACCGAGACCGACTACACCTACGCCGACCCCGCCTGGCACTACGACGAGAACCCGCTGACGCCGCAGGCCGAGCGAACCTGGTCGCAGTGGCGCGGCTACGGCAAGGTCACCACCGTCAAGGGCACGGACGCCACCAAGTCCAAGACGGTGACCCTCTACATGCAGGGCATGGACGGGGACCGGGTACAGGGCTCGGACGGCAAGCTGGACCCCACCGCCCGCAAGGACGTCAGCGTGAAGGCACTCGCCGTCCCCGGACTGACCATCGCGGACCAGACCGACAGTGAGCAGTACACCGGTTTCACCCGGCAGCAGGTGACCTACGACGGCGGCCAGGCCATCGCGGTGACCGTCAACGACCCGTGGTCGAAGAGGACCGCCACCCAGCACGCGTCCTACGCGGACACCGAGGCGTACTTCGTCCGCACGGCCGGGACCGCCACATCGACCTATCTGACGGTCAAGGACTCCTGGCGCACGCACATCACCTCCACCACCTTCGACTCCTACGGCATGAAGGCCACCGAGGAGGACGCCGGCGACGTCGCCAAGAGCGGCGACGAGACCTGCACCCGCACCTGGTACGCCCGCAACACCGCCAAGGGCATCTCCGATCTCGTCTCCCGCAGCCGCACCGTCTCCCGCACCTGCGGCACCGGCGAGGACCAGCTCGACCTGCCCGCCAAGGTCGCCGACCGCGGAGACGTGCTCTCCGACAAGGCCACCGTCTTCGACAACACCGCCGCCACCACCTGGACCGCGAACCAGACGCCCACCCTGGGCGACGCCTCCTGGACCGGACGGGCAGCCGCCTACCCCGCGACCTCCAGCGCAGGGGAGCGCAACCCCACCACCTGGCAGACCACGGCCAAGACCGTCCACGACACCCTGGGCCGCCCCACCACCGTCACCGACGCCGCCGGCAACGCCACCACCACTGCCTACACACCTGCCTCTGGCGGTCCGCTGACCATGGCCATCACGACCAACGCGGCCACCCAGAAGACGTTCACCTACTACGACCCGGCGCGCGGCAACGTCATCCGCTCTTTCGACATCAACAACAAGCAGACCCAGTACACCTACGACGCCCTCGGCCGGGTCACGGCCGTGTGGCTGCCCAACCGCACCAGTGACCTGCCCGCCAGCTACGTCTTCGGCTACAGCGTCAGCAACACCGCCGCGTCCTGGACCTCCACGGGCGCCATCAAGGCGGACGGCGACACCTACGAGACGGCCTACTCCATCTACGACGCCCAACTGCGGCCCATCCAGACCCAGAAGCGCAGCGCCGAGGGCGGCCGGATCCTGACCGACACCCGATACGACAGCCGCGGCCTGGCCTACGAGACCTACGCCGACGTCTACGACAGCAAGAACGCGCCCTCGGGCACCTACAGCCGCGCCGAGTACGGAGGCACCGCCAAGCAGACCTCGGTCACCTTCGACGGGGCCGAACGCCCGGAGACCAGCACCCTCTACACCTACGGTGTCAAACGCTGGTCCACGACCACCAGTTACACCGGCGACTCCACGGCCACCTCCGGCGTGCAGGGCGCTTCGGCGAAGCGCACGATCACCGACGCGCTCGGCCGCACGGTCGAGACCCGCCAGTACGCCTCCCCGTCCCCCGACGACGCGGCCTACGGCGGCGGCACCGGCACCCTCTACACCTCGACGAAGTTCGCGTACACCCTGGACGACAAGCAGGCGAAGGTCACCGGCCCGGACAACAGCTCCTGGACCTGGGTCTACGACCTGTTCGGCCGTCAGGTCAAAAGCACCGACCCGGACAAGGGCACCGAGACCACCGGCTACGACAGCCGGGACCTGCCCTCGTGGACCAAGGACGGCGCCGGCCGGGTGGTCATCACCGCCTACGACAAGCTGCGCCGCCCCACCGCCACCTACAAGGCGGCCACCGACGCCGACCTGACCTCCACCACCGAGGAACAGATCCCGGCCAACCAGCTCACCGCCCTCACCTACGACGCCACCGGCTACAAGGGTCAGCTGGCCACGTCGACCCGCTACACCAACGGCGCCACCGACACCGCCCACGCCTACACGCGCAAGGTCACCAGCTACGACAGCCTTTACCACGCGCTGGACTCCACGCTGACGCTGCCCGCCGACGATCCGCTGGTGACCTCCGGTGCCGTACCGTCAGCGACACTGTCCTTCAGCGCCCACTACGACATCACCGGCGCCCAGGACCAGGACGTCCAGCCCGCGGTCGCCGGACTGCCCAAGGAGATCATCGACACCGGCTACAACGACTACGGCCTCCCCACCACCCTCAGCGGCACCCAGAGCTACGTCCTCGCCAGCGACTTCACCGCCACGGACAAGGTCCAGCAGCTGACCCTCGGCGTCTCCGACGCCGCCGGCGTCAAGAAGGCCTACCTGACCAACACCTGGGACGAGGGCACGGACCGCCTGACCCAGTCCGTGGTCACCGACGACACCCACCTCTGGCAACTCCAGCAGCTCAACTACGCGTACGACCAGGCGGGCAACGTCACCTCGCTCACCGACCCCACCGCCCTGGGCGGTACGAGCACCGACGACAACCAGTGCTTCGCCTACGACGGCTACCAGCGTCTGACCGAGGCCTGGACACCCAAGACGGCGGACTGCGCCGCCTCCGGCCGCACCGCCGCCAACCTCGGCGGTCCCGCCCCCTACTGGAACAGCTACACCTACAACAGCTCCGGGCAGCGCGCCACCGAGACCAACCACAGCACCTCCGGCAGCACCACCTCACGCACGTACTGCTACAACAACACCGCCCAGCCGCACACCCTGACCGCCACACCTTCCGGAACCGCCGCCGGTGCCTGCACCGGGGTCACCGCCGCCTACGGCTACGACGCCGCCGGTGACACCACCACGCGCCCCGACGGAACCGCGAGCCAAGCCTTGACCTGGGACAGCGAGGGCCGGCTCGGCAGCCTGAAGGAGACGGCCGGCTCCGCCACCAGCACGACCGGATACGTCTACGACACCGACGGCAGCCTCCTCGTCCGCCGCAACACCGGCGGAGAGACCGTCCTCTACCTCGGTGCCACCGAGGTCCACTACAACACCACGACCGGCAAGAAGTGGGCCCAGCGCACCTACACCCTCGGCGGCACCGCGGTGGCGGTGCGCACCAACCAAAGCGGCACCTCCACCCTCACCTGGCTCGCCGCCGACCGGCACAACACCGCGAGCCTCGCCCTCACCGCCACGGACCAGGCCATCACCAAGCGCTACACCACCCCCTTCGGCGCCGACCGCGGCACCGCGGTGACCAACTGGCCCGACGACAGGAAGTTCCTCGGCAAGCCCGCCGACCCCGCCACCGGCCTCACCCACGTCGGCGCCCGCGAATACGATCCGCTGCTCGGCCAGTTCCTCAGCGTCGACCCCCTGCTGGACACCTCCGACGCCCAGTCGCTGAACGGATACGCCTACGCCGACAACAGCCCGCTGATGGGCTGGGATCCGACGGGCGAGGACAACTGGTGGGCCGACCCCACCATGAACAAGCCCGTGGACAAGGGCGGGACGCCCATCAGCCAGGACCTCGCCAACGAGCAGGGATTCGGCTCCCTGTGCAACCCGCACAACTGCTCAGGCTTCGACCCGAAGAAGATGCCGGCCGGCGGCCCGGCCTACGAGTACCCCCCGGTCCAGGCCGAGGACGCCAACCGTCCGGGGTGGGGCACCCTGAAGACGGACGCGCACGACAAGAGCGTGTTCTTCCTGGCCGGCTCCATGGCCCTGTCCTACGTCGCGATGAGAGGGTGGCAGCGCGGCTTCGACCTCATGGAACACTGGATGGAAAACGGCGGCGAGACGGTCGAGGTCAGCGTCGCGGACATGATGAACAGCCTCTCCTACATGCGGAAAGAGGTCGGTCAGCAGATCAAGCCGGGTCATTTCGACAGCGGCTGGCACGGCAGCAGCGTCGCCAGGGGGCGTGAGCACGGAATGAACAAGGGCGCCGACGCCGACGACTACTACTTCGCGCTCAACGGCTACCAGTACCGGGTGCGCGGAGACACCGTCATGAAGAGGGGCCAGCTCACGGGTACCGTCACCGTGGATGTCTACAAGCGGTACAACTGGGGGAACATCGGAGGCGGCAAGCCTCGGGGCGACCTCGGTGTGGGGCCCTTCAAGCCGCTGCGGCAGAACGACATGGCTCATCTGAACTCGGTCGGGCTGGCTCATGACTTCGACGTCGTCGGCCACCAGACGTTCAACGTCGGCTAGGAGAAATCGTGTTCCACCGCCTGACCCGGATGTCGGCGTTGTTCGTCGGTGCGCTGCTGGTCGGGGGTCTTGCCGCCTGTGATCCGGACGGCCTGCACTCCGCCGAGCGCGCCGGGCCGTTCCCGCACGAGTCTCCGTCGGACGCCGCCGATGTCAGCCTCGACCAGGCCCTGTCCGACTACGGTGTCCGCCTGCCCAAGGGGGCCGAGGACATCACTTACGGTGCCCTCAAGGCTTTGGACGGATACCCGTTCAACGTCCAGTTCTCCATGCCGTGCGACGGTGTACCGGCGTTCGTCCAGGACAACCGGCTCGCCTCCGCAGGGAAGAAGACCCCCGACGAAGTACTGACGGACGTCGTCGACGCGGGGTTCACGCCGGATTCCGGCCCGGCCTACACCCGCGCGAAGGGAACGAAGCTGCCCAAGGTCGTTGGAGCGGTCTTCGAACGATCGGGGACGTGCAGGATGTTCCTCGGCGCCTGAACCGATCGGAAGTCCGTCGCATCACCGGCGCCACCCCGGGCCGGGCAGGTGACGGCCTGACGAAGGGCACTCGCCGCAGCGGGGCCGGAAGCCGGTACCTCCCTACAAGGGGGCGCCGGCTTCCGGCCTGTCGTCCGGCCGACCGACGGTGTCCGAAATATGCGGCTCCCGCTCTGCCCTGCTATGCAGTCGTTGATCCCGTAGGTGGCGAATGGCGTTTCCTGGCCGCACGTACAGCGCGCGCCGCGCCTACAGCCAGACCCCGTGGAAGCGCATCGAGAGTGACCCGCCGTACATGGACGCCTTTGAGGCCGACGCCCGTCGCGCCGTCGTCGAGCTGCTCGTGCGCGAACTGGCCCCGCCCGTCGTCGTCCACATGCCTTCCGAGATCGACGAGGCCGTGATGCGTCGCGCCGTCGAGGAGCAGCAGCCCGGCTGACCGGGAACCGCCCGATCGATCCCATACGTTGGCACTAGCACCACCGCGCACGACCAGACCGAGGAGCACCATGGCGCTCGACCGCGAGACCGACGAGGCGAAGGACACCGCACGCCTCACTCTCTTCCAGGCCATCACCAAGACGGCCAACGAGCTGTCGAAACACGGGGGCGACAACGCTAGCGCACTGAAGGACCTTGCCGAGGCGTACGCCTGGCTCAGCAACACCAGCCAGCCGCACTGACGACGCACACGACCCGAAATAGGTTCACCCCATGACCACTACTGACGGCCTGCTCGAGCGGATCATCAAGCGCGTCAACCGCGACACCGACCGCTTCGACATCACGATCACCGTCAACGGCGCGGTGATCACGGGCCAGCTCATATCCCGTTCCGTCTGGCTCGAAGTCAATATCAAGCTGCTCAACGACGTGGACAAGATGCTCTTCGCTGACGAGTTCGCGGCCGAGGGCGGCTCGTTGGACAACGAGCAGTACCTCCACCTCAGCGAGGCGAAGACCCTGTCCGGTCTGGAGATTCCGCTCACTGTCGGCACCGGTTACCTCCGCATCCCTACGGCCAGCGTGGATTCATGGGCCATCGGCCGGGTTGATATTCAGCGCGCACGGTAGGACGCATCCCCAACGCCCCGTCGCCCCGGACGACGGGGCGTCGTCATGCTCACCTGAGGACCGCGTCCGGCCGGCACACCACACAAGCCGCGAGCCCGTCCGCCGGAGCCACGGCCGCCTCGTGCGCGTCGAGGCGCTGCTCCTCGCCCTCGTCGAAATCGCAGTCCCCGAGGTGCAGCGACGCGAGCAGGGGCCCGCCCTCAACCTGCCGATGCGCGATCTTGAAACCCACCGAGTTCCGCGGCAGGGCGACCCCCGGAGGCCGAGACGGACGCGGCGCAGGCTCGAGCTGCTCCTCGATGCGCTGCCCACCCTCGGCCACTCGAGCGCAGCACGCACCTTGTCGCGCTGTAGACGCAGGTAGACGCCCGCTGTCTCGTTCTCGGTGCGCTGCTGATCGAGGTACGCCAGGATCACCCGGAGGCGGGGTGGATCAGGCGGCAGCTCGTTCACACATTCGATTCAAGCACTGCAAGCGGCGGCAGGTTGCGCTGTCAGCCTTCGTCCCCGTGCCGCGTAGCCTTCCGCAGCGCTGCCTCAACCTCATGCCGAGACTGCCCCTGCTCCTGAGCGTGCCCTTTGACGGCGATCTGGACATCGCGGGCAAGCTCGCGCCAGGCGCGCCAAGCGGTCTCCCAAGTTTCGGTCTGCTCGCCAGTCCAGATGCTGGCGGTGGGCGCTCCGTAGCTGTCACGGAGCTCCTCGACCCGGTTGTACGCCTGATCGGCCGCCCGCTGCAGTTCAACCAGTTCGTCGAAGCTGTGGGCCATCCCACGATCCTATGCAGCGGGCGTGAAATCGGCGCGCTCGGCGGCGCGCTCCACCGAGTGCTGCACGTTCGGTCGCGCGGGTCGGGTCAGCTCATGCCCTTCCAGATCCGCCAAGCCCGCGTGCGGTCCGTGCCGATCAAATCGCCAATCTCGGGGAAGTCGAGCCCCTGCTCGTGCAGTGCGTAGACCGCCTGCTGCCGGATCTTCGACGCGAGGCCTCGCGCACCGGCCCACTCCCGCGGCACCAGCCCGGCCGCACGCGCGGGCCGGAAGTTCAGCCACCCGTCTCATTCATTTCGGCACACAGAAGTCGGCTGAGCGGCTACTGGGCCTAAGCCTTACACGCCAGGAGCTGGATCTCCTGGAACTGCCGCCGGTCGGTGGGCTTGGGCTCGATCACCAGGCGGGCCGACTCTGTCAATCCATGATCGGCCAGAAGCTCCGCGAAGCGATCGGGGGACCAGCGGTAGGCCGTCACCACCGTGTGGTCATAGGCCTGCGTCTCCTCGTGGGGGCCGGCGGTGGCAGGGAAGTCGATCAGCAGGTGTCCGCCGGGAGCCAGGACCCGGGCGATCTCGGCCAGGATGGCGGGCAGGTCCTGCGGCGGGGTGTGGATGACGGACCACCGCGACAGCACCCCGCCGAGCGCACCGTCCTCGATGTCCAGCGCGGCCATCGAGCCGACCTCGAACCGCAGTCCGGGGTTGGCTTGGCGAGCGAGCTCGACCATCACGGGGGAGGCGTCGACGCCGAAGGCGTGCAAGCCCAGTCCGTGGAGGTGAGCCGTGAGGTGACCCGGTCCGCAGCCGAGGTCGGCAACTCTGCCGTCGCCGCTCGTCCTCACCAGCTCCGCGAAGGCGCTCAGGAGGGCGCGCTCCAAAAGGCGGTCGTGCAGGGGGTCGTGGAACAGCTCGGCGTAGGTGGGGGCGATGGCGTCGTAGGCCTTGCGGGTGGCGTGCAAGGTGTCGAGTTCGGTCACCCGGAGACCGTAGCGGGAGAGGAGGTTTTGCGTTCCAGGAACGCTTGCAGAGGAACTGTGTGAGCAATCACGTGCGAAGCCGACTGACGGGTGAAGCCGCGTCAGATAAGACAAGGGGACAAGATCCCCTGAGACGAGACGCTCGCCAGGCAGGGCAATACCAGTTGTGCCACCTTGCTTCCCGGCGCGAACAGTAGGACTCTTCCCGCCGTCTGCCCACACCTTAATTGCCTTTCGTGCGCTGTCGAGCGGGAGCTAGTGTCTGCGCAGCGAGTGACTCACGAGGAGCGAAGACATGGTCGGTCGTCCGAGCACGCGTTGACGTTTGTGGCCGTCATCGCGTGCTGCCCTTGATGCGCTGCACAGCGAGCCATCCTTTCCCGCTGACTGACATGGTCGGTGCCCCTGTCGTGCGCCGGCTGGTGGGTCTCGTCTTGGGTCTACCGAGAGGTCCCTGTGCCGTCGCCGTCCTCCGCTGTATCCGATTCCGGTCGACCTGATCCGTCACGCTTGTGGCGGGACGGCGACTTCCGCAGGCTTTGGGTGGGCCAGACTGCCTCCCAACTGGGCGAACATACAAGCCTGGTGGTTCTGCCGCTCTTCGCCGTCCTGACGCTCCATGCCGGTGCCGGGCAGTTGGGCGTCCTGCGCGCCGTGGGACAGGCGCCGATCCTACTGCTGTCGCTCTTCGTCGGCGCGTGGGTGGACAGGTGGCGGACCCGCACACTGATGGTGCTGGCGGACGCCGGTCGTGCCCTGGCTCTCGGCGCCGCCGCCGTGACCGGTCTCCTCGCTGGACTCGGCCTGCCAGCACTGCTCATGCTTGCCTTCGCGGTCGGGGCTCTGTCCGTGTTCTTCGACGTGGCATACCAGGCGTCCTTGGTACGGCTGGTGGAACGTGATCAGTTGGTGCGAGGGAACAGCGCGCTCGAGGGAAGCCGGTCCGCTGCGCAGATCGGTGGGCCTGCCCTCGGCGGTGTGTTGGTGTCCGTGCTGTCGGCGCCGATCGCTGTCGCATCCAGCGGAGTGTTTTTCGCGCTGTCGTTCCTGTCGATCCGACGGATCGACCGCCGCGAATCCATCCCGGAACGCTCGGAACGTCCTCCTCGCGTCTGGCGGCGGATCCGAGAGGGCCTCCGCTTTGTCGCCGGCGACGCCTCGCTGCGGACTGTGTGCCTGGCATCAGCCGCCTTCCAGTTCTCCTTCGCGGCTGTGATGACCGTCTATCTGCTGTTCCTGCCACGGGACCTGCACCTGTCGGGCACCGCCGTCGGGCTGGCGCTCGCGGCGACGGGGCCGGGCGCGCTCCTGGGCTCGCTGCTGGCAGCCCGCCTACCGAGCCGCTTCGGATACGGCGCGGTGCTCGTGTCCGCGGCAGCACTCGGCGACGGCGTTTTCCTGTTCGTTCCCGCACTGCACAGCACCTCCGTGGCGACGGTGCCTGCGCTCCTTATGGTCAACTTCGTCTTCGGAACGTTCAGCCAGCTGGTGAATGTCACCGTCATGGCCGTCCGGCAGACTGTCACTCCGGACACGATGCAAGGCCGCGCGGCCGCGGCGATCAACTTTGTCGGGATGGGGCTGACCCCGCTCGGCTCGATCCTCGGCGGCCTTCTCGCGGAAGCCTGGGGGACGCGCACCAGCCTCCTGGTGACAGCCCTGGGCATGCTGGTGTCGCCGGCGCTGATGACCCTGTCACCGCTCGCCCGCCTGGGACGAACTCTGTCGGCTCCGCCGGGAACTGCGGTCCCGTCGGCGTGAGGGTCTTTGCCGCCCCTACGACGACGAGGCGCGGACCACGCAACCATGGGGGCATCTCCACCATGACGACGTTCGATCCGGCCCCAGCCGCCCGCCACCACCCGACCGGCAACAACACCCCCGACCCGAACCCGCTCCGACTCAGGCCCTGCCGCATTGGCCCCGCCGTTCCGCTCGCCCGTCTCAGGTGATGTTGATGTTGACGTTCCAGCCCATCCTCCTCAGGCGCTGCTGAGTCTCCAGCGTCAATTGGTGGTGGATGCCGAGGGTGCGGACGTAGTGCCGCAGGATGTCGACGAGCAGCAGTCCGGCCTCGTGCCGCTGTCCCAGGGTGTACAGCGCGGCCACCAGGTTGCCGCCCACGGCGAGCGTCTGGAGGTCGTCCGGGCCAAGGGCCTGCTGGTAGCCGGTGTACGCGCGGTTGAGCAGCTCGTAACCCCTTTGCTGGTCACCCGCCTTGAACAGCACGGAGCCCAGGAGCGAGGCAGTGTCGAGGGAGTCCGGGTGGCCGGGGCCCAGAACCGCGTCGCGGCCTTCCAGCGTCCGTCCGATGAGGGCGAGCCCCTCTTCCCACTCATCGCCCATCACCAGCGCCGCCCCGAGATTGTGCGCGTAGGCGAGCGTGTCCGGGGCGTCGGCCCCGAAGAGGCGTGCCGAGCGTTCGTGGGCTTCGCGGTGCATGGCCTCCGCTTCGGGCAGCAGCCCACGCTGGTAAAGGGCGTGCCCCAGCGCGTCGTACAGCTCGACCGTCATCGGGTGATCGGAGCCGAGGAGGCGTTCGTAGTCGGTGAGCAGATCCCGCATCACCGGCTCCGCCGCCTCGTACAGCTCGCGGTCGAACAACTGTTGGGCGAGTTCCTGTCGTTCGGCGGTCTCGGGTGGCAGATCCGGGGTGTGCTCGCCGTAGGGATCCCCGTCCGCTGGTACGTAGTCCTGCCTGGACTGTGCCGTCCCTCGGTGTTCCGGGTGCATGGTCGATGTTCCTCCCGTCGCGGTGGTGGATCAGATCCCCGAATGCACGAACGGCGCCCAGACACGGGGCGGGTGGCCGGCTCTCCTCAATTCCCGGACCGCTTCGTACAGGGCCTGCGCCGCCTCGCCGGTGTCCAGGGTCCCGTCGGAGGCGAGCGCGTCGTAGAAGCCGGCGGTCACCTCGGCGGCCGTGGTGGCGCCGACCGACCACAGCGTGCCGACGACCTGCCGCCACCCGGTGTACTGGAGGGCACTGGTGACGGCCATGGCCTCGTCGGGGGCCCCGGCTCCACCGAGGGCGGTCTGGCATGCGGAGAGGAAGACGAAATCGCCTTGGGCGAAGTGGTCGGACCGCAGGTCGGCCACGGTCAGCATCGCGTCGTGCAGCACCACCCCACCTTGCGAGGGCCGTGTCAGGTCCTGGCCGCCGTGGCAGCTCAGATGCGCCCAGCGGTGTGTACGCAGGCCGTCCCGTACGGCCTGGCGGGTCGCGCGTTCGCCACGGAGCACTGTCGATGTGGGGAACGCCGCTCGCAGTACGGCCAGTTCGTCCTCGACTTGGGGCAGGGGACCGTAGCCGGGGGTCGACGGCAGCCCCACCGCCAGCATTCCGTCCCCCGGCACGGTGGAACGGGCGTCGGTACGTCTGTCGAGCAGGGCGCGCAGGGTGGGCGTGTACGAGGGCGTGACCCGGTCCTGGACGCATTCCCCGGCTTGAACGGCGGTATCGGCGCCGTTGGCCGGGATCCCGGCGGCATGCAGGGGCAGCAGCGCCAGCAGACCGGTGGGGCACCACCACAGGCGGGGGAGGCCCGTGCCCTTGGGCGGTGAGGTGGTCAACTCCAGTGCTCGCAAGGAGGGTTCGGCGATGTCCCGCCACAGCCATTCCAGCGTACGGGTGAGGATGAGATTGAGCGTGACCTGGGCCAGTGCGTCGCGCGGTCCGGTTTCGTACCGCTGGAGTGCCATCAGGTAGCGCTCGGCCCTGGCCAGAAGCTCCGGATGGTCTACATCGAGCGGGACCGTTCGGGTGGCGGACGTGGTGACGATCAGTGCGTCGGTGCGCCACTGGCTCGACACCACCAGCACGACGGGACCGTCTGCGGCAGCCCGGCGCAGCTCCTCGATGTCTGCCGGGCGGCGGAAGTCCTCGAAGCCGGTCAACGTCCTGATATGGGCGACGAGGTCCTCACGTTCGGCGGCCAGCGTCAGTCGCCGGTCGGCGATCCGGCCCCACCACGGCTGGGAGGCGCCCGCTTCGGGCGTTGTGTTCAACTCCCTCTCGACGACGGTCAGCCGCTCGGCCAGCTCCGCCTCCACGGCCTGCAGGGCGCCCAGTTCCGTACGTGAGTCGAGCAGCTGGGACCACAGGACGCCTCGCCCCTGTTCCAGCAACTCCACCGCCCGATCCGGGTCGCCGGCGGCGATCGCGC
>Ga0102590_1002420_pt1 | contig 22175 bp, 21 predicted proteins | sample AraplaMF_Col_mMF_FD_76859 | JGI IMG/M metagenome (GOLD analysis project Ga0102590, IMG submission 76859) | Arabidopsis root microbial communities from the University of North Carolina, USA - plate scrape MF_Col_mMF | ecosystem: Host-associated > Plants > Roots > Endosphere | place: USA...
CGTCCGCCATATGGGTGGGAATTGGGCAAGTCTGGGTTCAACGGCCAAAAACGCAGCAAAATAAACGCCATCGCCATGGTCGCGACCGGGCAGAGATATGGCCCGGTCAGGGCCTTGTCAACGGCGGGTGCATTGCGGCTAATTCATCATTTTGACAGACTTTTCGCGTTGCCAAGCCCCCCTGAATTGGGCGAGTGTCCGCCCCGCTCGAGCAGCCCCCTGCTTCAACAAAAGGATTTTCCATGACCACCTCGTTCCCGGTAACCACCGGCCAGCGCTTCCGCCAAGCCTCCGCCCTGGCTGGCAGCCTCGCTCTGGCGCTGACCCTGGCGTTTGCCGGGCCGCTCCGGGCCGCCGACGATCCGGTGCTGGCCAAGGTCAATGGTGCCGAGATCAGGAAGAGCGACGTCGCCCTGGCCGAGGAGGAACTCGGGCCGAGCCTCGCCCAGATGGACCCCGCGACCAAGGACGAGAACGTCCTGTCGTTCCTGATCGACATGAAGATCGTCGGCAAGGCCGCCGAGGACAAGAAGGTCGCCGACAGCGAGGAGTTCAAGAAGCGCCTGGCGTTCGCCCGTACCCGCCTGCTGATGGACAGCCTGCTGGCCCAGGAAGGCAAGGCTGCCACCACCCCGGACGCCATGAAGAAGGTCTACGAGGAAGCCTCCAAGCAGATCACCGGCGAGCAGGAGGTGCGGGCGCGCCACATCCTGGTCGAGACCGAGGACGAGGCCAAGGCGGTGAAGGCCGAGCTCGACAAGGGCGCCGATTTCGCCGAGCTCGCCAAGAAGAAGTCCAAGGATCCGGGCTCCGCCGATGGCGGCGATCTCGGCTTCTTCACCAAGGAGCAGATGGTGCCGGAATTCTCGGCGGTGGCGTTCGCGCTGGAGCCGGGCAAGATCTCCGATCCCGTGAAGTCGCAGTTCGGCTGGCACATCATCAAGGTCGAGGAAAAGCGCAGCCGCAAGGCGCCGGACTTCGAGCAGGTCAAGGCCCAGATCGAGAACTACGTCACCCGCAAGGCCCAGGCCGACTATGTCGCCAAGCTGCGCGCCGAGGCGAAGGTCGAGCGGCTGGACCAGCCGGCGGCGGATGCCAAGCCGGCAGATGCGGCGAAGCCCTCCGACAGCAAGATGGCGCCCCCCGCCAAGAAGTAAGAATTTGCTGTCACTTCGGTGACGCCAAGAGTATCTAAGCATCGCAATGGCCGGGCATCGCCCGGCCATCTGCATATCCAGACCTCATCAAGGCACCCGCGATGTCCTCAACCGTCTCCCCGCTCGCCCCGAAGAACGTTCCCGACATGCCCGTCATCGCGGGCGTCCGTCTTGCGACCGCCGAGGCCGGCATCCGCTACAAGAATCGCACCGACGTGCTGCTGGCGGTGATGGACAAGGGCACCGCGGTCGCCGGCGTCTTCACCAGGTCGAAATGCCCGTCAGCGCCGGTCGAATGGTGCCGTGCAAAACTGAAGGGCGGGAAGGCGCGCGCGCTGGTGGTCAATTCCGGCAATGCGAATGCCTTCACCGGCAAGACCGGCCGTGCCTCAACGGCGCTGACCGCCAAGATCGCGGCCAAGGCCGTCGGCTGCAGCGAGAGCGAGATCTTCCTGGCCTCGACCGGCGTGATCGGCGAGCCGCTGGACGCGACCAAGTTCGACGGCGTGCTGGGCCGCCTCGCCGAGACCGCCGAAGCAGCCGACTACCTCGCCGCCGCCAAGGCGATCATGACCACCGACACCTTCCCGAAGGTCGCGACCGCGGCCGTCAAGCTCGGCAAGGCCAAGGTCACCATCAACGGCATGGCCAAGGGCGCCGGCATGATCGCACCCGATATGGCGACGATGCTGTCCTTCATCTTCACCGACGCCCCGATCGCGCCGGCCGCGCTGCAGGCGCTGCTCAAGGCCGGCGTCGAGGATACCTTCAACGCGGTGACGATCGACGGCGACACCTCGACCTCGGACACGCTGCTGGCGTTCGCCACCGGCGCCGCCGCCGAGCACGGCGCACCGAAGATCAGCCGTGCCAGCGATCCCCGCCTGAAGGCCTTCGTCAAGGCCTTCAACCAGGTGCTCGCCAACCTCGCCGAGCAGGTCGCCCGCGACGGCGAAGGCGCGCGCAAGCTGGTCGAGATCACGGTGGAAGGCGCCAAGACCAAGGCTTCGGCGCGCAAGATCGCGATGTCGATCGCCAACTCGCCGCTGGTCAAGACCGCGATCGCCGGCGAGGACGCCAATTGGGGCCGCGTGGTGATGGCCGTCGGCAAGGCCGGCGAGCCGGCCGACCGCGACAAGCTCTCGATCTCCTTCAACGGCATCCGCGTCGCCAAGAGCGGCGCGCGCGATCCGTCCTATGACGAGGCGCAGGTGTCGGAAGCGATGAAGGCGCCGGAGATCGCGATCAAGGTCTCGCTCGGCCTCGGCAAGGGCCGCGACCGCGTCATGACCTGCGATCTCACCAAGGAATATGTGGCGATCAACGGGGATTACAGGTCGTAATCTTAGCAGCCGTCATTCCGGGGCTCGCGAAGCGAGAACCCGGAAGCTCGAGATTCCGGGTTCGATGCAGGCGCATCGCCCCGGAATGACGCCTTTGGTGTCACCCCGATATCCGCGCGTCGGCCACCGCCTTCTTGAACAGCGCGTTCATGGCGTCCGAGATGCCTTGCGTCGGGCTCACCTCGAAATACAGCCCCGGCGAGGCGCAGCTCTGCATGTTCTGCGCGATCTCGCTGTTCGGCGAGGGGCCGAACGGTCCCTTGTTGAAGGGATCGATGTAGCTCATGTACCAGGAATTGGTCGGTAGCTGCAGATAGGTGGTGTAGAGCACCGCGATCTTGATGCCGCGGTTCTTGATGGTGGTGCAGAGCGAGACGTCGATCGGCGACTGACAGCGTCCACCGCTGACGAGCGTCTTGGAGCAGCCGGTGTTGTACTCGTCGGCGACGCCGTCGGAGACGAAGAACAGGTATTTCAGCGGCGCCGCCGAGGTGCCGGCGCCCGGCGCGCTGATCACGCTGTTGATCGCGGGGAAGACCGTACTGAACTGGGTATCCTTGTCGGCAGTGTAGGAATCGTTGTTGCCGTAGACGCCCATCAGGTCGATACCGCCCGCCGCCGTCTTGGCGCTCGAGAGGCTCGCCGACAGCGAGAACAGCGCGCGCAGGCCGATGGTCTTCGACGAGGCGCCGAAATCGTAGATCGCCATGCGGAACTGGTTCGCATAGGTCTCGGTGATGCCCGCCGTGTCCATTAGCGACTGGGTTGCGCTGCGTAGCACGTCGATCCGCGTCGTCACGCCGAGCGTCTTGGCGAGATTGTAGTAGTTGTTCGAGTCGTTGTAGTCGTGACAGGCGAAGGCGCATTTGTCGGACGTGTTGTTGACCATCTTGGTGACGTCCGCGGGCGTCGCCGCCACGCCCATCGACGGCGAATTGTCCAGCAGCAGGTAGAAGTCGATGTAGAGCGGCATGGTCGCCGTCGCGGTCGAGGTCCCGCTCATGTTCAGCGCGGTCTTGCCGATCACGCCGAGGAACATGGTGTTGATGCTGGCGCTGAACGTCACCGTCGAGGTCACGGTCGAGCCGCTCTTGATCACGCTCGGCGTGATTGCCGTGAGCGTATAGCCGGTCAGGTTGGCGATGTTGGCATTGAAGATGTTCTTGGCGTCGGTGACGCCGGCCGGGATCGCACCGTCCCCGGTCATCGAGCCCGCGGCGATGAAGGCGGGCGAAGCCTTGGCGACCGAGCCGACGCTGGCCGCATCGGCGGCGGCCTGGAGCTTGGACCGGACCTGCGTCGCCCGGGAATAGTCGACCGCGCAGCCGACCACCGTGATCAGGGGGACGCAGCACAATGCGAAGATCACCGCGACGTTGCCGCGCGTCTCGCGGACAAGGCGGCGCATCTTGGCGTAAATCGCGGCGTGCATGGATCGGGCCCGGAATGGTTGAATCGTTTCCACTCTAGGAACCTTCGATTAAATATGACTTATGGGGATATCGAAACGCGGGCTGCCACGGGGTTAACAAACCGTTGCGGTCCAGCCTCAGCGAGCGACATTCTAGGTATGGCCGATCTCAAACTGACACTGGTGGTGGCCTGCGCGCTGATCGACGCCGACAAGCGCGTCCTGATCGCGCAGCGTCCCGAAGGCAAGACGCTGGCGGGCCTCTGGGAATTCCCCGGCGGCAAGCTCGAGCCGGGCGAGCGGCCGGAGCAGAGCCTGATCCGCGAGCTGCACGAGGAGCTCGGCATCACCGTCGCCGAGCCGTGCCTCGCGCCGCTGACCTTCGCCAGCTACGGCTACGAGACGTTTCACCTCCTGATGCCGCTCTATGTCTGCCGGCGCTGGGAGGGGATGGTCACGCCGCGCGAAGGCCAGACCCTGGCCTGGGTCCGCGCCAACAAGCTGCGCGACTACCCGATGCCGCCCGCGGACATCCCGCTGATCCCGCATCTGATCGATCTGTTGATGTGAGCCCGACGGGGCTCACAATCTCCATCGTCGTCCCGGACAAGCGCGCCCAAAGCGCGCGTAGATCCGGGACCCATAACCACAGAGAGAAGTTTGGCGAAAACTCGGAGTTGTCAGTTCGCGCAACAACGTACTTCGGTGGTTATGGGTCCCGGCCTCCGCCGGGACGACATCGAATTCTTGGACGACGATCTCGGCTAGAGCCGAGAGAATGACTCACTCTTTTCCCGCCTTCTTCACCGCCTCCGCCAGGCTCGCTTTCGCCGACCCCGGCTTCAGCGGCTGCTGCTGGCTCGCATGCGGCGCCCAGCCGGATAGCCAGATGATGTCGAAGGTCGCGCGGATGCGGCCGTCGGCATCGGCAAAGCGTTCGGCATAGATCTCGGCCATCCGCAGCATCGTCGCGCGGCGCGTCGGCGTGCGGCGCCGCTCGATCAGAACATTGGCCCCGCCCATGCGGCGGAGATCCTGCATCAGCGCGAACGCATTGCCATAGCGCACCACGACGCGGTCGACGTCGGTCACCGGCAGCGCAAAGCCAGCGCGCTGCAGCAGCGCGCCGATGTCGCGGAGGTCGGCGAACGGTGCCACGCGCGGCGACACGCCGCCCTCGCATTCGGCTTCCGCCGCGGCGAAGGCCTGCCGCAGCTCGGTCAGGCTGTCGCCGCCGATCATCGCGGCCAGCAGCAGGCCGTCCGGCTTCAGCGCACGCCGGATTTGCGCGAATACGCCCGGCAAATCGTTGACGAATTGCAGCGCCAGCGCCGAGACGACGAGATCGAGGCTCTCGGGCGCGAAGGGCAGTTTTTCCGCACCGGCCGCATCGAGTGCGACGTGCGAGATGGAGGGAAGCTGCGCGCGCAATCCCGCCAGCCCCTCGCCGGGCGTCCAGAGATCGGCCGGCGCGTGAAACTCGCGCATCACCGCCGCCAGCCGGTCGGACATATCCTCGGCGACCCGGTCGAGCAGGAAGCTGACGGCACCCTGCGTCCGCGCGCGCCGCTGCCGCGCATGCAGCAAGGCGCGATCGAACAGGGCAGGCGGGATTTGGGGAGGTGCAGCCATGCGGGTTGGTTACGCTCATGACGGCCACTCTGGCAACCCACGCAATCGAGAGGTAGGTGGAACAGCCTGACGCGCCGTCGTATAATCAGGCCTCACGGAGGCTCCGGCGGTGTTCAGCATTCATCTTCGCGACATCAACGCCGAAATTGTCGAAGCGTGGAGAGCAGCATTTGCCGATGTAGCAGACGTCGAGGTCTCGCTTGGCGACATCTTTGCGTCGGAGGCCAATGCGATCCTGAGCCCCGCGAACAGTTTCGGGCACATGGATGGTGGGATCGACCTGCTCTATTCGCGATATTTCGGCTGGGACCTCCAGACCAATCTGCAAGCCAGGTTGGCAGAGCACCACTATGGAGAACTCCCGGTCGGCCAAGCGATCGTGCTTGCCACAGGCCACGCGCGCTTCCCGTTCCTCGTGAGCGCGCCCACGATGCGTATCCCGACGCGCATCGATCAGACCGTGAATGTGTATCTGGCATTCCGGGCAGCTCTGATCGCTGTGATCACGCACAATGCCGTTGACGACGAGGCAATCCAGTCCTTGCTCGTCCCCGGTCTGGGGACGGGCGTCGGCGCAATGCCCCCTGCGCGGGCTGCTCGCCAGATGCGGCTTGCCTACGACTCGATCGTCGCGCCGGCCTCGGAGCGACGGAGTGCCCGCGCCATCCTGAGAGAGCATTACGAACTGCTTTCCTGATCCCGTTTTGGGCCACCACCGCTTGAGCGCCGTCGACGGGACCGCTAGCCTCCCCCCATGGAAGCCGACGCTGCCCCGACCCGCTCGATCGCCGCACCGCTGCGCGCCGCGTGGACGGCCGGCCGCCATGTGCTGTCGCGCGCCGCGCGGCTGGCGCTGGACATCGCGCTGCCGACACTGTGCGTGTCCTGCCGCGAGCCGGTGGACGGCGAGGGCGTTTGTGCTTCGTGCTGGGCGCGGCTGTCGTTCATCGAACGGCCCTTTTGCCCGCGGCTCGGCATTCCCTTCGTTTATGACCCTGGCCCCGACATGCTGTCGATGGAGGCGATCGCGAGCCCGCCGGCCTACCAGCGCGCGCGGGCGGCGGTGCGTTACGACGATGTCGCGCGCACGCTGGTGCATGCACTGAAATACCAGGATCGCACCGATCTCGCGCCGGCCATGGGCCGCTGGATGGCGCGGGCGGGCGGCGAGCTGCTCAATGGCGCCGACATGCTGGTGCCGGTGCCCCTGCATTGGCGGCGAGCCTGGCGCCGCCGCTACAACCAGTCCGGCGCACTGGCGCGCGTGATCGAGCGGCAGAGCGGCGTCAGGGTCCGGGGCGAAGTGCTGCGGCGGGTGCGTGCCACCGAGCAGCAGATCGGCCTGTCGCGGGCGCAGCGCGCCACCAATGTGCAGGGTGCATTCCAGGTATCCCCCGACCGTCAGGCCGAGGTCCAGGGCCGCCGCATCGTCCTCGTCGACGACGTCCTGACCTCGGGCGCGACGCTGGATGCCTGCGCGCGGGCCCTGCTGCGCGCCAAAGCAGCCCAGGTCGACGTGCTGGTCTTCGCCCGGGTTGTGGAGGTCAGGTGAAGTCCCATATAATTCAATGAATTCATGACATGAAAGCGTTGGACGACATGACCACTGCCGTCGAAATCTACACTAGGCCCGGGTGCGGCTATTGTTCCGCCGCCAAATCGCTGCTGACCCGCAAGAAGGCGACCTTCACCGAGTTCGACGTCGCCAAGGACCCGTCCTGGCGCGACGAAATGTATGATCGCGCCGGCGAAGGCTCGACCTTCCCCCAGATATGGATCGGCGGAACCCATATCGGGGGCTGCGACGACCTCTACGCGCTCGATCGCGAGGGTAAGCTCGACGGCATGCTCGAAAGCGTCAAGGCAGTCTCATGAGCGAGAACAGGACCTTCACCGCCGCCATGGTGCAGATGCGCACCGGCCTGTTGCCGGAGCCGAGCCTGGCGCAGGCCGCCAGGCTGATCCGCCAGGCCGCCGAGAGCGGTGCCGACTACGTGCAGACGCCCGAAGTCAGCAACATGATGCAGCTGAACCGCAAGGCGCTGTTCGAGCATCTGCAGAGCGAGGAGGACGACGCCTCGCTGAAGGCGTATCGGGCGCTTGCCGCGGAGCTGAAGATCCACATCCATGTCGGCTCGCTGGCGCTGCGCTTCTCGGCCGAGAAGGCGGTCAACCGTTCCTTCCTGATCGGGCCCGAGGGCAACGTGCTCGCGAGCTACGACAAGATCCACATGTTCGATATCGAGCTGCCGGACGGCGAGAGCTATCGCGAATCCGCCAATTACCAGCCGGGCGAGACCGCCGTGATCTCCGACCTGCCCTGGGGCCGGGTCGGCTTGACGATCTGCTACGACGTGCGCTTCCCCGCGCTGTACCGCGCTCTGGCCGAGAGCGGCGCCTATTTCATCACCGTGCCCTCAGCCTTCACCCGCAAGACCGGCGAAGCGCATTGGCACGTGCTGCTGCGCGCCCGCGCGATCGAAACGGGCTGCTTCATCTTCGCCGCCGCGCAGGCCGGCACCCACGAAAACAAGCGCGAGACCTATGGTCACTCGCTGATCATCGATCCCTGGGGCGAAATTCTCGCCGAGGGTGACGTCGAGCCCGGCATCATCATGGCGAAGATCGACCCGGCCAAGGTGGAGACGGCGCGCCGCGCCATCCCCTCGCTCCAGCACGGCCGCCGCTTCGGCGTCGCCGACCCCAAGGCGGGGCCGGACCATCTGCATCTCGTGCGGGGCTCGGCATGATCCGCTACGCACTTCACTGCGACCGCAGCCACGAGTTCGAAAGCTGGTTCCAGAGCTCGTCGGCTTATGAGTCGCAGGTGAAGCGCAAGCTGGTGACCTGTCCGATCTGCGGCTCGGCCAAGGTCGACAAGGCGATCATGGCCCCGCGCATCGTCGGCAAGAAGGGCCGCGGCCGCGCTGCGCCGCCGCCGGAACCGGCTTCGACGCCGGCGCCCGAAGCGGCGCCGTCGGGGCCGACCTCGCTGCTGATGGCGCAGGAGCGCGAGCTCCGCACCAAGCTCAAGGAGCTGCGCGATCACATCGTCAAGAACGCCGACAATGTCGGCGAGCGTTTCGCCAACGAAGCCCGCGCCATGCATTACGGCGACAAGGAGCACCGCCCGATCTACGGCGAGGCCTCGCCGGAAGAGGCAAAGTCGCTGATCGACGAAGGCATCGAGGTCTCGCCGCTGCCGACCCTGCCGGAAGACCGCAACTGACACGCGAAGCGTGTCATCCCGGGATGGTCCGCAGGACCAGACCTCAGATGCGCAATTGCGCATCGGGGGATCTCGAGATTCTCAGGTGCGCAACTGCGCACCATAGTTTGATGCTGCGCATCGCCCCGGAATGACGACTAAACCCCCACCAGCACCGCCACGCCGATCACGATCAGCGCGATGCCAAGAATTTCGCGCGGCGCGATCGGCTGCTTGAACGAATAGTAGGCGACGCCCTGCGCGAACAGCACCTCGATCAGCGCGAGCGTGCGGACATTGGCGGCGGCCGTCAGCGCGAACGCCAAAAACCAGAACTGCGAGGCGAAGGCGCCCGTGAAGCCCGCCAGCATCGAGGGCCGCCACATCCCGAGGATGCCGCGCAACACGTCCGGCGCGCGCAGAAGCAGGTAGATCGTCAGCACCAGCGTCTGCACGAACAGGCCGAGCACCAGCGTGAACGACGACGCCGTCACGAACGATACGTTCGGCACGGTGATGATGGCGCCGCGGAAGCCGACGGCGGACAGCGCGAACGCCGCCGCCGCGACGAGGCCGGTGATGGTCGGCTTCAGCTCGGCAAAGCTCTTCTCGCCGCCCGGCCGCAGCGCCGTGATGACGACGCCGACGGTTGCGATCACGATCGCCAGCACCTTCAGCCAGGTCAGGTGATCGCCGAGAAAGACGAAGCCGAAGATCGCGGTCTGGATCGCCTCGGTCTTCAGATACGCCGTCGTCACCACGAAGGACCGATCGTTCATCGCCAGCAGCATCAGGCCGGTCGCGACGATCTGGCTGAGCGCGCCCAGCAGCAGCCACGGCCAGAACACGGACGGCGGCATGCCGATATGATCGCCGGTCGCAACCAGCACTACGCCCAGGAACAACAGCGAGAACGGGAAGCCGAACAGGAAGCGGATATTGGTCGCGCCCCAGGTCCCCAGCGGCTTCGTCAGGGAGCGCTGCATCGCATTGCGCGCGACCTGCCCGAGCGCGGCAACGATCGTGAAGGGAATCCAGAGGCTGGTGACGCTGAGCATGGGCGGGGAGGTTGGCGGGACAGGATGGGTCCAACCTGCAAGCTGCCGACCGCGCGGTCAACCGCGGGGATGTCATGGGAGCGATGCCCGCACCACAAGCTGCGGGGCCATGCCGTGAAATCCAACGGGGATCTGCGAGCGCGCGCCGGACCGCCGCTCAATTCGAGCTGTCGATCAGGCTCTCCAGCAGTCGCTTCAGCTCGCTCGTCGACTTGTCGCCGTAGCTCTCCAGGATGTGCTCCTCCTGGTCCACCGCGAGCGAGTTGAGCCTCTTGCACAGCACCTTGCCGCGGTCGGAGATGAACATCAAAACCTTGCGGCGGTCGTTGGGGTCCTGCACGCGATAGACCAGCGTGTCCGAGACCATGCGGTCGATCATCTTGGTCAGCGTCGGGTGGTTGAGCAGCACCGCGTCCGCAAGCTCGCCCATCGAATGGCCGTCGCCGTCCGACAGCACTTTCAGGATGCGCCATTGCTCGACCGGAACGCCCTCCTTGCTCAACCGGAGTTCCAGCTGCCGGTTGATCTCCCGGTTGGCTTGCGCGAGCAGATAAGCGAGGTGTTCGGTGATTGGAGCGTTGGATTTTGCCACGGCTAAGACTTCGTCTTGACCCAAATGAGTGAATGTCTTGCAATCAATGCTGCATCTATATGCACTTCAATTGTTGAATATTCAATATTTTCAAAATAGGATGATTGCCCAACAAAAGGGCGGAAGCCGCGGCCGCCTGCTCAATGGGCTTTCAAGTCTGGCATCAGACAGGAGTTGGCGTGCGCGCGACGGTAAACTTCCCGGCTCACGGCGGTCCGGCGTTGCCGCCGTCCTTGCTGTTCAGGAATCTGTCGTCATCGGCGGCTGACGGCGTGCTGTCGCCGAGCGACCACGCCTTGTTTAGGCGGCGCGGCACCAACAAGCTCCGCGTCGGCGGGTTCATCTGCTGCACCGGATCGCCCGGAGTATGGGGCCCCTGCGCCACCAACAGCGCGCAGCTGGCCGTTGCCGAGATCAACAAGCGCGGCGGCATCCTCGGCCGCGAGATCGAGCTGTCGATCTACGATGCCGGCGGGCCGCTCGACGAGGTTCTGAACCGGGCCGAGCAGGCGATCGCCTTCGACGAGATCGATCTCATCGTGGGCCTGCACACCAGCGCGGTCCGTGTCGGCCTCCGCGACGTCACAAGGCGCCATCGCATCCCCTACATCTACACGCCGGTCTACGAGGGCGGCGAACGTACGCCCGGCGTCATGGCGATCGGCGAGACGCCGCGCTGGCAGAGCCGGCCGGCGATCCACTGGCTTGCCGACGTCAAGAAGGCGCAGCGCTGGTACCTGATCGGCAGCGATTATGTCTGGCCCTGGCAGTCGCACCGTGCGGTGAAAAATTACATCAGGGAAACCGGCGGTCAGGTCGTCGGCGAGGAGTTCGTTCCGCTCGGCGAGGACAATCACGAGCCGCATCTGGCGCGCATCCGCGCGGCGCGGCCCGACGTCGTGCTGATCTCGCTGATCGGCACCGACAGCAGCACCTTCAATCGCGCCTTCGGCGAATGGGGGCTCGGCGCCACCACGCTGCGGCTGGCCGGCGCGATGGACGACACCGTGCTGCTCGGCATCGGCGCCGACAACAGCGAGAACATGTACTGCGCCTCGGGCTATTTCACCGGCACCGGTGCGCGCGCCAATGACGATTTCCAGAGCCGCTATCGCGCCATGTTCGGACCGAATGCGCCGCCGATCGGCTCGGTCGGGCAATCCGGCTACGAAGGCATGCGCTTTCTCGAAGCCGTCGCGAACAAGGCCGGTTCGCTCGCGATGGGGCCGATGCTCGCGGCCGGCCGCAACATTGCCTATAGCGGCGCCCGCGGTCAGGTCACCGTCCGCAACGGCCACGCGCGGATGCCGATGCATCTCGCCGTGGCCGACGGTCTCGACTTCAAGCTGATCAAGCCGATCTGACGCGCGCGACGATCCGCGCACGCCTCCGATTCAAAATAATACTTGAAAAGGAAAATATTTCCGTTTTGAATGTTTCAGCGAGGCCGACGGTGCGTGCGTCGCGCCCGGGCGGCCGCGCCCAACACTTTGCCTCAAGAAACTTCAGGAGAGCGCCGTGACAGTTGTCCTTCCCACGCCCGCCCAGCTTCGCAGCGTCGCCGAGCAATGCGGCCTTTCGCTCACCGACGACGACGTCGCCTCGTTTCGCGCCCTGATGCAGGGCTCGATCGAGGCCTACAATCTCGTCGGCGCGATGCCGGACGAGCTGCCCGAGGTGAAATATCCGCGCACGCCGGGCTATCGGCCCTCGCCGGAGGAAAACCCGCGCAACGCCTGGTATCGCAAGTCGACCGTGAGGGGCGCCGCCGGCGGCAAGCTCAAGGGCAAGACCGTCGCGCTCAAGGACAACATCATGCTGGCCGGCGTGCCCATGACCAACGGCTCGTCGACGTTGGAAGGCTACGTGCCCGATTTCGACGCCACCATCGTCACGCGCATGCTGGATGCCGGCGCCGAGATCAAGGGCAAGGTGCATTGCGAGCATTTCTGCCTGTCTGGCGGCAGCCACACCGGCTCTTACGGGCCGGTGCACAACCCACACAAGATGGGCTACTCGGCCGGCGGCTCGTCGTCGGGCTCGGGCGTAGTGGTCGCTCTCGGCGAGGTCGACATGGCGATCGGCGGCGACCAGGGCGGCTCGATCCGCATGCCGTCCTCGTTCTGCGGCATCTACGGCATGAAGCCGACCTGGGGTCTCGTGCCCTATACCGGCATCATGCCGATCGAGATCTATGTCGACCACACCGGCCCGATGACCGCGACGGTCGCCGACAACGCGCTGCTGCTCGAAGTGCTCGCCGGCGACGACGGCTACGATCCGCGGATCAAGGCGCCGAAGGTCGAGGAATACACCAAGGCGCTTGGCCAGGGCGTCAAGGGCATGAAGATCGGCATCGTCAAGGAAGGTTTTGAGCAGCCGACCGCGGAGGCGGCGGTGAACGAAAGCGTGCGCGAGGCGGCAAAGCGCTTCAAGGATCTTGGAGCCAGCGTCGAGACGGTGTCGATCCCGATGCATCTGCTGGGCGGCGCGATCTGGACCCCGATCGGCACCGAAGGCCTGACCCAGACCATGATGTTCGGCGACGGCTACGGCCTCAGCCGCGGCGATCTCTATTCGACCTCGCTGATGGATTTTCATCGCGGCTGGCGCCGGCAGGCCGACTCGCTGTCCGAGACCACGAAGCTGTTCATGATGCTCGGCACCTACATCAACAACAATTTCGGTCCACGTTTCTACGGAAAGGCGCTCAACATCTCCCGCCGGTTGACCGCGGCCTACGACAAGGCGTTCGGCGACTACGATCTGCTGCTGATGCCGACCACGCCGATGAAGGCGACCAAGCTGCCGGAGCCCAATGCCAGCCGCGAGGAATACGTCGCCCGTGCGCTCGAGATGATCTCCAACACCGCGCCGTTCGACATCACCCACCATCCCGCGATGTCGCTGCCCTGCGGCATGGTCGACGGCCTGCCGGTCGGCCTGATGCTGGTCGGCCGCATGTTCGAGGAATCCACCATCTACCGCGCCGCCCACGCCTTCGAGCAGATCGGCGACTGGAAGAAGATGTGAGCGTAGTGCTGATGCAGACGGACGAAATCTATGGCTAACGCGTTCGTCGCGGCGTTCGAGATCCTGAGCTTCGGTGCGATCATCGTCCTGATCGTGCTGGGGCTCGGGATCATCGCCAGCATGATGGGCATCTTCAACTTCGCGCAGGGCGAGTTCGTCCTGCTCGGGGCCTACATCACCTATCTCGCCTACGCCAAGGGCCTGCCGATCTGGGCCGGCATGGTCGCGGCGCCCTTCGTCGTCGGCGCGCTCGGCTTCGTGCTGGAGGCGCTGATCATCCGCCGGTTCTATGCGGCGCCGATCGTCGCCATGCTCGGCACCTACGCGCTCGGTCTCATCATCCGCGAGGCCGTGCGCGGCCTCATCGGCGGCTTCTATCTCACCGTGCCCGAGCCGATCGGCGGCTCCATCGATTTCGGCACCATCCACATCTCGGCCTGGCGCTTCACCATCATCGTCATCACGCTGCTGGTGATGGCGGGCTGCTATCTGCTGCTGTCGCGCACGAGCTTCGGCCTGCGCATGCGCGCGACGCTGGAGAACCCATCTCTGGCCCGCGCATCCGGCATCTCCACGCCGCTGATGTACGGCGCCACCTTTGCGTTCGGTTCCGCGCTCGCCGGCCTTGCCGGTGCGCTGATCGTGCCGGTGTTCAGCCTCTATGCCGATCTCGGCCTGCGCTTCCTGATCCAGGGCTTCGTCGCGGTCATGGTCGGCGGCGTCGGCTCCTTCATCGGGCCGGTCGCGGGCGCCGGCGTCATCGGCACGCTCAGCGCCGCATTGCCGTGGGTGATGGCGCCTGTCGTCGCCGACGTCCTCGTCTTCGTGCTCGCCATTGTCTTCATCAAATTCCGCCCGCAGGGCCTCATCGCTGGAAAAGGGGTTTAGTCACATGTTCGATCGCATGCAGCTCACACGCCGCCGCTTTCTCTCCAATCTGGCCTTCGCGTCCGGCGCGGTCGCAACCGGCGTCGGAAGCTGGGTCGTCCCGGCACCCTGGGCGAATGCGGCCGAAGGGCCGATCAAGGTCGGTATCGCCACCGACCTCACCGGCCCGATCGCCTATGCCGGCAATGCCGATGCCAATGTCGCCAAGATGGTGATCAAGGAGATCAACAATTCCGGAGGCCTGCTCGGCCGTCCGCTCGAGCTCTATATCGAGGACACCGCGTCGAACGAATCGGTCGCGGTCGGCAACGTGCGAAAGCTGATCCAGCGCGACAAGGTGGACATGGTGCTGGGCGGCATCACCTCCTCGATGCGCAATGCGATCAAGGACCCGATCGTGGCGCGCGGCAAGACGCTCTACATCTATCCGCAGCTCTACGAGGGCAAGGAGTGCACGCCCTATCTGTTCTGCACCGGCCCGACGCCGGCGCAGCAATGCGACGAGTTCATCCCCTGGCTGATCAAGAACGGTGGCAAGAAGTTCGCGCTGCCGAGCGCCAACTATGTCTGGCCGCACACGCTCAACGTCTATGCCCGCAAGGTGATCGAGGCGAACGGCGGCGAGGTCGTGTTCGAGGAATACTATCCGCTGGACCAGGTCGACTTCTCCGCGACCGTCAACCGCATCATCTCCAACAAGGTCGACGTCGTCTTCAACACCGTCATCCCGCCCGGTGTCGGCCCGTTCTTCAAGCAGCTCTATGAAGCCGGCTTCCTCAAGAATGGCGGGCGCCTCGCCTGCGTCTACTATGACGAGAACACGCTCAACATCAACCAGGCCGCCGAGATCGAGGGTCTCGCGAGCTGCCTCGACTATTTCAAGGTGCTGACCAAGGAGAACCCGTTCGACGCCAAGATCCAGGCGGCTTACGAGAAGGATTTTCCGGGCAACTTCCTGTTCGCCGCCGGCAGCGCCGCCACCGGCACCTATCGTGGCCTCAAGCTGTGGGAAGCCGCAGTCAAGGAAGCCGGCAAGATCGACCGCGAGTCGGTCGCGGCGGCGCTCGACCATGCCAAGATCGCCGAAGGTCCCGGCGGACCGGCCGAGATGGTGCCGGGCAAGCGGCACTGCAAGATGAAGATGTACACCGCGGTCGCCAAGGGCGGGAATTACGAGATCGTCGCGCGCAGCAATGGCCTCGTCGATCCCAAGGAATGCTGAGGCAGAATGCCGAAGTCGATGAGTGTGGTAAGAGAGGCCATCGCCGGCGACGAAGCGGGCGACGCGATGGCTGAACGCGTGGCAGCGGGACAGGCCAGGGACCAGGTCAAGGCAGGACGAAAGGTCCTGCCGATTGTCGAGGGCGTGGTGCTCATCGCCGCGCTCTTCGCGCCGCTGGTGCTGCAGGACTATCTCACGGTGTTCGCGACGCGCGTGATCATCCTCGCGCTGTTCGCGCTGTCGTTCGATCTGGTCTGGGGCTATGCCGGCATCATGAGCTTCGGCCAGGCCCTGTTCTTCGGCTCGGCCGGCTATGGCGTCGCGCTGCTCGCGCGTGATCTCGACATCACCAATATCTTCCTGGTGCTGCCGGCGGGCACGTTGATCGGTCTCACCTTCGCGCTCCTGCTCGGCGGCTTCCTGCTGCTGGGCCGGCATCCCTCCAGCGTGATCTTCGTTTCGCTCGGCACGCTCACCGGCTCCTACGCCGCCGATCGGCTCGCGCGGGGCTGGTATTATCTCGGCGGCCAGAACGGCATTCCCTCGATCGCGCCGATGTCGCTCGGCGGTTACGAATTCACGGAAGGGCCGGCGTTCTACTATCTCGTGCTCGGCATCCTCGTCGTGGTCTATCTGCTCTGCCGCTTCCTGGTGCGCTCGCAGTTCGGCCTTGCGCTGGCGGGGCTTCGCGAGAACGAGCAGCGCATCGCCTTCTTCGGCTACAAGGCGCAGCATCTGAAAGCCATCATCTTCGCGATCGGCGGCGCCGTCGCAGGTCTCGCCGGTAGCCTCTATGCCTTCCACGAAGGTTTTGTGTGGCCCAACATGGTGGGCGTCGTGGTCTCCACCCAGGTCGTGCTTTATGTGCTGTTCGGCGGCTCGGGCACGCTGATCGGCGCCGTCATCGGCACCGTCATCGTCGAGGGCGTCAGCTTCTGGCTGTCGGACAATTACCGCGACATCTGGCCGATCATTTTGGGATTGCTGCTGTTGCTGGTGATCCTGTTCCGGCCGCTGGGCCTGATCAGTTTTGTCCTGGGCGAACGCGAGCGCGTCGGAAGCTTCGGTGCGGCCGGCAAGGAGAAGCGCAATGCTCCTTGAAGCTGCCGGCATCAAGAAGGTCTTCGGCAAGCTCACCGCGCTCGACGGCGCCGCACTCACCGTCGGCGAGAACGAGTTTCACGGCCTGATCGGCCCGAACGGCTCCGGCAAGAGCACGCTGATGAAGTGCATTGCCGGCGCCGAAGTGCCGACGCAGGGCAAGGTGAGCTTCGTCAACACCGACATCACCGCCTTCACGCCGACCGAGCGGGCGCGCGCCGGCATGAGCCTGAAGTTCCAGATCACCAGCGTGCTGCCGTCGCTGACGCTCTACGACAACATCCTGCTGGCGCTGCAGGCGCAGTCTTCGCTGTTCGACCTGGTGTTCTCGCGCACGCGCGGCGCGCTGCACGACCAGGTCATGGCTATGCTGACGCAGTTCCGCCTTGCGGACCGCGCCTTCGATGCCGCCGCCGCGCTGTCGCACGGCCAGCAGCAATGGCTGGAGATCGCGATGGCGCTGGCGGGCAAGCCGAAGCTGCTGCTGCTGGACGAGCCGACCGGCGGCATGAGCCTGGAGGAACGCCGCGTCACCGGCGAACTGCTGCAGCCGATCAAAAAACACTGCTCGCTCGTGATCGTCGAGCACGATCTCGATTTCATCCGCGACATCTGCGATCGCCTCACCGTGCTCGACCAGGGCAAGGTGCTGGCGTCAGGCACGGTGTCCGAGATCCAGGCCAACACATCCGTCCAGGAGATCTATCTGCGCCGTGCCTGAATTTTTGGACATCAAGCATCTCGACGCCGGCTATGGCCGGAGCCAGGTCCTGTTCGACGTCACAATCGGCATCCCCTGGCGGGGCGGCGTCGCCGTGCTCGGCCGCAACGGCGCCGGCAAGACCACGTTGATGAAGACCATCGTCGGCGAGCTGCCGGCGTGGAAGGGCGAGGTCGGCTTCGACGGCCGCGACATCAGCCGCCGCGCCACCCAGGAGCGCGTCCGCGCCGGCATCGGCTACGTCCCGCAGGAGCATTCGGTGTTCGCGCGCCTGTCGGTGCGCGACAATCTCGCGGTCGGCTCGCTCGCCAACAAGGATGCCAATGCCGTCGACCGCGTGCTGGCCATCTTCCCGAAGCTCGGCCAGCGCCTCGACCAGCCCGCCGGCACGCTCTCCGGCGGCGAGCGCAAGATGCTCGCCATCGGCCGCGCCATGCTCGGGGATCCCAAGCTGCTGCTGCTGGACGAGCCGACCGAAGGCGTCTGGATCGGCGTCATCGAGGAGATCACCGAGCGCCTGATCGAACTCGCGAAGAGCATCGCGGTGATCATCGTCGAGCAGCACCTCGACCTCGCGCTACGCGTCGCCGACTACGCCTACGTGCTCGATCGCGGCCGCGTCGCGCTGCAGGGACAGGCGAATGACGTGCGCGGCAATCCGGGGCTGATGCGGTATCTGGCGCCGTAGGGGGCGGGCCGGAGCGCATCGCTGTCGCCCCGATCCCAGCTGTCATGCCCCGGCTTGACCGGGGCATCCAGTACGCGCGGCTTCTCGGCTGAATCAAAACGTCTCTGGAATACTGGATCGCCCGCCCCTGTGCGCAATTGCGCACTAGGCGGGCGATGACAGCTGAGCGTGGAGTGAGACCGAAGCGCGTCGTCCGCTTACTTCATCGCCCCGAAGCGGCTGTCGAACGAGTTCGACGACACCACCGGCGCGGCACCCGACATCTGGCCGCTGTCAGCCGCGCCGTCCACCGACGGCTTCAGCGCCGGGCGCGTCTGGGCGAGGCGGGTGTCGGGCTTCGGCGGCTCGGCGGGCTTGGCGGCAGCGACGGCCGGCTTCGGCGCGTCCTTCGCTGCGTCCTTGGACTTGTCGTGGCCCGGCACGAAGCGAGTGACGGCGGCTTTCAGCCTCGACGCTGCGCTCTGCGGCGTCGTCGAGGCCGGGGCCACGGACGCGGTCGCTTGCGGCGGAGGCGTGGTGGTGGTCGCCGTGGTGTCGGCGGTGCCGAGACCCATCTTGCGGCCGAGATTGGAGAAGAAGCCGCCGGATTTCTCGGCGGGTGCGGCTGTCGCGACGCGGGTGCTCGCGGCGGGCGTGCTGACGGCGACGACCGGCTCTTCCTGCGGCGCAGGCGCGGACGCCACGGAATCGAGATTCGGCTTCGGCGGATTGACGTGTCCGGGGATCGTGCCCGGTGCCTTTGCCATCGCCAGCATCTGCAGCGTGGTGCCTTCGGCACCTTCCGACAGGCCGGTCGAGCCTTCCGGAATCTTGGCGGCGAAGATCTTGTTCATGCCGCCGTCGATGCCGGTGTTCATGCGCGCCACCGGCGTGCCCTTGGCGACCAGCTTGGCGTAGGCGGCCTCGTCCTGCTGCTGCTTCTCGCGGACCGCGTTCGCGACGTCCTCGGGGATCACATAGGCCGGGCACTTGGCGGACGCGTCGAACACCGGATCGCGCTTGGCGTCGGCCGGCTTCGCCGCGTCGAAGACGTATTTCTTCTCGCAGAAATCGACCTTCGGCTCCTGCCGCGTCACTTCGAAATGATCGTAGCCTTCCTTGATCATCTTCCAGAAGGCCATGTTCGGATTGTTCCGGTGCTTGGCCATGTTCACCGGCGTCATCTTGAACGGGTAGGCCTGCAGCTGGAACGCCTTCTGGCCGCCGAAGAAGGACTCGCGGCCGAGCGAATAGATCTCGGCGATCTGCTCGTCCGTCATCGCGTAACAGCCGCGCGAAGAACAGTCGCCATGCACCATCAGCTGCGAACCGGTGCGGCCCAGCGCCTTGTCGAACGCGTTCGGATAACCCGTGTTGAACGAGAGATAATACGCCGACTGCGGATTCATCTGGCTCGGATTGATCGAGTAGAATCCTTCCGGCGCCTGGCGGTCGCCTTCGCGCACCTTCGGACCGAGATCGCCCGACCAGCGGCAGATCGGATAGGTCTTGAGCAGCGCGAACTGGCCGTTGCGGGCCTGCTTCCAGACCTCGAGCTCGGCCTCCTGCTTGAACAGGCGCACCAGGATCGGCGACTGCAGGTCCATGTCCTTCTCGACCATCGCGGCGAGAAGCTTTGGCGGCACCGGCTGGTTGGCCTTGGCGTTGGTCGCGAGCGAAACTTGGTCGGTATCGCAGCCGGCCAGCAGGACACTGGCCGTCATCAGCGCAACCGAAGCCAAGAGCGCGCGAGCAAGCGAACGAGAAATCAAGATGGACCCCACACCGTGCCGGACAGAGAGCGCGAACCCCAATTCGTTCAGAGCATGATCCGACCCCGTCGCGACGGGTTCTTCAGACCACGCTCCAGCGCTTATGCCCTGAAGCCATTGATTAAAATTCTAACCTCTGGGTCAGGTGGTCGCAACCCGAGCGGGGATCACGAGGGCGTTGGCCCAGTGGCATGGTCAACGAAGCCTAAATGGACGCGACTTTGGGCCTTACTTGGGCCTTCCGGCCCGAACGGTACTCAGATCGCTGATTTGGGCAAAAAAAGGGTTAACGCGGGGTTACCGGAAAGCCCTGAGGCGGTGTCTCGTGCCCCGGACGCGGCGCAGCGCGTCAGCCGTGCGACGCAGAGCCGGGGTCCAGTCCGGGAGATAGGTCCCGGCTCTGCGGAGCGTCACTTCGTGCCGCACCGCGTCCGGGACACGGGAGAAACGTCCGAATCAGCCCAGTTTCCGGCCGATATCGAGGAATTTCTGCCGCCGCTGCTTGCGGATGGCGTCGCCGTCAAGGCCCTTCAGCTCGTCGAAGGCCTTGGCGATGGCGTCGCCGGTGGTGGCGATCATGGCGGCGGGGTCGCGGTGGGCGCCGCCGACCGGCTCCTTCAGGATCTGGTCGATCACCCCGAAGCGGAGCATGTCCTGAGCGGTGATCTTCATGTTGTTGGCGGCTTCCTGCGCCTTGGTGCCGTCGCGCCAGAGGATGGAGGAGGCCGCTTCCGGCGAGATCACGCTGTAAATGGCGTGCTCGAGCATCAACACCTTGTTGGCGGTGGTGATGGCGATGGCGCCGCCCGACATGCCCTCGCCGGTGATGATGGCGACGTTCGGCACGGTGAGCGCGAGGCACGCGTCGGTCGAGCGCGCGATGGCCTCGGCCTGGCCGCGCTCCTCGGCGCCGATGCCGGGATAGGCGCCGGCGGAATCGGCGAGCGACAGCACGGGCAGGCCGAACCGCTCGGCCATCTCCATCAGCCGCACGCATTTGCGATAGCCCTCGGGCCGCGCCATGCCGAAATTGTGCCGGATGCGGCTCTCTGTGGAATCGCCCTTTTCCTGGCCCATCACGCAGATCGGCTCGCCGCGGAAGCGGCCGAAGCCGGCGACCAGCGCCTCGTCCTCGCCGAACTTGCGGTCGCCGGCGAGCGGGGTGAATTCGGTGATCAGCCCCTTGATGAAGTCGTTGAAATGCGGCCGCTGCGGATGCCGCGCCACCAGCGTCTTCTGCCACGGCGTCAGGTTCGTATAGAGGTCGGCCAGCGCCTGCGCCGCCTTGTCCTCGATCCGGCCGATCTCGTCGCTGATGTCGGTGCCGGTGGCGGCGAGCGCGCGCAATTCGTCGACCTTGGAGTCGAGCTCGGCGACGGGCTTTTCGAAGTCGAGATAGCTGCGCATCTGGTCTTGCATCAACTCAGTATAGGGGGACGGGGCGAAAGAAGCGAAGCGAGGTTGAGGGCGCGGAAAGAAGTGTAGCTTCTTCAACGGGTTGGCTTGTGCGTTCGTGGCAGAAAGCCAAATCAGTCGAAAGGCCCCGGCTCTTTCTGCGGAGATGTGGCCGAAGTCAAGGCGGTTTCCTGGGTTGCCGTAGCCCGGATGGAGCGCAGCGCAATCCGGGAAGGTCTGTCCGTGAGGAGGGCGGCCCCGGATTACGCTGCGCTCCATCCGGGCTACGGGCAGTAACTACTTCTCCGCCAGCGGGTGCAGGTCGCGCACCAGGCTCTTCAGCCGCTCCTCGACCACATGGGTATAGATCTGGGTCGTGGAGATGTCGGTGTGTCCCAGCAGCGTCTGCACGATGCGCAAGTCGGCGCCGTTGTGCAGCAGATGGCTGGCGAAGGCGTGGCGGAGCACGTGCGGGGAGACCAGCCGGGCCTGCAGCCCCGAGGCCACCGCGAGCTCCTTCAGGTCGCGGGCAAAGTGCTGCCGCGTCAGATGTCCGCTCTCGCCGAAGGAGGGGAACAGCCATTTCGCCGCGGTGAGGCTGTCTTTCTTCTTCTCGGTCTTCGCGGCCTCCGTCGCGGCGAGATAATCCGCCATCGCCTGGCGCGAAGCATCGTTGAGCGGCACCAGGCGTTCCTTGTTGCCCTTGCCGCGCACCACGATCATGCGCGCGTCGCGCTTGGCCGCCGAGCGCGGCAGCGCCACCAGCTCGGAGACGCGCAGGCCCGTAGCGTAGAGCACCTCGAGCAGGCAGTAGAGCCTTAAAGCGCGCAGCCGCTTCGAGGGTGATGCCTCTTCCGCCTCGCTCAGCTCCTTGGCGCGGCGGAGCATGCGGTCGACGTCGGCGATCGACAGCACCTTGGGCAGGCCGCGGCCGCGCTTCGGGCCGGACAGGATCGCGGCGGGATCGTCGGTGCG
>Ga0102590_1002421_pt1 | contig 22165 bp, 20 predicted proteins | sample AraplaMF_Col_mMF_FD_76859 | JGI IMG/M metagenome (GOLD analysis project Ga0102590, IMG submission 76859) | Arabidopsis root microbial communities from the University of North Carolina, USA - plate scrape MF_Col_mMF | ecosystem: Host-associated > Plants > Roots > Endosphere | place: USA...
TTTACGCTCGCTGAACATATCGCCTTCTTCCGGAAAACTTTTAATAAAGAACAAGTTTCGCCTGTTATCGTAAACATGAATACCGCCACCCTGGAAAGACCCGGAAAACTGAACACCCGATCCCTTGATCTTTAAGATCCTCGGAACAGTCATTGTCTGCTCCTTCCCCTTGGCTCATCGATAGGGATTAAAACACTTGATACAAGAATTTTCTGAATATCATTGCAAAAATGTACCAGGACTGGCGTAAATTCAAGTATTGTGCCGCATACATACAAATCCCTTATCAAGACATTTATTTATAATACCAAATTAGAAGTAGCAAATGAAGCGACTTTATTATTTAGATAATCTTATGATATTCCTATCTGTTCTGGTTGTACTCCATCATGTTAGTATTGGTTATGGGACAATGGGCGGCTGGTGCTATGTTACATCTGAAAAACTAACTGGTACAATTCAAATTTTCCTTTCGGCCTTAACTGGACTTGAGGCATCATTTTCAATGAGCCTTTTCTTTTTCATTTCCGCTTTTTTAACAATTCCTTCATTAGAGAAAAAGGGGGTATCCAAATTTATAAAATCAAGGTTAATTCGCCTGGTTGTACCGTTGTTATTTGTAATGATTATTCTTGCCCCAAGTATTTTATATTATATTGAAATCCATAATAGGACAACTCAATTGTCATGGTTTAGTTATGTATTACAACAAAACACTAAACCGTATACTTCTCATGCGTGGTTTATTTTAGTGTTGATAACTTTTGAGTTAGTATATATTTGCTATTGGAAATTCATAAAACCTCATTTTTCTATTTCAAAATGTCTATCAGATAATGTCCCCACGCATGTAAATATATTGACGATTATTCTTCTATGCAGTGGTCTAACAATCATAGTGCGACAATTTTTTCCACTTGGACAGAATTTTATTGGCATAGAGTTTTCTAATATCACTCCTTACATTTTCATGTATGCAATCGGATTATTAGTATACAGAAAGCATTGGCTTGATGATCTTTCCAGAAAAGTGGCAATAACATGGTTTCCCTTCTCGCTTATTGCAGCCACTTACTTTTGCGTGATTATTTATCTTCTTTCAAAGTATCCGCCTATAGTTAATAAATTTGTTTCGGGCATTACATGGGAATCAGTTTCTCTTTCATTTGCCCAAACCTTTTTGTGTATTGGTTTCTGCGGCTTTTTCCTTCAGCTATTTAAGAAAAGATTCAACTTTACAAATTTTATATTATCAATAATAAGAGAAAATAGATACGGCGTTTATATTTTCCATTCTGCTGTTGTAGTTGGTGTTACTATTATCCTAGAATCTTTAACGCTTAAACCAACTATTAAATACATTATGGCCTGCATTTTAAGTGTTGTATTTTCCTACATTCTTGCTGGGCTAATTCGTAAAATTCCTTTAGTGAAGCGAGTAATTTGACTATGTAAAGCAACCGTCTAAAAGTCATCCTCGCCGAAAAAGACATCCCTCATAAAGTCTTTGCCGAAATGGTCGGCGTTACTCCCAACACCATCACCCGTATCTGCAACAACGATAGCCAACCTACACTAAACAATCTCCGTGAATTTGCACTTGTCCTGGACATTGATATCCGCGATTTACTCTATCCAACTAAAAAATGACTGCTATAAGTGTCAACGGCAATTTTCAGTTTAGTAGCATTAACAAGCGAACCCGCAATACCTGTCACTCAACTGCCACTCTTTGCTCAAAACAATGAAGAGAGCCCCGACACCGGTCCTCAAAACAGGCCTGAAATAGGTTCTGGTACGGTCCCCGCTTCGAATTTTTCTTCAGATCCCCGGCACCAAATTCAGGCCACTATAATAAAACGTCTATCTATAATGTAAACAGAGAGAGAGAAACGCACCCGCCGGATTCCTCTTTACAAACCAATCAGGAATATCAAACTGCTACACCCCGGGCTGCGAAAACTTCCAAACCCCTGCCAAAGAATATATTGAAGCGATGGAAGACACAACTGTGATCTGCTTATCCCGTAAGCACTATGAATTGCTTTGCAAGGAATTTCCAGCATTTCAGCGTATGGCGCTTAATCTCTTGTGGCACTACCACATCATGTTTTACGAGCGGACAATCGACCTGTTGGGATTAACAAAGGCAGAACAGTATCAATACCTCATCGAAAAACACCCGGAACTTAAACAACGGATCGCTCAAAAATATTGGGTATCGTACATGGGCATGAGCAATTCCACCTTCAACAGGACCATAAAAAAACAGCAGACGAAAAAGGAAACCTCAGGAACTTGATTGATTGCACACGTAATTAATCCTTACACCATAGCGGCCTCCTTATTATACTTCATCCTATACTCCAATGGAGACATACCCGTAATTTTCCGGAACACTTCCCGGAAAGCTTTTATATCCACATAACCCACCTCATACATCACTTCATTGATCGTCTTCCGGCTGGTTTCAAAAGCTTTCTTGGCCGATTCGATCTTTACCCGCTGCGCATATTCAACCGGCGTATTACCCGTTGCCTTAATAAAGCGCCTGTCAAAGTTACGGCGGCCGGTAGCAAACAGGGAAGACAAATGCTCAACGGAGATCTTCTCATGCAGGTTACTTTCTATATAGGCCTGCGCTTCCTTCACCATTTCATCGCCATGCAGTTTCTGGCCGGTGAAGATGGTAAAGGCCGATTGGCTTTGCCGGTCTATCTCTATCTGGAAAACTTTAGAACAGAAAATAGCAGTCTGCCGGTCAAAATATTTCTCTACTAGGTAGATGATAAGATTTAGAAAAGAATAGGCGCCCCCGTTGGTATAGATCCCGTTTTCATCAGTGATCAACTTATCAGGTTCCAGCTGCACCTCGGGAAACATAGTCCTGAATGTGCCTTCTGCTGCCCAGTGCGTAGAACAGTGCTTGCCATCCAGTAAACCTGACGAGGCCAGCATAAAAGCGCCGGTACATATACTGGCTATTTCAGCGCCGTTCTTATACTGCTGTGCAACCCAGTCGATCATTGCCTGGTTCTGCTTCACCGCTTTAAAGTAATTATGATTGAGAGAAGGAATGATGATCAGGTCTGTTTTACTGATCTCCGAAATATGGATCTGCGGCTTTACAGAGAACAAGCCATCATAGAAGTCTACCTTTTTTGAAATCCCTGCCAGCTGGATCTTAAACAGCTCTCCTTTGCCACGGTCTTTCCAAAACACATTTGCTCTTGAAAATATCTTGTAAGCACCCACTATGCTGCTCAGGTTATTCTCTCCCTTCGGAACTAATATGCTAAGATGTTTCATGGCGGTTATTTTTACAAAGATAAAAATTCAAATTGTCCAGATCAGCCCCTTGATCTGTCATTTTAACCCCCTGCTAAAAAATAATACCACTGTTCTGTTTTATACAATTTTACAAGTTACACTCGCACTAATTTTACACCATCAATTACAAACTTGTTATCATAAAATTACAAACAATGAAACGCCATTTCTTAAACAAGATCATTTTAACAGTTGCCATTGCCTTATTGGGAACTTTTCATGTAATAGCCGCTCCCAGCGAGTCATTACTCCAACTTTTCAACCGTACTTTCCCTGACGCAAAGTATGTTAAATGGGCAGAGCAGGAAGGCATGTATGTTGTCTCCTTCACCCGTAACGACACACAATGCCGTATCTGGTACGACAAGGAAGGTTCGCTTGTTTACTCTCTCAAATACTGCCAGGAAACCGAGCTGCCTATGAAAGTGCTGCTGGCGGTAAAGAAAAGGTATCATGATAAGCATATAGACGGTGTCACTGAGCTCACCAATAAAAACGGTGTGATTTATGAAGTAGTATTGAGCGATGAGAAAAAATGGTATGTGGTAAATGCCACTTCCTACGCAGACGTATCCCTGAAATACGCCCTCCGGAAATAGCGATTGGTATGCAGGCTTTTAAGGTATATTTAGTACTTTTAGCCTGCTATCCAATTAATCTTGTAAAGTGAGAATGCCTTACCCGATTGCCGCTAAAGAAGACATCGACTACCTGATATACCTGCTGAACACGATCTACCCGATGAGCGAGGCCCTCAGGGCTGCTTTTTACCGGCACGTGGTCACCCTGGAAATTGCAAAAGATGAGATCCTGGTAAAGCAGGGCGACATCTGCGAATATATGTACTTCATCAAAAAGGGAGCCATCATGGCCTACTCCATGCACAACCGCAAAAAAGTTACTACCTATATTTCAGTAGAAAACGAATTTGTAAGCTCGATCACCGGGCTTCATGGAGTAGGCCCCACGATGGAAACCATGGTAGCCGTTGAACCTACCATACTCATGGCCATGCATAACGACGTTATGCAGGAGCTCTTCCAAACCCATTTCGATTTCAATTACATGTTCCGGGTAATGGTAGAAAAGTACTACCGGGATGCCCAGGAAAGGGCGCATATCATCCGTATCGGAAATGCACGCGAACGTTATGCCTACTTTACCAAGACCAAACCCGGCTATATTGAACGGCTGCCCATAGAAAAGGTGGCCTCTTTCCTGGATATCACTCCCGCTACCCTGCTGCGGATCAAAAAGGAAGCCGAAGCAGCCGCTTCCCACTCCGCCGAAGTAGCCCGCTTATGCGAAGAGATAGACGCGCATATGCAACAACACAGCACCTATACCGATAAAAATATCAGCCTGGCTTCCCTCGCAGCTACCTTAGGCATTGCCCCTAATACCCTTTCACTGTTGCTCAACAACCACTACCATCTAAGCTTTGCCGACTACATCAATACCCTCCGCATCAATTGCATTAAAGAACGTATAGCCGGTTCCGGTAACCTGAAGAACTATACGATAGAAGCCATGGCAAACGAGGTAGGCTTTTCTTCCCGCAGCGCGTTTTACAGCGCTTTCAAAAAGCTGGTAGGCCTCAGCCCCCTGCAATACATACAAAGCCTCGGGCCGGACAGTCCTGTTTTATAAACCGGACAAGCTTCATTTTTGCACTTTATTGCATTTAGTAATTTTAGCCTTCATTAAAGACACGCTCCACATACGAGCGCAATTATCCTTTATATCCTATTTTTATGGACAGTGTTACACTTCACTTTGACTTCAGCCATTTGCAACATCTGGGCAGGAACGGACTGAACATAAAATTCGTCAATTCCAACAAGAAGGCCCTTGTAAAGGAACATACCCTGGAAACGCGGGCATATTACCGCAGCAGGAACAAGCTGCTGCAGGTATTATCAGATGAGACCATGAACAGGTTCACACACTATGTGGAACATGCCGAGTTCTCTCCTGAGGAAGTTGGTTTTAACGTGATCACCTATCCCTCTGCCCGCCCGGGAGCGGTGGCCGGTGAAATAGCCGCCATGTACAACTACATTCCACGAGAGAAGGTCAAAAGAGCAATAAAAGCGATTCATGCCGGTGGGAAAAATGCCTTCCTGCCTGCTAAAGTGAATTATTATACCAACGGTTCATTCAACGCACCGGAATCCCTCGCCCTGCCAGAATTAACCGACTATCACGCCGATGCCAACCTTACCGTAAACATCCTGGACACGGCCCTTTCCCTCGTAATGCAGCATCCCGAAATAGCCAGCGCCCTGGCAGATGTGCATTACCGTATAGCAGAAGAGATCATTCTGGCAGATCCTCTTTTCACTGACCTCTGGCAGTACCTGCTGATGCATCCCGCCGAAGGAGATACGCCCTGGTATGATAATACCGTCGCAAAAGATCCGGCCGGCAATATAATGCCGCCAGCCGAAGGACTGCTGGATGTAGAAGGAGAGATCATCGAATGGCCTGTGCTGGAAGTAGACGGACAAGAGGTAAGCGTTATACCGCAATACAATCTTTCTGAGCGTTTGAAAGAGGTGATGGCGCCCCTCTTACACAGCATACTGCAAAAGCTGAAAGATACAGCCTGGCTGAAAGGCTCCCAATGGCATGCCCTTAACGGCAGCACAGGCGAGGTGAGCGTAAGTGATCAGTCTGACCCGCAGCTGAAAGCAGCGCATTTAAAAACTGGCAACGGTAAGGCCAATTGGACGATCAGCAACAAGACTTCTGAATACGGACTCAACCTCTATTATGAAACCCTTCACTTTAACGAAGCCTCCAAAAGGCTCAGCTTTTCCGTGAAGAACTGGCCTAACCGCGGCTTAGGCGTTTACTGCCAGTTTAAAACGCCGGATGGCGCTATCATTAATAATCCTGCCAACTGGGAAACTGCTACCGGCGGTTTGAACGGAAAGTTAAAAGACTGGTTTGAGAACAGCGACAATAAAAAATACCTCACCTGGCTCGGTGCAGGTAGCGTGTTCTTTGGCGTGCCTGTCTGGGCGCCCAAGGTAAATCTCTCTTTTCCCGTCCCGGATAATGCCAGCAGCGTAAATGTGCTCTTTGGCGGTTTAGGCGTAGGCAATTGGGATATGGAGGTAGATAAACTGGGCCTGGTATTTACTTCAGTTGTCTCCTACGGCGTACCGGCGCTGTTTGGCGCTTTATCTGTCGGCGTTTCCTCCAGCAAATGGTATACTGATTTTTTCAGTAAAAGGGAAAATATAGTAGTCATGGTGGCAGCTTCGCTGGCCTGTTTTACGCTGATCGTTGGAGCGGCAAATGAGAACGGGCTGGATATAGAACCTTTCTTTATCACCGCCGGACAAGTCGTAACAGGTATTCTGCTATCGAAGGGTATGAAAGAATTTGCCGCCCAGGCCGTAGCACAGGCAGCAAAGGATAAGGTGATCCAGAGCACACCGGTGGTTGGCCTGGCACACCAGGTACTGAGTATGGCCAGCGGCCTTGCCAGTATGATCGCTACTACCACAGAAGTATTGTTATCACCTGCCACTTATACCATCGAGGCTAAACGCGCTATGAAGCTGGGCGTAAAGGTACACCCGGACCCTACGCATGGTACCTCCTCACAGGCGCCTATCTGGCCGAAGGCAAGTGACAATTACGAGATCCTGGTACGCTATGAAGGCAATACCACTTCTAAAAAGAAAGTGGGCAAAGTACCCTGGAGAAGCGATGAACCGATCGAAGTACTTTTTTCGGATCAAACGCAGGATGAGCTGCCCGTAGCTCCCGGACAAAAAATGCAGATCATCGCCACCATTTATTCAAAGGAAGAATGGATCGTAGGACAATGGACCAGCGGCTGGATGGATGCCGTACCGGTAGCAGACGGAGCGCGTCAGGAAGAAGGCTCCATCATTGAGCGCCTGGTGCCATTACTGCCCTCTACAAAGTATGTGCACCTGGAAAAGCTGGGATACAATCCCCAGGATGGCAAATATCACTGGGTCAAAAACCCCCTTGCCCCTAAAGCTACCAGGGCTGTATTAAATAGTCAGCAGGTGTCAGAACTGGTCAATATTACCACTAATAATATTGCCTACAAGATAGGCTATTGCTATCGCGCAGGAGAACAACAGCTGCCGGTGGATTATGGTTCCACCAAACAATCCACGCCGATGTACCTGCTGAAAACGATATCTGCGCTGGCCAAACCGGGAGCAGGCATGAAGGTTTCCAACCGCGGGCAAAGCATCCAATCTTATATTGCCTTTGACCAATTCGGGCCTGCAGGCCTTTTTACCCTGGATAATGCAGAAAGCCTGATGCCGGATCTGAATACGAAAGCCACTATTCCCGATGCATTAAAGAGCACCTTCTCCGCCAATGGTTTTACCCTCCCGCAATATGCAGCTGTTAAAGTAGTGAAGAAAGATGCGGCATGGACCATCGGCATTCCGTACTATCCTCCCTTATATGAGCTTCGCCGTCAGGTAGATGTGATCAAGGTATTCAAATGGCCCACACCCGAGTTTAGTCCCAATAACTTCTATCTCGATACAAGGACCTACCCGCAGCAACGCTTGTATCACCTGCGGCATGTAGACCTGAATAATGAGCGGGATCCGTATTTTGACTTTGCACCTGTCAAAAGCTGGGGCGCTTTCCCGATGGAACATATCAGCGCGGTGGCCATTCACCCGAACAACTACGCTGTTGCTATCAGCTACCGCGATAATAAAATAGCCATCGTACAACTGCCCGCAGCAGGAGTAAAAGACGAAAATGCACCAATTGCCATTCCTTTATCAGGCAAAGGTATACGCGAAGGCTTGCTGCAGGGCCCTGTAGCCATGACCATTACCGCCGATGGAAGGATCCTGGTACTGGAAGATATCAACGCAAGGATCCAGGCCTTCGACACCCGGGGCAACGGTGTTCCCTGTTTTAAAGCAGAGCTTTCATTTGAAATTGACGCTTCCTTCAGCGCAACCCTGTCATCAAAAACAAGCACCCCTGCATTGCTGCAGCAGCTGCAAAGACAGGTGCCTGTACGCTATTCCAAAAGCAACCAGCGTTACCTGCTAACACCCCTGGTCAGCCTGGACCTTACCTTCCTGCTCCAGCTAAACAATGGTACGCTGCCCGAAGGGCTGCGTGAAAAATTCAAAGAGCGCCTCTTGCCACTGAGCAAGGATGCCGTATGTCATTGTACGGAAAAAGACAGAGTATGGCTGATTACAGACCCCACGGAAAATGTCAGCTATGACCTGCGCCGGGACGGTGAAGGAACAAACGAGATCGATGTATACAGGGGCATGAACCTGAGCATTGGTGTAAAATCGCCGGGCAAGGTGTGGACGGTGACAGATAATACCAACAGTCTTCACTACGACGTACAGCTGAATGAAAAAGGAACCGGCATTATATTCACCCGCCTTTCTTCTGTGATGAAGCTGAAGGATGCTCCGGGCAGTAAAAGAACCTACCTCGATATCAGCAGCGAAACAAAAGGTTTTATCTACGTCCTTTCTTATAAAGACAACGGGGCAAAGCCGGAAGACTACAAGCTGGATATCTATAACCCCGACGGCTCAGTGCTTACAGCCGATGAAGGCGCTGACAACGGTCAGGTAAATGCAGCGAGATTTACCGTTGATCAGTGGCGTACTTTATTCACGCTGAATTATGAACAGATGGAAGGCGCTGCAGGCAGGTACGAACCTACCGTCAGCCAATGGATCCCTAAAAGCTAAGACTCCTGATAAAAAGATTGAACGTGGCTATAAACTTACATGACGAGGCACAGACGGTATATGCCCTGGTGCCCGAAGAGCTGGCGCTTCTGCGTGCAATGCTCAATTTCCAAAACACCTACCGTGACAATGTGACTTCCTCCGACGTAGGAAAGTTCTTCACCATACTGGAGTCGCTTTCCGATGCCTACCCTGGTATCAAAAATCCTAAATGCCAGGGCTGGTTTAAAAGCCTCTTTGATGAATTGGTGAAGGTGTCTAAAGTAGACATCATGTACCAGGTTTTCAGATACCGCAGGTATGTACGTGATACGGGGGTAGAAGACTGCTGGGACCATCGCGGTGAAACCCAGTGGCATAACTGGTGGTACACCTATCATCATGGCTGGGAATACTGGGATCAAAACGATCAGACCACCAGGATCTATCCTGAAGTAGGATTGCCGGGAGGCCCTGATAACTGGCGGAGCAAAGCCCAGGCGCTACTTGATAAATGGAAAGACAACAACCCGGAGGCACAGTACATTGATAAAGGCGCCGTCAAAGAACGGACAGGCGTTGCCGCAGTACATAAATTTGAAGATGATGTGATCGCCAAATGGACCGAAAAGTCATCCGCTATTGCAAAGACCAAATTGATTTGCACTACGCAAAAAACAGATCTGCAGGCCTTGCAGCAACTGAACAGTATGGACAGCAGAAGCTATCTTTTCCTACTCCACCTGCTGATCGGTCTGAGCACAGGCAATACGAAGATGACCACTTTTGTCAACAAACTGGTGGTTGTGAGAACCGACACAGACGCCTACCCCGAAGAAAAGTTCATCAACCAGCTCACCTATTTTGTGCTGATGTACCTGGGCGACGCCCGCGAGCCGGATGAAAAATACGGCTGGAATAACGGGCAGTTACAGGCCTTCGTAAAAGATCTGAAAGATATTATCTATACTGGTGAGGGCGCGAGCCCAGGCGCCCAGGCAATCGCCAGGAGCCTGGATCTCCAGTTAAGATTGCTGGCTTCTATCTCCTCCTACCCTTTGATCGATCCGGAAAGCAGCCAACCCCTGTCTGAACGCAAGAGCAGTACACGCGCCGCCTTGAACAAGGCATTAAAATCAATCACTATTGAAGCATGATGCAGATCAGCAACTATAAGCCGGAAGGAACACCGCCCTATGATTTTACCGGTAAGGATCTCAGCGGAGAGAACCTCGAAAAGCTCGACCTGCGGAATGCAAAAATGAAAAATACCATCCTGAAGGGCACCCTGCTCAAAGGCGCCCTCAGCATGCAGGGGGCAGACCTTAGCGGTGCACAAATGGGCAATGGCACCGACTTTTCCGGGCTGGACCTTACAGGCGTTCAATTTGATGCGAAGCCTCAATTTGGTGACAACGCCGCCAAACCGGTTAAGCTGAACGGGGCCACCATCAAATTCGCGCAACTGGGTAAACAGTGGAAATGTATTGATCTCAGCGACGCGATCATTAAAGAGATACCAACCGATCCAGGCGCTTTCACCGCCAGGAACGCTAATCTTAGCGGGATAGACCTGTCCGGGAAACTGCTTGATAATGTTCACTTCTACGGATGTGTACTGAGCGGTGCAAAGTTCACGGGCAGCACCATGCGCAACGCCATCTTCGGAGAGCGCTGCGATCTTACACAAGCTGACTTTTCCGGAGCAAAGTTGGCAGGCGCTGTGTTCAACAAGGCCATTCTCACCAAAACCAACCTGGATGGCGCTGAGCTGACCAATGCCTCCTTCCTGAATGCAAGAATGGACGGCACGGTATTCGACAATACCAACCTTACCAGTTGTATTTTCAGTCAGCCCGCCAGCTTTTCAAGAGACCGGAATAACCTTACTTCTTTCAAAAAAGCAAGGCTCAAATTCTCTACGCTGAATAAGGACTGGTCTTACCTGGATCTTCGCGAGGCCGTGCTGGAAGGATTCAGCGCGGCAGTGAACCTCGACTACCTGCAGGCATTGCACAGTAACCTTTCCAAATGGGATTTCACAGCTTGCCACCTGGATGATGCCGATTTCAGCGGCGCTACACTGGATAGTACTATCTTCAAAAACGCCGTGATGAACAAAGCGCGGTTAAAAGCGGTAAAAGGCGCCAAAACAAACTTTTCAGGCGCCATACTGAATGGAGCAAACTTCAATAATAACCAGGAACTGAACACGACAACGGTACTGAAAGCCGCCGACTTCTCAGGGGCCCGCCTGAACAACGCGCTGTTTATTTATGCAGACCTCAGCTTTTATAAACAACCGAACGGGATCTCACTACCCTCCATATTCAACGGGGCGGAAATGATGAATGGGGATTTCAGCAATGCCAATCTTACAAGCGCGCTACTAACGGGCGGAATACCCATGCATAACACCAACTTCACCGGGGCATTATTGAAAGGAGCAAATCTCAGCGGTGCGCAGATGGGTGCTTTCTCCACCTTATTTGAAATACCGGCAACGGAACCTCACTATAGCATATTGCTGCAAGGCCTGGAGTCGCTGGACAGTGCGGGTGTTGCCCAGGTGTTCAGGGGATACGGATATGAGCTGGCCCAGAACAGTTCCATCACAGCAGAAATAGCAGGCATCACCTGGAGTGTTGTGTCAGGCGCCGCTACCTACCAGCTGCTTAAATGGACATCGGCAGATGGAAAGCTTTCGTTTGTGGTATCAAGGTCCGTCAGTCCGGCCAGGCTTTCAAATGCCATCATGATCGATGCCATTCTTAACCAGGCCGACCTGAGAAATGTGACCGCTACCAGCGTTGAACTCTATGGCCCCACTGTAAGTCTCACCAATGCTAAATTACAGGGCATCGTACTATCCAACAGCAACCTCGCTAAAGTGAACCTGAAAGAGGCGATACTATACAGAGCGGCCCTGGATCGCACCAATCTCATGAACGTTGATCTTACAGGGGCCAAACTGGATGGCGCCACTATGAACGATTGCAATCTGCAAGGCGCTAAATTTACGGCCACCCAGCTGGATGGTATTACCCTCTCCGGTTCAGCAGTATCCGTTGATATCAGCCAGACAAAATCAGCCGGTGTATTTCTCCTCTCCACATCCGACAAAGCATTGCTGAAGGAGCTCGAAAATCTAAGCGAACCTTTGGTGATCGCAAAAGATCTGGCAAGGGCAGGTATCGAAGCGCTGAACACCGGAAGTATCTCCTCCCTCCTGTCGCTTTATAAAAACCTGGACGGCATTCTTTCTGCCAAGGCAAGCATTAAGCTGATGGAGAAAGACAAAAGCTGGGAAATAACGGATCCTGGAAAAGGCGCCTTCAGGGTATGGCATGGATTCAGTGCAAGAGGCGATCTGGGCCTGTTTATGCAACCGCCATTTCCAAAGCTGAGCAAGCTGCTTACAGAAAAAGCAGGTGTCCATCTGCGGCACCAGGCCTGGGTCAGCAAGGGCGCTGTTAGTAACAGCTGGAATATTGATAATGATCTCATCAACCCTGACAATCGTGATACCGGCTATATCAAGATACAAGTGGTAAAGGAAAGCAATAGCAGCGTATCTTTCTATGGCACGAACCTGCGCCTGGGTCGCCTCAATGACCTGCGCCAGCGAGAGCTGATTATACATAGCTACAACTCCACCATATTTGCCAAAAGCGGTACCAGTACAGCAGATTGCGGGCCGGATGGCAGCAACAGTGTGTTCGGCCCTGATACCATTTGTCCTAACCGCCTGAAGTTCTCTACCAACCAGCTGGAGCAAAAACCCTGGGTGGAAATGCTGCGGCCACCGGAATTACCTAAATAAAATTTGGAAGAAAATATTATAATACTATCTTTGCTGCCCTTAACACGGTTGCCCAGATGGCGAAATTGGTAGACGCACTGTGTTCAGGTCGCAGCGCTCGCAAGGGTGTGCTGGTTCGAATCCAGTTCTGGGCACTTAGAAAAAGCTTCAAGTCATAAGACCTGAAGCTTTTTTCATTTTACAGCCCCCGTTTTTCCCGCTTTTTCACGCTTCTTCCCACCATTGTTGACAGTAATTTGACAGTACAAATGGTGGACGATATACCGATGTTTAATTTATTGCATTTGGAAGCAGAAGATGATACAGTCGAAACAACTGCACCAATAACTAAGCTTTCGTTTTGTCCTAAGGAACGCAATGAAAGTTCTGTTGAACGGAAGTGGTTTTGACGGCGCCACAATTTTAAATTTCGAGCGCAGTTTTGAGTAGTGTTTAAAAGCAGGATAAAATAATTATATTTGATTCTTGCAAATTGATCAATATGGAAATTACCACACTTGAAGGTTTTTATAAAAAAGCTTCCGACAATTTGAATAAGGACATCAGCCAGTTATTGCCCCAGGGACTTACAAAGGAAGTGGGCCATTTCAATGTATTTGATGTCAGTGAATTGGCAAAGCTGATTAAGGTAAAGCCAAATATGACCTACAACAGGCGTGCTTATTATAAGATCAACCTGATCGACGGACGCAACCGGGCGGAATATGCCGATAAGGTAATTGATATAGAAACGCAGGCACTAATGTTTACCACACCTAAGGTTCCTTATAACTGGATCGCAAAAGACATGGATCAGCGTGGCTACTTTTGCCTCTTTAGTGCTGATTTTCTTGCTCAGTCCAAAAGTGGTGTTGTACTTGATGAACTGCCTATATTTAAGCCTGGGGGGTATCCCTGCTTCCATATCAATGAACAGGAAAAAGAAGAGATCAAAACAATTTTTAGAAAGATGCATAAGGAGATCAATTCCGATTATGCTTATAAGTATGACCTGATACGCAACTACCTAATGGAACTGATCCATTATGGGCAAAAGTTGCAGCCTGCTACCGACCTTTACCAGGAGCATAACGCCGCCTCCCGTGTGGCCTCATTATTCGCCGAACTTTTGGAGCGCCAGTTCCCTATTGCCTCACCATTTCAGGGACTTAAACTGCGGACGCCTAAAGACTATGCCGATCAGCTGACTATCCATGTTAACTATCTGAACCGTGTACTGAAACAGCAGACCGGCCAAACAACCAAGAACCTGATCAGTAACCGGATCATTCAGGAAGCCAAGATATTGCTCAGGCAAACGGAATGGAACGTGTCCGAGATCGCGTTTAGTCTGGGATTTGAAGAAGTTGCTCATTTCTCTAACTTTTTCAAGAAACAGACCAACTGTTCTCCGCTGACCTTTAGAAACTAAAAGGTTTCTTTTTTGCAAACATTGTTTTGATTCTTGCAAAGGCCACCTGATGGGTTCTTGCCATCTTTGTTCCATCAAATTAAACAAGATGGAATTAAGCAAGAACACAATCCTGATTACCGGCGGAACAAGCGGCTTTGGTTTCGAGTTTGCTTTCAGGCTCCTCGAACTCGGCAATACCGTAATCGTCACCGGAAGAAACGAACAAAAACTGGAAGAGACGAAAAAGATCCTTCCGGGCATCCACACTATAAAGAGTGACGTTAGCAAGGTTGAGGATATAAGCGGTCTGTACGAAAAGGTGACTAAAAAGTTTCCTGAGCTGAATATGCTGATTAATAATGCCGGGGAGATGCGGAAGATCGCCCTGCATCAGGATCACGATCTGTATGACCTTACCCGCGAAATAGAGATCAATCTGATGGGCCCCATCCGTATGGTCCAGGAATTTCTGCCCCACCTGAAAAAACAGCAGACCGCTGCCATAATAAATGTCACCTCTGGTATCGCCCTTGGTGCGTTTCCAATTGCCCCTGTCTATAGCGCCAGTAAATCAGGATTACGATCGTTCACGCAATGCCTGCGGGTACAAGTTAAATCCACCGGGGTCAAGGTATTTGAACTGATTGCTCCGGGTTCCACAACACCCTTGAATGATAGATTCAGGAATGGTGGTACTGTTGATGCCAAAATGTTAGTGTCTCCTCAAAAAATAGTAGATGAAGCTATTAAAGGGATAATTAGTGATACCTACGAGATCTTCCCAGGTCCTGCCAAGATCATGCGTATCCTGAGCAGGCTTGCCCCCAAATTCATGCTTTCGCAAGCCACTAAGATGGGCGGGAAAGCCATGTCTGGCGAATAATTCCCCTTGGTATTAAAAGATTTCTGCTAACAAACAAATCATTGTTATGAACGATCAGATAACTCCAACACCTCTGCTGAGCCGTTGGCGCAGAACGGCTTTCATCATCACCTTATTTTTGGTCAGCGCATTCAGCCAGATCGACCGGATATTGCCCTTTATCCTGGCTGAGTCAATTAAGAGAGAACTGCACTTCAGCGATACACAATTAGGGCTGATCAATGGAATTGCATTTGCAGTGATCTATTCACTGGCCTCTCTGCCGCTGGCCCGTTTAGCTGACCGCGGTGCGTCCAAGCAGGTTTTGCTATGGTGTGTATTGATCTGGAGCATTATGACCGGACTGGGCGGTTTTTCCTTGGGTTTCATAACGATGGCGCTTTCACGATTTGGTGTGGCACTTGGGGAAGCTGGAGGAACCCCTGCCAGTCATGCGCTTATAGCAGGGAACATTTCCGAGCATCGGCGCGGTCGTGCGCTCGGCATTTATTCAATGGGTATCCCTTTGGGTACGATGATAGGTTTTGGCGTCGGCGGCTGGGCAAGTGATCATATCGGCTGGCGCATTGCGCTATTTATTGCAGGAGGCGTCGGATTACTACTGGTTACCCTTGTCCTAACGTTTACGGGGAAAACCGCCATTCCTTCAACTTCTGGCAGCGATAGCGGTAATATCTGGTCTGCCGGCCGTGAGCTGCTGTCGAAACCGGCGTTCCTGTGGATGTTCATTGGCGCGAATTTTTTAGGCTTTGCCGCTGCACCATTTTATTCCTTTACTGCTCCGTTCCTGATACGGACACACGGCCTGACTGCCAGCCAGGTGGGGCTATCGTTCGGCTTGTTACAAGGGCTGATGGGCATCATCGGCACTGTAGGCGGTGGCCGGTTATTTGACAGTGCTTTAAACCGTGGGGCAAGCCGCTTACTGCATCCGCCAGCTGTTGTTTTCAGCATCGCCGCAATTGCCACGATTGCAGGGCTCCTGGTGCCCGAAGGCTGGATGTCCATTGCGCTTTTTGTGCCTGCTATGCTGGCATTTGCGTTTCTGCTTCCCTTTGCTTTTGGCGCAGGCCATCTTATATCGGGGCCAGGGAAGCAGGCGCTGTCTTCCAGTTTGCTCATGATCGCCTCCGCGTTGTTAGGCCCGGCACTATCACCACTGCTCGTGGGCATGATCAGTGATAGGGTCAGTGCGGCTTATGAAGTAAACGGTTTACGCTGGGGAATGATGATGGTTCCTGTCGCCAGTGTACTAAGCAGTATTGCCATATTCATCGCCAGCAAAAAGATCAGGGAACACCTATCTGAAGCATCCAGGCAAAATAGCCCAACGAATATGGAGAATCACCTTTCTCTCATTAAATAACATAAGTCATTGACTTAACGCAAACCTGCGAGTTGCTATAACGGCTGATAAAGCTGTGTGAACAGGTATTGTCTGGCCTTGGGTCGACATACCTGGTAATACTTTCTGAAAAATGAAAAGTGATCAATTTGATGCAGTATGGTGGCCATCGGGCCACAGAGGAAGTGGCAGGCTGCTTCCTTATGAAAACACGTTTTACATCTATCTAAAAAAGAGCGCCTCCTTAGCGGTTCGTCCGACCCTTGTCTTCTGCAAATCGGATGATCTTGAATGGGAAGATCAGGATATGGGGTACATCACATCATTTGACAAGGCATTTTTTGATAAAGGCATTTGGCGCAATTTCGAGGCCATCGATCTTTTTAAAGAGGGCAACCCTATAAACATCGAATTGGATGAGGAAGATGTGCTGACACTTGCACCGATCTTCGATAAGATATGTGGCAGCCTGGACTCCAACTATCTCTACAAGTTCGACCTGGTGCGGACCTACCTTTTCCAGATCATCCATAGCGCGATCAAAATTCACCTGCAAAAGACAAATATTGTCAGATCACCTAGACGCTATGTCCGCCTGACTACCTGCGGCATAGACATGTTCGTCAGGATCAAACTCAGTCATAAAAAATAATAGTTCCATACAATTAAACCAAGCAATTATGTTCAATCACAGTTTTTCGATTTCTGGCGCCCGTCGCGCAATAAAAGAAGCTTCCGGCCGTATTCAGGCGCTAACAGTAGTCATGGGCATTGCAATGCTGCCGTTCGCCAGTAAGGCACAGAGCCAGGATAGTCTCGCCAAAAAGGTCACTGAATATGCAGCGGATAAGTTTGCCGAACGCAGGCCATTCAGCATAGACTATAAACAATATGCCAATTATAATTCCTCGTCTACCTTTAGAGGACACGACCTTCCGGATGGGGAGTTCACCAAATGGTCACAACTGAGTGCAAGTGCTAACATCAATCTTTTTCAAAACCACCGGTGGTTAGTACAAGCCAACGGTTTTTACCGGTATGTTTCTGCTGAATATAATTTTCCGACATCCACAACAGGTACATCACAAACGGTCAGCAGGGATCTTCATTATCATACAGAGGGTCTGAACCTTACCTATTTCTCTAAACTCTTTGGAAAGACCGCCATTTATAACGGTAGTATCAATATAGATTGGAGCGAACGTTCACTGGAAAGGGTTCGCGGGGTGTTTACCGGCGCTATTGTTCTTAAAGCGAACAACAGAACGAAAATCAATGTCGGTATTTTGTATAGCACCGATCCGAGTATGTTCATCCGTGTAATCCCTACATTGCTTTTCGAGCATAAGTTCAATGAAAGCCTGATGGCGGATGTCTTTCTGCCACGGTATGCCTACCTGCGAAAAAAAGTATTTGGTAACGGCAGGCTTTCTGCGGGTTGGGAACTGGATCCGCAAACTACCTTCTTTCTGAACGACCTAGACGATAGCGGCACAACCTATCAGTATCGCCAGGTTGACGTGAACGCAGGGTTGCTTTATGAGCACATTTTGCCGGGAAGCATCATCTTGTCTTTGCGGGCCGGAGTGCGTATAAACCCATACGCGCGGACGTTTAAAAAAGACCGTTCGTTCACGGATTATACCTGGGAAGGCAGAGCTGACGCGGTGCCTTACGTTAATATCGGATTTTCTTTTAACCCCTTTGCGAAGCCAAAGAAGTGATTTCTTAAACAATTTCGCTCGTGCTGAAATTGCTTTAACAAACCAAATGGTATTTATGTTTTTTAGGTTAAGTTGAAGTACTGCTTATCTGTCATAAAAACCGGCAATCTTCCTTTTTACTACAACTTCGTGACTTTTGGATACATCTGCTCGTCGACATTGGTTGAACTTTGCATCAACAATAGTGAGAAAAATATGGATTTAAAGAATAGCACCATCCTGATCACAGGAGGAACCAGCGGTATAGGTTTGGAACTTGTTAAGCAACTTACCGAACAGGGATCAACAATCATCGTTACAGGTCGTAAACAAGAAGCCTTAAATGATACCAAAAGGCGTTTTCCCAAAATACACGTCTTTAGGAGTGATGTAAGTGATCCGCAAGATATTGAGCGCCTGTATGAAGTGGTGACACAACAATTTCCCGATCTGAATGTGATCGTTAACAATGCAGGTGAAATGCGGTTGTTTGACGTTCAGGACGCCAGTAAGGACCTGAAAAACATCACCCGTGAGATTGATATTAATCTTACGGGAACGATCCGGATGGTTCATCAATTTTTGCCTTACCTGATCAAGAAGCGTACAGCGGCAATTATGAACGTTTCCTCCGCCATTGCTTTTATGCCTTACTCCACCGCTCCGGTTTATAGTGCTTCAAAAGCAGGGGTTCATGCTTATTCCCTGGCCCTGCGCCTCCAATTGAATAAAACCAGTGTCAAGGTGTTCGAATTGGTACCTCCGGGCGTGAATACCAATCTTCAGAATGATTGGGTACTGCCACCTAATCCGAGCCAAATGATGGATGTGGATAAATTGGTCAGTGTAGCCATTAAAGGACTTCTGAACGACACGCCTGAGATCAAGCCATTCCTGGTGAATGTAATAAAATTTCTAAGCAGGCTGATGCCTAACCAATTGATGAAGTTAGGGCACAAAGAATTTGAAAAATTCAAAAAACTTAGTACTCAGCAATAAACAATCAGATATGAAAATATCAATACTAGCAGTGTTTATGCTGCTGTTATCACTGGCATCTTTCGCGCAGAAACTACCTGCAGACCAAATCATAGGGGTATGGCAATGTGATGATTACAAGATCGAGGTATTCAAAGCAGGCAATACGTACTCGGCTAATCTCTTATGGTCGAAAGAGATGTTTGAAGCAGATGGCAAAACCTCGAAGAAGGACGTTAAAAATCCCAATGAAAAACTACGGAGCAGGTCCGTGCAGGGCCTTACGCATATCACCGCTCTAATCTATAAGGATGGCGAATACGTGGACGGTAAACTGTATAGCGTACAGGATGGGAACACCTATAGTTTCAAAGGAAAACTAAAAGGCCCTAATGACCTTGAGACCCGGGGCTACAAAGGCATCCCCTTGGTGGGCAAATCATTCAGATGGAAAAGAGTTCAGTAATTATAAAAATAATGCTCATGAAAGATAATAAAGATCAACTGTCGAGGTTCTGGTTCGTCGTTTCCAATGCCCTTCCCCCTATAGGGTTCTTCCTTTATTTCAGGCACAGGAAGGCACATCCAAATAAGGCCAAAAGAGCTTTAATAAGCGCGATGATCGGCGTGCCGATAGCAATACTCGGAGGTTACATCATGAACACTTTTATCCTTAGTTAAACCATGGTAAAAAACATTATTTCAGCACTGCTACTACTCATTTCGGTGACGCTCAGTTTTAAACATGCCTGGGATACCGTACATTATAAAAACAATCCGGAGTCCGTTAAGATGATGGAAAGTATAGCGATCAGCGAAGCGTTCATTCCATATCTGGCTTTTGTAGCCATAGCGGTCGGCGTACTTTTGCTCATCCCGTACACCTTTTTCCTGGGCAATATGATAAATGCGTTCATGGTCGTTATGATCATGGGTTTGGCGCTGCGGGCGGGAAATTACCGCATCGCGTTGATAGAGATCCCATTTTTAGTCATGCCGTTAGTCATGATATGGCTCAAGTATCCGTTTAAATTTAAATAACTTGCAGTATAGCTACAGCAAACCCTACCGGATCAGTTCCATAACGGAAATACACCGTTTAATGGGTCTTCCTAAACCCCATCACCCGCTGATCAGCATCGTTGACCTGAAAGGCCTGAGAAATGATACAGGTATAGATGCGGTCGTATTCGACTTGTATGTAATATCTATGAAAAGAGGATGTGACGGCCTACATTACGGGCAACAGAAATACGACTTTGATGAAGGGCTGATGGCTTTTATGTCTCCCGGCCAGATCCTGCGTGGCGAAGAGAACGGTGTGCCTCCGGATCTGGAGGGCTGGATGCTATTTGTACACCCTGACTTTCTCTGGAACACATCACTTGCTACCAAGATCAAGCGATACGAATACTTTAGCTATGCTACCAGTGAAGCGCTATTTCTCTCGGATAAGGAAGAAGTATTGATCAATGACCTGGTCAAAAATGTAAAAACGGAATATTATTCCAATATGGATAAGTTCAGCCAGGATATTATTATCTCACATTTGGAAACCTTGCTGAATTACGCCGAACGTTTTTACCAGCGTCAGTTCATCACCCGAAAGATCACTAACCATCAGGTCTTAAACCAGGTGGAAGAGATCTTAAGAACTTATTTAAACAACGAAGCTTTGCTTTCTGAAGGGCTGCCAACTGTACGATACTTTGCCGATGCTTTGAACATGTCCTCTAAGTATTTAAGTAGCCTGTTGAAACATTGACCGGTCAGACGATGCAACAGATCATCCACGAGAAACTGATCGAGAAAGCTAAAGAAAAATTATCTACGACGAGGATGTCCGTAAGTGAGATCGCCTATCAACTTGGTTTTGAGCATCCTCAGTCTTTTAATAAGTTATTTAAAAGCAAGACTAACCAAAGCCCATTGGATTTCCGGCGATCCTTCAATTGAAATGTGCATACAACCTTCGAATAAGATGGTAGGGAAGCGAAGGTCGTCATTCGGCCGATATGCGATAGTGCCACCCAAACGCCGTTTGAATGGACCTCTCAATAAAACAAATTGGACTTCTCAGAAAACCCGCCTTTCATTTTTACCCAGACCTTTATCTTATATTTTAATCACGAAAGATGGAAGACAAAGGTACTGTTTTAGTTACGGGCGGAACGGGTTTTGTAGCCCGTCAGACCATTCTGCAATTGTTACAAAAAGGCTACCGGGTGAGGACAACTGTTCGAAACCCGGCAAGTAAAACCGAATTGAAAGACACGCTGATAACTCAGGGCGTGACGGCTATTGATCATCTCTCTTTTTTGCAGAAGCAGAACTCACCAAAGACGATAACTGGCGACAGGTGATGAAAGATTGTAAATACGTATTGAGCGTAGCGTCGCCTATGTTCTTTGAGAAGGACTCCCCAAGCCGCTGGTTAGTGAGAAAGCGTTTGCAAGAGGCCTATTTTCTTGTGCAGAATCAAGGCAGGAAGCCTTCGGATATTTATCTCGAACTCGGTTTTGAATCCTTGTCTCATTTTTCTGTTGCCTTCAAAAAAGAGTTTGGGATAGTTCCGACCTCGCTTAAAATGAATAAAGAAACTAATTGGTAAATCAGTTAATGACAGCTCTTGAAGACCTCGCAGGTTTTGGGCGCTTGTGTCCGGCTTACCTCATTTTTTACCATATGATAAATAGATGCCCCGTAATATGTGCTATCTTCAAGTGATGGAAGCACTAATAAATCTTATCCTGCAATTTGGTCACCTGAACAAACAGCAGATCGAGTTTTTGCTTAGCAAGGTTCAAACACTCGACTTTAAAAAGGACGACTATCTGTCGGAAGCCGGGAAGGTGCCCCGGTATGTGGCGTTCGTGTTGGAAGGCGTGTTCCGCTTTTGTTACTATAACAACAAAGGTGAGGAAATCACCAATTATTTTGTAGAAGAAGGCAATTTTGTAGTGGATAACGAAAAATTTGAATCG
>Ga0102590_1002424_pt1 | contig 22158 bp, 19 predicted proteins | sample AraplaMF_Col_mMF_FD_76859 | JGI IMG/M metagenome (GOLD analysis project Ga0102590, IMG submission 76859) | Arabidopsis root microbial communities from the University of North Carolina, USA - plate scrape MF_Col_mMF | ecosystem: Host-associated > Plants > Roots > Endosphere | place: USA...
CAGTACGAGGAGTGGGCGGCCGGTGTCATCGACCGGCTGCTCGACACATGACAGCGATGGACGCGGGCTCGAGGGGGAGTACAGGGTGGGCGGTATCGAAGTGAGCCGGAGCGTGGCCCGGACATGCCGGACGGAGGTGATCGTCGACGCGTCGGTCGAGGCCGTCTGGCGTGTCGTCGAGGACGTCACCCGGACCAGTGAGTGGAGTCATGAATGCCACCGGGTCGTCTGGCTGCGCGGGGCGACCGCGGCGGCGCCCGGAGTGCGGTTCCGCGGGTACAACCGGGCCGGCCGGCTGCGGTGGAGCCGGTCCTGCGAGATCATCGCGCTCGAGGCCCCGCACCTGATCACGTGGCGCACCGTCCCGACCCCGCTGTTCCCCGACAGCACGGACTGGACCATCGCTCTGGAGCCCGTCGGCACCGGGACACGGGTGGTGCAGACCTACCGGATGAGAAGCACACCGCGCTGGTTCCGTTGGGTCGTGGGGCGGCTCGTCAGCACCCATGTCGACCGCAGCGGCGCGCTCACCGAGGACCTGCGGCGGCTCGGGGCGATCGCCGCCCGGGACCCGCAGGGCGCCGTGACGCGACACTGAATGCGCGTGTCGTGCTGACCGGGGGGCAGCACGACACGGAGTCGAGGGCGGCTCGGCCACGATGCGGGAGCATCGTGGCCGAGCCGCCCATGTCGGCGTCGACGTGGCCTTTTCCGGCGGCCGATGGACGGTTCAATGGCCGCCCGGCACGGCCGGGGCGCTGTTGCCGGTGGCGTCGGACCCGCCACACCGGTCCGGCGCTCTGCGCCCACTGCCGCCGGTGCGCCGACCCGGCCGAGTGGGCGCGCAGTCCCGAAGAGGACCGGCCGCGCGGGAGCCGGGATCGCACGGCCGCCCTGCCGCCCGTGCCGACCGCAGCGGCGCGAGCCGTCGCCGAACTGTATGAACGCAGCGCCGAGTTCGTCCGCGCACGGGAACGTCACGAGGTCGCCGAGCACTTCGAGGACCGCAAGAACCTCGTCACCCGTCTCGACGTCGAGATCCTGCTCGTGACGACCACCCGCACCATTGAGGAAGGGCGCGGAAAGCGCCAACTGCCCTCGGACTTGGGGAACCAGCAGCCCGCCCGGTGACCGTTCGCGAGTCGTCGCGGGTACGGGATGGTGTCCCACCAAGTGGTGTAACAGCGATCACCGCAAAAGCGCAGGTCGTGGGCCAGATTCCGGCATCCGCCGACCGGCTGATTTGACACTACGTCAGTTGACAGCGCTTACGGCGTGACACTGCCAACCTTGACGCGGCCTTCTCCGAGGCCAGAGCCATGGGCTCTGCGCCGACCGTCTCGGCCGAGGCTCGCTACCTGATGACCAGTCAGGTCGGTGGAGGTGTCGTGCGGGCCGATTGGGCATGTGAGCAGCATCTTCGCCGTGATCGCTGTTACACCACATTGCGGGACGCGACCGGGTACGGCGTCGCCGGCGAGTCCGGCAGCGACCGGGCCCGGGTCCTCTCACCCCAATGGTGCCTTGGGACCCACGGCCCGGTCGCCGATATTCGGGCACGGGGCGAGGGTTTGCCGCCCCCGGGTGATCCGCCGGCGAACGAAGGCACCGCATGGGTCCTGGTTTCGGTCCTCCCCCGAAGAGGGCGGTGGCCCGGGACGGATCGATCCGCTGTGGACCCGGCAGGAATCCGTGTCGCCCGCGAGTGCGGCGATGGGCCCGCCTCGTGGAACCGCGGGCCTGCGGCGCCGATGTTCTCCTAACCATCCAAGTGAGGTTGACAGGTTAAGGCCCGTCCGCTTGAATCTAACCATCAAAAGCGACTCAAGGGGTTACTCATGGCGACTGTTCACCACCGGTACGCGACCGTGCGGGGCCGGCAGATCTTCTACCGGGAGGCAGGGCCGCACGATGCGCCCGCCGTCGTTCTGCTGCACGGCTTCCCGACCAGCTCGTTCATGTTCCGCAACCTCATCCCGATCCTGGGCGAGCGGTACCACGTGATCGCGCCGGACCACCTCGGCTTCGGCCTGTCAGACGCGCCGAGCGCCGATGAATTCGACTACACCTTCGACGCTCTGACCGACCTGACCAAGGGGCTGCTCGACCACCTCGGCATCCGCCGCTACGCCATGTACGTCCAGGACTACGGCGCGCCCATCGGCTGGCGTCTGGCGATGAACGACCCGGATGCGGTCACGGCCGTCGTCACCCAGAACGGCAACGGCTACGACGAGGGGTTCGTCGAGGGGTTCTGGAAGACGGTCCGCGACTACCAGCGCGAGCAGACCCCGCAGACGGAGGCGGCGATCCGCAGCGCGCTCACCCTCGACGTCACCAGGTGGCAGTACCTGACGGGCGTCGCCGACGAGAGTGTCGTCAGCCCCGACACATGGCACCACGACTATCAGTTGCTCTCACGACCCGGCAACGACGAGATCCAGCTCAAGCTGTTCCGCGACTACGCCACGAACCCGCCGCTGTATCCGGACCTCCACGCCTATCTGCGGGAGCACCGGCCGCCGCTGCTCGCGGTATGGGGGAGGAGCGACCCCATCTTCGGCCCCGCGGGAGCCGAGGCATTCGCCCAGGACGTGCCGGACGCCGAGATCCACCTCCTGGAGGGAGGCCACTTCCTCCTGGAGAGCGCACTCGACGAGGCGGCCGCGCTCATCACCGACTTCCTGGTCCGGAACCTCAAGGCCTGAAAACAAGCAAAGACGGAAAGGACGGACATGAACGGCGATTCGCCCACTGCGCGCAGAACCCCCGTCGTGCTGGTCCACGGCGCGTGGGCCGACGGGTCGAGCTGGGGACCGGTGATCCGGCGGCTGCGGGACGAAGGCGTGGACGCCTGCGCCGCTCCGCTGCCGCTGACGTCCCTCGGCGACGACATCGCCGCGCTCGAGAGGTTCGTGCGCAGAGCCGACGGACCGGCCCTCGTGGTCGGGCACGCCTACGCGGGAGCCGTGATCGGCTCGCTGCCGGCCGACCTGGTGAGGGGACTGGTCTACGTCGCCGCACTGGCTCCCGACGAGGGCGAGACCGTGGCCGACGTGTTCTACCGCGGGACGCCCCACCCGAAAGCCCCGCACCTCGCACCGGACTCCGACGGGTTCGTCTGGCTTCCGGACGACGCGTTCGCCGAGGCGTTCGCGCAGAACGCCTCCCGCGAGGAGCAGTATGTGCTGCGTTCCGTGCAGAGGCCCATCGCCGCCGCGGCCATCGGCACCGCCGTGGGAAGGCCCGCGTGGAAGGACCGTCCGGCCTGGTACTTCCTCGCGGAGGAGGACCGCATGATCACGGCGGAGACCCAGCGCTACATGGCGGAACGAATGAACGCGACGGTCAGGCATGCGCCCACCGACCACATGCCGCTGGTCACCGCGCCTGACCTGGTGACCGGCCTGATCGTCGAGGCGCTCAAGGGGACACGCCCCGCCTGAGAGCCGGCGACGAGGGCGTGAGCCCGCGGCCGTACCGGCTCCCCCCTCCTCGACAGGGCCGTAGGGCCCCGGTCACGCTCAGGCCCGCACGATCGCCAGCACCTCGTCCCGCAGCCGGGCCATAGTGTCCGCGTCGCGGGCCTCCACATTGAGCCGCAGCAGGGGCTCGGTGTTGGAGGGCCGCAGGTTGAACCACCAGTCGGCGGTACTGATCGTCAGGCCGTCGAGTTCGTCGGCCCTCGCTCCGTCCCGGTCGGCGAAGGCCTCGCGGACCGCGGCGACGGTGTGCTGCTGATCGTCGACCACGCTGTTGACCTCGCCGGACGCCGCATAACGCCGGTACTGGGCGACCAGCGAGGACAGCGGGCCGTGCGCCGTGCCGAGGGCGGCGACGACGTGCAGGGCCGCCAGCATGCCCGTGTCGGCGGACCAGAAGTCGCGGAAGTAGTAGTGCGCGGAGTGCTCGCCGCCGAACAACGCTCCGGTGCGGGCCATTTCGGCCTTGATGAAGGAGTGCCCGACACGGGTGCGCACCGGAGTGCCCCCGTGTTCGCGCACCACCTCGGGCACCGCCCGTGAGGTGATCAGATTGTGGATGACGGTGCTTCCCGGGTGGTCGGTCAGCAGCCGGGCCGCGATCAGGGCGGTCACGGTGGACGGCGGGACGGCCTCGCCGCGTTCGTCCACGACAAAACAGCGGTCGGCGTCACCGTCGAAGGCCAGGCCCATGTCGGCCCCGGTCTCGCGCACCCGGTGCCGGAGGTCGACGATGTTCTTCGGGTCCAGTGGGTTGGCCTCGTGGTGGGGGAAGGTGCCGTCCAGTTCGAAGTACATCGGGACGACCTCCACCGGCAGGTCGCGGAAGACGGCGGGGGTGGTGAGGCCCGCCATTCCGTTGCCCGCGTCCACCACGATCTTCAACGGGCGGACGGCGGACAGGTCCACCAGTCCCAGGAGATGGGCTGCGTAGTCGCCGAGCATGTCCCGGGAGGTGATGGAGCCCTGCGCGCGCCCGCTCCCGGGCAGCCCGTCGGCCGACCAACGCTCCACAAGGGCGCGGATCTCCCGCAGACCGGTGTCCTGGCCGACCGGTGCCGCGCCCGCCCGGCACAGCTTGATGCCGTTGTAGCGGGCAGGGTTGTGGCTCGCGGTGAACATCGCACCGGGGCGCTGCAGTGCGCCGCTGGCGAAGTACAGCCCGTCGGTCGAGCACAGGCCGATCCCGGTCACGTCGGCGCCGCGCCCGGCCGCGCCCTCGGCGAAGGCGCGTGCCAGGCCGGGGGAACTGGGGCGCATGTCGTGCCCGGTGACGATCGCCTCCGCGCCGGTCGTCTCGACGAAGGCCGCCCCGAACAGCCGGGCGAGGTCCTCGTCGAGCTGATCGGGAACGGTTCCGCGGATGTCGTAGGCCTTCACCAGGCCCGAGAGGTCGACGCCGGTTGTGTCACTCACTGGTCGTGCTCCTTGTGCTTCAGCCATACGGCCGTGTCCTGTGGGATGCGGCGGCCTTCGAGCGGTGCGCTGGAGAGCAGCACCTCGGCGCGGTCGTCCAGCCTCAGCGGCTGTGCGCCGAAGTTCACCACGCAACGCAGCCCCGCGCCGCGCTCGAAGGCGAACCACGCGCCGCTGTCGGGGCCCTCCGGCTTCAGTGCCGCGCCCGAGACCGGGTGGTCGCGCCGCAGCCGCAGCGCCCTGCGGTACAGCGCCAGCATGGAACCGCGGTCGTTCTCCTGCGCCGCAGCGGTCAGTTCCGCCCAGTCCTCGGGCTGGGGGAACCAGCAGTCCCCGGGAGCGGCGGTGCTGAAGCCGTACGGCGGGACCCCGCCCTCCCAGGGCAGGGGCACCCGGGCCCCGTCCCGGCCGCGTTCCCGGTGGCCGGAGCGCTCCCACAGCGGGTCACGCAGCCGGTCGTCGGGGAGTTCGGCCTGCGGCAGCCCGAGTTCCTCCCCCTGGTAGACGTACGCCGCGCCGGGCAGTGCGAGCATCAGCAGCGCCGCGGCACGCGCCCGGCGCTCGCCGACCGGGCCGCCGCCGTAGCGCGAGACCGGACGGACCGCGTCATGGCTGGAGAGCACCCAGGTGACCGGCGCCCCCACCGCCTGCATGGCGGCGGCGGACCGCTCGATCACGTCGCGCATCGCCGTACCGTCCCACGGGCACTCCAGGAAGGCGAAGTTGAAGGTCTGCTGCATCTCGCCGGGGCTGACGTAGCGAGCCAGCCGGTCGGGTTCGAAGATGCCGGCCTCCGCCACCATCACGCGTTCGCCGGGCGGTACGGCGCCGGCGGGCGCGGGGTGGGTGTCGAGCAGTGTGCGCCACGTCCTGAAGAGCGGGTGCAGCTCCTCCTGGTCGTAGTAGGGCATCAGATGGTTGCGATGGATGTCCTGGTGCTGGCAGGGACCCGCGTCGGGCAGGCCCTGCGCCGTGAACAGGGTGTGCGCGACATCGACCCGGAAGCCGTCCACGCCGCGGTCCAGCCAGTGCCTCAGGATCCGTTCGAAGTCGGAGACGACCTCGCCGTCACGCCAGTTCAGGTCCGGCTGCTCGGGCGCGTGCAGATGCAGGTACCACTCGCCGGGAGACCCGCCGGGTTCGCGGATCCTGGTCCAGGCGGGACCACCGAACGCGGACTGCCAGTCGTTCGGGGGTAGTTGACCGTCCGCGCCGAGACCGGGCCGGAAGACGTATCGCTCCCTGGCGCGCGAGCCCGTCCCGGCGGCGACCGCCTCGCGGAACCAGGGGTGCCGGTCGGAGGTGTGGTTGGGAACCAGGTCGACCAGCACCTTGATGCCCAGCTCATGAGCCCGCTCCACCAGGGCGTCGAAGTCCGCCGGTGTTCCGAGGTCGGGCGCCACCCCGGTGTGGTCCGCGATGTCGTAGCCGCCGTCCGCGAGCGGCGACGGATAGAACGGGGTGACCCATACGGCGTCGACCCCGAGTCGGCGCAGATGCCCGAGTCGCGCCGCGGCACCGGCCAGGTCCCCGATGCCGTCCCCGTCGCTGTCGGCGAAGGATCTCGGATAGATCTGATAGCAGACGGCATCGCGCCACCACGGGGCGGCACGGTCCGGCCCACCCGACCCGCCGACGGCGGGCCGGGTGAGGTCCCGGCCCGCAACGGGGCCGACCGCACCGGAGGTCGGGACCGTGGTCATGCCGATGCCCCCACGGAGGTGCCGGAGGGCACGGTCACCGGCAGGGTGCGACCGCTCTCCGCCGACCGGGTCGCGGCCTCGGCCACGGCGACCGCCGTGAGACCGGCGCGGGCGTCGGCCACCGGAGTGCCGCCGTGCGCCGCGCAGTGCAGCAGGTCGGTCATGGCCGCCCGCACGCTCTCGGCGTAGACGTGCGGTTTGCGCTCCTCGCCGCCCAGGTCGATCACGACGTCGACCCGATGCGGGACGACGCGCCGCACGCCCCGGCCGAGGGCCGGGCGGTCCGAGCCGGCGTCACGCTGCACGGACACTGTGATCCGCTCGCCTCCGTGCGGACGCAGCCCGGGGACCGCGAGCAACTCGTCGGCCCGCTCCGGCAGTTGCGCCCAGCGGGCGGCGCCCGCCTCATCGGTCCAGGCAGTGACCGTCGCGAAGGTGGGGATCCAGCCGGTGACCCGGGCCTCGGCGAAGCCGTAGTCCAGACGCATCAACTGCCGCTCGGCGCGATGGGCGTGGGTGAAGGAGTGGGTGTGGGTCGCCACGCTCCCGCCGGGATGGGTCGCGGTGGCCACCACGATGTCCACCGGACCGCCGTCCCGCCGCACCTCGGTGCCGTGGACCGCAACCGGGTCGCTGCCCATCAGGGCGGCCGCGGCGTCGAAGAAGTGCACACCGTGCTCGATGTGGATGCCACCACTGTGCGCCGGGTCCCAGAACCAGTGGTCCGGGCCGAGATCCTCGTCGGAGGCGTCGTTCTCGAACAGGAACCGGCGCAACGGGTCCAGCAACCCCTCCTCGCCCAGCCGTTGGAGCAGCCGCAGGATCGGGTTGTAGCGCAGCACATGGTCGACCGCGAACACACCGGGTGCACGGCTCGCCTCCTCGGCGACACGTGCGGCGGCCTCGAGGGTGACGGCGACCGGCTTCTCGCAGAACACATGCCTGCCCGCGCGCAGAGCGGTCACGGCACCGTCCGCGTGGGCGGCCGGCGGGGTGGCGAGGACCACCACGTCGACCTCCGGGATCCCCACCACCTCCTCGACGGACGCGGCGACGTGCCCGCCGTGCCGCTCCGCCAGCACGCGGGCGCGCTCCCCGTCGGGGTCGGCACAGGCAACGACCCGCAGACCGGGGATGTCGCGCACCGCGTCCAGCACATACGCGCCGAAGCCGCCGCAGCCGACCAGCGCAAGACCCACGTCGGGGACGACGGTCATTCGGCCCGGTCCAGGCGGGCCACGCCGATGTGCGCGTCGGCCATGCCGTAGAAGACGTACCGCACGCCGTCGATCTCCTCGATGGCGGTCGGGAAGACCACGTTCGGCACGGTGCCGGAACGCTCCTCCTCGGTCTCGGGGGCCATCAGCGGCTCGGTGGTACGCGAGAGCACCCGGGCCGGGTCGGCGGGGTCGAGGATCATCGCACCGGCCGCGTAGTGGACCGTCTGCACCTGGGCGAACGGATCCTCGATGGTGCCGGAGACACCGTGGTGGATGAGCAGCCAGCCCTCCTCGACACGGATCGGAGCCGGGCCGGCACCGATCTTGAGCTCCTCCCAGGGGTGCTCGGACAGCGCGACCAGGCGGTGGTGGCGCGGCCGGGTCAGTGCCCGGATGTCCTGCTTGACCTCGGCGACGGGGACGTAGGAGATCCAGATGCCGGGGCGCTCGTCGGTCACACCGGCGGGCAGGTGCACACCCTCACCGGGGCGGAACCAGCCGAGGTCCCACATCGGGCGGTGCAGCATCGCGAAGTACATCTCACCGTCCGGGCCCGGCACGGGCTCGGGGAAGTGCACGACGTCCTTGTTCGGGAAGAGGTTGAGGTCGGTGTCCAGGTCGGGCTGGTACTCGAACTGGATGGGGCCCAGACGCTCCCAGTGCACCAGGTCCTCGGAGACGGCGAGCGCCGGCTTGGGGCCGAGCGGGCCGTACGCCACGTACGACATCACATGCCGTCCGAGGTCCTCGATCCAGGTGGTGCGGGGGTCCTCCACACCGGCGTTGTTCTTGCCGCGCTCCCAGCCCTCGTCCGGGGCGAGGACCACACCGCGGCGCTCCACCCCGGTGGGCACGCCGTCCTCGACGGTCACCTCCGCGAGGCCGACCCGGGACACGTTGCCTTCCGAGACCAGCCGCGGCAGCAGGTGGAGCCTGCCGTCGGGGGTGCGGCCGGAGGCGGGGTTGAGCACACCCTCCACCTCGTCGGAGTTGCCGGGCAGTGGGGACATCACGACGCCGACCCGGGTGAGGCGGTAGGGGATGGGGGTGGTGGTGCTGTGGGACACGGGTGTTCAGCCCTTCGTTGCTGAGTCGATGTCGGTGGAGGTGAAGCGGCGCTGGAAGACGATGTAGAGCGCCACCGCGGGGGCCGCGAGCACGCACGCCCCGGCGAGGATGGCGCCGAACGGATTGGCGGCGGCCGAGGCGACGGTGCTGATGTAGTTGGCCAGGGAGACGGCCAGCGGCTGCATGTCCTGCCGCTTGGTGACGAGGAACGGCCAGAGGAATTCGTTCCAGGGCCCGGTGAAGCTGAGCAGCACCACCGAGAGCAGGGCCGGCTTGCACAGCGGCAGCGCGATGCGGAACAGGATCTGCAGTTCGCCGGCCCCGTCCATGCGCGCCGCCTCGAACATCGCGGGCGGCAGCTGCAGGAAGAACTGCCGGAAGATGAAGACGGCGGTGGTGTTGATCGCGAAGGGCAGGATCATGCCCAGATACGAGTCGGCAAGGCCGTAGTCGCGAACGATCAGCACATACAGGGGGATCATCAGCAGCTGGAAGGGGATGACCTGCACCAGCAGCACCAGGGCGAAGGTGGTGCCCCGGCCCCGGAACTGCAGCCGCGCCAGCGCGTATCCGGCGAGGAGTCCGAAGACCGTGGTGCAGACGATCACACCGCCGGTGAAGATCCCGGAGTTCACCAGAGAACGCCCCAGCGAGATGGCCGAGTTGATCGCGGCGTAGTTGTGCAGGCTCAGGTTCCCCGGATCGGGGAACGCTCCGCTCGGGCTCGAGTCGGGCTCCTTCTGCAAGGAGCCGATGACCATGTAGTAGAAGGGGAAGAGGAAGGCGAACGCCCCGACGAGCAGTGCCAGCTTCGACCACAGCGACCTGGACGCGGATCCCGTGGCGCGCGCCGTGCGCCGGTGCTTCCTCGTGTCCGAGGGTGTGACGTCTGCGGCCATCTCAGTCCCTCTCCAGGAATCGGCGGTAGACGAGCGAAATGGCCGTGATCAGTACGACGAGGATCACACCGATGGCGGCGGCCTCATCGGGGTGCCCCTGCTGGAGACCCCGCTGGTACATGAGCAGCACGGGTGAGGTCGTCGCTCCGTCCGGTCCGCCACCGCTGGTGAGCAGATAGGGCTCGGTGAACAGGTTGGCTCCGGTGATCGTGGCCAGGACCAGGACCAGCAGCGTGGCGGGACGCACGGCGGGCACCGTGATCGACCGGAACGTCCGGAACCGGCCCGCGCCGTCCAGGGCCGCCGACTCGTACAACTCGTTCGGTACGTTCTGCAGCGCCGAGAGATACAGCACCACGAAGAAGCCCAGCTGCTTCCAGGCGACGAAGACCGCCACGACCGGCATCGCCAGATGGGAGTTCACCAGCCACGAGGGGTCCGGAGCCAGTGGGCCGAGAGCCTGGTTGACCAGGCCGTTGGAGTTGAACAGGAAGATCCACACACCTACGACCGCCACACTGGCCGTGATGTAGGGGATGTAGTAGGCCGTCCGGAAGAAGGAACGGAACGGCAGCTTCTTGTTCAGTGCACTGGCGAGGACCAGTGAACCCACCACCGTCAGCGGCACGTTGATGACGAGGAAGACGGCGATGTTGAGGAAGGAGCGCCAGACGGCGGGGTCGGTCAGGACCGTGGTGTAGTTCTCCAGCCCGACGAAGGGCCGGTCGACCGACACGCCCGGGGCCGCGAAGAAGTAGTCGTGGAAGGACATCCACACGGCGAAGCCGAGCGGATAGACGAAGATCGCGGCCAGGTACAGCACGTACGGGGAGACGAACAGCATCCCGATGGGCTGGTGCCCGCCGAGCCGCAGTCGCCACGATCGGCCCGCGGTCGTCCTCCCGCGCCCGGGCGCGGTGCGCCCGGGGCCGTGGGTGTCATGAGTGGTGGGGGTCATGGCAGCGCGTCACTGGTTCTCTGCCAGCTTGTCGACCTTGCCCGCGGCATCCTTGAAGGTGCTCGTGAGGTCGCCCTTGCCGAAGATGACGGACTTGGTGTACGCGTCGCGGAAGGTCTGCCAGATCTCGACCGAGTTCGGCACGTTCGGCGCCTCGATGGTGTGCTCCGCCTGCTGCGCGAAGGCCTCGTAGTCCTTGTGGGACGCGAAGTACGACGGGTAGGCCGACGCCAGCGCCTGGCGCATCGGCATCTGGCCGGTCGCCTCCAGGAGCTTGCCGTCCTGCTCCTTGCCGGTGGCGAACTTCATGACGTCCCAGGCGGTCGCCCGGTTCTTGCACGAGGAGTACATGCCGATGGACTTCTCGTCGCTGAAGGTCCCCTTGCCGGCCGCGCCGTCGGCGGTCGGCACCGGCACGGCGCCCCACTTGACCTTGTCGCCGTAGACGGAGACCGCCCAGGGACCGACGGTGGCCATCGCGGCCTTGCCCTCGGCGAAGGCGTCGCCGTTGAAGGTCTCCTTGGGGGCGAGGCCTTCGGAGTACATGGTCTTCCACATCTCGGCCGACTTGATGCCCTCGGGCGAGGCGAACTGCGCCTTGCCGCCCTCGACGAGCTGCTTGCCGGTCCCTGCCGCGAACAGCGGGTAGAAGTCGAACCAGGACTGGTAGAACTCCGAGGTCGGCGCGGGCCAGATGGCGGCCTTGGCGACCCCGCTGTGCACGAGCTTGCGCGAGGTGTCCAGGAAGTCCTGGTAGGACGTCAGCTTGGGGTGCTCCGGGTCCAGTCCGGCCTTCTTGAAGAGCTCCTTGTTGTAGAAGATCATCACCGGGTTGCTCTTCCACGGCAGCTGGTAGAACTTGCCGTCCGGCGAGGCGTACTGCGCGAGCCGGTCGCCGACACGGGACTGCAGGTACTGCTTGCCGTCGGGGAAGTCGTCCAGCGCGACCAGGCCACCCTGCTTCTGGAAGCCGGGCACCGCCGCCGGAGCGGTGTTGAGCACCAGGCACGGCGCGTTACCGGCGGTGATCGCCGCGCCGATGACCTCCTCGGAGCTCTTGCCGGCGGGGATCTCCTGCGCGCTCACCTTCTCCTTGGGGTGGGCGGCGTTCCAGGCCGCCACCATGCTCTTGCCCCACGCGACTTCCTGCGCGTTGTTGGAGTACCAGATGGTGATGGGGCCACGGGAGTCGTTCGCCGCGGCACCGGAGTCCGATCCGCCGCCGCACGCGGTCAGGGCGAGCGCCGCTGCCGGCAGCAGGGCGAGGAGGGCCTTCTTCATTGGAGGTTCCGTTTCTCACTGGGGGTGGTCAGCCGGCGGCTACGACGTCGCTGAGCGTCGCCGGCCGCCTTCCGGGAGGGGGGAGGGGTCTGGGGGCCGCCGTCACGGGCGGTCATCGGCTTCCACGGACGGGAACGGGGCCGGTCGAGCCGCGTATGACCAGCGTGGCCGGGTCCAACTCGACGTCGGCCGTGGTCCCGTGCTCGATCATTTCGACCAGTGCCTGGGCCGCGGCCCGGCCCCAAAGGACCGGGTTGGCACGGCAGGTCGTCAGCGTCGGACTGGTCCAGGAGGCCAGCGGCACGTCGTCGAAGCCCACCACCGAGAGGTCGTGGGGCAGTCGCAGGCCGGCGTCCTGGGCGACCGCCATACCGGCGGTGGCCGACAGGTCGTTCCCGTAGACGATCGCGGTCGGGGGAGTGGGGAGGTCCAGCAGTGCCCGGGTCGCGCGCGCCCCGCCCTCGGCCGTGAACCCTCCGGGCAGAGACGTCCCGCGGGGCAGGCCCGCTTCGGCGAGTGCGTCCGCCCATGCCTGGCGGCGGCGCCGTGCGTGCACGAACTCCTCGGGACCGGCCACGTAGGCGATGTCGCGATGGCCCAGCTCCACGAGGTGGCGTACGGCGTCGCGGACCACCGGACGGTCGTCGAGGTTCACCGTCGGCAGGTCCTTGTCCGACTCGATGCCGCCGACCGCGATCGCGGGCAGGCCGAGTTCCGCCACCAGGTCGGGCCGCGGATCGTCGAGGCGCAGGTCGGTAAGGAAGACTCCGTCGACCCTTCGGTCGGCGGCGAGTCTGCGGTAGGTCTCCATTTCGGCGCCGGGGCGGCTCATCTGCAGCATCAGCCCGTCACCCGTCTCGGAGATCACCGACTCGATACCGGCCATGAACGCCGGGTAGAACGGGTCGGTGCCGATGAGCTCCGGCTCGCGGGCCAGGACCAGACCGACGGCACGTGCACGGCCCGTGGACAGTGCTCTCGCGCTGCGACTCGGGGTCCATCCCAGCTTCTCGGCCGCGGACCGGACCCGTTCCTGGGTGGCGAGTGCCACACCGGGACGGTTGTTGAGGACGAAGGAGACGGTCGCTCGCGACACCCCGGCCAGCTCGGCGACATCCGCGATCGTGGGACGACGGGCCATGGGTGACCTCCGGTTTCTGCCAGCTGGGCAAGCGACGACATATGGCCGGTTCGTATCGCCGCAAGGGCATCCGGGACCACGCCTGGACGGCGCCGCCTACAGAGCAGGGCAGGACATGCCCCTGGCCACTCCACCGTTGCAGGCGAGTGCGACCGGGACTTGAACCGGTTTAAAAGGCGGTCATAGCTTCGGCTCCACCCCCCGTTAAGTCAAGAGCCCATATTTATAAACCAACTTGGTCACTATTTGTCAGGTAATGCCCTTTATGGGCGATCTGTGCCACGATCCATCCCGGAGTCTCGCCCCGTGCGTCGATGACTCGAAGAGGCGACGGTGATTGCCGGCATCCGGAGGTGGCCGAAATGGTGCGGTGGTGTGTCGGCCTGGTGTCTCGATGTGTGCGCGGACGCCCGGGGTGGGCTTCCGCTCCCGAGGGGCGTTTCGGACGGGACCGGCTCGGTGCCCGCGCGCACGGCTTCCGGATTCGCGGCTGCGTTCGAGTTGCGGGTTAACGGAAGGCTACATATCGTAACGTGCAGTAACGGTGATCCCGATGTGGGCGTCGGCAGCTCAGTGCCGGCGGTCCCGGCTCGGATCCGGGTGACGGCCCCCCGGGCCGGAGGAGTTTCTCTGCCGGATTTCCGCTGTCGCCGATGAGGAATGCGAGCTCGTCGAGGGCTCCTTCTCGAAAAGATCTTGGAACATCTCGAGGAGATCTGCCATGTCCGAGACATCCCAGCGGCGCTCTCGCCGAGAGTTCATTTCCCTCTCGGCCACCGCGATGACCGTGGCAACCACCGGGGCCTTCGGCCCGGCCTCCGCAACACCGGCAGCGACAAGCGGAAGCGCTCGAGAAAGCGCACGCATCCGACCCTTCCGTATCCATGTCGAGGAGCGTGAGCTGGCCGAACTCCGCCGGCGCATCGCCGCGACACGCTGGCCCGACCGCGAGACCGTCCACGATCGGTCCCAGGGTGTGCAGTTGGCGACGATGCAAGAACTGGCTCACTACTGGGGAACGGCCTACAACTGGCGCACGATCGAGGCGAAGCTGAATTCCCTGCCGCAGTTCATGACCAGGATCGACGGGCTGGACATTCACTTCCTCCACATCCGCTCCCGCCACGCGAACGCTCTGCCGATGATCCTGACCCACGGCTGGCCGGGCTCGATCCTCGAATTCCTGAAGGTGATCGACCCGCTCACCAACCCCACGGCCCACGGCGGACGCGCGCAGGACGCCTTCCATCTCGTCATACCCTCCATGCCGGGCTACGGCTTCTCGGAAAGGCCGACGACCACGGGATGGAACCCCGCACGCATCGCGCGCGCCTGGGCCGTACTGATGGAGCGACTGGGATACAAGCACTTTGTCTCCCAGGGCGGCGACTGGGGCGCGGTGGTCTCGGACAAGATGGCGGTCCAGAAACCCCCGGGACTGCTCGGCATCCACGTCAACTTCCCCGCGACCGTCCCCCCGGACATCGCCCAGAAACTCGAATGCGGCTACCCGGCTCCGGCCGGCCTGTCCGCCGACGAGAAAGCGGCGTACGACAAGCTTGCCGACTTCTACAAAACGGGCTCGGGCTATTCGGCCATGATGGTCACCCGCCCACAGACCGTCGGCTACGGACTGACGGACTCGCCGGCCGGACTGGCCGCCTGGATATACGACAAGTTCGCAGCGTGGACCGACAGCGGCGGCCATCCGGACCGGGTGCTCACCAAGGACGAGATGCTCGACGACATCACGCTCTACTGGGTCACGAACACCGCGGTGTCCTCCGCCCGCCTCTACTGGGAGAACAACGCCAACAACTTCGACGCCGTGTCGGTGTCCGTCCCGGCCGCGGTCTCGGTGTTCCCGGGCGAGATCTACCAGGCGCCGCGGAGTTGGACCGAGCGCAGCTATCACAAGCTGATCTACTTCAACAAGGCACCCAGAGGCGGCCACTTCGCGGCCTGGGAAGTCCCGGAGATCTTCTCCGACGAACTGCGGGCGGCGTTCAGGTCACTGCGCTGACACGCGTTTCCCGGTGGGTGCCGACCCGCGGCGTCGAAGCTGATGCCGCGGGTCCCGCGCATCGCGGCACACGATCACCCGCACCCCCGGACGCTGCGGCGGCCTGCGTCCGGCGTTGTCCGAGGGGAGCGGTACGGTCGGCGCTCGTGAACGAACAGCGGGGCGGCGACGGCGCGGTGAGACAGTTCGCGGGGGAGTTCGAGACCCATCTGACGGTCCGGGCGCAGAACCGTGGGGAAGGGGACGACCCGATACGTCTCTGGGCGGAACACCACGGAATCAAGTACACGCGCATCGTTCTCGACCGGGGACGAACACCGGACCAGCCCATGCTGACCTGTCCGGGGCGCGGGCATCTGGCCGGGCAGCTGGCGACGGCACGGCAATGGTCGCAACGGCTGCAGGACGACGGGTTCCGAGTCGTACGGCTGAAGATCGAGGCCGCGCCGTGGAACGCCGACGTCCCGGAGACGGATGACGAGGCCGCGGACCTCCCCGGCCACTGCTACTTCGAGCACCACGCCAAACTGGTCCTGTCCAGCGAGTCCCAGGTGGCCGCGGTGCGGGCGCTGGCAGCGCCGCACTCGGCACACGTCTCCCGCAACGCCCGCCGGACGTCGGCCCACGGCAGGCACGAGCGCTTCGTCACCCAGCGGTGCCGGGGCGTCGGCCGGGAGGAGGCGGGCCGACGCCTCGACGTACTCCTCCGTGTGCTGACGGCGGCCGGGTACGAGGCGGTGGAGGTGGAGAAGGAGTTCGTCGTGTACGACGACAACCCCGCCGTGGACGCCGGCTGGATCAAGGGCGAGCCGAGGCTCGTATGACGGCACCGGAACCACCCGGCGCACCCGTCCCTCCGCCGGGCGGTGAGGGCGACCTCCCGTCGGCTGTGGAACCGGGACGGCGCGGTGTCGACGCACACGATGCCGTGGAGCGCGAGCCGGGGTCCGCCGAGGTCCGGGGACGCAACGGCATCGACCGCCGAGCGGCCCATCGTGCGGCCCTGGACCATGTACTCGCCCTTGTCGCCGACGCTCCCTGGAGCGGAACCCTCGTGCTGCGGGGAAGCATGGTCGTGCAGGCGTGGCTGGGGGACGCGGCGCGTGAACCGGCTGACCTCGACTGGGTCGTCCTGGAGAACGCCGTCGGGATCGATCCACTGGACCCGTATCCGTACATCGACGGCGCCGACACGGTGCAGCAGTGGCCTGAGGCCGCCGACGGCGCGGCGCGCTACGAGATGTGGACCTACGAGGAGTTCGACACAGGGGGGCAGCGGCCGGTGCTGCCTCCGGAGGGTCTGCACTGGCTGCACGAGCAGGAGGCCGCCGATGCCGGCCCTCCCTACCTGGACCTGCTCGACCGAGTGGAGCGGTGTCCCGAGGCGGCCCCGGGGTTGCTCCTCGCCGCGAACAGGGCGCGAGTGGACGGAACCTGGACGTACACGGAATACGACACGCCAGGGGTGCGACTGATCGTCCCATGGCACACCGAAGGCCTGCCGCCCGGCGAAGTGCGGCTCGACTTCGCCCGGGACGAGGTGCTTCCCGAGTCCCCGGTGTGGACACTGGTACCGCGCGGTGACGGGGGCAGGCCCACGGCGGTGCGAACGGCGAGCCGCGAACTGTCGCTCGCCTGGAAGGTGCTGTGGCTGTACTCCGACAGCCGTGACGGCCGTACGGCACGGGGCAAGGATCTGTACGACGCGGTGCTCCTCGCGGAGGCGGAGGGAGCGTGGCTCTCACCGCGTCTGCTCCGCAGGGTCTTCGGTCGCGCCTGGGACACGGAAGCCGACGGTTTCGACCCGGCCACGGTGGCCCGTTGGAAGGTGGACTGGGCCGAGTTCCAGGAAGGGCACCCGTGGGTGACGGGATCTGGGGAGGACTGGCTCCACCGACTGGGCCGAGCGTTGGGAACGATATTCACGGAGCAGCGGCCCGCGCCCACCACCGGACGCACCGGTGGCACTGCTCAGGTACGCGGTGGGCAACGGCGATGCCGCGATCGAAGACGGTCGCGCGGGAGGGGTGTGTGTGATGACTGACTCCTGGGAGGGGTTCGTACGGCGGGGTCGCGCGATGCCTAGAGTCCCGCCGGACGACGAGGACCGGGCGCGCTTCGACCTGCCTACGACGCTGCGTCCCGTCAAGGACGAGCGCGCCGTGCAGCGGCCGGTCTTCGACCCTGCGCTCAAGCAGTACTCCAACGCCTACCGGGCCTCGGACCCCCGGTTCACGGACCCTGACGTCGAACAGGCCTGGCATACGGCTCGCCTCGCCGCGATCGAGTTGGTGCTCTCGGCGATCTCCAGCTCCCCGTGGGCGGCATCGCTCGTGCTGCGCGGCAGCGTGCTGCTCCGTGCCTGGTTCGGGGATGCCGCACGAGAACCGGGCGACCTCGACTTCGTCGTCGCACCCGCGTCGTGGCGGATCGAGGAGGAGCGGACCGATGCCATGCTCGAGGGTGTGGCCCGGGCCGCCGAGAGGGCGGCGCAGCACGGTGACGGAGCGGTACGGATCGACGCGGCGGAAGCGGTCAGCGACGACATCTGGACGTACGACCGGGTCCCCGGACGGCGCCTGGTGCTGCCGTGGAGCTGCGACGGGTTGCCCGGCGGCGTCGTACAACTCGACTTCGTCTTCAACGAGCATCTCCCCGTCGACTCCGAACCGGCCCTGCTCCCCTCGGCGTCGGGTGACCCGCAAGCGGTGCTGAGCGCCGCCACGGCCGAGTTGTCACTGGCCTGGAAACTCATGTGGCTGGTGAGCGACATGCATCCGCAGGGCAAGGACCTCTATGACGCCGTTCTGCTGGCCGAACACACGTCGTTGCGTTACGAACTGCTGCGGGACGTCTTCCTGGACGCGGAGCCGTCCGACGGGTGCCACCCGGTGGGGCGGCGTGAGATCGCCGGGCTCAAGGCCTCTGTCGAGTGGGAACATTTCATCGCCGAATACCCCGATGTCACCGAGAGTGCGGCCGACTTCATCGACCGCCTGGTCGCCGCGCTCGCACCGACGTTCCAAAGCGTCGAGGCGGTGGGGCTCGGGGAAGACGAGTACGCCCGCCACGTGTGGTGGTTGGAGCCCCGCATCCGGGAGTACCGGGAACTGCTGAAGCGGACGAGCATGCGCGCCGTGCAGGAGAAGATGCACGCGGCCCGTCTCCCGTTGCTCACGGCCGTCGTCGTCACGCGGGAACTCCTCGGTTCCGATCGCCACAGCGTGCAGGACGCACGTTCCGTCGTGTTCGACGACCCCTCCTGGCACCGGTTGGTCGAGTCGCATCGGGGCGGCGGCGGTTGGCTCGACGGACAACTCGATCGGCTGTAGAAGGCGGTGACTGTGCGTCCCGCGGCGCGGCGCCTCGGTCCGCACCCCTCGTCGGGGTGCGGACCGCCGGCTCAGCCGGTGACGCTCGGGGCACCCGTCTCGAGGTGGCCGACGAAGCGGCGGGAGAAGGTGGTGTCGGAACTGACCGTGACCGTGAAGTCGTGCCAACCGCCCTTGTAGGCGACGGCGTTGAAGTAGTCGTCCACGAAGTTCCCGGCGGTCGCCTGGTAGCACACCGCAGCCAACGTCCCGCAGCTTCTCGTCGAGGCTCAGCCGCTCGCCGGCGGCTTTCAGAGGTGGCGGCCTGCGGTGTCCGCCGAGGGCAGCGGCACGCGTCGGCCGCCGACGCCTGGCAGTGCCGGACGGCCTCATGGTCCCCATTCGATAAAGGCGCTCAATCGGGCGATAAGCGGGCGGTCTTGGACAGGCGTCGGCTCGCGAGGTCACGATGCTGGGCGTGATCCCCGACTTCACGGGCGACGAGCCGCCGTGGCCGGAAGCGGGGACCGTTCCGAGGAGTTCCCGTGCCGATGCCGAACGCCCAGGTCCAGTCCTCGCCCGGCGGTCCGGAGAGGCCGCACTGCTCCGAGGCCGTCGCCTCCACGTCCGGGCCGGAACGTCGTATACAGGGCATATGACGTGCCCCGGACGCAGGAAGCCGTGGACGCCCCGCCCCGCCCGACGAAGCGCTCTCCGGTCAGCCGGTGGATCCCCGTCGCATCGCGACTGCCTCCGCGCACCGTCGCCGCCGCCCTCACCACATCGGCCGGATTGGCCGTGCTGGTGGCCCTGGGGGCACTCATGCACCAGACGGTGCTCGTGCCGCCGCTCGCGGCCACGATGGCGATCGTGACCGCGACCCCCGAATCGCCACTCGCGCAGCCCCGACACATCATCGGCGGCCACATGCTGTCGTGCCTCGTCTGCTTCGCCGTGCTCACCCTTGGATGGCACGGCCCTTGGGCCGCCGTGGTGGCCTGCGGCGTCGCCTGCGGACTTGTGCTGCTCCTCGGAGCGGCCCATCCGCCGGCCATGGCGACCGCAGTCATGATCATGCTCACCGAACCACGCGCCACCCGCTTCGTACCCCTGCTGGCCGCCGGAGCCGCGCTGCTCGTCGCGGTGCAGATGGTCTCCGCCCGTCTGCGGCGTGAGGTCTATCCCGTTTTCTGGTGGTGAGCCGGCGCGGTCGTGAACGCGTCGAGCGGGTGACGAGCACGCAATTCGCGTGCCGCTCGACCGGCGTGGCGGTGGCGGCGCTCCGCGGCCGGCCCGGTCAGGACGACGTGGCCGGTTCCGATGGCCGTGCTCGACGCATCCGCGGGTGTGCCGCTGTGCACAGCGTCGCGCGGGTCCTTCCGGGGTGCGTGGCGGGGTGTGCTCGCCCGAGTGCGCGGCCGGGGAGAAGTCGCCCATGTTGTGCCCCGAGGGTGCTTCAGGGTGAGTTGCCACCGGACATCGCTGTTCAGACGGGGTGCCAGGGGTGAGCAGGGGCTGTTCGCCCGGACACAGGATCTTCAGATTTCCGTCTGTTTCCCGGTCGGCGGCAACCCGTCGTTCACGGGCCTGTCGCCGTGGGACGGCTTGCTGGGAGCGAAGTTATATAGACAACTTTGCTCGCCCGGGTGCCGCCGAGACGGTACCCGGGGCGGAGAGGACCCAACACCATGCCACCCCTCTCACAGGTCGCCGCGTCCGGGAGCAGCATCACGATCGGCTCCACGACGCCCCCGCAACGCGGCGACAAGTTGACCTTCACATGGTCGACGGACGCCCCCGACCCGAAGAACTGGATCGGCGTCTACGACGGTGACCGGCTGCCCGGCAGCGGCGGCGGTTCCCTTGTCTGGACGTACGTCTCCGGCACTTCGGGGCAGACGACCCTCGACACCTCAGGACTGAGCGGCGGCCCCTACACCGCCTATCTGCTGGCCAAGGACGGTTACGGCGTCCTCGCCAAGACCGAGCCGTTCACCTTCGAAGGCGCCCCCACGGGCGACTCGCTCGAGCTGAAGACCACCGCCCCGTTCGAGGGCGACAAGCTCTCCTTCCACTGGACGACCGACGCACCCGACGCGAAGAACTGGGTCGGCGTCTACGACGGCAGCCGGGTGCCCGGGAACGGCGCCTCCCTCGCCTGGGAGTACACCCCCGGCGCCTCCGGCGACATCACGATCGACACCTCGGGGCTGAGCGGCGGGCCGTACACCGCCTACCTGCTGGCCAAGGACGGCTACGGCATTCTGGCCCGCACCACCCCGTTCAGCTTCGCGGTCCGTCCCGTGATCCCGCGTCCGCACGCGGTGGTGGACGCCCTCACCACCGACCCGCAGACCGCGGGCGCGTCCTTCTCCGTGCGGCTGGGCGGCCTGTGGATCAGGCCCGAGGGCAATGCCGCCGGCAGCGCGACCTTCAAACGTGTCGCGGGCGATCCGTGGTTGTCGGTGGCAGCGGACGGCACGGTCAGCGGCAAGGCCCCGGGCTTCGCGCCGCGGACCCCCGGCCGGCTGGTGGCCGCCGTCACCGACAGCGCCGTGGGCAGCGACACCGTCACCGTCCAGGTGCCGGTACGCGCCTCCAGGGACCGGCTCCGGCTCAAGGTCGCCACGCTGAACCTCTGGGACGCGGGCACCCATGTCGACGGCTTCCTGGAGAAGCAGCTCAGGCTCGTGCTCACCCAGGGCCTGGACGCCGTCGCGGTCCAGGAATGCGGTGCCGACGGTGCCACGAAGCTCGCCGGCGCGCTCGGTTGGCAGGTCCACCAGGCCGGTGGCCTCGGCATCGTCAGCCGCTACCCGCTCTCCGGCCTCGTCGCGCCCACCGCGGCGCTCCCGGCCGCCGCCGCGACGCTGCACCTGCCCGGCGACACCACGGTGCGCCTGTGGACCGCCCAGCTGGACGAGGCCGACTACGGCCCGTACGCGCTGCTGGCGGGCCGGACGGGCGCGCAGGTGGAGGCCGCGGAGCGGGGGACTGCGCGCTATCGGCAGACGCAGGCCCTGGTGGCCGCGATGCGGGCGGACATCGCCTCCCGCAACCCCGTCGTACTGGCAGCCGGTCTCGCCTCGCCGTCGCACCACGACTGGACGAACCGTACGGCTTCCGCGCACGGAGGCGTCGGGCGCGTCCGCTGGCCCGTCACCGAGGCTCTGGAACAGGCCGGTCTCGTCGACGCGTTCCGCGACGCCCGGTCCAACCCGGTGAAGGCGCCGGGCATCACCTGGTCCCCCGTCAGACCGCAGCGCGAGGACGGCGGCAAGGAACCCCAGGACCGGATCGACCAGATCCAGTACGCGGGGCGGCTGAAGGTGCTGGAGGCGCACAGCCTCTTCACCGGCTGGCCCCGGCCGGTGCCGGACACCTCCGCCAACGGCTGGCCCTCGGACCACGCGGCCGCCGTCGCCACCTTCTCCCTGTCCGCCCGCGGCTGACCCCCGAACGACCTGAAGGACCTTGCACCCATGACCGAGATCAGCCGCCGCACCTTCATAGGCACCACCGCAGCCGGAGCCGCCGTCGCGGCGGGACTCCCCGGCACGGCGGAGGCCGCGGGTCGCGACCCCCGGCACGGCAGCATCACCGACGTCAAGCACGTCGTCATCCTGATGCAGGAGAACCGCAGCTTCGACCACTAC
>Ga0102590_1002426_pt1 | contig 22125 bp, 19 predicted proteins | sample AraplaMF_Col_mMF_FD_76859 | JGI IMG/M metagenome (GOLD analysis project Ga0102590, IMG submission 76859) | Arabidopsis root microbial communities from the University of North Carolina, USA - plate scrape MF_Col_mMF | ecosystem: Host-associated > Plants > Roots > Endosphere | place: USA...
GATACACGAAGGGCTGGCCGACGGTGTACTTGTAGGCCATCGCCGCCAGCGTCGGGATCTTCGCGATCATGCGCATGGAAGCGATCATGCGCTGCTTGGGATCGTTGATGTCGGTGGAGTCGTGATAGAACGCGGCGAGCGCGCCGACTGCGGCCACCATGATCGCCATCGGATGGGCGTCGCGGCGGAAGCCCTGGAAGAAGCGGGCCATCTGCTCGTGCACCATCGTGTGATGGATCACGCGGTCATCGAAATCCTTCTTCTGCGCGGCGGTCGGCAGCTCCCCGAACAGCAGCAGATAGCAGGTCTCGAGGAAGTCGCCGTTCTCGGCGAGCTGCTCGATCGGATAGCCGCGGTATTCCAGCACGCCCGCGTCACCATCGATATAGGTGATCTTGGACTGGCAGCTCGCGGTGGAGGTGAAGCCGGGATCGTAGGTGAACAGGCCGGACTGGCCGTAGAGTTTGCCGATATCGATAACGTCAGGCCCGACGCTGCCGCTGTGGATCGGAAGATCGTAGTTCTTGTTTCCGACCGTCAGCGTGGCGGTCTTATTGCTTGCTTTTGCGTCCATCAGAGGTCCCCGATGTGTGGTGAAACGGGCCGGACCCGGAAGCCCCCAAAGACATGGTGGGGCAGGCCGGATATTCCAGAAGGTACGGGGGAGATGGGTATATTATTGCTGTGTGCGCTGCAAGATCATGGCAGGCATGGTCTACTTACGTCGTAGACTGATCCTTAAGCCGGCCCAGGCTCTCCTGGCGTCCCAGCACGTCCAGAACCTCGAATATACCAGGCGACGTCGTCCGCCCCGTCAGCGCTGCCCGCAACGGCTGCGCGACCGCGCCGAGCTTGAGACTATTTTCCTCGGCGAAAGCACGCAGCGCGGCCTCTGTAGTGGCGCCGCTCCACGTCTCGACTTTCTCCAGCGCGGAATGAAGCTGGCCGATCAGCTTGCGGTTTTCCGCCGTCAGCAGCGCCGCCGCCTTGGGATCGAGCTCCAGCGGGCGGTCGGCGAAGATGAAATAGGCGCTGTCGATCAGCTCGATCAGCGTCTTGGCGCGCTCCTTCAGGGCCGGCATCGCCTTGAGAAGCTGAGCCCGCGTGCCGTCGTTTAACTTGGCTTTAAGCTCGTCGCGGCTCGGCACTAAATGGTCGAGCACGTCCTCGAACATCTTCACGAGTGATTGATCGTCGGCGTGGCGGATGTAGTGACCGTTGAGGTTTTCCAGCTTGGCGAAATCGAAGCGGGCGGCGGCGCGGCCGACGGAGGCGAGGTCGAACGCGGCGATCATCTCCTCGGTCGAGAAGATCTCCTGGTCGCCATGACTCCAGCCGAGGCGGACGAGGTAGTTGCGCAGCGCCGCCGGGAGGTACCCCATGGCGCGGTAGGCATCGACGCCGAGCGCGCCGTGCCGCTTGGAGAGCTTCGAGCCGTCCGGGCCGTGGATCAGGGGGATGTGGGACATGCTCGGCAGCGCCCAGCCCATCGCATCGTAGATCTGCTTCTGGCGCGCGGCGTTGATCAGATGGTCGTCGCCGCGAATGACATGGGTGACGCCCATGTCGTGGTCGTCCACCACCACCGCGAGCATGTAGGTCGGATTGCCATCGCCGCGCAGCAGGACGAGATCGTCGAGGTTCTCGTTCTGCCAGACCACGCGGCCCTGGACTTGGTCCTCGATCACGGTCTCGCCGGTCTGCGGTGCGCGCAGGCGGATGGTCGGCTTGACGTCGGACGGGGCGGTCGCGGGATCGCGGTCGCGCCACAGGCCATCATAGAGACGGGTGCGGCCTTCCGCGCGCGCCTTCTCGCGCATGGCCGTGAGCTCCTCCGCGGTGGCGTAGCAGCGATAGGCCTTGCCGTCGGCCAGCAACTGCTCGGCGACCTCGCGGTGACGGGCGGCGCGGCTGAATTGGTAGATGACGTCGCCATCCCAGCCGAGCTCCAGCCATCTCAACCCCTCGAGGATGGCGCCGATCGCGGCCTCGGTGGAGCGCTCCCGGTCGGTGTCCTCGATCCGGAGCAGCATCTTGCCGCCGTGCTTCTTCGCATAGAGCCAGTTGAACAGCGCCGTGCGGGCGCCCCCGATATGGAGGAAGCCGGTCGGGGAGGGAGCAAAGCGGGTGACGACGGGGGAGGTCATTCTTGGCAGGGCCTATGCATTGGAGGCGGTGGTATATAACAGGACCGGAGCATAACTAAAGCCCGGCAGCGGACTGCCAAAGCCTTGCTTAAGCCCTTGGCTCAGCCACGCGGATTTGGCAGAAGGACCGCTGATTTCCCTACAGGATTCCAGGATGAGCACAGAACCGGTGGCGACTGAGGTTGGGCGCGATTTCATTCGCGACATCATCCAGGCAGACCTCGATCAGGCCAAATACAAGGAGATCGTGACCCGGTTCCCGCCGGAGCCGAACGGCTACCTGCATATCGGCCACGCCAAGTCGATCGCGCTCAATTTCGGCATCGCCCAGGAGTTTCCGGGCCGCTGCCATCTGCGCTTCGACGATACCAACCCTGTCAAGGAAGAGCAGGAATATATCGATTCCATCCAGGCCGACGTGCGCTGGCTCGGCTTCGACTGGGGCAAGAACCTGTTCTTCGCCTCGGACTATTTCGACCGACTGTACGAATGGGCCGAGAAGCTGATCCGCGACGGGCTCGCCTATGTCGACGACCAGACCCAGGAGGAGATCCGCACGTCGCGCGGCACGCTGACCGAGCCCGGCAAGAACTCGCCGTTCCGCGATCGCTCGGTGGACGAGAATCTCGACCTGTTCCGCCGCATGAAATCAGGCGAATTTCCCAACGGCGCGCGCGTGCTGCGAGCCAAGATCGACATGTCGGCGGGCAACATAAATTTGCGCGATCCCGTGCTGTACCGCATCCTGCATGCGCACCATCCGCGCACCGGGACCAAGTGGAGCATCTATCCGAGCTACGATTACGCGCACGGCCAGTCCGACGCCATTGAAGGCATCACGCATTCGATCTGCACGCTGGAGTTCGAGGACCACCGGCCGCTCTACGACTGGTTCATTGAGAAGCTGCCGGTGCCGTCGAAGCCACATCAGTACGAATTCGCGCGGCTCAACCTGACCTACACGCTGCTGTCCAAGCGCGTGCTGACCCAGCTCGTGCGCGACGGCCATGTCGCCGGCTGGGACGATCCGCGGATGCCGACCATGGCGGGCATGCGCCGCCGCGGCGTGCCGCCGGCAGCGTTGCGCGAATTCGTCAAGCGCATCGGCGTCGCGAAAGCCAACAGCGTGGTCGATGTCGGCATGTTGGAGTTCTGCATCCGCGAGGAGCTGAACCGCACGTCTCAGCGGCGCATGGGCGTGCTGCGGCCGCTCAAGGTCGTGATCGAGAACTATCCGGAAGGGCAGACCGAGGAGCTCGAGGCGATCAATCACCCGGATGATCCGTCGGCGGGTACGCGGAAAATCACCTTCGGCCGCGAGCTCTATATCGAGCAGGACGACTTCATGGAGAACCCGCCCAAGAAGTTCTTCCGTCTGTCGCCGGGCAACGAGGTGCGGCTGCGCTACGCCTATTTCGTCAAGTGTACCGGCGTGATCAAGAACGATGCCGGCGAGGTGGTGGAGCTGCGCTGCACCTACGATCCCGCGACCAAGGGCGGCAACGCGCCCGACGGCCGCAAGGTCAAGGCGACCATGCACTGGCTGCCTGCGGCGACGTCCAAGCCGGCGGAAATCCGCATCTACAACCAGTTGTTCGCCAATCCGAGCCCGGACGCGTCGAATTTCGCCGCCGACCTCAATCCGCAGTCGCTGGAGATTTTGCTGGACGCTCGGATCGAGGCATCGGTTGCGGAGAGCAATTCAACCGAGCCGATGCAGTTCGAGCGTCAGGGCTATTTCGTGCGCGACAAGGACTCGACGCCGGGCAAGCCGGTATTCTCCAGGACCATCGGTCTGCGCGACACGTTCGCGAAGGAAGTCGCCAAAGGCTGAGGGACCACAATGGGCAGTGAAGCCGACGCCATCGTTTCCGCCATCATCGCGAAATGGTGCGCCGGCTTCGCCACGCTCGACGCCGCCGCGCTGTCGTCGCTCTATGCCAAGAACGCGTTCTTCTTCGGCTCCAACCCAAAGCTCTACAGGGGCAGGGACGGCGTCGCCGACTATTTCAACGGCCTGCCGCGCTGGCGCAGCCCGGGCGCGGTGTTTTCAGAGGTGCAGGCCGCGCAGGCCGGCCCTGACCTGATCAACATGGGCGCGACCATCTCGTTCGATCTTGCCGGCGAACGCCCTGATCTCGTCGTCAAGATGAGCTGGGTCATCATCCGCGAGGACGGCGACTGGAAGATCGTCAATCACCACGCCTCGGCGAAGGCGCCGCTGATCTGACGGGCGCGCACGGCATCGTCATATCAATCGAAGCAACGAACTCCGCCCCCGTGCGTTGTGTGGGTCCAGAAGAGGATCCCACCATGCAGAACATCGCAGAGCATATGGAAGTCATCGGCGCCGATGGCGTTCACGTCGGCACCGTCGACAAGGTCGAGGGCAACCGCATCAAGCTGACCAAGAAGGACAGCGGCGAGGGCAGCCACAAGGGCCACCATCACTTCATCGACAAGGGCCTCGTCGCCGGTGTCGAGGGCAACAAGGTGCGGCTGTCCGCCAAGGCTGACGTCGCCGTGACGATGGAAGAGGAAAAGTAGGGCTCGCGCCCGCCCGTTCCTGATCCGTACCGCTATTCGCGCGCCTGCACGTTCCGGTAGCCTCTGGCCCCGTCGCGTATCGCAAGGTGCAGGGAATGGTGGAGCCGGGCCGGCCAGTACGGTCCCAGAGTGTTGCGGGAACCTGGCCCGTCGGCCGACCTGCGTCGGTTGGCGGCCTCGTGCCGGCAGGGGCTGGCCTTTGGCCCGCCATCGTCGAGACGCTGCGCGAATGGGGGCGCGCCGAGGCCGGCGCCGGGCGGCTGTTGCCGTGGGTCCCCGTCGCCTTCGGCGGCGGCATTGCGCTGTACTTTGCCGCTGATCACGAGCCCGTGCTTTGGGTCGTTGCCGCGACGGCCATCGCGCTCGCGCTTGGCGCGGTTTTGCTGCGACGAAGCCGTCTGTTTGCGCCTGCGATCATGATCGCGGCAGTCGCGGCCGGCTTGGCCGTGGCGACCTGGAAGACGGCACGCATCGCGCACACGGTGCTGGCGAAACCGCTCTATTCGGTGTCGCTGTCGGGCTTCGTCGAGACCCGCGACATCCGTGAGCGCACCGATCGTTTCGTGCTGCGCGTCACCGCGATGGAGGCGCAGCGCAGCGACATCAGGCTCGAGCGCGTGCGCCTGTCGGTGCGCAAGGGCACCGCGCCCGAGGTCGGCAGCTTCGTGCAATTGAAGGCGCGGCTGATGCCTCCGATCACGCCGGTGCGCCCTGGCAGCTACGATTTTTCCCGCGACATGTTCTTTCAGGGCATTGGCGCCTCCGGCTTCGTGATGGGTGCGATCGCTGCCTCCGTGCCGCCGGATGCCGGCGGCCTGCGGCTGCGCTATGCCGCGATCATGCAGGGCCTGCGCGATGCGATCGACGCGCGCATTCGGGCCACGCTCGACGGCGACAACCGCGCGATCGCGACCGCGCTGCTGACAGGTCGGCGCGATGCGATCACCACGCCCGTGAACGATGCGATGTTCATCTCGGGGCTCGGCCACGTGCTTTCGATCTCCGGCTACCACATGGCCGTGGTCGCCGGCGTGGTCTTCTTCGCGGTGCGTGCACTGCTCGCCTTGATCCCAGGACTGGCGGTCGGCTTTGCCATCAAGAAGTGGTCGGCGGCTGCGGCGCTCGTCGCAGCCGCGTTCTACCTGCTGCTGTCGGGGGCGGAGGTCGCGACGCAGCGCTCGTTCTTCATGACGGCTGTGGTCCTGATCGCGGTGATGGTCGATAGGCGCGCCATCACCTTCCGCACGCTGGCGGTGGCCGCGTTGATCGTGCTGGCGGTGGCGCCGGAGTCGCTGGTTCATCCCAGTTTTCAAATGTCGTTCGCGGCAACGCTCGGGCTGGTGGCGCTGGTGCAGATCGGCATGCCGAACCTGTTTGCCTCGCCCGATCATTCGGCGACGGCGCGCATCGCGATGTGGGGCGGCCGCGAGATTGCGATGCTGTTCCTGGCCTCGCTGATCGCGGGGCTTGCGACCACGCCCTATGCGGCCTTTCACTTCCACCGCGTCACTCCCTACGGTGTGCTCGCCAATCTCGGGGCAATGCCGGTGGTCTCGGCGCTGGTGATGCCGGCGGGACTGCTGGGACTCATTGCGGCGCCGTTCGGACTCGATGGTGTGTTCTGGTGGCTGATGGGGATCGGCATCGACTGGATGATTGCGGTGTCGCGCTGGGTGGCGGCGTTGCCGGGCGCGATCGGCCGCATCCCGGCTTTCGGCATTGCGCCGCTGATCGCGGCCAGCCTCGGGATCATTGTGATGGGCCTGCTGCGCACGCCGCTGCGCTGGTCGGGCGGGCTGCTGCTGTTGGCCGCGATCGCCTGGGGACTATCCGTTCGGCAAGCTGACAGTCTCATCGCTGGCGACGGCCAGAGCGTTGCGGTGCGGGGCAGGGACGGACACCTGCACCTGATCCGGGCGAGCAAGGACAGCTTTCTGTTGAAGGAGTGGCTGGCGGCCGACGCCGATCCGCGCGGCGTCGGCGGCACCTCGCTCAGCGACGGCGTGTCCTGCGACGAGTCAGGTTGCGTGACGCCGCTTGCCGACGGGCGCCTCGTCGCGCTGGCATTGCGCATCGAGGCGCTTGCGGACGATTGCAGCCGCGCCGCGCTGGTGGTGACGGCTCGGCCCGCGCCGCCGGATTGCGCGGCGATGGTGGTCGACCGGCCGCGTCTTTCGGCCCAGGGCGCGCTCGCACTGACACAACGAGGGGATGGTTTTGCGGTTCAGGCGATGAAGGCGAGGGGCACTGACCGCCCGTGGTCGCCGGCGACGGCCGGTGAGGCTGATTTCGGCGCGAGCCTCGCGCCGCAGGCGGCAGCTCCCCGCAACCGGGACGCGACGCCGTCCGAGGCGGACTTGCAGGCCGAGGACTGAGCGGACGGCTTACAGGTACCAGGCCAGCACGGCTTCGAGCCGGGCGTTCCCGATCACCGGCAGGGCCACCATCTGGCTCAGCCCAACTGTGCGGGCCTGAGCTGCCGCGATCGAGCCGTCATGCGCGAGGTCGTCATTGAGCGCGGGCATGCCGGTGGCCCAGGCGCCGCCGATGCTGCCGTCGCCGTGAGCGATGGATTTATCCGCATAGAGCGCGGCGAGGTCGGTCTGAGCGCTGCAATCGCCGGCGCGAAACACCAGCGCCGAGCGGGCCTCGTTCGGGACCCAGATCTCGAAGCGTCGCGCGATCGGCGTGGCCTGCGCCGAGAGGAAGGTCAGGACCCAGGTCTGATCGGCGCCGGTCCGGTAGGGCACGCCGACACCGAGATTGATCCCGACCTTGGCGGCGTCCTCCCAGCGAAGGAAGCTCTTGGCGTCGTGCAGATCCTTGATGATCAGCGGCAGGCCGGCTTTCCAGGTGCGGCCGGGCAGGCCGAAGCCGCGCGGAAACCTAGTGTGGCGCGAGTTGAACTCGAACATCTCCGCCGCGCCGTAATAGCCGTCGACCAGCCCCATCTCGTGGGAGATTTGAGCGTCGTTGTGCCAAAGCTCGATCGCGCCGACATGTGCCTCGTCGTCACCGCAGAACAGCACCATGACGGCTTGCAGGAATTCGCCGGCGAATACCGGCACGGCCACGCCGCAGGTGAGGCCGGCTGCGAGCGCCTGATCCGTCCGCTTGAAGTAGGAATTCGCGAATTTGGTGAGGATCACGGGATGGCCGCAGGCCCAGGCCTTGCCGGGAAGGCCCTCGTCGTACCCGAAGCGCAGATCTTCGCTGGCGGCCTTGAACGCGGACAGCCCTTCGCTGTAGAGGCCGCCGCCGAACTCCAGCCGCATCCGCGTCCGGTCGGGCACCCAGAGTTCAACGACGCGAATGAAGGTCTTCATCGAACGTGCCCGCCTCCAAGAGCCAAGACACCAGCCGGGACACCAACCGGGATAGCATCGGCCATTTGCTTGCGGAACGGACGTTCAAAATTCAGGCAGGACGGCGCAAACTTCGTGCGGCGGGGAGGGATGGTAGGCTGGCTTCGCCGCTTGGGGTTTTGGAGACGCAAGCCAATCCGTGTCGCCGGCCTCGGCCGGCGATGGCGATTTCAATCCCGTGTCCCGACTGGAAGGCCGGGGATGGCTGCGTCAGCCGATCGGCAGGCGGGTGACGGTCGGTCGGCCGTCGGCGTTGGACTGCGGCTTGTTCTCGCCAAGGGGCTGTGTCACCGGCAGTTGCAGCACGGTCGCGTGCTGGCCTTCGACGAGCTGCGTCACCAGCACGTATTTGCCGTCGGGGAATTCGATCGCGTCGTGATGACGGTCGGGAATGTGCGGATCGATCTTGCCGAACTTGCCGACGCGGGAGTTGATGGTGCGCGTCCAGATCCAGCGATTGTCGTAGCGGACGTTGTCGGCGAAGGCGAGCTCCGTTCCCGGCAGCAGGCAGACCGCAACGGTCGGATCAGCTGCGGAGGCAAAGCCGCGCGTCGAGGTGCCACGGAAGGTTGTCGAGACGATCGTCTCGCCGATTTCCGCGGGACGCGATGCGACGGCATGCAGGCTGTAGTCACACATCGGGGTGCTCCTCATGCAAGATAGCAGCCCGCGCCTCTTCTGAGGCGAAGGCCTCTATCAGAGTGGAAGCACCAAGCGTCTGCCCGGTTGTAGGCAAATCTGCGGCTCGCCGCCGCAGGTGGCGATCACATTATCTTTTTCGACTGCGCCGGGAACGCCGGGAACAATGCCTGTTGCGGTGCATTCCGGCGCGCGTGTCAGCGCCCCGCAGGCGCCGACCAGCCCGAATACTGCCAGCCCGGCTGCGATGGCTGCTCCACCGCGTTGCGCGCATTTCTGACTTGTTCGCTCACGGCATTGTCCTTGCGGACGTGGTGCCGCGCTTGTGCGGCAACGGCCTGCGACGCTGATGCTGCGACCAGCGCCGCCGCGACTGCGCTGATAATGATCTTGCGCATGACTTCTCCTCGAACTCTTCAAGGCCGCAAAGCGATGAGTGCTTCATGCGGCGTGCCGAGGATGTAGCGCCGGAGGAGGGGCCGGATAATCTGCGAGAAACCAGAAAGACTATCCAGCGGGAGCGGACAATCGTCCGCTCCAGTCGTTGACCGCGATCGCTGATCGCGGAGGGTCTAGTATTTCCGGTACAGCCCGATCAGCTTGCCCTGGATCTTCACCCGGTTGGGCGGCAGGATGCGCACTTCATAGGCCGCATTGGCGGGCTCGAGAGCGATCGAGGCGCCGCGGCGGCGGAAGCGCTTGAGCGTCGCTTCCTCGTCGTCGATCAATGCCACGACGATATCCCCGGTGTCGGCGCTCTCGTTGCGCTGGATCAGCGCCATGTCGCCGTCGAGGATGCCGGCCTCGACCATGGAATCGCCGCGCACTTCCAGCGCGTAATGCTCGCCCGAGCCGAGCATGTCAGGCGGTACGCTGATGGTGTGGCTGCGGGTCTGCAACGCCTCTATCGGCGTACCGGCGGCGATCCGGCCCATGACCGGTACCGCGACGGGACGCTCGCCCTCGTCGGCGGGCGGGCTGGAGGTGGTGCGCACCTTGCCGAGATTGCCCTCGATGACGCTCGGCGTGAAGCCGCGGCGGCTGCCGGCGGCGGCTTGAAGCTCGGGCAGCTTGATCACCTCGATGGCGCGGGCGCGGTTCGGCAGCCGGCGGATGAAGCCGCGCTCCTCGAGCGCGGTGATCAAGCGATGGATGCCCGATTTCGAGCGCAGATCGAGCGCGTCCTTCATCTCGTCGAAGGAGGGCGGCACGCCGCTTTCCTTCAGCCGTTCGCTGATGAATCGCAGAAGCTCGTATTGTTTGCGCGTTAACATCTCGACCAAAATCCCCCGGTTGATGTCGTCCGATTCCGAGACGCTGAATTCAGCAGCAAGCCGCTACATGCTCGAAACAAATCATGAACGGACACTATATGTTCGATACATGTTCCGCAACTGCTTAATTTACCGTGAACGCTGCAGAGTTCGCGGAACGCATGCGAACGAGGCGGTCAGACGGGCAGTCGCAACACCTCGCAGGGCGAGCCGGATTCGGCCTTCGGCGCGAACGGCGCGCGCACGAGAAGTGCTTGTGCTGCAGCGAGATTCGAAAGCAGCGAGGAATCCTGGTCATCGACGGGAATGGCAGCGAGCGTGCCGTCATCGCGCAGCTTGAGGCGTGCGCGCAGATAATCCTCGCGCTGGTCATTGGCGCGGACGTCGCGGCCGAGCACGGCGCGCTCGCGGCGGTGATGAATCACCGAGCGGCCCGACAGCGCACGAATCAGCGGTACCATGAACAGGAAGCCGCACACGTAGGATGACACGGGATTGCCGGGCAGGCCGATCACGCGCATCGCCCCGAGCCGGCCGTTCATCATCGGCTTGCCCGGGCGCATCGCGATCTTCCAGAATGCCATCGAGACGCCTTCGTCCCGCAGCGCCTGCTGGACCAGATCATGGTCGCCGACCGAGGCACCGCCGGTCGTGATCAAGATATCGGCGCCACTCTCGCGGGCACGCCGGATGCCGGCGGTGGTCGCTGCAAGCGTGTCAGCGGCAATACCGAGGTCGATGGTGTCGGCGCCTTCGCTGCGGGCGAGCGCGTGCAGGGCGTAGCCGTTGGAATAGACGATCTGGCCGGGACCCGGCGCGCTGCCCGGCATCACCAGTTCGTCGCCGGTGGCGAGGATGGCGACCTTCGGACGGCGGCGGACCGGCAAATGCGGGTAATTCATGCCGGCGGCAAGCGCGAGGTCACGCTCGGTGAGGCGGGCCCCCTTGCGCAACAGCACGTCTCCTTCCGAGAAGTCGACGCCGGCGGGACGGATGTGACGCCCGGTTACGGCGGCTTCCCTGATCGTGACGCGCTTGCCCTCGGCAACCGTATCCTCCTGGATCACGACGGCGTCGGCACCATCAGGAACGACGCCCCCGGTGAAGATCCGCACCGCTTCGCCGGCGCTGACCGTTCCCGCAAACGGCCGGCCCGCCGCGACCTCGCCGATCACTTTCAGTTGGGAATCGATCTTCGCCGCATCGGCCGCGCGCACCGCATAGCCGTCCATCGCCGACATTGCCTGCGGCGGCTGCGTCCGCAGCGCGGCGATGTCGCGCGCGAGCACACGGTGAAAGGCCTGGCCGAGGGCGACCGCTTCCTCGGCCAGAGGCTCTGCACCCGCCAGCACGGACGCAAGCGCATCGGAAACCGGCATCAAGGCCACGGGTCAGACTCCTGCGAGCACGTTCTGCAAATCGGCGGCGAGAGTTCTAGCTGAGTGCAGGCGCGGAGGCAAAACAGCGATGGCGCAGGATGACTTATCCTGCGCTGTCTGCCTTGCGGAGGAAGGGGACGTCAACGAAGGATAGGCGTCAGCTCCGCCGCGGCATGATCCGAGAGGCGAGACAGAGCAGGACCAGCGTGGCGATGGCAAGTACGAGAATCGCACGCACGAGAATGGCGAGCGCCACGGCCAGTGTCGATCACGTCCCCGGCTGCCTGCGCGGACTGACATCCGGCGCGGCGGCGCCCTGGTCCCTGTCGGGCATCGGGTCGGCCTGGGCTTTCAGGTCGGCGGCCTTGCTGATCAGTTTTGCGGAGAGGTCAGAGTCCGAGGTGGTTCTTGCGAATTTCATCAGCAGGGAGGCCTGCTTGGTGAGGTAGGTTTTGCCCAGCACGATTATAAGTCCGATCCCAAATTCCCAACAGACTCATGAGTCCGCAAGCGGGCATTCGTTCCGGGAACTGCGTATAAAATTGCACAGAGGGCTTTGGTTCCGTATTGCCGGCTGAAATTGTTCGGGGAATTGGCCGTTTGCTTCTGCGTCAGATCCCGAGCGCCCTCAGTGCGTTGCCGACATCCGTCGCCGAGGTCACGTGTACGGCGGTCAGGCCGCATCCCCTGGCTCCCTCGATGTTCTCGGCGAGATCGTCGAAGAACACGATCCGGCTCGCTGGCACGCCCATTGCCGCCACGACATGGTCGAAGGCCTCCGGATCCGGCTTGCGGAGGCCGATACTGGACGACAGGTACACTTCGCGGAAATGGTCGAGCAGGCCGGCATACTCTTTCGAGAAATAGTCCACATGTGGCCGGTTGGTATTGGAGAAGGCGTAGAGCGGCAACTGCTTCGCCGCGCGCGGCAACAGCTCGGCGATGTCGGGCATCTCGCCGGCGAAGATCGCGTTCCAGCCCTCGAGGAACTGCGCATCCGAGATGCCGATCCCGAGCGACGAGCGCAGCGAGGCGAAGTAGTCCTCGTCGCTGATCTTGCCGACCTCGTGCAGCCGGTAGGCTTCGTCGCGCACATAGCGCGCGACGATCGCTTCGGGCGGGCAGCCGGCATGTCCCGCCCAGCAGGCGATCGCCTTGGAGAAGTCGATGTCCAGCACGACGCGCCCGAGATCAAACAGAAGCGCGTCCGCGCTGCCGGGAGAGAGCGAGCTCACCTGCATCCTTTCACTCAGTAGCGATACGGATCGTGGTCGAACAGCGGGAACGCGCTGAACACGCTCGGCGCATTGGTTGCGGTGGCCTGATGCAGGCAGGACTTGTCGACTTCGGCGAACGAGGTGGCGCCGAGCAGGCCGAGGCAGCGCAGCACCTCGTCCTCCAGCAGTTCCAGCATCCGCGTCACGCCGGCCTCGCCGTTGGCCGCCAAGGCCCAGCATTGCAGCCGGCCGATGCCGACCACGTCGGCACCCGCCGCGATCGCCTTGACGATGTCGGTGCCACGGCAGAATCCGCCGTCGACCATGATTTTGGCGCGGCCCTTCACGGCATCGACGATCTCCGGGAGCACATGCATGGCGCCGCGGCCGTGATCGAGCTGGCGGCCGCCATGATTGGAGACGTAGATCCACTCGACGCCGTGATCGACCGCGATCCGGGCGTCCTCAGCGGTGGCGATGCCCTTGAGGATCAGCGGAATTTTGAATCTGTCCTTGACCATCTTCACGGTCCGCCACTCCAGGGCCTTCTGGTAGTCCCCGCCGGTGGCACGCAGGCGGCTTTCGCGAACATAGCGCTTGGCGATGTCACGTTCGCGACGGCTGTAATGGGCGGTATCGACCGTCAGGCAGAAGGCGGCGTAGCCGTTCTTCTCGCTGCGGCTGACGACATCGGCGACGAAGGCGTCGTCGCCGCGCACATAGAGCTGGTAGAGCCGCAGCGCGTCCGGGGCGGCTTCGGCGGTCTTCTCCAGGCCGGGCTCGGATACCGAGCTCAGCATGTGCGCCGCACCGAAAGTGCCGGCGGCGCGCGCAACGCTTGCCGCGCCGTCCGGATCGAAGATCTCGAGCGCACCGACGGGGGCGAGTACCACCGGCAGCCGCATCCTGCGGCCGAACTGCTCGACCGAGCCGTCGACCTTGCTGACGTCGCGCAGCACGCGCGGCCGGAAGGCGATCTCGTCCAGCGCCATGCGGTTGCGGCGCATCGTGGTCTCGGTTTCGGCGGCACCGACGATATAGTCCCAGGCGTTCTGGTTGAGGTTGGCGCGCGCCTTGCGGATGAATTCGTGCAGGTTCTGGAACGGCTCGTTGCTGGAGCCGAGCTCGACGTTCCGTTCCGGCCGGATGCGGGGCGCGTCGTTCATTCGTTGTCCTCCCGAGAATTTGAAGCGTTATAGTCATCGCCTATCGTGTCCGGCCCTCCAAAACCATCCTAAATTCGCATAGCTGCAAGGTGAGGGCGGCCGACCGATTCCCGCCTTGCGAAACGGCCCCGGAACGTTGCCAAAAGTTCAGGTCCGGGCGAAGGGATTTTTACGGTGTGCAAGCCAGCGTGGCATCGCGGCCTTGAAGAAACCAGAATGGTATTGTGAGAAGCGGGTTGGATCGCCATTTGCATGGCGGCTTCCGGGCCCAAGTGACTTCCAAGGCCCCTGTGACTTTCCGGACTCCCAGTGAACTGCCCCAGAACGGCGAAGCAAAAAGGCTACCTGATCCATGCGGAAATCCCTGCTCTTCCCCCTGGGTGCGCTCACGGGAGCGTGTCTGACCCTTCTGGTAGCCAGTCCGCACGGCGGCGTCTGGGCGGCACGGGCGGCGGCAAGCGCGGATGATGCCTACTCCCAGCTCAATCTGTTCGGCGAAGTGTTCGAGCGGGTGAAGGCGAGCTACGTCGAGAAGCCCGACAACGCCAAGCTGATCGAAGGCGCCATCACCGGCATGGTGACCTCGCTTGATCCGCATTCGCGCTACATGAACGACAAGGCCTGGACCGAGATGCAGGAGACCACCTCCGGCGAGTTCGGCGGGCTCGGCATCGAGGTCACGATGGAAGAGGGCCTGGTCAAGGTCGTCTCGCCGATCGACGACACGCCAGCCTCCAAGGCCGGCATCATGTCCGGTGACCTCATCAGCAAAATCGACGGCGATGCCGTGCAGGGCATGACGCTCGAGCAAGCGGTCAACAAGATGAAGGGCCCGGTCGACACCCAGACCAAGCTCACCATCGTGCGCAAGGGCGCCGACGCCCCTCTCGACGTCGCGATCAAGCGCGAGATTATCCATGTTCGCCCGGTCCGCTTCCACGTCGAGAACGGCGACATCGGCTATATCCGTGTCACCTCGTTCAACGAGCAGACCACTGATGGCCTGAAGAAGGCGATCGCCGCGATCTCCAAGGACATCCCCCAGGAGAAGCTCGTCGGCTACGTGATGGACCTGCGGAACAACCCGGGCGGCTTGCTCGATCAGGCCGTGTCGGTGTCGAGCGCGTTCCTGCAGCGCGGCGAGGTCGTCTCGACCCGTGGCCGCAATCCGGAAGAGACCCAGCGCTTCACCGCGCATGGCGGCGACCTCATCAAGGGCAAGCCGCTGGTGGTGCTGGTCAATGGTGGCTCGGCCTCGGCTTCGGAGATCGTGGCCGGCGCGCTGCACGACCACAAGCGCGCCACGATCATCGGCACGCGCTCGTTCGGCAAGGGCTCGGTGCAGACCATCATTCCGCTCGGCACCGGGAACGGCGCGCTGGCGCTGACCACGGCGCGCTATTACACGCCGTCGGGCCGTTCGATCCAGGCCCAGGGTATCGCGCCGGACATCGAGATCCTTCAGGACGTGCCGCCTGAGCTGAAGGGCCGGATGGACACGATGGCGGAGTCCCAGATGCGGGGTCACCTGCAGGCCGCCGACGGCACCGAGCAGACCGGCTCGCAGTCCTACGTCCCGCCCGAAGAGAAGGACGACAAGGCCCTGCACGCGGCCTACGACTTCCTGCACGGCGTCACCGCGAATGCTGTCGCCGCGAAGCCCGCGCCGAAGGCGGCTGTGCCGAACTAAATCCTATTGACGATTTTCAGATATCGCCCGGAAGCGGATGACCGCTCCCGGGCGAGTTCGTTTTGGGATGCCGTCTCGGCTCGGTTGTAGAGCCGCAAAGGTCGCTTCACCGCGGCTGTCGCGCCCGGACAGACCTAGCCTGCCTCGCGGCGGCGGCTTTCCGCGCCGTCGCGCTGGGCGAGGCGGCTGCGATGCAGCGCGAACAGCTCCATCACCTTGTCGGCGGGCTTCGCGGCGCTGAACAGATAGCCCTGCATCTCGGAGCAGCCGAGCGTCCGCAGCAGGCGCTGCTGCTCCTCGGTCTCGACACCCTCGGCCGTGGTGGTCATGCGCCGGGCGGCTGCGAGGTTGACGACGGCCTGCACGATACTGGCGGAGCCGTCGGGGCCGGCGATGTCGTTGACGAAGCACCGGTCGATCTTGATCTTGTCGAACGGGAAGCGGTGCAGATAGCTCAGCGAGGAATAACCGGTGCCGAAATCGTCGAGCGCGATGCGGACTCCGATGGCGCGGAGCTGATGCAGGATCGCAAGCGCGGTGTCGTCGTCGCGGATCAGCACGGCCTCGGTGATCTCGAGTTCGAGCCGGCTCGCCGGCAAACCGGACGAGGCCAGCGCCGACATGATCTTCAGCGCCAGCGTGCCGCTCTTGAACTGCACCGGCGAGACGTTGACGGCGAGGCGGATGTCGTCGGGCCAGGTGGCTGCATCGCGGCAGGCGGTTGCCAGCACCCACTCACCGATCTCGTTGATCAGGCCGGTATCTTCGGCGATCGGGATGAATTCCGCGGGCGAGACCATGCCGCGCTCGGGATGGCGCCAGCGCACCAGCGCCTCGCAGCCGGTGATGCGGTCGTCCTTCAGGCTGAGGCAGGGCTGGTAGTAAACCTCGAGGCCGCCTTCGAGCCCGCCTTGGGCGATCGCGTGGCGCAGGTCGATCTCGAGCTGCCGCCGCTCGCGGATCTTGGCGTCCATCTCTGGCTCGAAGAACCGATAGGTGCGGCGTCCCGCGGCCTTGGCGGCGTACATCGCCATGTCCGCATTCTTCAGGATCTGGTCCAGCGCCGTTCCATGTCCCGGCGCCAGCGCGATGCCGATGCTGGCATCGGTGGTGAGATGATGGCCCATGCAGTCGAACGGCGTACGGATCGCCTCGAAGACCCGCGCGACGAGGTCGTTGACCTGGTCGAGTGACGTCACCGCGCTCTGGACGATGGCGAATTCGTCGCCACCGAGCCGCGCCACGAAATCCGCCGGGCCTGCGCAAAGGCTCAGGCTTGTGGCGACCGACTTCAGCAGCTCGTCACCGACGAGGTGGCCGAGCGCGTCGTTGACGCCCTTGAATTCGTCGATGTCGATGTAGTGCACCGCAATCTCTTCGCCGTCGCCGATGGCGGCAAGCTCCCCGCGCAGATGCTCGTGGAACATGGTGCGGTTGGGCAGGTCAGTCAGCGCGTCGTAGTGGGCCAAATGGGTGATGCGCTCCTCGATGCGCCGGCGCTCGGTAATGTCCTCGTGCGTCGCCACCCAGCCGCCGTCCGCGAGCGGCTCGTTGAGGATGTGGATCGAGCGGCCGTCGGCGGTGTCGACCACCATGGAGTTGCGCACATGGATGTCGCGCAGCACGCGGGCGACGTAGTCGTCGGTGTCGCCGGTGAACGAGCCGGTCGCCTTGCGATGGGCGATGATGTCGTGGAAGCCGCAGCCGGGCTTCACCACGTCGGCCGACAGGCCGTACATTTCGATGTAGCGCTGGTTGCATATCACGAGGCGCAGCTCGGCGTCGAACAGCAGCAGGCCCTGGGTCATGTTGTTGACGGCGCGATCGAGGCGCAGCTTTTCCAGCGTCAGCCGTTCGCGGGAGGTGCGATGCTGCTCGAGCAGCTTGCGCACGATCGCGATCAGCACGCCGGCGATGGCGAGCGCGGATGCGCCGGCGACCGAGATCAGGATGCCGATCTGCTCGCGCCAGTCCGTCAGCGCCGCGGCGCGTGTCGTCGTGGCCATCATCAGGATCGGGAAATGGGGCAGGGCGCGGGCCGAGATCAGCCGGTCCTCGCCATCGACGGGGCTCGTGAAGCGGCCGGCGAATTGGTCGAGGCCGAAAACCCGCTGCTGCTCGAACGGACCGTTCCTGAAATTGCGCCCCATCAGCTCGCTGGAATGAGGAAAACGTGCGAGCAGCGTACCGTCACGATGCAGCATCGAAATCGTGGCGCCTTCGCCGAGCATGGCGGACTCGAAAAACCTCTCGAAGTTCGCCGGCTCGATTCCGCGCCCGACGACGCCCATGAATTCGCCGCCCGGTCCCACGATCTTGCGGGCGATCAGGATCGTCCATGCCCCGGAAATGCGGCTGTGCACCGGCTCGATCAGGACATCGGGAGCGTTGGGGTCATAACGGAAGGTCCGGAAGTAGGCGCGGTCGGCGACATTGACCTTCGGCACCGGCCATGTCGTCGAGGAGTTGACCACATTGCCCTCGGCGTCGACGACATTGACGCCGCCCATGTAGGGCAATGCCTCGATCTTCGAGCGCAGCATCCGGTGGACGTCCTGACCCGAGAGACGCTTGCGGAAATCCTCCGCGGTGTGGATGCCGGTGGCGCGGACGTGATCGATGAAATCCTTCTGGATGACCGCGAAATCCTGCAATTGCTGATCGAAATGATGAGCCAGCAGCAGCACGGTTTTTTCGAGCTCGCGCTCGCTGTTGCGCAGGGCGCGCTCGCGGAAATTCTGCGCCATCAGGACCGAGCCGATGGCGATGGCCGCGATCAGCAGCGTGCCGCCCACAACGAGCCAGCGGATCGGGCCGCTGCGCACGAAGGCCTGGTCGAAAAGGCGGCTGCCGTAGTTCGTCATGATGTCGATCGTTGCCGTGCACACGTCAGGATCAATTCTTGATCCCCATAACATCCGTTGGTTTACGGGCACGACGTGGAGGCAAAGTTAGCAAGCGCGGTTAACGCGATATGAAATGCCGCGCGCAAATGCGCTCGATACGCGGCACGAGAGGCGTGCAGGATTTGCCGGGAGCAGTCGTGCTGCAGGACACTTTCTGCCGGTCTTGCCGCGATCAACCAAGGCTTAACCAACTAACCTGTTGGCGATCCTCAAGCGCACAGTGGCACGCGATTTGCGACCATGCCTGCCAACGACACAGTGAGGATACGATCATGAGAAACATTCTGAAGAAGTTCATTGCCGACGAATCCGGGGCGACCGCGATCGAATACGGCCTGATCGCCGCCGGCATCGCGCTGGCGGTCATCACCGTCATCAACGGCATGGGCACCCGGCTCAGCACGAAATTCGGGTCGATCAGCACGTCGCTGAAGTAGGGGAAGATCAGGCGCGGTAGTGGCCGGACTTGCCGCCGAGCTTCTCGACGAGGTGGATGCCCTCGATACGCACGCCGCGCTCCACCGCCTTGATCATGTCGTAGATGGTGAGGCAGGCGACCGATACGGCCGTGAGCGCCTCCATCTCGACGCCGGTCGGCCCTGTCACCTTCACGCTGGCGCGAACGAGGCAGCCCGGCAGCTTTGCGTCGGGCTCGATGTCGACCGTCACCTTCGACAGCGCGAGGGGATGACAGAGCGGGATTAGCTCGGAGGTGCGCTTGGCGGCCATGATGCCGGCGATGCGAGCCGTGCCGAGCACGTCGCCCTTCTTGGCATTGCCCGACACGATGAGGTCAAGCGTCGCCCGGGTCATGATGACGCGGCCTTCGGCGACGGCAAGCCGCTCGGTCGCGGGCTTGTCCGAGACGTCGACCATGCGCGCCTCTCCGGAGGCGCCGATGTGGGTGAGGGCAGACAGGGGCTTTGGGGTGGCCTTTGTCCTGGCCTTGACCGGCTTGCGCGCCATGTCAGTGCGTGCCCGTGGCGCGCGCAGTCTCGCGCGCGAGCAGCGTGCGCGTGGCGGCAGTGACATCGGCCTGCCGCATCAGGCTTTCGCCGACCAGGAAGGTCGACATGCCGACGCGCTCGAGCCGGGCGAGGTCGGCGGGCGTGAAGATGCCGCTCTCGCCGACCATCAGCCGTTCCGCAGGGATCAGGGGCGCCAGCGCCTCGCTGGTCGCAAGCGTGGTCTCGAAGGTGCGTAGATTGCGGTTGTTGACGCCGATCATCGGCGAGCGGAGTTTTAGCGCGCGATCGAGCTCGGCGCGGTCGTGGATCTCGATCAGGACGTCCATGCCGTAGGCGACGGCGGCGTCCTCGAGATCTTTGGCAACTGCATCGTCGAGCGCGGCCATGATGATCAGAATGCAGTCCGCGCCATGGGCGCGCGCCTCGGCCACCTGATAGGTGTCGAACATGAAATCCTTGCGCAGCACCGGCAGCGATGTCGCCGCGCGCGCCGCCACCATGAAGTCGAGATGACCCTGGAACGAGGGTGTGTCAGTCAGCACCGAGAGGCAGGCGGCACCGCCGGCCTCATAGGCCTCGGCGAGCAGCGGCGGATCGAAATCGGCGCGGATCAGCCCCTTCGACGGTGAGGCCTTCTTCACCTCTGCGATCAGGGCGTAGTCGCCCTTGGCGTGCTTGGCCTTGATCGCGCGCACGAAGCCGCGCGGGCCGGCTTGCGCCTTGGCCTTCGCTTCGACCGCCGACAGCGGCAGCGCACGCTTGGCGGCGGCGATTTCGTCGCGCTTGTACGCTTCGATCTTGGTCAGGATGTCCGACATGTCAGGCTCAGCCGTTCGAGACCGCGATCAGATGTTTCAGCCGCGCGCTCGCCGCGCCGCTGTCGAGTGACTTCGTGCCAATGGCGACGCCTTCCTTGAGGTCCCTGGCGCGTCCCGCCACGATCAGTGCGGCGGCTGCGTTGATCAGCGCCACATCGCGGTAGGGGCTCGGCTTGCCGTCGAGCACGCTCTGCAGCGCGATCGCGTTGGCGTCGGCGTCGCCGCCTTTGAGCGCGCCGGGCTCGCAGCGCGACAGCCCGGCTTCCTCGGGTGTCACTTCGAAATTCCGGATCTCGCCATTGTGGAGCGCGGAGACGAAGGTCGGGCCGGTGAGGGTGATCTCGTCGAGCCCATCGGAGCCGTGCACCACCCAGGCGGATTCCGAGCCGAGGTTCTTGAGCACTTGCGCCAGCGGCTGAACCCATTGCCGCGAGAACACGCCGACCATCTGCCGCTTCACCCCGGCAGGGTTCGACAGGGGGCCGAGCAGATTGAAGATGGTGCGCGTCGCGAGCTCGACCCGGGTCGGGCCGACGTTCTTCATGGCGGGATGGTGGGCAGGGGCGAACATGAAGCCGATGCCGCATTCCCGCACGCAGCGGCCGACCTGATCGGGCCTGAGGTCGATCTTGACCCCGAGCGAGGCCAGCACGTCGGCGGCGCCCGAGCGCGACGACAGCGCGCGATTGCCGTGCTTGGCCACCGGCACGCCGGCGCCCGAGACGATGAAGGAGGCGCAGGTCGAGACGTTGACCGAGCCGGAGCCGTCGCCGCCGGTGCCGACGATGTCGACGGCATCGGGCGGCGCCGTCACCGTCAGCATCTTGGAGCGCATCGCCGCGACCGCGCCGGTGATCTCCTCCACGGTCTCGCCGCGCACCCGCAGCGCCATCAGGAGGCCGCCCATCTGCGAGGGAGTGGCCTCGCCGGACATCATGGCGTCGAAGGCGGAGACCGCTTCGTCACGCGACAGGCTGGCGCCGGTCGCCACTTTTCCAATGATCGATTTCAGGTCGTCCATCGCGTGCTTTCAACTCACTGGTTCGCGCCGGTCACCTGCGCGAAGGCGGCCTGATTAATGGTGGTCCCGATGTCGGTTTGAAGCTTGTTGACATAGGAAGCGACCTGCTCGTCGGTGAGCGCGCGGTCGAGACTGTCCTTCAGCTTCTTCACCGCGTCGGATGCGGCATCAACCGAGGGATCGACGATGTCGGTGACGCGGAAGACGACGACTTCGCCGCTGCCCGCCGCGGTCTGTCCAACGCCGTCCTTGGCGGTGCGGAACGCGGCCGTCACGACGGTCGCGGGCACGCCGGCGGGCGAGTCGTCACGCTTGATGCCGCCGGCCGTCTCGACCTTGGCGCCGACCGCGGCGGCTTCGTCGGCGAGCTTGCCGCCCTGTTCGAGCTTCTGCACCATCTCGGTCGCCTTGGCCTTCAGCTTGGCGGCGATCTGATCCTGGCGCCAGCGCGCCTCGACCTGATCGCGGACCTCGTCGAGGTTGCGATCGCGCGAGGGCGTGATGGCGAGCACGTCGTACCAGACGTAGCCGCCCTTGAACGAGATCGAGTCGTTGTCGACGCCGACATCGGTGTTGAAGGCCTGCGACACCACATCGAGGCCCTGCGGGATGCCGGCGACCGGCTGGCCGTTCGGGGCACGGCCGGAGCGATCGACGGCATCGATGGTCACCGCGGTGAGGCCGAGCTTCTGCGCCGCGTCGATCACGCTGGAGCCGCCGCCGCGCTCGTCTTCCATCTTGTCGCGGAGATCGGCGACCTTGATGCGCGCCCGCTCGGTGGCGATCTCGCGCTTGATGTCGCCGGCAAGGCTGCCGTAATCCGCCTCCTTGCCAGGCTCGATCTTGTCGACCTTCACGATCGAGACGCCGAGGGGCCCCTGGATCGGCTGGCTGATCTCACCTGCAGGCAGCGCGAAAGCCGCGCTCCCGACCGTGGAGTCCAGCGACGATTTGGTCACGAGCCCAAGGTCGACGTCGGAGGCGCTGA
>Ga0102590_1002430_pt1 | contig 22082 bp, 14 predicted proteins | sample AraplaMF_Col_mMF_FD_76859 | JGI IMG/M metagenome (GOLD analysis project Ga0102590, IMG submission 76859) | Arabidopsis root microbial communities from the University of North Carolina, USA - plate scrape MF_Col_mMF | ecosystem: Host-associated > Plants > Roots > Endosphere | place: USA...
GTTCTGGGCCGAGCAGGGCTGCGTGATCCTGCAGCCCTACGACATGGAGATGGGCGCGGGCACCTTCCATCCGGCGACCACGCTGCGCGCGCTCGGGCCGAAGCCCTGGAATGCGGCCTATGTGCAGCCCTCGCGCCGGCCCAAGGACGGCCGTTACGGCGAGAATCCGAACCGGATGCAGCACTACTACCAGTTCCAGGTGATCATGAAGCCGTCGCCGCCGAACCTTCAGGATCTGTACCTGAAGTCGCTTGCCGCGATCGGCATCGATTCCGCCGTGCACGACATCCGCTTCGTCGAGGACGATTGGGAGAGCCCGACGCTGGGCGCCTGGGGCCTCGGTTGGGAGTGCTGGTGCGACGGCATGGAGGTGAGCCAGTTCACCTATTTCCAGCAGGTCGCCGGCTTCGAATGCGCGCCGGTCGCGGGCGAGCTCACCTACGGGCTCGAGCGCCTCGCGATGTATGTGCAGGGCGTCGACCGCGTCTACGACCTCAATTTCAACGGCCGCGATGGCGATCAGAAGGTCACGTATGGCGACGTCTTCCTGCAGGCCGAGCAGGAATATTCGCGGCATAATTTTGAATATGCCGACACCGCGATGCTGTTCGAGCAGTTCAAGATGGCGGAAGCGGCCTGCAAGAAATATCTCGACGCCGGCTGGCGCGAAGGCGGCAACCGGAAGCAGCACCTGATGGCGCTGCCGGCCTACGACCAGTGCATCAAGGCGAGCCACGTCTTCAACCTGCTCGACGCGCGCGGCGTGATCTCGGTGACCGAGCGGCAGAGCTACATTCTTCGCGTGCGCGAGCTGGCAAAAGCCTGCGGCGAGGCCTGGATCCATACTGAAGCGGGCGGAGCGGCCTGATGCCCGATCTTTTGCTTGAATTGTTCTCCGAAGAGATTCCCGCGCGCATGCAAGCCAAGGCGGCGGACGATCTGCGCCGCCTGGTCACCGACAAGCTCGTCGCCGAAGGCCTCGTCTACGAGGGCGCGAAGGCGTTCGCGACGCCGCGCCGCCTCGCGCTCACCGTGCACGGCATCCCCGCGCGCCAGCCCGATCTGAAGACCGAGCGCCGCGGCCCGAAACTCGGCGCGCCCGATGCGGCCGTGCAGGGCTTTCTGAAGGCGACGGGTTTGAAGTCGCTGGATGAGGCAAAAATCCAGCGCGATCCCAGGGGCGATTTCTACATCGGATTGATCGAGAAGCCCGGCCGCGATGCGATCGACGTGCTTGCCGAAATCCTGCCCGTCATCATCCGCACCTTCCCCTGGCCGAAATCGATGCGCTGGGGCGCGCGTTCGGGCAAGCCCGGCTCGCTCAACTGGGTGCGTCCGCTGCACGCGATCACCGCGACGTTCGGGCTCGAGACCGAAGAGCCTGACGTCGTGAAGTTCTCGGTCGACGGCATCGAGACCGGCCAGACCACGTACGGCCATCGCTTCCTCGCGCCGGCGCCGATTCAGGTGCGCCGCTTCGAGGACTACGAGGCAAAGCTGCTCGACGCCAAGGTCGTGCTCGACCCCGAGCGCCGCAAGGACGCGATCCTCACCGACGCCAAGCAGTTGGCCTTCGCGCAAGGCTTCGAGCTGGTCGAAGACCAGAACCTGCTCGACGAGGTCGCCGGCCTGGTCGAATGGCCGGTCGTGCTGATGGGATCGTTCGAGCCGGAATTCCTGGCGACGCCGGGCGAAGTGATCCGCGCCACCATCCGCAATAACCAGAAATGCTTCGTGGTCAGCGATCCCAAGGCGGGCAAGCTCGCCAACAAGTTCATCCTGGTCGCCAATATTGAGGCGAGCGATGGCGGTGCGACCATCATCGCCGGCAACGAGCGCGTCATTCGCGCCCGGCTGTCGGATGCGAAGTTCTTCTATGAGACCGACCTGAAGACGAAGCTCGAGGAGCGTCTGCCGAAATTCGAGCAGATCGTGTTCCACGAGAAGCTCGGCACCCAGGCCGCGCGCATCAAGCGCATCGAGCGCCTCGCCGCGGAGATCGCGCCGCGGGTCGGCGCCGATGTCGCCAAGACGACGCGCGCTGCGCGTCTGGCCAAGACCGACCTGCTCACCGAGGTCGTCGGCGAATTCCCGGAGGTGCAGGGCCTGATGGGCAAGTACTACGCGCTGGCCCAGGGCGAGGATGCCTCCGTCGCCGCCGCCTGCGAGGAGCATTACAAGCCGCAAGGCCCTGCCGATCGGGTGCCGACCGATCCGGTCAGCGTCGCGGTGGCGCTCGCCGACAAGATCGACACGCTCGTCGGATTCTGGGCCATCGATGAGAAGCCGACGGGCAGCAAGGACCCCTATGCGCTGCGCCGCGCGGCGCTGGGGGTGATCAGGCTGATCGCCGAGAACGCGTTGCGGCTCTCGCTCATGAAGGTGGCGGCGTCCGCGCTCACCGGCTTGTCGGTGAAGCCAGCCGATGCCTCGAAGCTCCCGAGCGATCTGCTCGCCTTCTTCGCCGACCGCCTCAAGGTCCAGCTCCGCGAGCAGGGCGCGCGGCACGATCTCGTCGATGCCGTGTTCGCGCTCGGCGGCCAGGACGACCTCCTGATGATCGTCCGCCGCGTCGAGGCGCTCGGCAAGTTCCTCGACAGCGACGACGGCAAGAACCTGCTCGCCGGCACCAAGCGCGCCAGCAACATCCTTGCGATCGAGGAGAAGAAGGACAAGCGCAGCTTCGACGGCGCACCCGATGCCGCGCTCTATGGCCTCACCGAGGAGAAGGCGCTGGCGAAGGCGATCGACGAGGTGAAGGCGGAAGCCGGCGCCGCCGTTGCCAAGGAAGACTTTGCCGCCGCGATGAGCGCGATGGCGAAGCTGCGTCCGCCGGTCGATGCGTTCTTCGACAAGGTTCGCGTCAACGACGACGATTCCAAGGTGCGCGAGAACCGGCTGAAGCTGCTGAACGAGATCCGCAGCGCCACGCGCGCGGTCGCGGATTTCTCGAAGATCCAGGATTGAGGCGCAGCAGCGCAACAAGCACAACCGTCATTCCGGGGCGCGCCGCTTGGCGCGAGCCCGGAATCCATTTTTCCTCATCACGCGTGGCACGATGGATTCTCAGGTGCGCAAGTGCGCACCATAGCTCGCGCTTCGCGCGCCCCGGAATGACAACCGCGCACAAAAGTGCCCCGCCCGGCGGGGGGAAGACCGGGCGGGGCCTGATGTCCGATTGAATTGCTCGCGCCAGCCTGATGTGACGCGCCGGACATCTAGTCGAACTCACTTGGGCGGTCTCAGTCCAGCACCTCGACGATGCGGCGCGAGCGCGGCTCGACCAGCACGGTCTCGCCGTTCACGACGGTGTAGCGATAAGTGGTGGCGCCGAAACGTTGCGGAACGTCATAATAGGTGACGCCCGCCTCGGGTAAGGTGGTGCCGACGACGACACGATCGGGAATGCTGAAGGCCGGCACACGCTGTTCGACGACGTAATCGCGGAAAGCCGGCCGCTGCTCGACTGCGATGGTTGGGCCGCTGTCGACCACGGCGGGCGCGCGTCCGACGGTGACACTGGTTTGCGCCTGCGCCGCCAGAGGCGAGCCGATCGCGGCCGCGAGCGCTGCAAGAGCAAGAATCCTGTTCCGCATGGACAACTCCTTCGAGGTGATGGTTCGGACGCGCAAGTGGCGCGACCGGTTGCCAATGCGTGCGTGTTGGCAATGTTCCGGGAAAAGCCCTGCCGCATTCGCGGCAATTTCAGGCAGTTTTCGTGGGCGCCGGAACCTGCATCGCCCGTTGCGCGTCTCTACTCGCGGAACCGGGAGGGCTATGATCCGCCCGCGATTCGCCCCCTCCACAGAAAGATAGTTCATGCACATCACCGTCGCCCACATTTCGCCGATCCTGTCGTTGATTGCGGGTGTGCTCATCCTGATCATGCCGCGGCTTCTGAACCTGATCGTCGCGATCTTTCTCATCGTGAACGGCGCGATCGGGCTTGGGCTCCTGAAGTGGCTCCGCTTCTAGGCGTTCACTTTTCGGAACTGTCCGACTTGCGCGGGCCCGCCCAAAATGGTGTAAGGCCCGCGATTTCCCATTCCTCTCGCAGGTTGTGTGCAAGCTATGGCCAAAGCCGCCTCGAAGCCTAAGAAAATGCCAGCGAAATCAAAGTCCTCCGCCGCCGCGAAGGCCGCGCCGCCGGCCCGCAAGGCGCTGGCCAAGAGCGCGCCGAAGCCGGTCGCCAAAGCTGTTGCCAAGCCCGCAGCAAAGCCGGCGGCAAAGGCTGTGACCAAGGCGGCCCTGCCGAAGGTCGCTGCCAGGCCCGCACCGAAGAAGGCTGCGCCCGCGAAGGCGGCGCCAGCCGCGGCCAAGGCCGGCAAATGGGTTTACACGTTCGGCGACGGCAAGGCCGAAGGCCGGACGGAGATGCGCGACCTGCTCGGCGGCAAGGGCGCCAACCTCGCCGAGATGGCCAATCTCGGGCTGCCGGTGCCTCCGGGCTTCACCATCCCGACCTCGGTCTGCACCTACTTCTACGCCCACGGCAAAACCTACCCGAAGGAGCTGCAGGCGCAGGTTGAGAAGGCGCTCGACCATGTCGGCAAGTTGACCGGCAAGATCTTCGGCGACACCAAGAACCCGCTGCTCGTCTCGGTGCGCTCCGGCGCGCGTGCCTCGATGCCGGGCATGATGGACACCGTGCTCAACCTCGGCCTCAACGACCAGACCGTGGAAGCCCTGGCCGAATTGTCGGGCGACCGCCGCTTCGCCTATGACAGCTATCGCCGCTTCATCACCATGTACTCGGACGTGGTGCTCGGCTTCGAGCATCATCACTTCGAGGAGATCCTCGACACCTTCAAGGACAGCCAGGGCTATACGCTCGACACCGATCTGTCCGCCGACGACTGGGTCGATCTGGTCGGCAAGTACAAGGACGCGGTCGCGCGCGAGACCGGCAAGGACTTCCCGCAGGATCCGCACGACCAGCTCTGGGGCGCGATCGGTGCGGTGTTCTCATCCTGGATGAACGCGCGCGCGGTGACCTACCGCAAGCTGCACGACATTCCGGAATCCTGGGGCACCGCGGTCAACGTGCAGGCCATGGTGTTCGGCAACATGGGCGAAACCTCGGCGACCGGCGTCGCCTTCACCCGCAATCCCTCGACCGGCGAGAGCAAGCTCTACGGCGAGTTCCTGATCAACGCTCAAGGTGAGGACGTGGTGGCGGGCATCCGCACGCCGCAGGACATCACCGAGGACGCGCGCAAGGAGTCGGGCTCCGACAAGGCGTCGATGGAATCGGCGATGCCGGAGGCCTTCAAGGAGCTGACGCGAATCTACACGCAGCTCGAAAAGCACTACCGCGACATGCAGGACATGGAGTTCACCGTCGAGCGCGGCAAGCTCTGGATGCTGCAGACCCGTGGCGGCAAGCGCACCGCCAAGGCGGCGCTGCGCATCGCTGTCGAACTCGCCAATGAGGGCTTGATCACCAAGAAGGAAGCGGTGACTCGGATCGACCCCGCCTCGCTCGATCAGCTGCTGCATCCCACCATCGATCCCAACGCCAAGCGCGACGTGATCGCGACCGGTCTGCCGGCTTCGCCCGGAGCGGCCTCCGGCGAGATCGTGTTCTCCTCGGACGAAGCGGCCAAGCTCCAGGGCGACGGACGCAAGGTCATCCTGGTCCGCATCGAGACCAGCCCGGAAGACATTCACGGCATGCACGCCGCCGAAGGCATCCTGACCACCCGTGGCGGCATGACCTCGCACGCGGCAGTCGTCGCCCGCGGCATGGGCAAGCCCTGCGTCTCCGGCTGCGGCACCATCCGCGTCGATTACGGCCGCGGCACGATGAGCATCGGTTCGCGCACCTTCAAGGCCGGCGACGTCATCACCATCGACGGCTCGCTCGGCCAGGTGCTGGCCGGCCGCATGCCGATGATCGAGCCGGAACTGTCCGGCGAATTCGGCACGCTGATGAACTGGGCCGACCAGGTCCGCAAGATCGGCGTCCGCGTCAACGGCGACACGCCGGATGACGCCCGCACCGCGATCAAGTTCGGTGCCGAAGGCATCGGCCTCTGCCGCACCGAGCACATGTTCTTCGAGGAAACGCGCATCCGCACGGTGCGAGAGATGATCCTCTCCGAGGACGAGCAGTCGCGCCGGGCCGCGCTTGCCAAGCTGCTGCCGATGCAGCGCGCCGATTTCGTCGAGCTGTTCGAGATCATGAAGGGCCTGCCCGTCACGATCCGTCTGCTCGACCCGCCGCTGCACGAGTTCCTGCCGCACACCCATGCGGAGGTCGAGGAAGTGGCGCGCGCCATGAACACCGATCCGCGGCGTCTCGCCGACCGCGCGCGCGAGCTGTCGGAGTTCAATCCGATGCTCGGCTTCCGCGGCTGCCGCATCGCGATTGCCTATCCTGAAATCGCCGAGATGCAGGCGCGGGCGATCTTCGAAGCCGCAGTCGAAGCCGAGAAGCGCACCGGCAAGGCCGTCGGCCTCGAGGTGATGGTGCCGCTGATCGCGACCAAGGCCGAGCTCGACCTGGTCAAGGCCCGGATCGACGCCACCGCAAAGGCCGTGATGCGCGAGACGAATACAAAGCTCGCCTATCAGGTCGGCACCATGATCGAGCTGCCGCGCGCCTGCCTGCTCGCCGGCGAGATCGCCGAGAGCGCCGAGTTCTTCTCGTTCGGCACCAACGACCTGACGCAGACGACCTACGGCATCAGCCGCGACGACGCCGCAAGCTTCCTCGGTCCCTACGTGGCGAAGGGCATCCTTGCGGTCGATCCCTTCATCTCGCTCGACCAGGAAGGCGTCGGCGAGCTCGTCAAGATCGGCGTCGCCCGCGGACGCAAGACGCGCGCATCGCTCAAGGTCGGCATCTGCGGCGAGCACGGCGGCGACCCGGCCTCCGTCGCGTTCTGCCACAATGTCGGTCTCAACTACGTGTCGTGCTCGCCCTACCGCGTGCCGATCGCGCGGCTCGCCGCGGCCCAGGCCGCGCTGGGCAAGGCGATCGCGAGCCAGGCATAAGGCGAACTGAGACTGTGATTCCAAAGAGGCGGAGCCAAGCTCCGCCTCTTTTCTTTTGACGCGATAAGGCAGCTATTGAATTCGCACAGCTGTTTGCTCCGTCATCCTGAGGCGCGAGGAATGGGACGCAACGCGTCCCACGGGGAGCCTCGAAGGATACACGGCCGAGCTGCAGCCGGGCCGTCGCCCTTCGATGCTCGCCGAAGAGGCGAGCACCTCAGGGTGACGGTGAACTACCTTGCACGTCCCGTAATGATACGCACGTGCAAGAGTTCCTTCACCATTCGCATTGACCACTTGTTTACCGCTTCGAATGACGCGGCCTTTACCACGGCGCAGCATCGCCCCGTGAAAACACCTGACATCGCTTGAGTGTGCTTCGCGGGCAACGCCGATTAACGCCCCGGCAACCTAAATTAGATACTTACGCTAAAGATCGAATTGCACGGATGTACTGAGTTCGATCGGAGACTGGCGTAAGCGTAGCGTGAGCGTATCGATGTCAGTGTTGCGTAACCATCCGAAGGGCGCGCGGTTCGCGTCCTTCGGAATCGGTCTCCTGGTCTTCGCGCTGATGCCGCGAGAGACCGGCTATCAGGACATAGGCTCGTTGCTGGCGCGTCAGCCCGGCGTTGCCGAGCGTTGGCAGAAGCAGGTGTTCTCTGCGGCTTCGTCCATTCAGCTCGCCACTTACAGTTTCTCGCGCCCGATCGGGACATCAGCGCCGCAGAGCGCGATGGTGCGTCTTGCGAGCCTCGATGGCCGCGACGTCACCGGCGCGATTCCGCGCAATCCGGCGCTGCAGGCGCCGGCGCGTTACCAGGCCTCCGATTTTCCCAAGGTCGATCGCGCGCTGAAGGGTGACCGTCTCGCCATCGCGACGCCCGCGCCGCCACCCGAGACGGTCGCGCCTTCTGCTCCGCCCGCGGAGAATCCCGCGACCTCGAACAGCTCCGTGTTCGGCGCCAAGACCGCTGAGCGGCTTGTCCCGCAGCCGCAAGCGATGTCGCCGGAGTCCGCGGCGGCGCTCGATCCCGAGCTCCAGGAGGCCATGCGCGCGCCGCCGCTGGCGCAATACGCCAATCCGCCGAAGGCCGACGACGTCGCGCTGTCGTTTGCAGTGCAGCCGGTCAATGCGCTGAAGCAGGCAACGAGCGCGGCCCCGTCGCGCGATCCTTTCAGCGTGAAGACCTCGAGCCTGTTCTTCGGCAGCTCCTCGCTCGGCGGCGCCGCCGAGAGCATCGAGAGCTGGGAACCCGGGGCCGAGCCGCTGATCGTGATGCCCGATCCCGACATGAAGCTGGCCTCGCTGTCACCACCGAATGAGGACGTCGGAAACGCGATCGACAGCGGCGAGAGCGTCGCGCCGAAGGGCGAGGTCAACGCCGACAACCAGCGCGCCAAGTCGCCGGCCGAGCGTCTGGCGCTCGACGGCAAGTCACGTGCGAAGTCCGAAAAATGTCTCGCCGAGGCCGTCTATTTCGAGTCCCGCGGCGAGGCCGTACGCGGCCAGATCGCGGTCGCGCAAGTGGTGATGAACCGCGTCTTCTCCGGCAAATATCCCGACAACGTGTGCGGCGTGGTCTATCAGAACAAATACCGTCACTTCGCCTGCCAGTTCACCTTCGCCTGCGACAACAATCCCGACGTGATCCGCGAGCCCGAGATGTGGGAGCGCGCCAAGAAGATCTCGAAGGCGATGCTCGACGGCCAGATATGGCTCCCCGAGGTCGGCAAATCCACGCACTATCATGCCTATTGGGTGCGCCCGTCTTGGGTCTCCGAGATGAAGAAGATGTACAAGTTTGGCGTGCACACCTTCTACCGGCCGCGCAACTGGGGTGACGGAGCTGAGGAGCCGAGCTGGGGCACGCCCGCGCAGACCGCCGCGCTCTCGGCAGAGCTCGTGCAGGAAGCCAAGAGCTCCGCCGAGATGGGCGTGACCGAGCGGCGGTAGCTGCTCAAGCTTCGATATCCAGCGCACAGTCGAGATTCGGCGCCGAATGCGTCAGCGCGCCTGATGAGGCGTAGTCGACACCGGTGGCAGCGATCGCGGGGATCGAGTCCAGCGTCACGCCGCCGGAGGCTTCGAGCGCAACGCGGCCTTCCGTCATCCTGACGGCCTCGCGCAGCGTCACGAGATCCATGTTGTCGAGCAGCACGGCGTCGGCAAGTCCCGTGTCGAGCACCTCGCGGAGTTGCGCGAGCGTATCGACCTCGATCTCGATCTTGACGAGATGGCCAGCATGGGCGCGGGCGCGCTCCAGCACGGGGCGGATGCCGCCGGCGACCGCGATGTGATTGTCCTTGATCAGGATCGCATCGTCGAGGCCGAAACGGTGGTTGAAGCCGCCGCCGCAACGCACCGCATATTTCTCCAGCGCCCGCAAACCCGGCGTGGTCTTTCGCGTGCAGCAGATGCGCATTTTGGATCCTTCGGTGCGCGCCACGTAGTTGGCCGTGAGCGTGGCGACGCCCGACAACCGACCGACGAAATTCAACGCGGTCCGCTCCGCGGTGAGAATGGCACGTGCAGGGCCGGAGATTGTCAGCACTTGCTGGCCGCGGGTCACGCGCGCGGCGTCGCGGACATGCGCGCGCACCTCGATGTCGGGCGAGAGCTTTTGCAGTGTCGCCAGCGCCAGCGGCAGGCCTGCGATGACGCCGGACTGACGTGCGACGAGAACGGCCCGCGCTCGGGTCGCTTCCGGAATCGTCGCGAGCGAGGTGATATCGCCGGCGCGGCCGAGATCCTCGTCGAGCGCGCGATGCACGGCCTCATTGATGGCAAGCGGGGACAGGAAGGCGTCGGGATAGAGCAGGGAGTTCGGGGTGATCATGGGTTTTCCTTCAGGCGATCATGGCTTGCGCGACGCGCGGCGTTGAATGCTCGGCGAGGTCGTTGGCGACCTCGCGCGCAGCGGCGAGTGTCGTCATGGTTCGCTGCGCCAGCGCGGCTATCTCCGCGGGATGATCGGAGCGGAAATGCGCGCCGCGGCTCTCGCGCCGGCACCAGGCCGCAGCCGCCACGAGCAGCGCCGCTGTTGCCATGTTGCGGACGGTGATGCTGGTGGCCGTATGCTCGAGCGCGGCAAGGCTGCGCACCGCGTCGGCGAGCCCGTCGCGCTCGCGGATCACGCCGACATTCGCAGCTATCATCGTCCGCAGCCGCTTCACGCTGGCTGCATCCGGCGCGCTGGTGCGCGGCGTTACCACCGCTTCGGGGAGGCGGGCAGGCGAGGGGATCACGTGGCCGCCGATGTCGTCGGCTATGCGCGCGGCATAGACCACGGCCTCCAGCAGCGAATTGGAGGCGAGCCGGTTGGCGCCATGCATGCCGGTGGACGACACCTCGCCGGCGGCCCAGAGCCCGTCGATCGAGCTGCGGCCGCGATCGTCGACCGCGATGCCGCCCATGTGATAGTGCACGGCGGGGGCGATCGGAATGGCCTGCGTCGCCGGATCGATGCCGGCGGCAACGCAGCTCGCATGCACCGTCGGGAATTTATCGGCGAACCGCGCGCCCAGTGCTTGCCGCGCATCGAGGAAAGCGCCACGTCCCGATGCGATCTCGGCGAACACGCCGCGAGCCACGATGTCGCGCGGCGCGAGCTCGGCGATCGGATGACGCGCTACCATGAAGCGCTCACCACTGCTGTTGATCAGCGTCGCGCCTTCGCCGCGCAGCGCTTCAGTCGCAAGGGGCGCCGGATCGCGGCCGACCATGATCGCGGTCGGGTGGAATTGCACGAATTCGGGGTCGGCGATCACGGCGCCGGCGCGTGCGGCGATCGCAAGGCCCGATCCGTTCGCCTCAGCCGGATTGGTGGTGACGGCGTAGAGATGGCCAATGCCGCCGGTCGCCAGCACGATTGCGCGCGAGGCAATCACCACCGGTCTTGCCGCGAAGTTGCCGGCCTCGCGCAATTGCAGGCCGGTGACGGCGCCATCCTCGGTGAGCAGCGCTTCGGCGACAAAGCCTTCGATCAGGCGGATCGAAGGCGCGCGGCGCGCGGCCTCGCTCAGCGCCGCGATGATCGCAGCGCCGGCGCCATCGCCGCGAACGTGGACGATCCGCCGCGCGGAATGCGCAGCTTCTCGCCCCACGGCGAGCCGGCCTTCGAGATCGCGATCGAACGGCACGCCATAGGCGAGCAGATCATGAATCCGCGGGCCCGCCTCGCGGGCGATCCCGAGCGCGATTGCCTGATCGACGATGCCGCCGCCGACCGAGATGGTGTCCGCGGCGTGCGCTTCGGGAGTGTCGCCTTCGGCCACGGCGGCCGCGATGCCGCCCTGGGCCCATGCGGACGACGCGCCCTGTCCGAGCGGTGCCGCCGAGACCAGCGTCACCGGTCGCGGCGCAAGCTTCAGCGCGCAGAACAGTCCGGCGAGGCCGCCGCCGACGATGACGACGTCATCGGTGGAGCGGGTGAGGTTGTAGATGTTGTCGGTCATGTCTCGCCCTCAATTCTTCAGGTTGATCATCCGCTCGACCGAGCGTCGCGCCCGCTGCGCAAGCGCCGGATCGATCGTGACTTCCTCGCCCAGCGTCAGCAGGCTCTCCATGATGTTGGACAGCGTGATGCGCTTCATGTGAGGGCAGAGATTGCAGGGACGCAGGATCTCGACGTCGGGCAGCTCGGCCCGAACATTGTCGGCCATCGAGCATTCCGTGATCATCACGAGGCGCTTCGGCCGCCGCTGACGCACCCAGTTGATCATGTGCGCGGTCGAACCGGTGAAGTCGGCCTCCGCCAACACGTCCGGCGGGCATTCGGGATGCGCGATGATCTGCACGGACGGGTCGGCGTCGCGGAACGCTCGCAGCTCATCGCCGGTGAAGCGCTCGTGCACCTCGCAAGCGCCCTTCCAGGCGATGATCCTCACGTTGGTCTTCGAGGCGACATAGGTCGCGAGATAGCGATCGGGCAGGAAGATCACGCTTGGCGCATTGAGGCTCTCCACCACCTGCACCGCGTTCGACGAGGTGCAGCAGATGTCGACCTCGGCCTTCACCTCCGCGGAGGTGTTGACGTAGGCTACGACAGGGACGCCGGGCAATCTTTCGCGGAGCAGGCGCACGTCGGCGCCGGTGATGCTGGCAGCGAGCGAGCAGCCGGCGCGGCTATCGGGGATCAGCACCGTCTTCTCGGGATTGAGCAGCTTCGACGTCTCCGCCATGAAGTGCACGCCGCATTGGACGATGACGTCGGCCTTCACCCTGGTAGCTTCGACGGCGAGCTGGAGCGAATCGCCGCCAATGTCGGCGACGCCGTGAAAGATCTCCGGCGCCTGGTAGTTGTGCGCGAGGATCACCGCGTTGCGCGCGCGCTTGAGTTCGTTGATCGCGTGAATCGTCGGCGCCATCAGCGGCCACTCGATCGGCGGGATCACATGCTTGAGGCGCGCGTAGATCGGCGCCGTGGCGCGTTCGACCTCGCTCGTCCATTCCAGCGAAGGCCTCGGCAGCGCGGGCGCTGTTCGCGACGGCGCGACCGGGGAGGAGGTGGCTTGGTCTTGTGGTCGATTGGCAAAATCATCAGGGCCGTAAATTGCGGCGATCGGCATCGAAGCCTCCCAGCGAGTTATATATGCTCAGTATGAGTATATGTAACGCCCGAGAAATCCGGCCGAAAGGCCGGGTGGAACTCAGGACGACCTACATATGCTCAATATGAGTAGATCGAAGATAACACGCCTTGGCTGAGGTCGCTAGGTCTGGTGGCACACATTTCCGTCAAGTCCTGCTTTGCGCGCCCCGGAGGAGGCCGCGATGAAACGCAATGCTCCCGCGGCAGCCCCTCGCGGAATGCAATCATTTTCGGCTTGGGATTTACATGCATTTGCATTAAACGGTGGGCCCGCGACCGCTCGATTGGCGGACCCGCCAATGAAGAATGAGGAACAGCATGTCGATCCAAGCGAGCGAACTCGCTCACTCACGTTCCTCCAACTGGCGCACGCCGGCCGTGATCATCCTCTGCGGTTGTGCGATCGGCATGTTGGGCTTCGGCCCGCGCTCGGCACTAGGCTTCTTCGTGCAGCCGATGAGCCATGATTTCGCCTGGGGCCGTGACGTGTTCGGCCTCGCTATCGCCGTACAGAATCTGTTGTGGGGATTGGGCCAGCCGCTTGCCGGCGCGGTCGCCGATCGCTTCGGCCTTTATCGCGTGATGTGCGTTGGCGCGCTGCTCTATGCCGGCGGGCTTCTCTTGATGCGCTATTCCGCGACACCGCTGGCGCTGGATATCGGGGCCGGCGTGATGGTCGGCTTCGGTCTTGCCGGCTGCTCGTTCAACCTGGTGCTGTCGGCGTTCACGAAGCTCCTGCCGGCCGAAAAGCGCGGCCTTGCGCTCGGCGCCGGCACGGCGGCGGGCTCGCTGGGCCAATTCCTATTCGCGCCGATCGGCGTGGCGCTGATCGACAATTTCGGCTGGCAGCAGGCGCTCACCGTGTTCGGCTTCCTGATGCTGCTGATCATCCCGTTGGCGTTGGCCATCTCGACGCCGCCGGTCCCGAGCACGGTAAACGCAGCGCCTGCTGATGAGCAGTCCATCACCAAGGCGCTGGCGGAAGCTTTCGGCCATCGCTCTTACGTCCTGCTGGTGCTCGGCTTCTTCACGTGCGGTTTCCAGCTCGCGTTCATCACGGTGCACCTGCCGGCGTTCCTGGTCGACCGCGGCATCTCGGCGCAAACCGGCGGCTGGGTGATCGCCGCGATCGGCCTGTTCAACATCGTGGGATCGCTCAGCGTCGGTTATCTCCAGAATACCTTGCCGAAGCGCTACATCCTCTCGGCGATCTATTTCACCCGTGCGCTCACGACGTTCGCCTTCATCTCGTTCCCGATCACCCCGTTCTCGGCGATCGCGTTCGGCGCGGTCTCCGGCCTGACCTGGCTGTCGACGGTGCCGCCGACCTCGTCGCTGGTGGCGCTGATGTTCGGCACGCGCTGGCTTGCAACCCTCTATGGCTTCGCTTTCGTCAGCCATCAGGTCGGCGGCTTCCTCGGCGTCTGGCTAGGGGGGATCGTGTTCGAGAAGTTCGGTTCCTACACCCCGATCTGGTGGCTCTCGATCCTGTTCGGCGTGCTCTCGGCGCTGATCAATTTACCGATCGTGGAGAAGCCGGTCGCACGCGCGGTTGCGCAGCCTGCCTGATCGGCTAAACATCCCGGTCAAACAAGTCAGGGAGTTCAGGCCGTGGCCACATTCAAAGCGATCCGGATCGACAAGGCCGACAAGGGCACCACCGCCGCACTTTCCCAGTTCGATGAAGCCGAGCTGATGGAGGGCGACGTCACCGTCCGCGTGGAATGGTCGACGTTGAACTACAAGGATGGTCTCGCACTCACAGGCAAGGCGCCCGTCGTGCGGCGCTTCCCGATGATCGCCGGTATCGATTTCGCCGGCACGGTCGAACAATCCTCGCATTCGCAATGGAAGGCAGGCGACAAGGTCGTCTGCACCGGCTGGGGCATGGGCGAGACCCATCTCGGCGCCTATGCGGAGAAGGCGCGGGTGAAGGGCGACTGGCTGGTCGCCCTGCCGCAGGGCCTGTTGGCGCGCGATGCCATGGCGATCGGCACCGCTGGCTTCACCGCGATGCTCTCTGTGCTGGCGCTGGAGAAGCACGGCGTTTCGCCGAAGAGCGGCCCGGTCGTCGTGACCGGCGCGGCTGGCGGCGTCGGATCGGTCGCCACGGCCGTGCTGTCGAAGCTCGGCTATCACGTCATCGCCTCCACCGGCCGCGCGTCCGAGGCGGATTATCTGAAAAGCCTCGGCGCGGCCGAGGTGATCGATCGCAATGAATTGTCGGCCCCGGCAAAACCGCTGGCCAAGGAGCGCTGGGCAGGCGGCGTCGATAGCGTCGGCTCGACCACGCTCGCGAATCTGCTGTCCATGACCAAGTACGGCGGCGCCATTGCCGCCTGTGGCCTCGCCGCCGGCATGGACCTGCCGTCTTCTGTCGCGCCCTTCATTTTGCGCGGGGTGTGCCTTCTCGGCATCGATTCCGTGATGTGTCCAATTGAGCCGCGAAAAGCAGCCTGGCAGCGCCTCGCCTCGGATCTCGATCGGACGAAACTAGCTGAAATCACTACGGAAATTCCGCTCGACCAAGTTCCGGCATGGGGCGCGAAAATCCTGGCCGGTCAGGTCCGCGGTCGCATCGTGGTAAAAATTGTCTAACGGCGTTCAGACTTTACCAACCAAGCTGCTTCAATGTCGCCATGGTTAGTATGGTAAGCAGCGGGTAAAGAGATAAGGCATCGCCCGCTGCGGGGGTTAGTTCGGAGTTGAGCATGCTTGCGCGTATTGTGTGGGGGGCTGTCACGGCGGCCGTGACGTTTGCGCCGGCCATCGCTTTGGCCGGGAGCATGAATGCGGATGAGGCGCGCCGCTTCGTCGCCGGCAAGGTGTTCGCCTTCACCTGCTTCGACGGCACGCGCGGTGCAGGCCGCATCCTCGATGATCTCGGCGCTGCCGGCGCGGTGCAGTTCTCGGGCTCGGGCCCGGTGCGCCATATCCGGCTTCCCGGCAACACGCTCCAGATCCGCGGTCAGAACGTCTGCGCCTCGATCAAGGGCATTCCGTTTGAGCCTTGTTTCAACCTGGAAAAAACCGACGATCGCAGCTTCCGTGGTTCGGTCTCGGGCATGGGCTTCGCCTATTGCGACTTCCATCATCAGGGTGGCAACCAGATGCTGATGGCGCGCGCCGTCGCGCGGCCGCGCTCGCTACGCAGCTCGGAGCATACCGGTTCGATCAGTGCATCCAGCACTGAAGTCGCGGCGCGGGTCGAGACGCCGCGGGTCGAGAGCAGCCGGATCGAGCCGGTGAAGTCCGAGCCCAAGTCGGATTCGAAGAACGACGCTCCGCTGGAGTTGCGCCGCTCGACCGAGTGACATTGCGCGAAGCTACCGCGATTGTCTTTGCCTGCCCGACAGAATGCACCGCTTGTGAAGCCGCCGCGCCGTAATCATACGGCCCGCGGTTTTCATGCGTTGGTAGCGACTGGCGCCCCAGCCTGCGTGACGGCCGGGAGCGGCCCTACGAACGGGTTCAACGATGTCGCTGTATTTCTTCCGCATCAGCACCGGCCGCTACTCTGGTGCCGCCGACCAGCCGTATGAGTTCGAGGATCGGGCTGCAGCCTGGACCGAGATGACCGAGGTCTGCGCCAATCTGCTCGGCAGCATTTCGCGCAACCTGAAACCGAACGCGAAGTGGAGCATGGAGCTGCTCGACGAGAACAAGGAGCCGGTCTTTCGCATCAGCCTGGTCGGCGAGGCCGCGGGCTGCACGGACAGCCGTGCAAATGCGGACCCTCGTTAACGAACCCAGCCCGTGCAAATCGGCGAGGCCTTGATCATTTGCACGTGAAAGCTGTGTAAATTCGGCGATTTGAATGGTGCTGTCCGTATTTCTACCCAGGCGGTGAGCCCTGCGGCTTAACGTTAATGAGCAACCCCACGGTTAGCCTTCTCGGGCTGCTGCGCGCTTCGCCGCGACGATGCGTACCCCGAGGACTATTGCAATGATGTTCATTCAGAACCTGCGAATTGGCACCAAGCTCGCCGTCACCTCGGCGCTGACGATCAGCCTCGTCGCGCTGATGATCTTCCTTCAGATGAGCGGAGATGCCGAGGTCCAGAAGCTCAGCAACGGAGCATTTGGACAGCAGTCGATCGCGCAAAATGCCGCCGAGGCGAAGGCCTCGGTACGCGGAATGCAGATCGGAATTCGCGACATCCTGAGTTCGACCTCACCGGCCGAGATGCAGAAGGCCGTCACCTATTTCAACGACCGCCAGACCGCCGCCCTGAAATTCGCAGGCGAGATGGCCAAGCTCTCGCGTTCGCCTGAAAACCACAAACGGATCGATCGCCTGACGGCTCTGGTCGGCGATTTCGGCAAAGGTCAGCAGCACATCGAATCCATCCGCAAGCAGCAGCTCGCGATCGGCGGGAAGAACGATGGCGAGGCAGCGGCGCAAGTCGCCAAGCTGACCGCCGAAATCGACCACTTCCGCAAGGAAACGCTGGCGCCGATCAACGAAGAGATCTCCGTGCTGGCCGACCAGATCACCGGCTTTGCCAAGCAAAGAAGCGCCGATGCGCGCAGTGCCGCGGAAGCAGAAGCCGCCTCCGTCGCGCGGACGTCGTTGGTTACTGGCGTCCTGGCCGCGTTGGTCCTGATCGGTGCGTGTATCTTCTCCGTCTTCAGCATCGCGCGGCCGATGCGCGCGCTGACGGTCGCGATGGAGAAGCTCGCCGGTGGCGACTTCTCGGTCGTGCTGCCGGGACTCGGCCGCAAGGACGAGGTCGGCGAGGTTGCCGGCGCCGTCGAGAAATTCAAGATCGTGTCCGAGCAGAAGGCACGCGAGGAGGCGGAAGCCAAGATGCGGGAGGATCAGATCGCGGCGGAGCAGCGCAGGGCGGAAATGCACAGGCTCGCCGACAGCTTCGAAGGTGCCGTCGGCGAGATCGTCGGCACGGTATCATCGGCCTCGACCGAGCTCGAAGCGTCAGCCACGACGCTGACCTCGACCGCCGAGCGCACGCAGCAGCTCACTACCGTGGTGGCAGCGGCCTCGGAGGAAGCGTCCACCAATGTGCAGTCGGTGGCTTCCGCAACCGAGGAATTATCGTCCTCGATCACGGAGATCAGCCGCCAAGTGCAGGAATCGGCGCGCGTCGCCAGCGAGGCGGTTGGCCAGGCCCGCACCACCACCGATCGCGTCAGCGAGTTGTCCAAGGCGGCGACGCGCATCGGCGATGTTGTCGAACTGATCAACACCATCGCAGGCCAGACCAATCTGCTGGCGCTCAATGCGACGATCGAGGCGGCACGCGCCGGTGAAGCCGGCAGGGGCTTTGCCGTCGTCGCTTCCGAGGTCAAGGCGCTCGCCGAGCAGACGGCGAAGGCAACCGGTGAGATCGGCCAGCAGATCGCCAGCATCCAGGCCGCAACGCAGGAATCGGTCGGCGCCATCAAGGACATCAGCGATACCATCGAGAAGTTGTCCGAGATCTCCTCGACCATCGCGGCTGCCGTCGAAGAACAAGGCGCTGCTACGCAGGAGATTTCGCGCAACGTGCAGCAGGCTGCACACGGCACGCATCAGGTCTCGTCCAACATCACCGACGTGCAGCGTGGCGCGAGCGAGACCGGCTCGGCGTCGTCGCAAGTATTGTCCGCCGCGCAGATGCTGTCCGGCGACAGCAACCGGCTGAAGAGCGAGGTCGCTCGTTTCCTGGATTCTGTGCGGGCGGCCTGACGAGTGCACCTTCCCGTCGATGGGGAACCGACCCGTGGTTTTGCGTAGGTTCCTGTTAACGCCTGTTTGCGATCATGGAGCGCAATCTTACGAGATGAGAACCAGCCAGCATTGTTGAACTGACCTCCGCCCGGTCGTCCGTCGTGACGTCTACGGCGCAGGTGATGTGCGCGTTACCGGATACCATCGGGATTTGTCGTGATGTCGAAGTTGTCGATCGTCTTCAAGCTTCTGACCGTTCTGTCGGTCCTCGTGCTCTCGCTCGCCGGCGTCGGCGTAGTGGCGATCGGCACCATGCAGAACATCAACTCCCATACCGTGGAGATCGCCGAGAGCTGGCTGCCGAGCGTGCGCGCGCTCGGCTCGATGCGCGCCGACATCAACGAACTGCGCGTTGTCCTTCGTCTACACCTGATGCAGGAGAGCATTGAGGGCAAGGACGCCGCGGAGAAGCGCATGGCTCCGCTGCGCGAGCGCATTGAGAAGACCCGCAAGATCTATGAAGGCCTGATCACCTCGCCCGAGGAACGATCGATCTACGAGCAGTGGACCAAGGCGTGGGCGGAATACCTGACCGGCGTTCAGGAAACGATGGCGCTGTCGCGCAAGAGCCCCGGCAAGTTCCCGGCCGACGCCAACGAGATGCTGCAGACCAAAGTCGCGAAGATGGCCCAGGCAGCGGATCCCTTGCTCCAGAAGGGCATCGAGCTGAACAATCACGGCGCCGAGCTGGAAACGAAGCAGGCCGCTGACAGCTACGCCACCATCTTCCGCGTGCTGGTCGGAATCATCGTGCTCTCGGTCGTGATCGCGATCAGCGCCGCCTACTATCTCGTGCGCGACGTCTCGCGGGGCATTGCGTCCATCATCAAGCCGATGCAGTCGCTCGGCGAGGGCGATCTCTCCGCCGAGGTGCCCCATCGCGGCGAGCGGACCGAGATCGGCGCGATGGCGGATGCGCTCCAGATCTTCAAGGAGGCGCTGATCGCCAAGAAGGCTGCCGACGAGGCCGCGGCAGCCGACGCCGAGGCCAAAATCGAACGCGGCCGCCGTGTCGACGCCATCACCCGCAAGTTCGAAGTGATGATCGGCGAGGTCGTTGGGACCGTGTCGTCGGCTTCGACCGAACTCGAGGCCTCCGCGTCGACGCTGACCAACACGGCGCGGCGCGGACAGGAGCTGGCGACCGTCGTGGCCGCGGCTTCCGAGGAGGCGTCCACCAACGTGCAGGCTGTGGCATCCGCTTCGGAGGAACTGTCGTCCTCCATCACCGAGATTAGCCGCCGGGTGCAGGACTCCGCGCGGATGGCGGCGGAGGCCGTGGAACAGGCGACGCGGACCAACGCGCGCGTCAACGAGCTGTCGCAAGCGGCCGCTCGCATCGGCGACGTCGTCGAGCTCATCAATACCATCGCAGGCCAGACCAATCTGCTGGCGCTGAACGCCACCATCGAGGCGGCACGCGCGGGCGAGGCCGGCCGCGGCTTTGCCGTCGTTGCGTCCGAGGTCAAGGCGCTGGCCGAGCAGACCGCCAAGGCAACCGGCGAGATCGGGGCGCAGGTCTCGGGCATTCAGGCCGCAACCCAGGAATCCGTCAGCGCCATCCAGGAGATTGGCGGCACCATCGAGCGGCTGTCCGAGGTGTCGGCGGCGATTGCCGCCGCCGTCGAGGAGCAGGGCGCGGCGACGCAGGAGATCTCGCGGAACGTGCAGCAGGCCTCGGTCGGCACCCAGGAGGTCTCGTCGAATATCACCGACGTGCAGCGCGGTGCGATCGAGACGGGCGAGGCCTCGGTCGAGGTGCTCTCGGCGGCGAAATCGCTGGCGTCCGACAGCACCCGCCTCAAGGTCGAGGTCGCGCAGTTCCTGGAATCGGTCCGCGCGGCCTAAGAGCGGGCGGTGTGCTATGTGCCCGTCTGCGCTGCCGGCGGCGCCGTGACCTGCCGCCGGAACAGGATGCGCTGGTAGAGCCAGCCGATCGCCACCAGCACGATGCCGAGGCACATGAACGACAGTGCACGGTAGACGCCTGTCAGCGTCGACATGTCGATCACGAAGGCTTTCAGGATCGTCAGTGCGATCACAGCGGCCGAGGCCAGCCGCGCGCGCTCGGAGTTGACTGTTATACCGACACCGAGCAACAGGACGCCGAAGGCGAGCCAGCCGATCGAATAGGTGTATTGCTCGGCCCCGGTGGTCTCGCCGCTGTTGAGGAACGGACCGTGATAGAAGCGGCGGATCTCCAGGGTGACATAAGCCAACGCAAATACCAGCGCGCCGCCGGCGATCGTGTTCGCATAGACCTTGCCGCGTTCGCCGACCGCCGCATAGGCGAGCAGCAGCATCAGCACCGCCGGAAGCGCGTAGCCGAGCAGCAGCAGGTTGAATACCGCGCCGCCGACGTCTATGCGCCAGATCAGCGGGTTTTCCAGGATCAGAAGCCCGAACACGCTGATAAGGCCGGCGATCGCGGTGAGCACGACGGCGCCGACATTGTGCACGATGCTGTGGCTGCGCAGCCGCAGCCGTTCCAGCCCGATCGCCATCGCCAGCGCCACGCAGACCTGCAAGGCGGCCTCGAGCAGTGACGGCATTGCAATCATGTCACCGCCGGTTGCGAGATGACGGACCTCCATGAAGGCGAGCAGCGCGGTGAACAGGATCGCAGCCGCTTCCACCATGCGCAGCGGCGCGTCGTCGCTGCGGCGGCGCAGGAGGATGCTCGCCCCCCAGAATGAGGCCGCAGGCAGGCCGTAGCCCCACAGCAGCCAGTTCACAATCGGCGTCGTGCCGACGGCATCGCCGACGATGCGCGGATCATAGACGATGCGTGCGGTGACGATCGCGGCGAAGATGGCGGCCAGCCAGCGCAGGAACGGAATCGGCCGCTGCATCGCGATCCAGGCCGTGCCGAGCGACATCAGCGCCAGCGCAATGGTGAGCCAGCCTTTCTCCAGCGCGAAGGTCAGCGCCAGTGCCAGCGCGCCCAGCGTGCCGATCGCAAACAGCGCCGTGGAAATCGCAAGGCCCGGCCGGGTTTCGCGGCGCGTCAGCATTTCCGTCGCCGCGCCAAGGCTGGCGGCGAGCAGCACCGCGAGAATCGCGAACGGGATCGAGCGATCGAGATGGGCGATGCGGGCGTAGAGCGCGACCAGGATCGCGATGGGCGTGGCGACGCCAGCCGCCGACCACACCACGGGAATGATCGCCGAGTTCGATCGGCCTTGCGTGAAGAAGCCTGCGATGCCGAAGCCGGCGGCGAAGATCGCGGCCGTCACCAGATGCAGCGTCACCGCGCTGTCGGTCGCGGTCGGCGCGATGCCCGGCATCGGGCCGCCCGGCAGCACCAGCATGTCAGGATTGGCGCGCACGGCCCATTCTGCGAACACGATGAACACGGTCGCGGCGGCCGCCCCCAGCGCGCCGACGGCGGACTCTGCGCGCCAGGCGACGAACAGCGTCGCCGCAACGAGGAGTGTGAAAGCGATCAGCGCGAGATCGGTATGAGCGCTCGACAGCACGATCAGCATTGCGCCGAACAGATAGGCGCCGAGCGCGCTCGACGACACCGGTTCGATCTGTCCGTCCTCGATATCAGGACCGAACATGAAGCCGCAGACCACGAGCAGTGCGGCGAGCACGAAGCCGGCGATCACATGGAACGCATGCGGCGCGACCTGCAGCTCGCCGGTGTCAAGCCCCGGGAAGATCCAGAGCACGGCGAAGACGATCGTCGTTACCGCGAGCCAGCGCCACAGTCTGATACGGGCGAGGCCGAAGCTCGCGGCGGTGACGATGGC
>Ga0102590_1002433_pt1 | contig 22072 bp, 21 predicted proteins | sample AraplaMF_Col_mMF_FD_76859 | JGI IMG/M metagenome (GOLD analysis project Ga0102590, IMG submission 76859) | Arabidopsis root microbial communities from the University of North Carolina, USA - plate scrape MF_Col_mMF | ecosystem: Host-associated > Plants > Roots > Endosphere | place: USA...
ACAAAGCGACTGATGCCCGCGGGGAATGGGCAAAGTATTTGTGGCAGGTGTAGCTGTTCCATATGGTTAATTTCAAGGGGCTTAGGTTTGCTGGTGCAATGGTTCTTTGAATTACCGGTGTATTAAAGATAGCACCGCTTACTGCGGTGGAATTTCCTCTTATCTTTGACGATAATACCTGTCTTATGAACCTGTTTTTCAACATTGTTTACATCTGCTGGCTGCTTTCAGAGATCATACTGAACAGGGTGTTGCGGTCGCGCAGAGGCGACCAGCCCTTAAAGGGCAAACAATCGCTGACGATCATCTGGATAGCGGCGATTGCCGCTACTGTTGCCGCGGCAAATATTGCGGAATATACGAGGTTTCCAATAACGGATTGGGCAGGTATCGGTTGGTTGGGGATAGGACTGATATTGTTGGGAATGGCCATCCGGTTCATCGCGATCATTTCTCTGGGGCGTTTTTTTACGGTGGATGTGGCGATACGGCAGGGGCATATGCTGAAAAAAGACGGGATGTATAAGTATATAAGGCACCCGGCTTATACGGGTTCATTGCTGTCTTTCCTGGGGTTTGGGGTTTCGTTGAATAACTGGGTAAGTTTGGTAGTGGTGGTGATACCGGTGACGGCGGCGTTTTTATACAGGATCAGGTTGGAGGAAGAGATGCTGGTGGCGTCTTTCGGAGGGGAATATGAGCGGTATAAGAAGGAGACGTATCGATTGTTACCGGGTGTGTATTAATTGCTTTATATATTATTTAGGAAACAATATTTGAAAGAATTTTTGATATTTCGGGGACGACCATTATCTTTGCACTCCCCTGATCAAAATAGGAAAACATGGCGAGGTAGCTCAGGCGGTTAGAGCGCAGGATTCATAACCCTGAGGTCAAGGGTTCAACTCCCTTTCTCGCTACATTTTTATGGAAAAAGGCTTTCAAACTGATGTTTGGAAGCCTTTTTTCTTAGAGTTTATATTTCCATTTGATAAAAATCCGGTAAAGCTTGCACCTACTTCTGAGCTTACTAACAGGATCATAAATATTCTTCGGCAAGAAAACTTAATTAACATTAGCGCTCGGAGTAATGTAGAAGACTTTATTTATAATGAGGACCTGACTGCTGCTATAGGTTACTACCCAGAAAAGGTTCAATGGGAATTCCTACCATTACTATCTCTTAAGGAGAAAAGAGAGTACATAGCGGAACTGGAATCATTATTAAAACATCCTCTTCCTGAGCATTGGTTAATTAAGACTACTAAATTATGGCATCTTATTGCTTTACATGAGTGTCTGGAATACCTTCGTTATCTGTTAGAAAGCAGGGACTTCGCCATTGAAGAAATCAGCGATAAAACCTACGGAACTTATGAAACGCTATTGAAAAAGTTTTCTGTAGGACAAATATTCAATTTATCCTGGCAATCAATCAAAGATACAGTAGACTACATGATACAGAAAGGTATCCCAAAATCTAAGATCACATCGGTATTTACAGGCATACTACTACGAAAAGCTGATAGATTTTTAGCCCAAAAATGGACTGTAAAAAATTCAAGGAGAGATTTTAATTGCTCACAAACTGCCGTAAGTGCTACTTTCTTTAATTTGTTTTTAGGCTTAGGAGATAGCGCTTTGAGCACCCAGGCACCAGACATAAGTGAAGAGAGCTAATTATGCTTGAAAACCCTCTTATTTTACAAAATCGGTGCTTTAGAAAGCGTGGGCTCCGCGTTTCTCATAAGATGTTTTTTGAAAAATATTCTACCTGCGCAGGTCTACTGCGCAGGTGCAATATCATCTTTGCACCGGATCCTGCATAAGAATCCAGGAATATTTAAACACTAACCATCATTTCCTTTCTTGAACCACAGGCAGCGCCTGTTGATAAAGGGAGGCATATCAAAAAGAAAGGACATGAACAAAAGAACCTAAGACATGAACAAATTTGAAAGGCTTAAGCTCGGGCTTGAAACAAGCGGAACGGGAAAGATGAAAGCCTTCGGCAGCTCCATGCTGCCCATTCTAAAAAGTGGTACACTGCTCACTTTTGAACGGGTATCGGAATATGAGATCGGCGATATCGTTTTCTGCAAAGTAAAAGGCAGGTATATCGATGCACATAAGATCGTCAAGAAAGACAGCAATAAAGGTTTTCTCATTGCCAATAACCATGGCTATGAGAACGGATGGACCCGGATTGTATACGGACGCGTGATCACCGGTGAGTATCAAAATAAAATCATCTTTGAACGCGAAGGAAAAGGAGGTACACGATGAACAACGCCTATCGAAATTGACAAAGGCTTTGAGGATTATACTCAGGGCCTTTTTGATTTATTAGCCGTCCACTCCATATTAACCCACGCCAGACCGTGACATTCATCACATAAATTTCTTAGCAAATCTCCTTGTACCATTGGGCAATGGCAGCTCAACTTTGGACTATAATAAATCAACTAACGAAATGAGACTAAAGAACAAAGTAGCCGTGGTAACCGGCGGCAACAGCGGTATAGGGTTTGGTATTGCCGAGGCTTTCAAAAATGAAGGTGCAAAAGGCGCCATCACTGGCAGAAAGCAAAACACGATTGACGCTTCAATTCAACAGCTGGGTGACAGTTTCATCGGGTTAAAAGGTGATGTAACCAACATGAAAGACCTCGACAACATCTTCAAGGCAACGTTTGAGAAATTTGGCAGGATTGATGCCCTTGTAGTGAATGCAGGAGGAGTTGTTGACGGCAGCCAAATGGGGCCCATTACAGCAATGGAAGAAGAAAGTTATGATCAATATATGAACCTGAACCTGAAAAGCGTCTACTTTACGGTTCAAAAAGCACTTCCATACCTGAATGACGGAAGCTCCATTGTACTTATCGGCTCCAGTGCCGCGCATCGTGCTGCGCCGGGAATGGCGATATACAGTGCAGCTAAGGCTGCTGTAATATCACTCGCTAAGGGACTCTCCCTGGATTTACTGGAGAGAAAGATCAGGGTGAATGTACTTTCGCCCGGTACAATCGACACACCGGTATTTGATAAATTGGCGCCTGAAGACCAGGTGGATCATGTTAAACAACTTTGGGTGAATCTTATACCCGCCGGAAGAATTGGACAGCCGTCTGATATTGGAAAAGCCGCCGTATTCCTGGCATCAGACGAATCTTCGTTCATTCTAGGTTCCGAGATCCTTGCGGATGGGGGCATGACGAACATCAGCCTCATGAAATAGTTAAAAGACCGGATTTTGCATAGCTTTGTCAAAAGCTATCAAATTATGTTTGAGGCATTAGCCGTTTATCTGAGAGAAGGTGCAGGCCTGAGCGACGAAGAACTAGCACTTGTGAAGCAAGTTACCATTGAAAAAAAACTACGGAAGCGTCAATACCTGCTCCAGGAAGGTGACGTATCCTTTTACAACTGCTTTGTTGCTAAGGGATGCCTGCGGCTATACCGTATTGGTAAAGACGGCGCGGAGCATATCTTAAGATTCGCGATTGAGAACTGGTGGATGAGTGACTATGAGAGCTATAATTCAGGCGATCCGTCAAAGGGCCATATCGACGCCCTCGAAGACAGCGATTTGCTGCTTATCAAAAAGCAGGATTTCGATATGTTGACAAATACAATAACTAAATTCCGGCTGTTTAGGGAAAAACTGGAAGCCAGAAGTTATGACGCCAGTCAAAGGAGAATACTGAGCAACATCAGTGAAACTGCCGAAGAGAGATACCTAAATTTTATCAAATCTTATCCTAAGATCTACGATCGGGTACCGCTGCACATGATTGCTTCATTCCTTGGCGTCTCCCGTGAAACGCTTAGCCGTGTCAGGCAGCAGTATGCTAAGTCTTAAATATTAAAGGCCGAACTTTTCTGTTCGGCCTTTAATATTACCTCATAGTTAAATTATAGCGACTCTATAGAAACCTTTCTGGACCGTTCCTGCTTATTATATTCAGACACCATGATATGCCCTTCCTTGGCCGGATATATAGTCGTCACTACATCTCCTTCCTTGCGGGGAATGGTGCGGATCACCTTCTGCTGGTTCACGTTATAAACATGCACATTGTTTTTATCACTTACCACCAGGTAGTTCGTTTTTGTTTCAGAGTTAGTAACCGTGTAATAATCGTTAGAAGATGTATACAGGTATAAAGGTATTCTTCCGTTATAGTAACGGCCATGGTAGGTAGGAATGGCATTTACATAAGACAAAACGCCTTTCTCATTTTGTTTGAACAGCATTGCGTCCCTTGGTTGTGCTTTCTGAGTGCCTGCCATACCCAGGATCCATAAAGGCGGTATAATGAGCGGCATCGTTATAACAGATGCACTGATAGCCCCCCATTTTGGCTTCCTTCCGTAGGAAGTGCCTGCGAAATAAGTATTGCCCTGGTAATCTTTGAAAACCGGCTGAAACATCACAAAGGTCTTGCTTGCCTGGTAACGGCCTTTGGTAGAGAAGGCTGCCTGTGAGCCGGAAGACCAGTCAGAGATTATTCTTTCCATCTTACTGGTGCCTGGACCTTTTGCCTGAACAGTGAACACGCCTGTATAAGGCCCTTTCGCCAGCTGTTTCACGGTTAAAGTTGCATTTCCCCTACGTGGGTGCAACACAAGGCCCGCAATATAAGGCTTGCCAGTTACAGGATCATTTTCGAATGTGTGCACGCTGAATGGGCGTCCTTTTTCGTCACTCAGATTATATTTTGCAAAAGCATTGTTATTATCCACATTGAAGCCCATCAACCAGTAACCGCCTTCCAGCAGCTTCTCCGTCTTTTTATAAAGCAGGTAAATATCATGCTCTGAGGGCAACATCACAAAATTGTCCGCTGCCTGCATAAAATCCTTATGCCAGATATCTTTACCTTCAGGACTATATACAGTGAGATAATTTTTTCCCTCATCACCATAGAAGCATACAAAACCTTTACCGGTCATGTTCTTCAGCCGTACTTCGTGTTTCAGGCCACCATCACCTATTGTATTATGATCCCAGCTGCGGGCGTAAACATCCAGTACCTTTATATTCGCTTTCACTGTGTTGGAATTGATGATCTTTCCGTCCAGGCTTACAAACTGAGTAAAGACGGCAACAAAACCACTGGTAGCCTGTGATTTGCGGTCCCTCCTTTTCTTATCACCATAACCGATAAAGTTACTTTTCAGGTAAGCCAGGCAGAGAACATCCTGTTCAAAAGCTACTGCTTCCAGGTCCAGTTTTAATTCCGTAAAATTCAATACACCGATATCATTCAGGTTCTCATCCATAATAGTTACCCGGTAATGAAATGAGTCTGCATTTGCACGTTCCAATTCTGTAAAAGCGAGATAACCGATAAGATTGCCGTCCTGTATAATGGCTTTCACTTCCGTAGATATACCATTACTTACTTCTTTAAAGACTTTGGTTTGGGCAAAAGGATTGTTTGTAAATAGCAAAAAAAGAATGCTGATCAGAAATAAATGTTTCATTGTATAAGGGATAAAAATGTTATTGCTTGTCAAATCTGTGGGCAAATTCAGCATAGAGACTGCTCTCGTTGCCATTAAGAAAAGCTTTGGCTACTGCGGTTTTGTGCGCTTCAGAAAAATCGGGATCCTGGGTTAAGGCACTCATCAGCCGGCGGAATGCTGCTTCGTCCTTTTTACTGTCTGGCCATTGATTGGCATTCAGTAGGGATTTACAGTACTGTTCAAGGTTCTCGCGGGGAATCTGCTCAAACATTGTCTGCAGTTCGTAATAATCTTTGGAGATATACTCTTTGGGAGTAACTCCGATGGCATTGAAACGATCCAGTTCCCGGTCGGCATAATAAAGTCCGGTGATTACGTTTGCCGCCATAAAATCGTACCAGGGGTCTTTATTCCCTTTGTCCTTTTCCAGCAGGATCATATACAGACAAGCAGTCAGGCTCATATTGTTATACATGTTCCATATCTCCATTTTACGGGCTTTCTCCCGCATGGCTGCTGGTACCGGATTGAATGCAGCATTTGTGCTGCCGTCTGCCAGGGTTCTGTTATAACGCTCTATACAGTCAGGATGCGTTTTCAGCGAATCCTCTATATGCGTAGTATCTTTAAAATTATACATCCTGGTAGAAAGCCCCTTGGAACGCTTCTGTGTCCATGCCCATTCTATCGTTAGGTTATAAGCGGAAAAGTACTGTGGCAGAGGCTGTTTCAGGGGTTGTTTGTAGATGATGTCTACGCTGTCCAATCGCAGGAAAAAGGATGGATCAAAGGCAATGTTACTTTTCTTCAACATCGCTATCGCCAATGAATCTGCGTCACTTTCATGATAACGCTGGTGTCTGCTTCTGCTGAATGAATAGCCTTCGAATACTTTTTTAAGGCGCGTAAGCCTTTCATATTTTGAATCGAGAATGGCATTCATCGATTTTTTATACTCAGCGGAAGTCAGCCACTCTGCCCGTTGCTTAATGGCTGTTTCGGGATGAAGCAGGATGTTATGGGATAATTCGTGAGCAATCGTGAACGCGATGTCCTCTTTCGACTGAGCGAAGGTGATCAATCCGAGATTGATAGCCAATATATTACCACCTACGGCATAGGCATTTACCGAAGCGCTTCTGTCTATCAGCACAAATGGTTTAACAGGGATCAGCTGCTTATTAGCCTTGATGATCTGGTCAATAATGCCGTCAATATAACTGAGTAACTCTTTGTCATATACGTAGTTGTCATCTTTGAGCGCCTTGGTGAGGAAGTCTGTCCGGTCATCCCAAAGTTCTTTATACTGCTTCTGGATTTCTTTTTCCTTGTAAAGAGCAGGACAGGTCCATGCCTTTTTTAAGGAATCCAGCTGTTTTTGATAATAAAGATGCGAGAGGTCCTGGTAACGGTATAACTCTTTGGTTTGGGCGTAAGAGCAATGACAATAAACTATAAATAACGCAGCTATTAACAAGCGCTTGTAATATAACATAAGTAGAAGGAATAGATTCTAATATACTAATAAATAGCAACTTATATATGGGTCAAATATATAGATTTATTTGCAGATATTTCCAATCCCTCTATATAACATTGAAAATCAATTAATAAGATTTATATCAACAGTCATGATAAAGATGATTCGTCTCATCAAACTTCTCCCTGTATATTTCAAGCGCTGCCGGGGAAAGCTGCTGTTGTGTGAGCACCACTTTCAACTGGGTAACACCGTTCGGATGTATCCATATACCGGAGAAGCCATTATTTTCCTTCTTTAGGATCAATACGCCGGAAAAGCGTTCTTCTACCATTATGAATTGCTTTGCTTCGTTGTAGTCAACATTTAACCAAAGCCATTTATCATTTGCCTTGCTTTTGTCGTACTTATAAATACCCTTGTATATCATTTTCTGTTCACAAGGATGTTCTTCTGCGTATAAGAACATGGTGATAGCTATTTTCCCGTCAATAGTACCTGTGAATAACTGGGCATCGGTTTTCTGAGCAACGGCGGGCAGGATTAACAAAAAGAGATTACAGAGAATGAGTAAACAATTTTTCATTTTTCTAGTGATTAGGCAGTTTATATGTTGATTACAATTTCTTCTTCTTTAGTCTTGCAAACCTGAAATTCGCTTTTCTATTCTTAGCTTTCCCTGTCGGCAAGCAGGCAACAGCTCCCGGATATCAGGTTTTGAAGAGCGCTTTATGAGATCCATTGCCGTATCCAGGAAGTGCCCTGCTCTTTTTAGTTCAGGCAGGCTTGCTTTTTTATTGTTGACGATAGCGACGGCATAATTATAGTAGGCTGCGATCCTGGCATTAGGGTTATCCTTATTGAACAGGTAGCTATTTTCCCCAACTTTGATCTTTTGCTCCTGTTCATTCAATCTCAGGTAAGCGTTAAGTGAATCAAGATAATTGATGTAGCCCGTTCCGGTGCTGCTATCAGCGTGTTGAGCGGCTGTATAAAACGTCTGTATGCTGATGGGGTAATTACTAAACTGGAATACCGGGTCTAAAGGTAAATGCGTAGATATGAGTTGAGCCGGAGGCACTAAATAATATGCAGTATTGATCTTTTTAATAAAGCGGGAACCATCGCTCTTACTTATCAACTCACAGGTAGACCAGAACAGATCACACAGCAACCAGGAAGAATCAATATATACTGCATTCCAGGCATGATTGGCATCATCCAGTACATCCGTAGATTTGAATCCTGCATATTTTACATATCCTTCAATGCGTATACAGGTTATGTTATTCAGTTTACAAAACTCAGCTACTATGTTGGCATACTCATCACATAATCCGGTTCTTTTTTGAATACTCTCCTCCGTTGTAAGGGGATAGCCTCCTGAAAAAAAACGGCTGGTATCTACCTGTAAAAATTTATCCGCCCAGAGCAACAGCATCTGAAGCTGTTCCTTCGGGGCTTTTGTTACTGCAGATATGGCACCGGATAGTTCTTTACTGTTCCGGAGAGTTGAGTAATCTGTTTTAGAAAACTTTTCAATCGTAGACGCGGGCATGCCTTGCTGTGCGTAGACAGTCACATGTGCAATCAACAAAAGAACGACGATCCATTTATTCATACCAGGTAAAGAGAGGGCAAAAATACCTTTTTCCTGAATTATCTTATCCGGTATTGCGCTCCCAACAAAATATTATTTATCATCGTCATCGTCGTCACCTGCTGATTTCACGGGCTTTACAAATGCCGCACGTACGATAGCAGGCACCTCTGCATCTTCGCCTTTCACGGCTTTCCAGGTGATCATATTCATCAGCTGATCGGGAATCACGTCTTCTTTGGAGAAATCCAATCCTTTGGAGAGCGCCGCCAGTTTAGTACCTGAGGGGTTCACATCATCCAGGTTCACATTGGAAGGCAGGTGTTTGTAAGGTATTACATCCTGTTGATCACTGAAGCTGCGCCACATCGGCATAGCGGCAGCGTCGTATTGCGTCATGGGCGGCATACCCAGTATCAACTCTATGGTGCGGATGATAGAACTAGTAGTGTACATGGTGTGATCCACGAAATGCCTTTTCACATAGCCCCCGGCAATATAAGCCGGAGAACGGTGCGCATCCACATGGTCAGGACCATTCTGCGCGTCATCCTCCAGGATGAATACCACGGACTCTTTCCATACCGGGCTGTGGCTCAGGTGCTCCAGGAACATACCTACCGCCAGATCATTGTCCGCCACATGCGCGAAAGGCGTAGGACGTCCGGCAGCCATTCCCTCCGTATGGTCATTGCCAAAGCGGATGGTCATGAGTTGAGGTAATGCATTAGCTGCCATCAGCGAATCAAAATCGGCTTCCCAGGCACGGTAACGCGAAGTGTCCTTCACATGCATGTTAAAGCCGTCGTAATTTTTTACAAAATGGTCTTTTAATACAGGGATGGTGGCTTCTTTACGATTGGCAAACTCTCCATAGGTACGGAAGCTTACACCCGAGTTTGCTGCCCTGTCCCAGATGTATTGTTTATTGAGCGCGGTACGGCCTTTAGCGCCTACCCCACGGCTGCCGTAGCTGGTAGGCCAGTTCTTTTCCATATAGTCCGTAGCATAGGCACCCATGCTCCAGTTATGGCCATCTGCGCTTACTTCTCCATCTACATAGAAGTTGTCGAGCAACACAAACTCACGGGCAATGGCATGCTGATTAGGCGTGATCTTTTCACCAAATAACAGCAGGCTGGTATCGCCGTTACCTTCTTTGATGTCACTCAGTACCTGGTCGTAGGTACGGTTTTCCTTAATGATGTAGAACACATGTTTAATGGGAGAAGGATCGCCCACCTTTACCGGTACCGGATTACCGGCCATACCGCTGCCAGCCGCCTGTTCCTGGTCTTTGTTATATGGTGTATTGTGGTATACCGCCTGGGAGTATACAGCAAGCTGCTTTTCATCTGGCACCGGGACGATGCTCATAGTACCCACCAGCAAGCCGCCGCCGATGTACTGGACCTTCTTCGGCTGACTGCTGTCGCCCGTATGAATGCCCACATGCTCCTTCTTGCTATAAGGATTCGGACCCTGCGGATTAGGAAAAGAAGAAAAGCCTTTACCGTTGGCTACATACAGCTTTTTGCCGAGTACCTTCACCATGGTGGGATACCAGCCAGTAGGGATGAATCCTTTGGATACACTGGAACCGGCTTTGCTGACATCAAATACCGCCAGGCAATTATTATCTGCATTAGCGATGTACAGCGTACGGCCATCATCGCTCAACGCAAGGGCATTACTGGTAGAGCCGCTCAGCTGAGTAGGATACAGTGCAGCATTCAGCGTTTCCTTTACTTTCCTTTCTTTAATGTCTATAACGGACACACTGTTATCATTGGCATTGGTCACATACAGGTAGCGCCCGTTCTTAGAGATGCACAGGTCATTGGGATTATCTCCTACCGCAATGCTGTCTGTAAGCGTTTTGCTGCTGGTATTATACACCATTACTTTATCAGCCCCCCAAAGACTGATGTACAGTTCTTTCTTATCCGGGGACAGCAAACAGGTATACGCTTCTGCGCTCAAGGGCAGCTGATGTACGATCTGTTTTGTGGCCAGGTCGATTACGTAAAGCCTGTTATTCTCTTTGGTCACCACATACATCATATGCTGCTTATCGTCCAGGGTGATACCGGTAGGAGAAATAGATGCTGCAGGCCAGGCCTGCCCCAGTCTGAAAGTATCCTTTATAAGCAGCTTGTTGTTATCAATGGCGTACTGTAATATGCAGTTGTCATTACCACCGGAGGCATAGAGATATTTCTCGTCTGCGCTAAAGGCAATACCACCCCAGGAGCGGTGTATCTCCACCTCGTCCAGCGCCTTATCATTTTTGGCATCTATCAGCTGGATGGTTTGTGTGCTCTGGCCGTTGTTGGTAACAGCGGCATAGCGGCGGGTACTGCTGAGGGCAATATTCAATGGCAGATCACCGAGGGACAGGCTGCTGCCTACCGGTGTAAGTGACCAGCCATTAGGCAGATGCACCCTTTTGCTTTCCAGGGTGGAGAGATCCTGCGCCTGTATGCTGATGGACAATACCAACAGACATGCAGACGTGAGCAATGGTTTCCTTATCATGTTATATCTATTTAGCCAGAGGGGTTGAAACTATAAAAAATGTGGGGAGGGGTATGTTATGAAATTATGAATTTGGATGAGTGAAATGAGTACCCCTTCATCTTATGTTTTACAAGCATTTTCACAAGGCTACAATCCCTTGCCTTACTGCATACAAGGCTAGTGTAACCCTCGTCTTTACATTCAGTCTTTTAAACAATGCATCCCTGTATCCATCAATCGTCTTTGGGCTTAGATGCATCTTATCGGCAATCTGGTCATAGGTCATCTCTGTCGTGACCAGTTTAAGAAATTCTCTTTCATTCTCAGATAAACTCAGCGAAGCATCATGCTGCCGGGGGCCGCCGTTTAAATTAAGGTTCAAGACCTCCGCCGCTACATCAGAATAATAAAAACCATTGCCCGCAATAGCTTCCAAAGCCCTGTGCATATCTTCCACCTCAATATCTTTAGAGAGATAGCCCTTCACACCCAGGCGCAGCATACGTAAAATTTCGAGCTCCGAATCGACCATGGATATCACCAGCACTTTTACAGAAGGGTGTGTACGTTGCAGCCATTCTACAGATTCAAAACCATTTATATCCGGCATGTCAATATCCATCAGGATAATATCCGGGAAAGGAGGTTGTGCCATCTTCTGCTTAAGATCGCGCCCATTTTCCGCCTCAAATAGGATATTATACCTGTTCTGTGTATCTCCCAGGTTAATAAGTTTGATAAGGCCCTTACGGAAAAGATTATGGTCGTCAACAAGTGCAATGTTCAGTGAAGGGGTAGTAGTTTTCATATCGTGGATAGTTTGGATTTTTCGGGACGGGGAATATCTATTGTTACGATTGTACCATGTCCGTTACTCTCAATATTCAGCGTGGCATTGATAAGTCCCGCTCTTTTCTTCATATTGAGCAGCCCAGTACTTTCTTTCTCCGCGCTTAACCTTAAAGCTTCCTCTACATTAAACCCGGATCCATTATCTGAGATGCTTAAGGTAAAATGTTCGGGCGAGAAGGCCATAGTCGTATCAACCCTGGAAGCCTCTGCATACTTGACCACATTATTCAATATTTCCTGGCAAAGGCGAAAAAGGATGGTCTCGTGCTCAGCAGGCATGCGATATACTTCACCTGTTTTGGTAACTGCCACTTCATATCTCCTGGTTCGGGCAAGGCGATTTAACTCATTCTCCAGGGCTTTTACAAATCCTATATGAACAATATGGTCAGTATTCAGGTTGGCGCTAAGTGCCTTTAGCTCGCTCATCAACTGTTTTGTGAGTGATTTTGTTTCAATAATATTTTCCCGTTGGTGCTCCGGGCTCTGTGGCAGTATCTCAGAAAGGTTGATATTGATCAGAGATACCAGGTGGCTAACATTGGCATGCAGTTCTTTAGCGATATGATCAAGGGTTTGTTCCTGTATAGCCAGCTTAGACTGCAACAGGGTCTGTCCGAATGCTTCCCGTATCTCCATTAATTCCTGTTGGTGTCGAAATCTTTTTCGCTGATAAAGGAACAGAAAATAAATGATAGCAATGCTGAGCGACAGCATCACTACAGTAGATATCGTGATCGTTAACACAATTGCATCTGTTGAGGTTTGCATAAAAAGCTTATTAAATAAAAGGAGCACATGAGTAGATTGAGGGTATCATTGATAGGCAGGTATAGCAGCACCAGATCCGATTGCTGTATATTGAGAAAACCAAGCATTATCAGAAATGGAAGTGAAGCCACGTGGTATATAAACGTGCCTAATGTCATCCAGATCAACGGCTCCTTATGTAATACAATTATCCTGGAATCCTCCAGCAATTGCCTGAAATAATAAAGACACAGAATGATAATCGGTATATGGGCAAAGATCAGGCTGTAGGTATTATACTGGTAAGGCCCCTGGATAGCAAAATAGTTCACCAGGTTAAACAGCACCAGGGCTGGACCTATATACAGCATGGCTTTCTTTATTCCGGTTGAATGAAACACCTGGTAAAAAATGCCCAATAACATGCCAAGGCGAATTGTTATAAACATGTTGTAGATCCAAAAATTGTTCGGCGGGTAATTCCAGCCAAACATACTATGCAGGCGCCATCTCCATACGATTGCCAATAGCTCCGTCAGTAAGAATATCATTACCAATACGGCGAATAATCTATATGGCTTAGGCCATTTTTGCCTGAAACTTCTCAGGCTAAAAATGGCGCTAAGCGATAGAGATAAAAGGTACAGATACTCATATTTCAGGAAAACCGGCATTCACTGAAGTTACATAATCTTGACCATAATTGTCAGCAACGGGGCGGACAGGGTGAGCCCAGGTTGAAGTCTCTGATATCAACTGTATTCCCTCCTCCGGGGAATATGATCACCTCCCTCGGCATAGATGAACGTTCCGGAAAATCAGGTTCGTTCTCCAGCACCACATTACTGTGAATGATAGTGTCGCCCGCTACGTTCTCCCGGGTTGTGGTGAACAGAAGGCACAGCTGTCCTTCAAATTCATGGCCTTCTTCATACATTCCCAGGTGAATACGGATCCCGTCTCCACCGGCAAACTCTATTTCCTCCACCAGCTTTTGAAAATGTTCTTTTGAATACCAGATCGACTGTGTGTCTGGCTTGCCCAGGGCGGTGCTTAAGAGGTTAAGTTTCTGGCTTTGATAGCGGGCAATACGGTCTATGGTTACCTGTTGTCCTACGTAAAAGAAAGGAAGGGGCTTGACTGTAACATGACGTTCCATAAGTAAGTTTTTTGGTTAATGAGTTAAATAAGAAAGTGGTGAGTTGTAAACAGTTTACACTGCTAAGCTATGCCCACATCTGCTTAAAAAGAACAGCGCGGATCAGATACAGGAAAAATCCTCTCGGTCCGGAGGGCTTTACCCTGTATCTGTCAAAAAGGGGATTTTTCCCCTGCTGCACAGGTTTTTTCCTTCGCCATACATTATAAACTTTGGCTCGCTAACCGAATATTTCTCTATACTCAAATAAGCCATTAACATGAAAAAAGCGCTGGTTGTGGGCATTAATGATTACCCTGGAACTGCCCGGTTAAGAGGTTGTATTAATGACGCCACACGAATTGCCGGGCTATTAAGTACCAATGCCGATGGATCGCCCAACTTCGATGTAATGATCAGCTCCGATATAAAGTCGAAGGCAACGCTCAGATCCTTAATACTGGATGTTTTTAAAGATGATGATGAAATCAGCCTGTTCTACTTTTCCGGCCACGGCTGTATCACAGATACCGGCGGCTATATTATGACACCCGACTTCACCCGTTATGATGAAGGCATTTCTATGGATGAAATATTAAAAATGGTAAGCCTTTCCCCTGCGAATAATAAGGTGGTTATACTCGATTGTTGTTACTCCGGAACGATGGGAACGCCAGGTTTATCCACCAATACGGCCGCATTCCTGGAAAAGGGTGTTATTATTCTTGCCTCCAGCCGTAGTACTGAGGCGGCAGTGGAAATAAGTGGCCAGGGAGTGTTCACCAGCTTGCTGGTGGATGCGCTGGAAGGTGGCGCGGCAGACATTGCAGGCGAAGTTACTCCCGGCAACATCTATAGTTACATTGATAAAGCACTGGGCGCATGGAAACAACGGCCTGTTTTCAAGGCTAACATCATGCGGTCAATCAGCCTGCGCAAAGTCAACCCCGTAGTGCCATTACCGGAACTGCGAAAGCTGACAACCTATTTCCCCAAGGCTGAAAGTGAAATGCCGCTGGACCCCAGCTATGAATACACCACTGAAGAACCAGATACAGACCACATCAATACATTCAAGTTGCTTCGAAAAATGCAACTCATAGGCCTGATTGAACCGGTGGATGAGGAGTATATGTATTGGGCTGCCATTAACAGGAAAAGCTGCCGCCTGACCTCATTGGGGATTTACTATTGGAAATTACTTACAAGCGGCAGACTGTAATCCATCACCTTTCAATTCCGGGACAATGAAATTATGGTTTAAATATGATATCGCCATTTCCGTAGCTGAAGAAGACAAGCCCATTGCACAGCAGATAGCGGCAGCATTGAAAGAAAAGCGGGTACGTTATTATTACTATGACGAGCGGATCGCCGAAAGCTGGGGAGAGCACCTCATTAATCTCACTATGGTTGCATTTGGAAAACACACCCGATACGTACTAATGATCACCAGCAAGATGTTTATACAAAAGTACTGGTCAAGTATAGAGCGACAAATGGCTTTCACCCGTTCTATACCCGGCAAATCGGATATCCTTCAATTAAGACTGGACAACACGCAGGTAGAGGGACTCTCCCAGCATAAGGTTTATCTTGACTGGGATAACAATCCTGAAGAGATCAGTGATCTCCTGATACAGAAGATCAGAAAACAGCAACAAGCAGCGGCACAGCAGTTAGGAAAATATTCCATTGGAGCATTCGTATTAATTGTAACGATGTTGGCATATGTTGTGTTAACCCACAAACGCGACGAGGGAGGGACACGAGGACCTGCCCGGGAAATGCAAAAAGTACTGGTTGCAGGTCCTTCATTCTCTGCGCTCAAAGATCCTCTTGACTCTTTTTATATCAGTAACACAGAAGTAACAGTAGCTCAGTACAGAAAATTCTGTGACGCTCAAAAAAGAGATTTCCCGCCCCAACCGCCCCTATCCGCTGAAAACAGCCCGGTGGTTAATATAAGCTGGGATGAGGCAGTTGCATTCTGTAAATGGTTACAGGGAAGGCTTCCAACGGACGCCGAGTGGGAATATGCAGCTGGCGGAGGTCTTTACAGCACCTACAGTGGAGGAAATAACGCCGGTAAAGTGGCCGTTTATAACAGGCAAAAACCACAGCCGGTTGCCAACAGAGCAGCAAATGCATTTGGTATATATGATATGACCGGTAATGTGGCAGAATGGTGCAGTGACTGGTATGACAGCTCCTTTACGCTGAAATCCGTAAGAGGAGGCGCCTACAATAGCAAAATAAACCCCGTGAATGAGCTCGCGATCGCTTATCGCAGCAAAGAACAACCCGGCGCCAGATCACCCTACATTGGCTTCAGGGTTGTATGGGACAAAAAATAATTTAAATCCAATAATATGAACAATCCCAAATTTATCATTAAGACCGCTCAAAACGGCCAATTCCACTTTAATCTCAGAGCTCGCAACGGTGAAATTATATTAACAGCCAGCGAGACCTACACTACCAAACAATCATGTTTGAATGGCATCTACTCTGTCAAGGAGAATGCCCCTCATGATCACCGGTATGAACGGAAAAACGGTAGCAGCTATTCGTTCAACCTGCAGGCAGCCAACTATAAAATTATTGGCCGCAGTGAAAGCTACACCACTGCAGCCTCCCGTGACAATGGTATCCAGGCAGTAAAAGATGACGCACCTACTGCGCCCATTGATGATCAGTCCTGAAACATGAGGGGAAGTTTGTTCTTCCCCTCCAACTTTTTCCACTCAAATAATTTAACCACCTCAAAGCAAAACCAGTATGTCATTAACAACTGAACTAAAAAGTCACTTCCTCAATCTGTACCACATGGCACTTTCTGATTCCCAAATAGAGATAAAAGAGCTGGAAACCCTGTACCGCATCGGGGAAGCCAGGGGGATCAGCCGTGCAGAGATTGACGCCCTGCTTATGAACGCTGACCAGGAAGGCTTCTCACCGCCTGAAACAGTGCTGGAAAAGATCGACTGCCTGTACGATCTCAGCCTGATCGCCTGGGCAGACGGGACGGTTGATCCCGATGAAAAAAAGACATTGGCGCTCTTCTGTGCACGATTCGGGTTCCGGGATGAAAATATTTCCGGTATCTGTGAATATCTGCTTGATGAGGCCTCCAGGAATACTCCTAAAGAACAAATATTATCCACTGTCTCTCAAAACCTTTAATGTATGGGAATTCTGAAAATCACCAAAGGCTTGTTTGCCGTAAATGAACCGCCACCGGCGCCACCTGTTAAAAAAGAGGAAGAAAAAATAAGCTACCAGGAGTATGGTCATCACCAGGCCTATGCACTGGGAGGTAGTATTCCTGGTCTCAGGGTATGCCTGCAAAAATTATACTTCAATTTCAAAGAACGGATAAAAGATGACCACGACAAACAGGAGGAATTAAAAAGGCCGGGCCGCATTGCAGTGGAAGAGCATAAAGGCCATATCGACCGTTGGGAAAACAAGATCAAAAAAATACGGGAAGAAGATATTCCGGCGGTAAAGCAAAGGATCGAAACGCTGAGGGAAGAAAAGGCGCAGATCCGGAAAAATCCGCAGGAGGTCATCGGCGACCTGACCGGTAAGCCCAGCTTTTACATTGGAGCTATCATTCTGGTATTTCTAACCTTATATCTTTTTGTCTTCTACAGTTCTGCTTCCTATTCAGCATTCTTTAAGGAATTCTCGTTAAATGAGATTGGCGTGGCCAATTCCATTTTTGATGCACAGGCCATATCAAAAGCGATGAAGGATGGCGTGACAGAACTGGTATTGATCCTTACCATTCCCTTCGTATTTCTCGGGTTGGGATACCTGATCCATAAAATGCAGGAGCTTAAAGGACTGATGAAATTTATCAAGATAGCCGTCCTTGTCCTGGTTACTTTCATTTTTGATGCTATCCTGGCCTATGAGATCACTGAAAAGATCTATAATATAAAAAAGGGGAACAGCTTTGGTAATTCACCTGACTTTTCTATTTCACTGGCCATGGAGTCAGTTAACTTCTGGCTGATCATCTTTTCCGGGTTCATCGTATACCTTATATGGGGATTTGTTTTCGACTTTGTGCTGGAGGCATTTGGTAAGATCGATAAAGTGAAGGTAGCGCTGAAAGAAAAGGACCGACAGATCGATGATTCATTAAAACGGCTGAATGAGCTAACGCAGGATATAGACAATATGAGCCATCAGATCGACATCTCAAAAACACAAATAAAAAAGCTCAATGAAACATTGAACTGTACTATCATACCACGTGAATTTGAACAGGACGTTTTCAATTTCATGGCTGGATGGCTGGCATGGATGAAAGGAAGCGGAAAACCCCATACCGAACTTGAATCTGCAGAATCGGCCGTACAAGAATTTGTGAATGTTGCTATATACAATTATCCTAAAGCCAATACCCAATGAAATACATTATCATATTAGTTATTATGCTGTGGGGCTGCGGTTCCAATGACACCCCACCTGCTTCAGACAAAACCGCCACATCTAACGCAAGCGCGGCGCCGCAAACAGATAAACAGATCAACCTTACCATACTACTTGATCTATCGGACCGGATTGATCCTAAAACAAGTCCGGATAACCCCCAACACTTTGAAAAAGACAGTGCGTTGATCTGCTATCTGACAGATCATTTCCTCCGGGAAATGAAATCGAAAGGTAGCTACATGGCAAAAGGAAAAATGCGGTTAATATTTCACCCTAATCCACCAGACCCCGGTATTAACCTGGCCGCGGAGAAATTAAACATTGATCTGTCAAAAATGGATACCAAGGGCAAAAAAACAGTGTATGACTCACTTGGACATATAGTTGCCGAAAACATCGGCAACATTTACAGATCAACTATCAACCAGGCCAAATGGCCGGGGTCAGACATCTGGCGCTTTTTTAAGAACGATGTAAAAGAAGTTGCGATTGACAAAGATTCCAGCTACAGGAATATACTGGTAATTTTCACAGACGGATACATTTACCATGATGACTCAAAAGACAAATTTGGAAACCGGTATGCTTATATCGTTACCGATCTCTTTGATAGGTTCAAGCTGAGAAACAATAATAATTGGGCAGAACAAATGGATAAACTGGACTTTGGCCTGATCAGCAAACGATCAGATCTTGATCAACTTGAAGTATTGGTGCTGGAGATATCCCCTGCTCCTAACCACAAAAATGACGAGGATATTATTCATAAAATAATGGAAAAATGGTTTTCTGAAATGAAGGTGAGGAAATCGACGATACTCAACAGCGATCTCCCCGAACGCACCAAACAGAAGATTGATAACTTTTTACAAAGCTAAACGCTATAGAGCATTTCTGTGAGGGCCGCCTCCTGTTCAACTAGGAGACGGCCTCTTTAAAAATATACACTCAGAAGTTCGGATCAAAATTGAAATAGACCGGGTTAGACAATGCCACCATCTTGCCGCTTAACGACATTGACGCAGGCACCTGCGGATAAGGTGTCTGTGGACCTTCTACCTCAACCCGGTAATAAGTGCGGCCAATTGCTACCGGCGTATCTGTAAATTCAGCAACAGGCTTTTTGCCATTTATCTGCAGGGAATCGAACCGGTTACCATTCTTTACTATGCTGACAGTATAAGCCGCATCCGGCGCGATATTTCCTGTTAATTGCACACGGAACTTAACCGGCTTTCCACTTGCCTTCACATTGTCTCCCATCATCATATCCATCTTACCGTCCTGGTCAAGATCTGCATACAGTTCAACACGGGGACCGAAGGGATTTGAGCTGATAGAAACACGCCCGTTTGTAAGCGCATCCACAACAGCCTGTGAAGTACGCGCAGTGGCAAACACCCAGGTGGTGGGTGTACCAACATAATTGGCCTTTACCTGCTCGCTATTCTTTGTTGCCTTGTCAGGACTATCAGGCGCCCCATGATGCGCATCACTGCCGCCTCTGCCCGTTAGCTTGCGGCCAGACGAAAGCATATCATCCCAGATCATCATTGCATTGGCATTCTTAGACCAGATCACAGAGTTCCATACTTCGATAGATTCGATCATGTCATAAGAGTAGCCGAAATGGTCTTTCCCGCTGGGATGATTAGCTGACAGGTGAACGCCGAGCTGTTTTTTTACGGCGCCTACCACTACGTCGCGCTGATCCCGCACATCGTAAAGCCGCTGATGATCGTATGGTTTGGCGGAGAATACATTGCCGTGCCCGCGGGTTGTTGTCCACTCTGCGCCATAAAGCAGTAAGATGGAATCGGACTTAAACTCAGGATCTGCCCAGGTATTGTGTGCTACATCACCGTCCACATGATTATCATGGTCGGTAATGCATATATAATCAATACCAACAGACCTGGAAAAGGCAAGGATCCTGGCAATAGGATTGTTGGACGATTCCTTGCTGTGCCGTGAGTGCATGTGCAACTCCCCTTTCAGCCATACGCCATTGCTAAGGCTGGCAACAGGTGGTATTGTATTGATCTCCCCGGGCAGCCAGGGATTGATGTGATCAGACTGGCCCGATGCAGTATGGCCAATACAAGTTGTTATGCCCGCCAATAATACGGCGAGCAATGGTTTCCGGTGATTGCTGAACATAATAGCAGTGATGTTGTGGACTGCGAAGTTAGAAGATCAGGAGAGCGGATGCATATTAAATTTATGTCAACATTACACTATTAATGCCGCATCACCAGGCCATGCCAGGTCTTAAACGTTCCCGCCTTCACCGTTGAAGGCAGCGGAGCAAGCGTTGGGAAGAAAGAATAGTGATCCACCTGTGTCCAGTCACCACCGCTATTGTCCACCATAATACTATGCAGACCGGGCGGAATGGTAACAAGATAGGATGTACTGACGGCAGTAGCCTGATCCAGCATCTTCACGCCATCTACATAAACAGTGACCCTGGGAAAACCCTGCGACATAGTGCTACCGGTGTACACCTCAAAATAGCCGGTTTGCGAATAGTTCACCACGAAGGTAGGCGGATTGTGGTACTGGGTGTTAGCCTGGCTTCCATAAACAAACATTCCCAGGCTGGAAGCATCCGGTACCATGCCTGCATTATTGATGATGAAGCTGCGAGAGGTGGCCCCGCCCCATCCTGCCGCCGGCGACACCGATACAGGAGTGGTCAGCGCTCCGGGAGCGCCACTGCCTGCATTCGCGGTAAAAGCAAGATCCCATGCTACTTCAGGGAGGCTGAAAGTTAAAGTATCATTGACAGCGGTGGCGGTTCGTGTGCCGGCAGGCTGCGCCGGAGCAGTAGCAGCAGCAGGCGCACAGCTATAGAAGTTAACATCATATACACCATTTCCCATACCTGGAATCCTTACAATAGCCCCTGCAGGCACCACCGGAGGTGCAGTATGATTATTGTCCTTAAAATACTGGTAGTTGTACAATCTGTATGAAATATATCCTGCTGATTGATTATTGCCAGCGCTTTTCAATACATAAGTATTGAAAGGCCCTACAGCGTTCAGGAACTGGAACCGGATCACCCAGGCCCAGTCACCTCCCAGGTTATCTACTTTTATGGTATGTGGCCCTGCGCTAATTGGTACCGAATAAGCAGTAGTTAACTGTGCCACCTGATCCAGCACGAGTACGCCATCCACATAGATACTGATCCTGGCGTCAGTGCCCAACTGCGAGCCTGTGAGCAGCCCAAAGCTTCCGTCTTTCAGATAATTGACATGAAAGGTAGGCGGCCTGCGGAATTTGGTATTGGCCCGGCTACCGTAAATAAACTGGCATAGATCACTCACACCTGGTGTTAGCTGGCCTTCATTGTCCAGTATAAAATCAAACACAGGCGGTGGCTTCAGGGAATCTTCCGGCCAGCGGCCTTCAGGTATGATGGTAGCATCTGATGGATTCGTATTCAGATACATGGCGGCAGTCTTCTTATAATTACCACTCTCAAAAGGCACTATATCTTTAAAGGCGGCAACGGGCGAAAAATGACCATAAAGATTTTGGGCGTCAACCCAACTATCCCACCACCAGGGAGCGGCACTGCCCATGGCCCCGCTGAATAAGGTAGCCCAAATAGTATTATGGAGGGTGATACCATTGGGATCGTCTGGCACTTCCACCGTATTATCGTAGGAAAGACCAAACTCCCCATTAATGGTTGGCTTCTGATAGCTTAGCACCCGTTGCTGGTTCAGGTCGGACAATAGCCGCGGCATGTTAGGGTCAGGCTTATATTTATGAGATTGCGTAAAATCGATGCTGG
>Ga0102590_1002437_pt1 | contig 22047 bp, 22 predicted proteins | sample AraplaMF_Col_mMF_FD_76859 | JGI IMG/M metagenome (GOLD analysis project Ga0102590, IMG submission 76859) | Arabidopsis root microbial communities from the University of North Carolina, USA - plate scrape MF_Col_mMF | ecosystem: Host-associated > Plants > Roots > Endosphere | place: USA...
AAGTGCTCGGCCTTGCGTTCGTCTGCGGTCAAGACGGCGGCAGCCGCTCAGCCGGGACATCGTGCGCTCGATCGTCCAGCGGTGCCGGCCGAGCCGGGTGGAGCATTCGAGCCTTGCGGACGATGCGGTGGGCCATGCCTCCCTTGCGCAGCCGGCTGCGCCTGGAGACGTACTGCAGGTCGTGGCCGCGCAACAGTTGCCGGCACTCGCGCCCGGCCTCGCGTGATCTTTCGTACCGACGCCGTCGCAGCGATCGCGGGTTGAGCTTTACGCGGCCATCCGACGTGACGTCCCGCACCCGGACATCGAACCGTCGCGGAGACCCTGTGCCGACGAGATGGCGCGCGGGCCCCGCGGCATCGACCTCATCACGATTGACGGGAGCGCGCCCGAACACCCCAACCGCTCCGAGGCATTAGTCAAGACAGGGCCAGGCCGCCGGGAATTGCCGTCCGTTGCGGTGACCGCCATCTGGTGTTCATAACTGTCTCACCGCTCCGGTCGACCGTGCTTTCTAGCGTCCGTGAGTGCGCGCACCGCTGGCCTGCCGCAGCCCGCTGTCAGGTTCGGAGCGCTGCTGTCCGGTCGGTGTGCGAGTGCACCCGACGATGCGAAAGGCCCCTGGAATGTCCGAAGAACCCAAGCAGACCAGAATCTCTCGTCGCAACGCGCTCGGCCTGTTCGGCGCGACAGTGTCCGGCGCCGCCGCCGGGCCGCTGGTCCTCGGCGCCGGAACCGCCGAGGCGATGCCGGCGACGTCGGAGGTCACCGGTCTCACCACCGGCTCGCCCACCACCCCCGTCCAGGGCCTGCACCTGACCTTCGGCGCCGACCCGCGCAGCCAGATGGTCGTCTCGTGGGTCACCGACGCGGCCGTCAAGAATCCGCGCGTCGTCTACGGCACGCTGAGCGGCGGCTTCGGTTCCACAGCGCACGCGAAGACCAAGACCTACGTGGACGGCACCTCCGGGCGCACCGTCTGGGTCCATCACGCGCTGATCAGCAAGCTCAAGGCCGACACCGACTACCTGTACGCGGCCCAGCACGACGGCGCCACCCCCGACGCCGGAACCTTCCACACGGCGCCGTCCGGCCGAGCTCCGTTCACCTTCACCAGCTTCGGCGACCAGGGTGCGCCCAGCGTGACCTGGAAGACTGGAGCGAACCCGGCCGACGCCTCGGGCCGGGACTTCGAGCCCAACGCCACACCCGCCGCAGCCGACATCGTCACCGGTATCGAGAAGGTCGGCCCGCTGTTCCACCTCCTCAACGGTGACCTTTGCTACGCCAACACCGGGCCCGACCGCGTCCGCGTCTGGCGCGACTTCCTCACCAACAACAGCCGCTCGGCGCGATTCCGTCCGTGGATGCCGGCAGCCGGCAACCACGAGATCGAGCTCGGCAACGGCAAGCTCGGTCTCGACGCGTACCAGACCTACTTCGAGCTGCCCTCGACCGAGACCCAGCCCGAACTCGACAACCTCTGGTACTCCTTCACCGTCGGCTCGGTGAAGGTGATCACCCTGCAGAACGACGAGATCGCCCTGCAGGAGGGCGGCGACATCTACATCAAGGGCTACTCCGGCGGTCGGCAGCTGGCCTGGCTGGAGAAGGAGCTAAAGTCGGCACGGGCGTCGAAGGACATCGACTGGATCGTCATCTGCATGCACCAGGTGATGATCAGCTCGGCGACCGCCGCGAACGGCGCCGACCTCGCGCTGCGCGAGGCGTACGGCCCGCTGTTCGACAAGTACGGCGTCGACCTGGTGGTCTGCGGCCACGAGCACGACTACGAGCGCTCATTGGCGGTGCGCGGCGTGGTCCCCGGCAGCGTCACCCTCACGCCCAACCCGAGTCAGACCGCACTCGACGTGATCGAGAGCGAACACGGCACCACGCACATGATCCTCGGCGGTGGCGGCGTGTCCGGCATCACCAACAACAGCTTCACCACCGACGACGCCGACGGTCACGGGCACCACTCGGCATACGTCCAGACGGAGCACGTCGGCAAGTTCAACTCGGTCAAGGAGCAGGAGACCGCGGTCTGGATCGGCGTCCGCGACGCGGAGCATCCGTACGGCTTCGCCGAGTTCAACGTCGACCCGGGCCGTCACCCCGGTGACATGACCCGCATCCACGTCACCTACTACAACATCATCACGCCCACAGGTGAGCTGTCGGTCTTCGAGAAGTTCACGCTCCAGCGCCGTCGTAGCGACGGCGGCCACGGCCACCACTGATCCACCGCGTCCAGCAGCAGTAGTCGTCAACGCCTGGGGCCGGGACGACGTCCCGGCCCCAGGCGTGGCCGGCCAGGAGCCCGTGGCGAATCGCAACTGACGGCTGTCGTGGCGAGCCGGCGGTAGCAGATGAGGGTGCAGGCGATGCTGGTGAGGGCCAGAAGTGGCTGGCTCTGCGCTCGTAGCGACGGTGTGCAGACGCCGACGTCCGCCGAGCGAGGCCATGGTGCGTTCGATGGTCAGCGGCGGGTCCCAGGCGTCGGCTGGACTCTTCGCCCTTGCGAGCGATGGGAGGCGTGATGCCCCGGGCGCGTAACCATCGGCCCAGGTGGTCGTGGTCGTAACCCTTGTCGACGGGTCGGCGCCTCCGGCACCACCCGATGGAGCAACTCCCACAACTCGTCCGGCACGAGCCGCTCAACGATCTCCACACCCAGAGGCGGTCGAACGAGCCAAATGAGATGGCAAGTAAGACCGCCGGTGACAGGGTGGTGAGCCGGGTCGGTGGCTCCCGCAAGCTGCGTGGCCGGTTGCCGCACCCGCTCGGACCCACTTCCGCGTCGGAGGCGAGTCGAGCATCCGAGTTCCTGCAACCTGCGGTATATATCCGGTGTTGCGCGTGCTGGTGCAGACCCTGCGTGGACGCATGGAGTTGGCGCAGTGGCGTTCGCGGAGTCGGCCGGAAGCAGTGATTCCCTGCCCTCTCCCGAGCCGGCGCCACGCTCCGAGCGACGTTCCTGGGCACCGCTGCTGGCGGTGTGCGCCGGATACTTCATGGTGATCCTGGATGTGACGGTCATCAATGTCGCCGTACCCGTGATCGGCCGCGAACTGGCCGCATCGCTCACCGGCATCCAGTGGATCACCGACGGATACACCCTGGTCTTCGCCGGTTTCCTGCTGACCGGTGGTGCGCTGAGCGACCGGCTCGGCAACCGTCGGATCTTCTGCGTGGGCGTGGCGGTGTTCACCGTGTCCTCGGCCGCATGCGCGCTTGCACCGAACCCACCCTTCCTGGTGGTGGCCCGCCTGGTGGAGGGGCTGGGCGCGGCGCTCATCGTGCCCGGCTCCCTGGCCCTGCTGCAGCAGGCATACCCGTCGCCGGCCGCACGCTCGAGGGCCTTCGGCCTGTGGGGAGCGATGGCGGGCATCGCGGCCTCCGCCGGTCCGCTGCTGGGCGGGCTTCTGGTCTCCACGGTGGGTTGGCGCTGGGTGTTCCTCATCAACCTGCCTGTCGGTGTGGCCTGCCTGGTGCTGACGCTGCGGCATGTGGCTCGCTCGCCCCGCTGCTACGCCAGGACCCCGGACTGGCCGGCGCAGTGTGCGGTCGTCACGGCGGTGGCCCTGCTGACCGCGGCGCTCAACGAGGCCGGGCGGCGGGGCTGGTCCGATCAGTTCGTACTCGCCGGAGCGGGTCTGGCCGTGCTGGCCGCCGCGGCGTTCGCCGTACGCGAGAGGCTGGCCCGATCGCCGGCACTCCCGCCGACCCTGCTGCGCTCGCGTGCGCTGAGCGGTGGAGCCGTCATCGGCCTGCTGTTCAATTTCGGCTTCTACGGCATAGTGTTCACCGCCAGCCTGGAGTTCCAGCACCAGCGCGGCTTCACCGCTCTCGGCACCGGGCTGGCACTGTTCCCGGCGGTCGCGATGACCATGTTCGCCTCCGTCCTGTCCGGACGGTTGTCCCGCCGCACCGGTGATCGTCCGCTGGTGATCTCCGGCATGCTCCTCGCCGCATCGGGGCTGGCCGGCTGGGCCGCGGCCGGCGCCGACCCCGCATATGCACTACTGGTGGTTCCGATGATGGCCGCGGGATTCGGTACCTCCTTCGCCCTGACCGGGTCCACCGCCACCGTGATGGGAGCCGCGCCCCAGGCGTACTCAGGGGCCGCCTCAGCCCTGTTCAACACCACCCGTCAGATCGGTAGCGCCACCGGCGTAGCACTCGGCGGCAGCCTGCTTGCCTCGGCCACCGACTACAACGCCGGGCTGCGCACCAGCATGACCATCGGCGCGCTCGCCTACCTGACCGCCGCAGGCCTTGCCTGGCGGTGTGTGCCTGCGAAGTCCCAGCGACGTGCCGCGACTTGAGTCCGGCGCGCCCGAGGGGTCACCGAGCGGGCCACTGCACGGACAGGGTCGACCGCCCCAGCTGGAACAGCTGCAGCCCTCGGCCGGGCGTGGAAGGGCTGTCCGGGCCGACACATGCGTTCTGAGGTCGCGGTGCGCACGTCGCCGGCCTGAGGGCGGCCAGTGGCACCGACTTGCGGCAGGCGGCCGGGGACGCATCAACTGCCCGTGAAGAGCCGCAGCTTCTCCGGATTGCGTACCGCCCAGATGTGCTTGATCCGGTCGCCCTTGATCTCGAATGCGTACACCGTCACGGTGACACCGTCTTCCTGAGCCACCAGACCGGGCTGACCGTTGACCGTGCGTTCCAGGTGTGTCAGGTCGGGGACCCGTTCGGCGATCTCGACCCAGGCGCGGGCGATCCGCTCGCCGCCCGTGATGGGGTGCAGCGCGGCGTTGGCGAGGCCGCCGCCGTCGGCGATCGCCGTGGCGTCGGGGTCGAGGAGGCCGACAAGAGCGTCGATGTCCTTGGCCTCCCAGGCTTGTTTGAAGGCCTTGACGACATCCGCCTGGCGGGCCGTGGAGGGCGCGGGAGCCTGCGACGAGGAGTGTATCCGGCGGCGGGCCGAGGACGCCAGCTGGCGGCACGCCGCCGGTGTGCGGCCGACGATCTCGGCCACGTCGGAGAAGGGGTAGCGAAAGACATCGTGCAGGATGAACGCGACCCGTTCGGCCGGCGTCATCGATTCGAGGACGACGAGGAAAGCCATACTGACCGACTCGTCGAGGGTCACCCGGTCGGCCGGGTCGGCCGAGGAGACGCCCGCCCGGACGCTGATCCACTCCGAGCGTTCGGGCAGCGGTTCGGGGATCCATTCGCCCACGTACCGCTCACGCCGGACCCGTGCCGAGCCGAGCAGGTCGAGACAGATGCGACCGGCGACCCTGGTCAGCCAGCCACCGGGGGAGCCGATGGACTGCTGTCGGTCCGCGGACATGGCGTACCACCGGGCGTAGGTCTCCTGTACGACGTCCTCGGCGTCTGTCAATGAACCGAGGAGCCGGTAGGCGAGATTGATCAGTTGACGCCGCTCGCTCATGATCACGCTCAGGTCCGGCTCGGACGTGCCGTGTCCCGGCGCGGATGCGGTGCTCATGGTGCCGTCAGCTCCCTCGGTCGCCCAGTGCCCTCTGAACCTCCGACGAGACAGCGGACCGGATTGTGAGGCCGGTACGCCGCCTCACAATCCGCGGGAGTGCTTCGTCGGACTGCTGAGACGAACACGCTTCCGCGAGCAGGGAAGCCCAGTGAAGTCGGGGTCGGCGGTTGACGCCGCCTCGATTAACTGAGGCTCTTCGAGCTCGTGTTGTGACATGGAGGAAATGATGACCGACTTTCGGGTGATCGCAGACCGTGTCGAGATTGAGGCACTGCGCGGCGAGTTCACGGATGCGGTGATGATGCGCGACTACGACCACGTGGCGTCGCTCTTCGCGCCCGACGGGGCGTTGAGGATGCCCGACATCCCCGTCGAACTCACCGGGCAGGCCGCGATCCGCGCCTGGGGCGAGCGCGTACCGGCCTTTGTGGAATTCCTCGTGCAGACCACCCATCCGGGCGTGATCCGGCTGGACGGCGACTTGGCGTCCGGCCGCTCCTACATGCAGGAGCTGGGACGGGGTCGGGACGGCAGGTCGGAGATCAACTACGCCATCTACCACGACCGTTACCAGCGCACATCCGCCGGCTGGAAGTTCACCGAGCGCGTCTACGAGGTCAGGTACCGCGACCGGAGTCCGTTGGCGGGCTCGGCACCCGAGATGCCCGTCGACTCGCCTGCCGGAGACGCGTCTTGAGCATGAGCGCGACGGTGACCACACCCGCAGCGGTCCAGGCTTCCTGGCCGCCCACAGCGCCGCGAACCGGAGTCGCCGGGCGGCGGCACACGGCACCGTCTCACCGCACCGACCGGAAATCACGCGACCGGAACACACCGCAAGCAGAGCAGGAGAATCAGCGATGACAAGGATCGGCATCATCATCGGCAGCACTCGCCCGGGTCGCAACGGCGAACAGGTGGCCGCATGGTTGCAGGAGGTCGCCACACAGCACGCCGGGGAAGCCGCCGTGTTCGAACTGCTCGACCTGAAGGAGTTCGAACTTCCGCTGCTGGACGAACCGGTCCCCGCCCTCGTGGTGCCCGGCAGCAATCCGCACACCCGACGCTGGGCGGAGCGGGCCGCCTCGTACGACGCGTACATCTTCGTCACGCCCGAGTACAACGGCGGCGCTCCCGCATCCCTGCAGAACGCCATCGACTATCTCTACCGGGAGTGGACGCACAAGGCGGTGGCATACGTCGGCTACGGGATCTTCGGTGCCGTGATGGCGGTCCAGGAGCTGCGGGGGCAGGCAGGACGGCTGCGGATGGCGGACATCGGACCGCAACTGGCGCTGACGCTGCGTGACGACTTCGTGCAGAACACGCAGTTCAAGCCGCAGGACCTGCACACTTCGGAGGTGTACCAGCTCGTCGACGAGTTGCTCGCCTGGAGCACCGCGCTCGCGCCACTGCGCGCTGCCGCCCAGGCCGCTGTCTGAGTAGCGGCGCACACTGTCAGCATGCGCTTCGCCCTGGCGCTTGGTGGCGGGGAGATGGGGCGTTCCGTGACTCGTGACGGTGGGGGAGCGGGGTCGGGGCGAGCCAGGACCGGGAGAGGGGATGATCCCGGCCCGGACCGAGGGTTGGTCAGCCGTGCGAGGCGAACGCACGGCTGACCGTCCACCGTGTCCGCGGGCCGGTCGGGGAACCACTCCGAGGGCCGAGGACGACCTGTGCACAGCCTGTTCGGAGAGTTCACCCTGTCATCGAAATCACTGCTTCACGCCAGCGTTATCCGGGCAGCGACCGGCAGATGATCGCTGCCGGTGGACGACAGGGTGCGGATCTGGCGGACGGTGGCTGAGCGGGCCATGACCTGGTCGATGCGGGCCATCGGGAAGGCCGCGGGGAAGCTGAAGGCGAATCCCCGTTCCGCTGTGTTCATCCGTGACGTCAACGGGGCCAGCCCGCGGTCGTCGACGGTGCCGTTGAGGTCGCCGAGCAGGAGAACCGTTTTGAGCTGCTCGGCGGCGACGGCCTTGCCGAGCAGACCGGCGCTCTCGTCTCGCCAGGAGGACGCGAGGCCGCTTGCCCGGACGCGGACCGAAGGCAGATGTGCCACATACACCGCGATTGCGCCGCGCTGGGTGTGGACCGTGGTGCGCAGCCCGCGACTCCACGGCTCCGTTATCCCGCGGGGTTTGATGTCCACCGGCCGGGTGCCGGTCAGCGGATGTTTCGACCAGAGTCCGACGGTGCCCTGGACGACGTGGTGCGGGTATTTCGGGGCCAGGGTCCTCGCATACTCCGCCAGTGCCGGGGGCACCAGCTCCTCCAAGGCGATGAGATCGGGCTCGGCAGCAGCCAGAGTGCGGGCTGTGCCGACCGGGTCGGTGTTCTCGTCGCTGACGTTGTGCTGCACTACGACCAGGTCGTGCGGGCCGGGCTCCGTGCCGGGCAGGAGAAGCCTGCCGAACAGGTGCGCCCAGACGGCCATCGGCAGGAGCAGCGCCACCAGTGCGGTCACCGAACGTCGCAGCAGGGCCAGGGCGAGCAGGACCACGATCACCAGGCCGCACCAGGGAAGGAAGGCTTCCAGCAGACTCCCCACGTGCCCCGCGGAGTTGGGCACAGCCGCGTGGAAGGCCATGACTGCGGCCGTCAGCACCGCAAAGCCGGCAGATACCCGTCCTCGTGTCCAGGTCCACCGACCTCGCGGGGCCCTTTCCGGACTCCCGCTCGTGGCCGATGGTCCGGTTCGGCGTCGGGTCCACGGGGCCACTACTGACTTCTCCTCCACTTGGTTTCCGACCTGCTTGATCTGTTGCCTAGGACGACCCCCGTGCCGATTCGGTTTCGAGAGCTTCTTTGGGGCGGCAGCAATCGGGCAACGTGCCGCCACAGGACATAACGGGACCAGGTCCGGAAGACAGGCAACCTGCCTGCACAGGGACGCGGCGAGATAGGGTTGTGCGCATGGAAATCGCATGTTCGACAGGGGCGACGGGCTTCAGGTAGCCCGCCAGGAGATTCCTGGCGGTCGCTGCGAACGGAGTTCCGTGACACGCACCGCGCACCACCTTCCCCCTTCGTACGGCCGGAGCCCGGACGGACGCGCGTCAGGGAGCCCTTGGCGTTCCGTGGTTCTCTACGACCTCAGGTACAGCGCACGCACCTTCACCGAGGCGACACGAGAGTCCAGAAGGCCCCAACCGAGCACGGTCCGCCGCACGGTGAATGTGTACTCGTTCCCTCGACACCAGCGCGACCGCTCCGTCGCCCAGTGGTCTGCGGCGGAAGAACGCCGGTCACGACAGCGGCTGCGAGCCCAAGTAGAGAGTCTTCTCAAGCTGGTACATTCCATCGTCGGCGAACTCGCCCTCGATGCGGCTGACATGGTGGACATCCCGCCGACGCGTCATCGGCGTAGCTCGCTCTGGCTCGCGTAGCGCCGCCCGCCTCAGCCGAAACGAGTGCCGGCCGATGCTTCCCGGATCGGCCGGACTTGGAAGCACCCGATGCCACCGGCCGTAACCCGCCAGGGCTTCGGGCACATCACATGCATAACGGTCAGTGGTTCGTGACTGGTTCGAGCCGCAGCCGCCGTGTCGGGCAGGGCGGTGGTTGCCCCCGGCCGAACCAGACCCTGACGTCCTCACCGGTACGTACGGGCAGGAGGGGGTAGTTGTTCTCGGCGTGCTCGGTGCGGTGCAGTGCATGGCCTGGGCCGAGGTGCCGGGCGGCGTACGCGTCGAAGGCGGCAGCGTCGGACGGATGGCAGACGGTCGCTACCACCTCACGGGTGCCCCGCTCCGCTGTGAAGCCCGGGCCGCGCAGCAGCAGGACGTCGTCGCTGTCGATCATGGTGGCGTTTGCCGCCTCGCGGTGCTCCCGCCAGACCGGGCCGGTGTAGAAGGCCTCCAACGAGCGCCGGCGGCGCGTCATGTCGGGGAACGCGCGCAGCCAGACGAAGCGGTTCGGGTCGTCCAGATCGCGGAATCTGCCTCCGACGGTGATGCCGACGGACTGTTGGCCGATCACGAACTCTCGCTCGAACAGCTCGATCAGCGTCTCCCGGGCCCCGGGGTGCAGGGTGTACTGCCGGAGTTCGACGATGCTCATGCGCCGGCGTCCCCGGTACGGGTGAGGTGCATGGTCCAGTTGAGTTCCCAGGTGCGGCCGTCGTCGGCGGAGAACTCCTGCTCCCAGCGGGCGGTGTCGGTGCCGAGGCGATACCAGGTGAAGTGGACCCGGATCGGGCGGCCGTCATAGGTGTCCTCGCCGTGGAAGTCAGCGCGGTCGTCGGCGAAGCCGCCGACCAGCGGCGGATCCAGTCGGCCTGTTCTGCTGTCGGCCCAGTGGATCGTCCAGCGTTCCGTCTTCCTGTCGAACAGACGCAGCGTGACTCCCTGGCGGCCGAGCGTGGGGAAGGTGATCTCGTCGATGTTGCCGGCACCTCCGAACAGCGGCCGGACTACCGCGTGTCCGGGGAACTCCGTCCAGGTGGCGGGGGCTGTGTCGAGCGGTGAGGTGCGACGGCGGTTGGCCACGTCCCAGAGGCCGTGCAGGAAGTCGAAGTCGTTCATGCGCGACAAGCTATGGGCACTCCACTGCCATCCAGTGTCAGGAGATACTGAGCGGCATGCGCGCGAGCCGACTGGTCACCCTGCTTCTGCTGCTCCAGAACCGGGGCCGGATGACGGCCCAGCAGCTGGCCGAGGAACTGGAGGTCTCCGTCCGTACGGTCTACCGGGACGTCGAGGCGCTCGGTGCCGCCGGTATCCCGCTGTACGGAGCTGCGGGACACGCGGGTGGCTACCGCCTGGTGGACGGGTACCGGACCCGGCTGACCGGACTGACCGCGGACGAGGCACAGGCGGCGTTCCTTGCCGCACTCCCCGGTGCCGCCGCCGAACTCGGCCTCGGCGAGGCGCTCGCCACCGCACAGCTGAAGTTGCGGGCCGCCCTGCCGGCCGAACTGCGCGAGGATGCCGGACGGATCCAGGAGCGTTTCCTGCTCGACGCTCCCGGCTGGTACGGCGACGCTGACGATGCGCCTCATCTGGCCTCGGTCGCCGCTGCGGTGTGGGCGCGGCGGGCGGCGGTGCTGAGGTACCGGCGCTGGCGGGCGCCGGAGGAGATCGAGCGGAGGGTGGAGCCGTACGGGCTCGTACTCAAGGCGGGCCGTTGGTACTTGGTCGCGGGTGGATCGTCCGGGATCCGCACCTACCGGGTCGACCAGATCCTCCACATCGGGCCGCTGGAAGAGCGGTTCGCTGTCCCTGACGAGTTCGACCTGGTCGCGTACTGGGACAGCTATCTGGCCGACTTCCGGGCCCGCCTGCACACGGGGGAGGCCCTGGTGAGGCTTTCCCCGGAGGGCGCTCGCCGTCTCGGTGTGACACCCACGAGTGACGGATGGACGGATGCCCGGGTGCCCATCGAGTCGATCGACCACGCCCATGGAGAGTTCCTGCGACTGGGCGCCGACGTCGAGGTCATGGCACCGGCCGAACTCCGCGACCGGATCGCCACGACCGTACGTACCTTGGCCACCCGTTACGAGGGTTGACTCAGGCGGGTTGTGCAACCGACCTCCTCCTGGCGCCGCGTCCGCGGGTGCCGTAACGGCCCGTCAGTCGACAGACGACGTAGATGGTGAACGAGATCGTGGTGACATAAGGGCTGATGGGGATGCTGCTGCCGAGGGCGAGCAGGATGCCGCCCTCGATCGAGGCGATCGCGAAGAGCACGCTGAGCGCGGGCAGCAGGACCGGTGACGCGGTGACGCGGGCGGCGGCCGCGGCGGGTGTGGTGACGAGTGAGAGGACCAACAGCGCGCCGACGACCTGTACGGACAGGGCGACCGCCAGCCCGAGTACGAGCATGAAGGCGATCGACAGGCCGCGTACCGGCACTCCGCGTGCCTCGGCGACATCGGGATCGGCGCTGGCGAAGGCGAGAGGCCGCCATATGACCGCGAGTGCGATGACCACGACGACGGAGGTGCTGAGCAACCAGGCCATCTGCGGTGTGTCGACCGCGACGATCTGGCCGGTGAGCAGACCGAACTTGTTGGCCGCCCGGCCCTTGTAGAGGGCGAGGAAGAGCACACCCAGGCCCAGGCCGAACGGCATGATGATGCCGATGACCGAGTTGCGGTCCCGCGCCCGCGTACCCAGGATGCCGATCACTCCGGCCGCGAGGAGTGATCCGGTGATCGAGCCGGCCACGATGTTCGTCCCCAGCAGGAGGGCTGCCGAGGCACCCGCGAAGGAGAGTTCGCTGATGCCGTGCACGGCGAAGGGCAGGTCGCGCATGATGACGAACACCCCGGCCAGGCCACCCACCAGGCCGAGAGCGGCGCCGGCGACGAGGGAGTTGCGGACCAGCGTCAGCAGCTCGCCGTAGTGGTCGAAGCTGAAGATCTGGTGCCAGATCCCGTCGGCAATCGTCATGGGCGAACTCCGTCGGTGGCGCGTGTCGCGTGGGTGTGATGGGCAGGGGTGGCAGGCCCGTCGGGTGCTCCGACGACCACGATCCGGCCGGGCGTGCGGACGACATCGATCTGCGTTCCGTACAGCGTGGAGAGCGACTCCGAGGTCAGGACCTGCTCGGGGGTGCCGACCCGGTGGCCGCCGTCGGCCAGGTACAACAGCCGGTCCACCAGACCGAGCACCGGATTGATCTCGTGGGTCACGAAGACCACCGCCGTGCCATGGGACCGCCGCCGGGCGTCGACGAGTCGGGTGACGGCCCGCTGGTGGTGCAGGTCGAGAGAGAGCAGCGGTTCGTCGCAGAGCAGGAGCTGCGGGTCGGTGGCCAGGGCCTGCGCGATGCGCACGCGTTGTCTTTCGCCGCCGGACAGCAGGCTGAGGGGGACATCGGCGTACGAAGACGCTCCCACCGACTCGAGTATCTCGTCCACTTGGCGGCGGGCGGCGGCTGTGCGCGGACGGGGACCGAAACGTTGGCCGTCGATGCCGAAGCGGACGAGGTCACGGGCTCGTAGCATCGCGTGCGCGGACACAGCGGCCTGCTGGGGGATGTAGCCGATTTCGCGGCCGGTCTCGCGGGGAGAGCGGCCGAGGACGGTCAGGGTCCCGGCGGACAGTGGCTGCCGGCCCAGCAGGGCCCGGACGAGGCTGGTCTTACCCGCCCCGTTCGGGCCCAGCACGGCCACGAAGTCGCCTGGGTACACGTCGAGTTCGAGACCGCTCCACACGCTGCGGTCGCCGTAGGACAGTGCCGCGCCGCGCAGACTGATCACCGCGGCGTCGTTCGCACCTTCGTCATGCCGGGCCCGGGGCACGGAGACCGTGCCCGGTGCGCTCACTTGTCCAGCGCGCTCGCGAGCGCGTCGATGTTGGCGGTCATCCAGCCCAGGTAGTCCTTGCCCTGGGGCAGCGTTTCGGTGACGGGCACCACAGGGACACCGGCGGACCTGGCCGCCGACTCGGTCCTCTCCGTCTGGGGACCGGAGGTCTGCTCGTTGTAGACCAGCGCCTGGACCTCCTTGCCGGAGAACAGTCCCAGTGTCTCCTGCAGGACCTTGGGGGAGACGTCGTCGCCCTCCTCGATGGCCTCGCTGAACTCCTCGGGTGTCTTGTTGACCAGCCCACTCGCCTCGATCACATAGAGCGGCACGGGCTCGGTGATCGCCACCGACTCACCACTGTGCTCCTTCTTGATCTGGGCTTCTTTCGCCTCCAGGGACTGGAGCCCGGTCTTGAAGGTCTCGGCGTTCTGTGTGAAGGAGGCGGCGTCCGCGGGGTCGGCCTTGCTCAGGGCGGCGGCGATGCGGTCGGCGATCCTGGCGACGGTGGGGAAGTCGTACCAGACGTGTTCGTTGAGCTCACCGCCCTTGGGAGCGGTCTTTCCGGAGACCTCGACGGCGTTGATCACCTCGGCACTCGTGTTGCCGCCGCTCTTGAGCATCTTGTCGACGAAGTCGTCGTAGCCACCGCCGTTCTCGATGACGACCTTGGCCTTGGAGAGGGTCAACTGGTTCTGGGTGTTCGCCTCGTAGGAATGCGGGTCCTGGCTGGGATCGCTGATGATCGAAGTGACCTCGACGTGATCGCCGCCGATCCGCTTGACGATGTCGCCGTATACGTTCGTCGAGGCGACCACAGGGACGGCGGACGAGGACACGGGGGTCTGGCCGTTAGCGTCGCCTCCGGAGTCCGATGAGCTGCCGCAACCCGCCAGAAGGGCCAGACAGGCACCACCGGATATCAAGGCCGGCATGCGACGGGACAGGGACGCGGACATGGTTCCTCCAGGGCAGATTGCTCACGATGGCTTCACTAGGGCGGGACCGCCCGGTGCGGGCGGCCGCAATGCTCACGCTAGATGAAAATGAATGTCAGCACCATGGTCGCGAGGGCGCTAATGAAAATCGTTGCCATTTGTTGATCTGTCCGCAGGTGGCGAGGTGTCAGGGTTCGGACGGCACTGATCACAGACGCCTGTGAGCTCCACGATGTGCTCGACGTCGGCGAACCCGGTCGCGGAGGCCACGCCGTCGGCCCATCGCTCGACGGTCTCGGCCGCGACGGGGAGGCTGAGGCCGCAGAGTCGGCACACGAGGTAATGCCGGTGGCCGTCGACCGGCCGGGGGCGGTAGAGCCGCTCGCCGGTCCTGTCGCGCACGACGTCCACGCGCCCGTCCTGCTCCAGCGCCTGCAGGGTGCGGTACACGGTGGACAGGCCCACGGCGGTGCCCCCCGATGCGAGGGCCGCGTGCAACTCCCTGGCGGAGGCGAAGCCGGGGTGTTCGCGCAGGGTTCGGAGGACGGCTGTCCGTTGCCATGTCGACCGCCGGCCCGGAGGTCGCTCGCTCGTCGACGAAAGGTGCATGACGCCTGCCTCCCGCGTCACTGGGAAATGGTCCGGCGCAAGAGTAAGTGGAAATGAATACCATTACTACTGGTACCGGCGTCCCGAGCGGCCCCTGGGCCCCCAGCACCCCGCTCCCGGCCAGGAAGCGGGGCTTTCCGGTGTCCCGGCCGTCTGCGAGGACCCGGAGCGGGCCGCCCTGCTCACCGAACACCGCATCAACCCACTGAGGTCGGGCCGATACGTTCGTGTCCGGCCGTGGGGCGAGCCCGCCCTTTCCGGGGGAATCGCGGCACGACGGCCGCCGGCGTGCTCGCCGCGAACTGACGGCTCCTCTCGGGCGTCAGCAGTCGCGCAACTCCGGTGACTGGTTCAGGATCTGGGCGCGCAACGAGGTGAAGCGCGTGTGAGTGTCGCCGCCGCGTGCCTCGGGGTGGAAGGCGGCGACGCGGTGGCAGTTCTGGAAGGCGAGGGCGATGCCGAAGTGGCGCTCCAGAGTGCCGCGGATCGCGTCGCTGGACAGCGCACGCAACAGCTGACCGCGTTCCCGCTCGGAGGGCGGCGGGGTCTGGTTGTCGGCGAACTCCGTGGCTCCGGAACGCAGTTCCGCGGTGAGGCGGGCGATGAGGTCGTAGGCGTAGGGCAGGGATGCGCGGACCGATTCCATGAAGTCCTGCTCCTGGACTTCGCCCTTCTCGGCCTTGGTGAGCAACTGCTGGGAGACCTCGAGCGACATGAAGAATTCTCCTGTTCTGTTGGGATGGTGCTGTGTCGGAGGCGGGGTCAGGCTCGGGTGGCCAGTGCCGCCGGGCCGTGCTCGAAGTCGGGGTCGATCTGTGCGGTGAGGTCCTGCCCCAAGGCCTCGTTCGCCCAGGCGGCCGCGTTGCGCAGATGGAAGTCCACAGCGTGCTGTTGGAAGGCCACCCAGTCCTTGGGGCGGGCGTCCACGGCCTCGCGCAGCAGGTCGAGTGCCTGCCGGTTGTGAAGTTCCAGCTCGCCCTGGTGACGGCCCTGTTCCTGGCCGCGAACGTGGGCGGACTGCTCGAAGTGGACGAGCAGATCGTCGCCGACGTGTTCTTTGAGGAAGAGCAGGTCGTCCTCTCCCGTCACCTTGTTGCCGACGACGGCCACCTGGATGCCGAACTCGGCGGCGTGATCGCGGTACTGGCGGTACACGGAGACGCTCTTGCGGGTCGGTTCGACGACCAGGCACGTCATGTCGAAGCGAGTGAACAGGCCTGAGGCGAAGGCGTCGGCGCCGGCGGTCATGTCGACGACGACGTACTCGCCCGGGCCGTCGACGAGATGGTTGAGGTACATCTCCACGGTACCGAGCTTGGAGTGGTAGCAGGCCACGCCCAGGTCGCTCTCGCCGAAGGCCCCGGTGACCATCAGCGGTACGCCGCCCACGTTCTGGATGTGCGTAGCGTGGAGCTCGTCGGCGCCGAGCAGGCGCAGTAACCGGGACCCGCGCCCGGGAGGGGTCGTCTTGACCATTGCATCGCGTGACACGATCCGCGCGTTGGTGCCGCGTAGATAGTCCTTGATCTCGCCGGTGCGCGCACTGAGTGGTGGTGCGGAGAAGGGCTCGTTCTCGCCGAGACCCAAGGTGTGCGCCAGATGCTGGTTGATGTCGCCGTCGATCGCGACGACCGGCGCGCCCGAGCGCGCCAGATGGAGGGAGAAGAGGGCGGACAGGGTCGTCTTGCCGCTGCCGCCCTTGCCCACGAAGGCAACGCGCATCGTCAACGACTCCTATTGGAAATGAATGTCATGATCGTAGACTGAAGCGTGCGGCGCGGCAGTGTCAAATCCCTCGCGCCCCAACTCACCCGTCTGCCATGGGATCGGGTCACCTGCGAGGCATACGGGTAGCCCTTTGACTCGCATATGGCGCAGCGGCGCCCATGCTGGTGTCGTGGGGCAGGACGGTGGGACGGTGCGGGGGCGGGAATGTGCTACCCGATCCAGCGGCCTTGACCGGGGCCTGATCGACTGTTCGCGAAGGGGCCGTGCTCGACTGCGAACGGCATCAGGTCGGTGGCAACGACGAAGAAGCCCGGTGGCGCGCCGTCTCGGGCAAGTCGACCCAGGTGCATCCCGGTGGCTCGGACCACCTTATGAGGTCGTGTCCGGTTCGAGTACTTCCTGGGCCAGTTCCGGGCTGAGGAAGTACTCGGCGTAGGGCGTGTTCGCGAAGTGCTCGGCCATCAGCCGGGACCACAGAAGGACCGACCGAAGCGGCCGATGGTTGATGATCACGTGTTGAGCCTGGCCGGCGTCGTTGTAGCGCACCATCACGACGCTGCCGATCGGCTCGCCGTGCACCCGCGAGGTGTAGTCCTCGACAAAACCGTGCTCGCCATATGTGCCCACGTAGTTGAACTCTTGGTAGTCGTAAAGGGTGCGGGCGTAGGCGAGTATCTCGCGTACGGCGTGTGCTCCCTCGACGATTCCGTTCAGGACCGAGGCTTCCATGGTGGCGTCTTCCGCCAGGTTGGCCAACCAGGCGGGACGGTAGTCCCGTCGGTGCAGATCTGCGTTGCCGCTGCCTAGGTACGTGCTCATGGCCGGTCCCTGACGGTTCGATCCAGAATCCTGACAGAAGTATAATTCTTTTGCTTATGTTGGTCGACTCGGCTGCACGTGATGCCGTCGATGTCCGTTCAGTTCACAGGGTTCCTCTGCACTTCCGCTTCACCGCCGCAGGCGTTCGTCGCCATCACCTCCAGCTGCTGGGCCCCGGGACACTGCTCAGCCCCACCCCGACCGGAGGTCGTCTCGGTGGTTCCCGCACGGGCACTTGCCGGTGTCCCGTTGGCTCTGGTGATTCTCGCCCTGTCCGGTTGCTCTTCCCCCTGGGGCTGCAGCGACTCGACGGCGAAGCGCGGTGAGGCCGGTGTCAGAGTGCAGGTCGAGGACACGTATGGGCAGCGTAGCGGCGTCACCGCCGAGGTCGTCGGCTGGCGCCTTGAGCCCCACCCGCAGGAGCCCTCCGAGGGTGACCGGGTCCACTTCCACTACCGCTTCGACGGCGCCGACAAATATTCCGGCCCTGCAGTGGACGCCTGCGCGGTTGATAAGAAGCGTGTGGCGTTGGGGTGTCAGACGGTCTATTCGTCCGAGGCGTTCGGGCCGGGCGGCGACCTCACGGGCGACGGCTGGCTCGCCGTCGCGCACCCCGAGCAGGTCGCCGGAGTGCTATTGATCCCCAACGACCAGTCCTACGACCGTCGAACCTGCGATCAGGACATCAAGGACGGTGGCGGGATGCATCCTCCGAAACCTGCCGGCAAGGGGGATCAACTGTAGGCGGCCAAGTCGGTGGAGCTCGCGGCACAGGTCCGCGGGCATCCCGGTGTTCACGCTGTTCGGTGGTCTGGTTGTGCGCCCATCGCCTCGGCTCGACCGTGCTGCGGCCGCTCCGAGCTCTCAGGAAAGGCCATCGCATCGGCTGCTTGAGGATTCGGGCCAGTCCCGGCCGGACCGGAGCGGCAGCAGACGCGACCGCGATTCCTGGATGGCCTCCCTCCAGACGTTGGTCAGCCGGGGCCGGAAGCAGTCGGCGCCGCAGTTCGCCCCGCCTGTGCCCGGCGACGGCCGCGTCCACGAGCTCCGGCGTGAACACCTTGATCAAGATCCCTGTGTGCGACCGACACCCCGGCCCCCGCTCATCCACGAGCAGGTCAACGGACCAGCCAACTCAAAAGCAACTGCATCGGCCTTAAGGAGTGGCGGTTGCGGTGCGGTAGAAATCCTCTGCGGTGACGGCAGCGGGGACGCCGAGTTCGGCGGCGACTGCGGTGATCGCGGCGGCGCCGACCGCAAGGTCGGCCTGGCCGTCGGTGGTGAAGTACGGCGCGATGAAGGTCTCGTAGTGGGCTCGGGCTTCGTCTTCGGTATGTCCGCCGAGGAATGTCCGCATGTGCCGCACAGTGGTGTCGGGGTCGTCGCAGATCACCTGCAGGGCGCGCCGATGTGCTCGGAGCACGGCCTGGACCGCGGGGTCGTCCGGGTGGATGTAAGTGGGGTCGACGGCCAGGCCCACGGTGGGGATCTGGAAATGGTCGCCGACCCAGGCCAGCACCTGCCAGCCGTGCTCGGCGGCAACCGCCTCCGGTGCCATGGTGCTGCCGACCAAGGCCGCGTCGATCTCGCCGTTGACCAGCTGCCGCAGATCCATGCCGTAATCGCCGGGCGTGCGGACCATGGTGTGGATGTCGCGGTCCGGGTCGAGGCCTGCCTTGCGCAGCACGATGCGGGTGAAGCACCCGGGCGCGGTGTGGGGAGCGTGTACGGCCAGCCGTCGTCCGGCCAGGTCGGCCAGGGAGGTCAGGCCGGGGCGGGCGATGAACCAGAACAGCGGGCGGTGCGTGTTGACGTTGAGTGCGACCCAGGGGGTGTCATCGGTCAGTCGGGACAGCAGTGCCCGGCCGAGCCCGATGGTGGCGCCGCGGCGCAGCCGCTCCTCGTCCCAGGTGCAGCCGTCGCGCAGTGCGACGTGGACGCCCTCGTCGGCGTAGTAGTCCTCCTGGTCGGCTATGTAGGCGGCCAGTTCTTCGTGCAGGCCTCGTCCGACGTAGGCGAGATCGATGGTGAGCATGTGATTGGCTTCCTTGTTCGTGCCACTGCCGCGCGTCCGTGGTCGGCGCGGACGCCGCGGTCCGTGGTGCTGAGGAGGGTGTGCCGGTGTGCGCCCGATCGGAACGCTGTTGTCCCGGGCGTGGTGGTCAGCGACACGTCAGTACATGGACATTCCACCGTTGACCGCGGCCGTGGTGCCGGTCATGAAGGCGTTGTCCTCGGCGGCGTAGAAGGCGACCGCCTGGGCGACATCGTCCGGGTGCGCGAGGCGGCCGAGGGGGGTGGCGGCCACCTGCCGTTGCTTCTGCGCATCGTCGAACACGTCGTTCGCGATGCGGGACTCCACCGGACCGGGCGCGACGATGTTGACGGTGATGCCCTGCGGGCCGAGTTCCTGTGCGAGGTAGCGGGCGAACTGCTCCAGTGCGGCCTTGGCGGTGCCCAGTGCGATCATGCCCTCCCGAGGCCGGCGGCTGAGGCCGGTACCGAGATAGACGATGCGGCCCCAGCCTTGCGCCGTCATGGCCGGCAGGACCGCCTTTGTGACCGCGTACGCCGAATGCATTTCGGCATCGAGCTTGCCGCCCAGCTCCTCCCACGTCATGTCCTGAAACGACTTGACCGCATACGGGATCAGCGCATTGTGCACGAGCACGTCGATGTCGCTCCATGCTGCCCGGACCTGCTCGACCATGTTCGCGATCGCAGCCACCTCGCGCACATCGGCCTGTACGGCCATGGCCTGGCCGCCTGCGGCCTCGATATCGGCCACAACCTCCTCGGCCGACTTGCTGCTGCGGAGGTAGTTGACCACCACGCGCATCCCTCGCGCGGCCAGAAGGCGCGCGGTGGCCGCGCCGATTCCGCTGCTGGCCCCTGTCACCAGTGCCACCCTGCCGGTCGACCCGGTCATGAGCCCTCCTTTTCCTCGTTGCGGGCCGTCGGAATGACCGCCCCGCGTTGGTCGTCGTCGGTGCCGGGACGAGCTGTACGGATCGCCCCGTGGAGCACGGTGTCCACGGTCACCCGGAGAAGATCCGCAGCGGTCCAGTCCAGCTTGTGGGGCAACTGCGAGGTGAGCAGCCGTTCCAAGGCGCCGCGGGTGATTTCACTGAGCAGTTCGGGCGGCGTCGACAGCAGTCCCTGCCGGTGTCCGTCCCTGAACAGTTCGTCGAGGCGTTGATAGACCACGGTGTCCGTGCGCTGTTCCACGTACCGGCGCAGCATCGCGTCTCCACCCCGCCCGGCCGCGAGCTGAGCCGCGCCGATCCGCCCGAGCTCCGTGCCGGCCGCGATCAGGAAACGCTGGACCCGCACATGGAACGGCTGCCCTTCTGCGCTGTCGGCCGCCTCCACGAGCGTCCGCTCCACTGCCGCGAACTGCCGATCCAGCACCGCGGTCAGCAGGCTGCGCTTGTCGGGGAAGTGACGGTAGATCGTCTTCTTGCTCATACCGAGTTCACGGGCGAGTTCATCCATGCTCACTCGCGCGAGACCGGGTGCGAGGAACAGCCGACCGGCCGCCTCCACGATCACCGCGGCTCGCTGCCCGTCACGCTCGGAAACTGAATCAACTGAACTAGTTTCCATAGTTTCCATCGTGTGCTGCTGCCCCCGTCCTGTCAAGGCACCTTGCAGGCACGGGGCCGTGTTGCTGAGTGGCTGGGGTGAGGCGACAGGAGATCGGAAGATCATGGAGGCGTGTTTTCACCCTGTGCAGACGAGAGTTGAGGGCACCCGCCGGCCGGCGACGGTGAGGCCCGCTCCCGGAACAGCGCATGCCTCGACGATCACTCGTGCCGGCCGCGATCCGACGCCTTGCCCAGGGCCCCGGCCCGATGAGCAGCATCGCAATGTCGTCGGTCCCGGGAGCGGTGTCAGCGTTCGAGGACTAGGGCGAGGCCTTGGCCCACTCCGATGCAAAGGGTCGCGACACCGGTACCCGAGCCTTTGCGAGCCAGCTGGTGGGCGACGGCGCCGGCGAGGCGGGCTCCGGAGGCGCCGAGGGGGTGCCCGAGTGCGATGGCGCCGCCTCGTGGATTGAGGATCGCCGGGTCGAACTCGGGCCATTCGGCCACACACCCGAGGACCTGCGCGGCGAAGGCCTCGTTCAACTCGAGCACGTCGAGATCGGCGAAGGTCCGGCCGGCCTTGGCCAGGGCCCGGTTGACGGCTTCGACCGGGGCGAGACCGAAGTAGTGCGGGTCGATCGCGGACACTCCGGTGGCGGAGACGCGGGCCAGCGGCTCGCGGCCGATGGCTCTCAGACCCTCATCGTCGGCCAGGAGCAGGGCGGCGGCACCGTCGTTGAGCGGAGAGGAGTTGCCCGCGGTCACGGTGCCGCTCTCGGGGCGGAAAGCGGGCTTGAGCCTCGCCATCGCCTCCAGCGACGCATCCGGCCGAACACACTCGTCGACGGCGAACAGAAGCGGCTCGCCCTTGCGTTGTGGGATCGGTACGGGCGCGAGTTCAGGGTCGAACAGGCCCTCCGACTGCGCCTGCGCCGCCTTCCGGTGGGAGGCAAGGGCGAACTCGTCCTGCTGCGCCCGGCCGATCGCGTGCTTGTCAGCGATGAGTTCGGCGGACTCGCCCAAGGGGATCGTCCACTGCGGCTCCATTTTGGGGTTGACCATGCGCCAGCCCAGCGTGGTGGAGTACAGCTCGGTGTGGGTGGCCGGGAATGGCCGGTCGTTCTTGGGCAGCACATACGGAGCACGGGTCATCGATTCCACACCACCGGCGATGGCGAGGGAGGCGTCACCGACCGCGATGGCGCGGGCCGCCTGGATGACGGCCTCCAGACCGGAGGCGCACAGCCGATTGACGGTCACGCCCGGCACGGACGTGGGCAGACCCGCCAGCAGCGCCGCCATGCGGCCGACGTTGCGGTTCTCCTCACCTGCGCCGTTGGCGTTTCCGAAGTACAGGTCCCCGAGGCGCACGGGGTCCAACCGGGGGCTTCGGGTGATCAGTTCGCGGATGGTGTGTGCGGCGAGGTCGTCGGGCCGTACTGAGGCCAGAGCGCCGTTATGACGGCCGATCGGTGTGCGTACGGCGTCGACGATGTACACATGCTTCATTTCAGGCCCTCCGTGACAGTCAGCTCGGCGCCGGTCTTGGCGTTGATCTCGTCGATGCCGACGCCGGGTGCGGTTTCGGTGAGGAGGAGTCCGTCGGGGGTGATGTCGAGGACGGCGAGGTCGGTGATG
>Ga0102590_1002441_pt1 | contig 22038 bp, 19 predicted proteins | sample AraplaMF_Col_mMF_FD_76859 | JGI IMG/M metagenome (GOLD analysis project Ga0102590, IMG submission 76859) | Arabidopsis root microbial communities from the University of North Carolina, USA - plate scrape MF_Col_mMF | ecosystem: Host-associated > Plants > Roots > Endosphere | place: USA...
TCGACGGGAAACACAGTGCCGTCCTTTCGGCAATAGCGCCTCTCGAGCGTAGCGATGTCGCCGGCTTTGAGGCGCTCGCGGTTGCTACGCCAAGTCGCTTCATCCATGTCCAGATCGAACAAAGCCGCAGTTGCCCCAACCAGTTCGGCCCGGCTATAGCCGAGACTTTCGCAGGCATTCCGATTTACGTCGAGAACGTGACCATCTTCGCTGTGGAGCATGAACGTATCGGTCGCGTGGTCCACGAAGGTACGGAAACGAGCCTCGCTCTCGATCAGCGCTTGTTCGGCGCGCTTGCGCTCCGTGATGTGGCGCCCCACACCCCGGTAGCCCACGAAGTTTCCCGTCGTGTCAAAGATGGGCAGGCCGGAGACCGAGATATAGCGCTTGCCACCCTCGGGCGTCGGGCGCGCGAGCTCGAAATCGCGAAACGGGAGGTGAGCGTCGAGCATCTCCCGGTGCTTGCGCCAGCCATCTGCGTCAGGCTCCAGATACGGGACCTCCCATCGTGTCTTGCCGATCTCGGAGACCGGCGGCTCGGGAAGTGTCTCAGCGAACTCCTGGCGGATGAAGCGATGCTGCGCATCCGTTTCCCAGTACACATCAAAGGAGAATTGCACCAGCGTGCGAAAGCGTTCCTCGCTCTCGCGCAGTGCCTCCTCGGGCCGCTTGCGCTCGCTCGAATCGAGCGCGACCGACGGCGCTTGAGTCGGATGTTGCATGATCATCTCTTGCTCGCGCGCGATGGATCAATCGACAGATTTCTGGTCCTGGCGGCGCCGTCTCTTCCCCCGGGGGGCGCCCAAGATCGATCAGGAATATGCCTTTGACGACTATACTCACGTATACGGGGCTTCTCTATGGCGATATGGCTGTGACGACCGCGACCTGAAACAACGCGCGCTGAAACCCCGGTTCCGTCAACGCGTGCGTGTGAGGCCGACTCGTCAACGTGCTGTCGCCGGGGCCGACCAGGACCGAGCTTGCGCTGGAGGCCGTCGGCAAAGGAAGCCTTCGATGCGCTCGGCAGCGCGACGCCGATCTGCCGCGTGGGCGACCCTTCCGAGACAGGCGCGGTAGCGGCGTTCCTGGCATCCTCGGACAGCATCACCGGCGGTGAAGTGTTCGTCGGGAGGCCTGGCGCAGGTGTAAGGTCTTGCGTGAGGGGGCTTCGGACATTCGACCGAGGCCCTCATGGCGATTGGCGAGGCGACGCGATCCGGCAAGACATGCGAACCGGGGTCCGGGCGCAAAGCCGTCCGCTTCTAAAGCGTCACGACGACCTTGCCGAAGTGTGAGCCACTCCGCAGGTGTTCATAGGCGTCAAGGACTTCGTCGAAGCCATAGATTCTATCCACGACCGGGTGGATCGCATGTTCAGTCAGGAAGCTGCTCATCGCCGTGAAATGTTCGACCGATCCGACGGTGACTCCGATGATGTCGGCATTCTCCCATTGCAGACGGGCGAGGTCCGGTTTCGGGCCGAACCCCGTCAGGACGCCAATCTGTATGATCTTGCCGCCTGACGCGACGGAACGCAGCGACCGGTCATAGGTGCCTGGGCCGCCGAGCTCGAGAATGTGGCTGGCGCCTTTCCCATCCGTCGCCTTCATCAGGGCGACATCCCAGTCAGGCGTGTCGCGATAGTTGATCAGGATCGAGCCGCCCAGCGCCTTGGCACGGGCGAGCTTCTCATCCGAGGAGGAGATGACGATCGCGCGCGCGCCCAGCGCAGCGGCAAATTGCAAGCCGAAGAGCGCGACGCCGCCTGTTCCCTGGACCAGCAGCGTGTCGCCCCTGCGCATCCGGCCGCGCGCGATCAGGCCGTGCCATGCTGTGACAGCCGCGCAAGGCAAGCTTGCCGCCTCGACCAGAGACAGATGCGCCGGCACGGCGACGAGCGCCGTGGCCGGCAGCACGACATACTCCGCGAGCATTCCATCGGTCGTGTTGCCGCCGAGGGATGACGAAACGTAGCGGGACTTGAACGGCCCCGAAACCCAATCGCGAAAGAACGACGCGGCGACGCGGTCCCCAATGTGCCATTGCGCGACATTGGAGCCGATCGAGTCAACGATTCCCGCGCCGTCGGAGAGCGGCACGCGGCCGTTGAGTCCGCCTTGTCCTGCGCGGTCGAGGGTGATCAGGTCGCGGTAGTTCAGGCTGGTCGCTTCGACGCGGATGCGAACCTCGCCTTCGCCGGGCTCGGGTTTGTCGACCTCGACGGGTTCGAGGCGGGCGGCTCCGGCATGGCTGTTCAAATGGTAGACTTTCATGGTGGCTCCCTCTCAAGCGGCATTCACCTGGGTGAGCAGAGTCTGTAAGGTCTGACAGCGCTGTGAGGGTCAAGAGGTTTCCAGATGAAAATAGGCGAGCTCTCCCGAAGGACGGGAGTCAGCGTTCGAATGCTGCGTTATTACGAAGGCGAGGGTCTGCTTGCGCCGCAGCGCACCGATAGCGGCTATCGCGATTATGGCCGGGCCGAAGAGGAAACCGTACGGCGGATCAAGATGCTCGGCGCGGCCGGGATGACGCTCCAGACGATCCAGCAATTGCTGCCCTGCGTTCGCAACAATGATCCGACCTTCACGCCGTGCAATGAGCTGCGAAAAATACTCACCGAGCAGGTTGGCCTGATCGACGAGCGCATTGAGACGCTCAGCCAGAGCCGGACGATCCTGGCCGGCTATCTGGCAAGCGTGAACTGATCGCGCCGACGTTCGCAGATGAGCGGACATCAGCGCTGGTCGCTGGGCCTTTCTTAGATCGCGAGAATCTTCCGCTAGATCCCCAAAATCTTGCGCGCGTTGGCCTTCAGCACCTTCGGCCGGATCTCGTCGCGGATCTCGATCTTGGAAAAATCCGACAGCCAGCGGTCCGGCGTGATGACAGGCCAGTCCGAGCCGAACAGCATCTTGTCCTGCAGAATCGAGTTGATGTAGCGCACCAGGATCGGCGGGAAGTATTTTGGCGACCAGCCGGAGAGGTCGATATAGACGTTCGGCTTATGGGTCGCGACCGACAGCGCCTCTTCCTGCCAGGGGAAGGAGGGATGGGCGAGGATGATCTTGAGGTCGGGGAAATCGGCCGCGACGTCGTCCATGTACATCGGGTTGGAATATTTCAGCCGCATGCCCATGCCGCCCGGCATGCCCGAGCCGACTCCGGTCTGGCCGGTGTGGAACAGCGCGATTGCGCCGCCATTGTTGATCTCTTCATAGAGCGGATAGGCCATGCGGTCGTTGGCGTAGAAGCCCTGCATGGTCGGGTGGAATTTGAAGCCGCGCACGCCGTATTCCTCGATTAGCTTGCGTGCTTCGCGCACCCCCAACTTGCCCTTGTGCGGGTCGATCGAGACGAATGGGATGAGGACGTCGAGATGGTCGGAGGCGATCTCCAGCATCTCTTCGTTCTTGTAGCGGCGGAAGCCGGTCTCGCGCTCGGCATCGACCGGGAAGATCACCGCGGCGATGTTCTTGGAGCGATAGTAGGCCGCGGTCTCCGGCACGGTCGGCGGATGCTTGTGCGGCGACTTGAAGTACTCCGCCATCTGCGCCTGGAAATCGTCATAGCCGTCGTCGGGATGGGTGCCGCAGGGCTCCTCGGCATGGGTGTGGATGTCGATGGCGACGACTTTGTCGATATCCGGCAGCTTCATCTTCGGCATGGTGTCCTCCCGACGTGTTGCCAAATTGATTATATGATATAACGAATTTGGCAAGCGCCGCCGGCGGGAAAACCGCTGGCTATGAAAGTCTTTGCTGTGAGCGGCCGCGCACGCGCAGATCGGGCCGATCCGGCCGCTTCTACTGTGCATGGGGTTGTTTTCGCGATTTTGCCGGGGTGGAACCGGCCGGTTAACATTGACATGACCTGCCGCCATGCCTTAAGAACCGCCGCATCCCGGGCGGCCGGTCCGCCAGCGGGAAAGATTTCATTTCGCCACATTCGCGCGTGCCGAAACGGTAGTGCCGAACACGGCCTTTCGAACGTTCAGGATTCTGCCATGAAGGTCCGTAACTCGTTGAAGTCGCTGCGCGGTCGCCATCGCGCCAACCGCCTGGTCCGCCGCAAGGGCCGGGTCTATGTGATCAACAAGGTGCAGCGCCGCTTCAAGGCTCGCCAGGGCTGATCAGCTCAAGCTGATCTCTGCCCTCGCGGTCGCCTTCGCGCACCCCGAAAGACCACGGTCTCACACGAGTTTGACGCCGCCTTTGCTTTGCAAGGGCGGCTTTGCGCGTTTAGACTTTCACCATGGCAGTGAGATTCCGTTTCGCGCGCACTTTATGTCTGGCCCTCGTGCTGGGGACCGCCGGGCTGGCTCCGGCCCTGGCCCAGCCGATTGAGCCGCCGTCTCCCCCGGGCAAGCAGAAGAAGCTGCCGGAGGCGCCGTCGAAGCTGCCCAAGGTCGACCGCAGCAAGAATCTCGATTTCCTGTTCGGCGCGCTGAAGGCGGCGCCGGACGAGGCCAGCGCCAAGCACGTCGAGGCACGGATCTGGGCGATCTGGCTGCAGACCCCGAGCGACACCGCGGCGCTTTTGATGCAGCGGGCCAAGACCGCGGTCGACGCGCAGAAGATCGAGATCGCGATCAAGCTGCTGGATGCCGTGATCAAGCTCCGGCCCGATTACATCGAGGCCTGGAACCGGCGCGCGACGCTCTATTACATGCAGAACGATTACGGCCGCTCGCTCGCCGACATCCGCGAGGTGCTGATCCGCGAGCCCCGCCATTTCGGCGCGCTTGCAGGGCTCGGCATGATCATGCAGGAGGTCGGCGACGAGAAGCGTGCGCTCGAGGCCTACCGCAAGGCGCTCGCCGTCAACCCGCATCTCGAGAAGATCCCCGACCAGGTCAAGGCGCTGACCGAGAAGGTCGAGGGCCGCGACATCTAGCCCAAAACTCGATCCGTTCTTGAGCGAATGCGGCGCCCCTCGATTAACCACGATGGCAAGCGCGGCGTTTTGAGGGCTATTGCGGGCACGCGCGCGGGCCTACCTGCATCGCAGGAGCAAAGCCATGAAGCGTTTGATCTTTGCGGGTAGCTTGCTGCTCGCGTCGGGGACGATGAGCCTCGCCGACGGATTGTTCTGGGTGGTCGGCAACCGCGCCACCGGCAAATGCAACATCGTGACCAGCAATCCGGTCATCAACGGCGATATCTGGTTCGGCGACGGTCCCTACAAGTCCATGGCCGATGCCAAGCTTGCCCGTTCGACGATCCGCGCCTGTCCGCCGGTCGCACCCGACGAGGACAAGGACGAGGACAGCTCGGACTAGTCGCCGGCTGCACGTTAATGCAGGGCGCTCCCGCCGCGCTCGGCGAGGCCGCGATCGGCCACTGCTGCGTAAGCCTTCGCAAGCTCGGTCTCGAGGTGCTCGTTGATGAGGAGCAACGCGCGCACGGCACCGCGCAGGTCGCCGTTGCAGCTCGCCACGATCTCGTCGATCGCGGTGTCGTTGGATCTGATGCTCATCGATATTCTCCGGTTCAAATCAGGACAAATCCTGCCGGCCTCTCCCGCATTTCCCGAGGTTGCGGGGAGGATCGGCGCCCACCCGCATGTAAGAGGCGGAACCGACCGTGGCGATTATAAGGAAACCGCGATGACGGCTCCATGAAGCTGTTCCGAAGCTTGCGTGCAAACAAGAAAAACGTTGATTCCATTGATCTTTTTCCGCCCGCAATTATGCACATATCCACAGCCCCTCATTTCCGGTGGAAGTGCCGGTGAGCCTCGGGCGAAACTGCCCTGCGCCACATTCGTAGTTCTGAAGTGCCCTGGATTGCCCGGATTCTCTCCATGCTCGTGATCTCAGTCGTGACGGCGCTGGTCCTGCTGGCGCTGGCCACGCAGGCTGGCGTCGTGGCCGTGCAGCGTGCCTTTCCGCCGCAGGGCCGCATGGTCGAGGTCGACGGCGCGAGCCTTCACATCGTCGACATCGGTCCGCGCGATTCCGGCCTGCCGATCGTGATGCTGCACGGCGCAAGCTCCAATCTCGAAGCGATGCGGCGCCCGCTCGGCGATCTCCTCGCCAAGAACCACCGCGTCATCCTGATCGACCGTCCCGGCCATGGCTGGAGCACGCGTGCGCGGCGCCGGGATTCGACGCCGCAGGTGCAGGCCCGGATGATCGACGAGGCGCTTGGCAAGCTCGGGATCGCGCGCGCGGTCTTCGTCGTGCATTCCTGGAGCGGTGCGCTCGGCGCGCGCCTCGCACTCGATCATCCCTCCCGCGTCGCCGGGCTTGTAATGCTAGCGCCCGTCACCCATCCCTGGCGCGGCGGCGTCGGGCGCTACAACGAGCTCATCGCAACGCCCGTGATCGGCCCGCTGCTCGCCTACACCATCACGCTGCCGCTCGGCTATTTCGTCACCGAAGCCGGAGCGCGCAACGTGTTCCTGCCGCAGACGATGCCGGATGGTTTCGTGCAGGACTCCGCGACGCCGCTGTTGCTGCGCCCGCGGGAGTTCATCGCCAATGCCTATGATCTGGTGACGCTGAAGGAGGCCGTCGCCGCGCAAGTGGCGCGCTATGGCGAGATCACCGCGCCGGTCACGATCATCGCCGGCGAGCCCGACAAGACGGTGAAGACTGCCATCCACGCGCGCCCGTTCGCCGCGACCGTGCCGAATGCAAAGCTGATCGTGTTGCCCGATCTCGGCCACATGGTGCAGAACGCCGTGCCGGATCTCGTCAAGTCGGAGATCGAGACGATGATCGGGAAGATCGCGCCGGCGCAGGCCGCCGCCGACTAGAGCGTTGTCGGGCGAAGCGGATGCCGCCTCGCGCGACGAAAACGCGTCAAACAAAAAGCCGGAGCTTCGGTTCTGATCCAGTCAGAACCGAAGCTCCGGCGGTCGCCGCTTGCGCGCTTACTGCTTGATCTTCCCGTCCTTGTCGAACTGCGCGATGAAGGCCCAGAGGTTGTTGACCTCGTTCTCGTTCTTGATGCCGGCGAACGCCATCTTGGTGCCGGGGATCTTGGCCTTGGGGTCCTTGATGTATTCCTTGAACGTGGCTTCGTCCCAGGTGATGCCGGAATTCTTGTTCGCGTCCGAATAATTGTAGTCCGGCGCGGTGCCCGATTTGCGGCCGTTGAGGCCGTTGAGCTCGGGGCCGACCTTGTTCTTGGCGCCTTCGCCGATCGCATGGCAGGCCAGGCATTTGTTGAATGACGATTTGCCGGCCGCGACATCCTGCGCCATCGCGGCGGGTGCGGTGGCAGTCACGGTGAGGATCATCAGTGCGCCAAAAGTCAGTTTTGTCATCGGGTGCTCTTCGTCTCTTCCCTGGTGGGTCTGGCTTGTTCAGTGTCCTTGCCTGGTCGGCAGTCGTCGAACCCGCCGGTTTTGGCAGGCCCGCCCGGCTTGGACAAGCCACGAAACCATGACAGGTTTCATCATTTCCTACTTGTCCCAGAGCGAACTGGCCGAAGATCGCTGCTCCGACTTTCGGATGGCCTACCCAAACAGGCGCGGACGTGATTGATTTGCCGTGATAAATCGACCGTTCGCCACGACTGGAAAGATAGTTCTAAAGGATCTGACATGGCCATCATGATGCCTGCGAGTGACCAGGCAGTGCTCGCGCGCCGCGCTGAGATCGTGGCTGCATTGCGCGCAATCGTGCCCGGCGAAGGCGTGATCGACAGCGCAGCCGAGATGCGGGCCTATGAATCGGACGGGCTGACCGCCTACCGGCAGCCGCCGATGGTCGTGGTCCTGCCCGATACGACCGAACAGGTCTCGCTGATCCTGAAATATTGTGCCGCACACGGCATCAAGGTGGTGCCGCGCGGCTCCGGCACATCGCTGTCAGGCGGCGCGCTGCCGCTCGAGGACGGCGTGCTGCTGGGTCTCGGCAAGTTCAAGCGCATCCGCGAGATCGATTTCGACAACCGCGCCGTCGTCACCGAGCCCGGCGTCACCAACCTTGCGATCAGCCAGGCGGTCGCGCATGCCGGCTTCTATTACGCCCCCGATCCGTCCTCGCAGATCGCCTGCTCGATCGGCGGCAATGTCGCGGAGAATTCCGGCGGCGTGCATTGCCTGAAATACGGCATGACCACCAACAACGTGCTCGGCTGCGAGATCGTGCTGATGAGCGGCGAGATCCTGCGCATCGGCGGCAAATCCGCCGAGAACGCCGGCTACGATCTGATGGGCGTCATCACCGGCTCGGAAGGCCTGCTCGGCGTCATCACCGAGATCACGGTGCGCATCTTGCAGAAGCCGGAGACGGCGCGCGCGCTGATGGTCGGCTTCGCAGAGGTCGAGGCGGCGGGCGAATGCGTGGCGCGCATCATCGGCGCCGGCATCATTCCCGGCGGCATGGAGATGATGGACAAGCCAGCGATCCACGCCGCCGAGGCCTTCGTCCATGCCGGCTATCCGCTCGACGTCGACGCGCTGCTCATCATCGAGCTCGACGGTCCCAAGATCGAGGTGGACGAGCTGATCACACGCGTCGAGACCATCGCCAGAGGATGCGGCTCGGTGACGCTGCAGATATCCAACTCGGAAGCCGAGCGAAACCTGTTCTGGGCCGGCCGCAAGGCCGCGTTCCCCGCGGTGGGGCGCATCTCGCCCGATTATCTCTGCATGGACGGCACCATTCCGCGCGGCGCGCTGCCGAAGGCGCTGGCCCGCATTCGCGAGCTCGGCGAAAAATATCAGCTCGGCTGCGCCAACGTATTCCACGCCGGCGACGGCAATCTGCATCCGCTGATCCTCTACGATGCCAACAAGCCCGGCGAGATCGAGCGCGCCGAAGCATTCGGCGCCGACATCCTGCGCGCCTGCGTCGAATTCGGCGGCGTGCTCACCGGCGAGCACGGCGTCGGCATCGAGAAGCGCGATCTCATGGGCGACATGTTCACCGAGATCGACCTCAACCAGCAGCAGCGCCTGAAATGCGCCTTCGACGCGCAGGGCCTGCTCAATCCCGGAAAAGTGTTCCCGACCCTGCACCGCTGTGCCGAACTCGGCCGGATGCACGTCCATGCCGGCAAGCTGGCGTTCCCGGATCTGCCGCGGTTCTAGAAGTAAGTGGCGTCTGATTGCGACGGTCCACTTCCCCTCTCCCCCTGTGGGAGAGAGTGGCTCGCCGCAGAGCGGCGAGACGGGTGAGGGGTCTTTCTCCACGAGTCGAAGTGAAAGCTGTGGAGATAACCCCTCATCCGGCGCTTCGCGCCACCTTCTCCCGCAAGGGGAGAAGGAAGAGCACTTACAGCAGTCCGTATTGCGCCCGCTCACGCTTCGCCAGCAGCGGCAGGGCCTGGCCGGCGATCAAGGTCTTGAAATGTGCGCTCTCCTGGTGCGCTTTGAAGGCGGCCTCGTCGCGGAACAGCTCGTAGAACAGGAACTGGGCCGGATTGTCTTTGTTGCGCGAGATCAGGAACAGCTTGACGCCGTCCTCGCGTTGCGCCTCCGGCAGGAAGCGGTCGAGGATCCCTGCGACCCTGTCGGCCTCATCGGGCTTCGCCTCCCATTGCGCGACGACGAGCAGGCCGCCGCCGTCGACGGCGTCGCTGAGGGATTTCTGCGTGGCATAGTGATTCATCGTGCTTCCTCCTTGCTGCTGGGCTTGAGATGACGCCGCCGTCCATGGCGAAAGATAGATCGCCAGCACGGCGCCGAAGGCCCTGATGACTGACCTGCGGCTGAACGCTTCGTGGGTACGCGGCGCCGGCCGCGCCTTGATCGATCGCTTCATGTCCGTCTCCATCGGTTGGTCTCATTGCGATCGGCGCAGACTTGTAGCGGTGGCCTGCCGGCTTTGGTTCGCCGGTGATCGAAGTGTCGATGTCGTGAACGCTTCGATCATGATCGAAGCGTTGCTGTCGCGCGACAGGTTGCCGGGCGAGCGGAAGCGACTACCGGACGTCACGCCGCATTTGATTTTGGCGGCGAATTTCGCTACCGGCTTTTCCCGTGGATACGCTCAGGGTCAGAGACGCCAAAGACGTCGAAGAGGTGGTGCGCGCGGCGATTGCCAACGAGCAGCCGCTCGAGATCATCGGTCATGGCAGCAAGCGCAGCATCGGCCACGCAATGGCGACCAACGCCGTGCTCGACGTCTCCGCGCTGAACGCCGTCACCTCCTATGAGCCCAACGAGCTGATCATCACACTCCAGGCCGGGGCGCCGCTCGCCGACGTGCTGTCGTTGATCGACGCCAAGAACCAGCAATTTGCCTTCGAGCCTGTCAACACCGCACCGCTGCTCGGCACGCCCGCGCTCGGGACGATCGGCGGCATGATCGCGGCCGGGCTGGCCGGGCCCCGCCGCATCAGGGCGGGCGGGGCGCGCGACCACCTCCTGGGGGCGCACGCCGTCTCGGGTTTCGGTGACAGCTTCAAGACCGGTGGCAAGGTGGTGAAGAACGTCACCGGCTACGACCTTTGCAAGCTGCTCGCGGGTTCCTGGGGCACGCTGTCGGTGATGACCGAGGTCACGCTCAAGGTGATGCCGAAGCCCGAGGCCGAGCGGACGCTGCTGCTGCGCGGGCTGGACGATGCCGTCGCCAACAAGGCGATGACCGCGGCGCTGGGCTCGCCCTTCGATGTCTCGGGCGCCGCGCACCTGCCGAAATCGGCCTTCCGGGCCAAGACCGACGGGCTCGGCGACATTGCAGGCCAGGGCGAGGCGCTGACCGTGCTGCGGCTCGAGGGCATCACGGCGTCGGCTGCGCATCGCGCCGGCTCGCTACGCGAGCTGCTTGCACCGTTCGGAACCGCGACGCTGATCGAGGACGCCCCGTCGTCCACGCTGTGGGCCACCATCCGTGACGTCCTGCCGTTTGCGGCCGGCGGCGCGTTGGGGACCTGGCCGGTCTGGCGGATTGTCTGCCCGCCGGCCTCGGGGGCGGCGCTCGGCACGCAATTGGCGCGCGAGACCGGGGGCGACGTGATCTATGATTGGGGCGGCGGGCTGATCTGGGCGGCATTGCCGCCGAAGGGCGACGCGCATGCCCCGGCCGTTCGTTCGCGCGCGAATGCGGTCGGGGGTCATGCCACGCTGATCCGGGCGGACGAGGACGTCAGGCGCGAGGTCGATGTATTCCATCCGCAGGCGCCCGGCATTGCCGCCCTGAGCGAACGCGTGCGCGCCAGCTTCGATCCGAAGATCATTCTCAACCGGGGGCGCCTCAGCCGGGGCGCTGCTGCATGAAGACCGAATTCTCACTCGCGCAGCTCGCCGATCCCGATATCGCGGAAGCCGACAAGATCCTGCGCGCCTGCGTCCATTGCGGCTTCTGCACTGCAACCTGTCCGACCTATGTGCTGCTCGGCGACGAGCTCGATAGCCCGCGCGGCCGCATCTATCTGATCAAGGAGATGCTGGAGAAGGACCAGACGCCGACGGCCGAGGTGGTCAAGCATGTCGACCGCTGCCTGTCGTGCCTGGCCTGCATGACGACCTGCCCCTCGGGCGTGAACTACATGCACCTCGTCGATCAGGCCCGTGTCAGGATCGAGCAGCGCTATCAGCGCCCGCTATCGGAGCGGCTGCTGCGCCAGGTGTTGGCATTCGTCCTGCCGGACCCGCAGCGTTTTCGCATCAGCATGTGGCTCGCGCGACTCGCCCGCCCGCTCGCCGTGTTGCTGCCGACGCCGCGTCCCTCGGCGACGCCAGGCCTGATCCAGCGCCTCAAGGCGATGCTGGCTCTGGCGCCGAACCGGCTGCCGGCGCCGGGCGCGCTTCCGGGCAGCGTCTTTGCGGCGCTCGGCAAGAAGCGGGGACGGGTCGCGCTGCTGCAGGGCTGCGCCCAGCAGGTGCTGGCGCCGCGCATCAACCAGGCCGCCATCAGCCTGCTGACCCGCCACGGCATCGAGGTCGTGTTGGTCAGGGACGAGCAGTGCTGCGGCGCGCTGACCCATCACCTCGGCAACGACGGGGATGCGCTGGCGCGGGCTCGTGCCAACGTCGCGGCGTGGCGGAAGGAAGCGGCCGGCGAGGGGCTCGACGCCATCCTGGTGACGACCTCGGGTTGCGGCACGGTCATCAAGGATTACGGCTACCTCCTGCGTGAGGACACAGCGTTTGCCGCCGATGCGGCGAACGTGTCCGCGCTCGCCAAGGACATCACCGAATACGTCGCCGGTCTCGAGCTTGCGCCAAGCACGCGACAGGACGACATCGTCGTCGCCTATCACTCCGCATGCTCGTTGCAGCACGGACAGAAAATCACGGGCCTTCCGAAAGAATTGCTTTCCAAGAATGGATTCGTGGTGAAAGATGTGCCCGAGAGCCATTTGTGTTGCGGTTCGGCGGGGACCTACAACATTCTCCAGCCCGAGCTTGCGGGCCGGTTGCGCGATCGCAAGGTCGCCAACATCGCGAGCGTCAAGCCGGACATGATTGCCGCGGGCAATATCGGCTGCATGGTGCAGATTGCCAGTGGCACGTCAGTTCCGGTCGTACACACGATTGAGCTTCTCGATTGGGCTACGGGCGGGGCGCGGCCGGCACTCAACGCGCAAGGCTGAGACTTCGAATTCTGAGGTTTCGAAGTCTGAAGCTCTCGTCCGGAGGTGACGGCTGAACGGCGCCCGATCGACCATTGTCTGGCGGCAACAGGAGGACCACGATGGCGAAAGCGAAGAAGAAGAAAAGCAAGAAGGCCAAAAAGGCCAAGAAGGCAGTAGCGGCGAAGAAGGCGACGAAGAAGAAGGCGGCCAAGAAGTCCGCGAAGAAGTCTGCCAAGAAATCCGCCAAGAAATCTGCCAAGAAAACCGTGAAGAAGAAGGCCGCCCCGAAGAAGGCTGCCAAGAAGACAGCGAAGAAGGCCGCGGCCAAGAAGGCTGCGCCGAAGAAGGCCGCGAAGAAGGCGGCACCGAAGAAGGCGAAGGCAGCTCCCGCGCCGAAGCCGTCAGCGCCGGCGCCAGCTCCGGCTCCCGAGCCTGTCGCCGAGACGAGCTGGGCGATGCCTTCGTCTTCTGCGGAAGCCACGCCGGCCGAGGGGCAGAGCTAGGCCCAAGGTTTGGCCCAAGCTCAGGCCGAAGCCCGGGGCCAGTCCCGCGGGCTGGGATCGACAACGGAAAGGCCGCAGCGGCGACGCTGCGGCCTTTTTGCATCGCGCGACCCGGGCGCGGAGATTGATCAAACCCGGAGTCAGTCCTGATTCGTGGCGTCCAAGGCACGCCGCCGCCGGGCACCGTACTAACCCGGTCATCGCAAAGCACTGTGGCGTGCAAATGATGTGGTCGAGAAGACACACTGCCTGACAACCTTTCGTGGAAACGTCAGAACGCCTAAAAAGTCGGCAGATGCCCGCGCTTTTTGCTTCACGGTTCACGTCCGCCAATCCAAATTGCCGCAGTCATGAATTCGTGAAGTCGTGTCGTATGCCCCGGGGGGCTTCCGGGATCCGACTGGGTAAGAACTGGTGATGGGGATCGAAATGAAGAAAGTAGCTTTGTTGGCAACGGCGCTGGCAATGGTGACGGGTTCGGCCTTCGCGGCAGACATGCCGGTCAAGGCGTTGAAGGCTCCGCCGCCGCCCGCTTTTGACCCTTGGGATGTCGCCTTCGGCGCCGGCATCATGAGCGATTACATCTTCCGTGGTGTCACTCAGTCGAACCACCAGCCGTCGGTTACCGCCTATTTCGAGCCGCGCTACAACGTCAACAAGGACCTGCAACTCTACGTCGGTACGTCCGCGGAGAGCATCTCGTTCCCGAACCGCGCTGCGGCTGAAGTCGACATCTACGGCGGTATCCGCCCGACCTTCGGCATGTTCGCCTTCGACTTCGGTATCTGGGGCTACCTCTATCCGGGCGGAAGCTGCTTCGGCTCGCAGGGCACCCTCCTCCAGGGCAATTGCGGCAGCAGCCTCGACAACTCCCAGGGCGCCATCGGCCTTCCGATCAACGGCAACTTCGCCAAGAAGGACGCGAGCTTCTACGAAGTCTATGCCAAGCTGAACCTGAACATTAACGACCAGTGGGTCGTCGGCTTCAACGAGTACTACTCGCCGAACTTCCTGAACCTCGGCGCCTGGGGCAACTACGCCTCGATCACCGCCAAGTGGACTGCGCCCAGCACCACGTTCGGCGCCAGCGGCGTCGGCATGTACGTGTCGGGTGAGTTCGGCCGTCAGTGGCTCGGCACCTCCGACATCTTCTACGGCATCGCCGGTGACCCGCTGTACGCCAACGGCATCAAGGAGCCGAGCTACAACACCTGGAATATCGGCGTCGGCTTCACCTACAAGGTGTTCACGCTCGATCTGCGCTACTTCGACACCGACCTGTCGAAGGGCAATTGCAACGCCTTCACCAGCGACTTCTCGGCCACGAACGCGAGCCCCGGCTTCGTCACCCCGATCAACGGTGGTGCGAATGCAGCCACGGCCTTCGGCTCCAACTGGTGCAGCGCTGCTGGCGTCGCCAAGCTCTCCGTCGACCTGACGGCGATGAGCAACCTGAAGTAAGTTTCTTCCCGAGACGGCTTCGAGGGCGGCAGGGCAACCTGCCGCCCTTTTGCTTTGGAGCTGGAGGTAAGGCAGGGACGGCCATGGGGGGTGAGGCGCTGCCTCACACTCCGTCATTACGAGCGTAGCGACTTGTCCGCCGAAGCCTTTGGCGAAGGCTGAAGCAATCCAGAATCTTCCCGCCCGGGCAGTCTGGATTGCTTCGTCGCAAGGGCTCCTCGCAATGACGAGGCCCGAATTGGGGCGAGGCCCAGGGGGTGACGAGTAGGCCCCCATGCCTCTTTCGGGGGTAGCCGGCGAGGGACGCGCTTCGCCTCAGCCCGCCGCGGTCGGCTCCTTCGCGGCCGGCTCGCCGTCCTTGCCGACGACGTGGATCGGACCGTCCTTCACCATCGTCACCTTGCGGGTGTGGAAGGCATCGAGCGTCGAGCGGTGGCCGATCGAGACGATGGTGGCCTGCGGCAGCTTCTCCGCCAGCAGCCGGTACAGCCGGGCCTCGGACGGCTCGTCCAGCGACGCCGTGGCCTCGTCGAGGAACAGATAGTCCGGCACATGCAGCAGCGCGCGGGCAAGCCCGAGGCGCTGCTGCTCGCCGAGCGACAGCATCCGGTTCCAATGGCCTTCCTCGGTCAGCCGTTCGGCGAGGTCGGGGAGGCCGACGGCGATCACCGCGTCCCGGATCCTGGTCGTCTGGAACGCGCCGGGTGCAGCGGGATAGATCACGGCGTCACCGAGCGCGCCAACCGGGAAATAGGGGCGCTGCGGCAGCATCATCAGCTTCGCCTGCGCGGGGACGACGATCGTGCCGGTGCCGAACGGCCAGATGCCGGCGATGGCGCGGAACAGCGTCGACTTGCCGGAGCCTGACGGGCCGGTCACGAGCACGCGCTCCGAGGCCTGGATGGCGAAGCCGTCGGCCGCGACGAGCGGCGTGCCGTTGGGGAGGTACACGCAGAGCTTATCGAGGCCGATCGTGCGGCTGCCGCCGGCCGCCTTGAGCTCGATCGTCGCCTCATGTGCCGGCAGGCTGACGGCAGAAGCGACCGACATCTCGAAGCCGTCGAGGCGCGCGACGATCGAGCGCCATTCCGCCAGCGACCGGTAAGCGGTGACGAAGAACGACAACGCGCCCTGCACGCTGGAGAAGGCCGATGCGGTCTGCATCATGTCGCCGAGCTGGATCTTCTTGGCGAAGAAGGCCGGCGCGACCAGCACGTAGGGAAAGATCACGGCCGCCTGCTGATAGCTCGCCGTGAACATCGTGAGGCGCTTGGTCCGGCTCATGATGGCGTACCAATTGCCGATCACGAGGCCGAAGCGATCCAGCAGGCGGCTACGTTCGGCGCCTTCGCCCTTGAGCAGGGCAATCTGCTCGGAGTTTTCCCGGACGCGGACGAGGTTGAAGCGGAAATCCGCTTCATAGCGCTGCTGCTCGAAATTGAGGTTGACCAGCGGACGGCCGATCCAGTGCGTCAGCGCGGTGCCGAAGATCGCGTAGATCAGCGCGCCCCAGCACAGATAGCCGGGGATCATGAAGTCGGTGCCGAACAGGTGCAGCGGGGCGGCGTTGGAGAGGCCCCAGAGGATCAGCGCAAAGGAGAACAGCGTCACGACCGACGAGAGCAGCCCGAGCCCGATGGTCAGGGTCTGCTCGACGAAGTTCTTGACGTCCTCGGTGATGCGCTGGTCCGGGTTGTCGGCCGCATCGCCCGTGAGCTGCATGCGGTAGTGCGTCGAGCTTCCGAGCCATTCGCCGAGATAATGCTTGGTCAGCCAGTTCCGCCAGCGGATCTGGAGCCATTGGTTCAGGTACAGCTTGTAGACCGCCAGCGCGATAAAGGTGAAGGCGAGGCCGATGAAGATCCAGATCTGCGTGACGAACGCGTCCCAGTCGCTGGCCTGCAGGGCGCTGTAGAACCGGTTCTGCCACTGGTTCACCAGCACGTCGATCGCGACCAGCGCCAGCTCCATCGCGATCACGGCGCCGAGCAGGGCGCGGGCGGCCCATTTGTCCTCGGACCGGAAATAGGGGATGGCGATTCGCCAGACGATCGCGAGCGTGGCGCTAATGTTCTTCACAGGGCTCTGTCTCCTCGAGGGGGTGTGCACAAATGCCCAGAGCCAAAGGCTTGCGGCAACGGCGAAAATGGGCGCGCTTAGACTAAAGTCGCAAGTTCTGCAATTTGCGTTGTCTTGTCGCAGCCCGCAACCCTAGCATGGGCATGACGGCGCGGGGCGGGGTGCTCTGGGATTTCGCGAGCTTGTGAGCGGAGGGGAACCGCCGCATTCGCAAGGAATTCGCGTCCGGCTCGGGGGTTATCGCTTCAAGCGAAAAGCAGGATCGGCTCTCCACGCGGGCCGTCTGCCGCAAACATGCGTGGGGGAGGAAGACCATGTGGAATCAAATCTATGATCCGCTGCACAGTCCTGTGCTGTCGACGATCGCGGCGGCGGTGCCGGTTGTCACGCTGCTGGTCCTGATCGCGAGCGGTCGCGTCCAGGCGCATATCGCGGCCATCATCGCCGTCATCGTGACCAACCTGATCACGATCTTCGTCTTCACCATGCCGGCGAACATGTCGATCCGCGCCTCTGTGCTCGGCATCGTGACCGGCTTCTTCCCGATCGGCTGGATCGTTCTCAACGTCATCTTCCTCTATCAGGTGACGGTTTCCACCGGGCGCTTCGAACTGCTCAAGCGCGCGGTCGGCGGCGTTACCGAGGACCGGCGGCTGCAATTGCTGCTGATCGCGTTCTCGTTCGGCGCGTTCTTCGAGGGCGCCTCGGGCTTCGGCACCCCGGTCGCGATCACCGGCGCCGTGCTGATCGGTCTCGGCTTCTCGCCGCTCGCGGCATCGGGCCTGTCGCTGATCGCCAACACCGCGCCGGTCGCCTATGGCGCGCTGGGCACGCCGATCCAGGGCCTCGCCTCGGTGACCGGGCTCGATCCCTATCTCCTCGGCGCGATGGTCGGACGGCAATTGCCCGTGTTCTCGCTGATCGTGCCGTTCTGGGTGGTGTGGGCGTTCGCGGGCTGGAAGGGCATGAAGGACGTCTGGCCGGCGATCCTCGTCACCGGCGTGTCGTTCGCGATCCCGCAATTCGTGATCTCGAACTTCATCAATCCGTGGATCGTCGACATCGGCGCATCGCTGATCTCGATGGGCGCGCTGATCCTGTTCCTCAAGGTCTGGCAGCCCAGGCAGCTCTGGCTGTCGCCGGCGCTGCGCGGCCGCGATGAATCGGCCGCGACCATGGCGGCGGCAAAGCCGCTCGACAAGACGCCGCTGACGCAGAGCGAGATGTTCAGCGCCCTGCTGCCGTGGATCATCGTCTGCATCGTGATGCTGATCTGGGGCAACGGCGCCTTCAAGGCCTGGGCGAACTCGATCTTCGTCTGGAACTATCCCGTTCCCGAGCTGCACCAGATGATCAACAAGGTGCCGCCGGTGGCGGCCAAGCCGACGCCGGAGGGCGCGGTGTTCGCCTTCACCTACCTGTCCTTCACCGGCACGGGCATGCTGATCGCGGCGATCATCTCGGGCTTCCTGATGGGCGTCGGTCCCGGCCGGCTCGTGACCGAGTACGGGCGCACCATCCGGCTGTGCGCGATCTCGCTGATCACGATCTCGGCGATGCTCGCGATCGGCACCCTGACGCGCCTGTCAGGCGTCGACGCGACACTTGGTTTGGCGTTCGCCGCAACCGGCGTGCTCTATCCCTTCTTCGGCACGCTGCTCGGCTGGCTGGGCGTGGCGCTGACGGGATCGGACACCGCCTCCAACGTGCTGTTCGGAAACCTGCAGAGGATCACCTCCGAACAGCTCGGCCTGTCGCCGATCCTGATGAGTGCGGCGAACTCGTCCGGCGGCGTCATGGGCAAGATGATCGACGCGCAATCGATCGTGGTCGCCTCCACCGCCACCAACTGGTACGGCCACGAGGGCACTATTCTGCGCTTCGTGTTCTGGCACTCGATCGTGCTGGCGTGCCTCGTCGGTGTGCTGGTGACGTTGCAGGCCTATGTCTGGCCGTTCACGGCAATGGTCCTGAAGTAGCAGCCGGCGTCTCGCTTCGAGGCAGATCCCCGCGAGGTTCGCCCTCGCGGGGATTTTTGCATCCGGCGCAGGCGAACCTTCTCAATGGCGCCGCCGTCTTATAGAAGGTGCCGCAAATCAGGTCGGTCGAGAGGTGTCATGGTTTCGCTCAAGCAAATGCTGTGTGCGGCGGTTGCAATGCTCGCGATGTCCACGCTCGCGCGTGCCGAGGACGGTTTTCCCTTCGGCTCGGAGATGACGCTGGAGGCGCTGCCGCAAGCAGGCTCGAAGCGGATTCCGAACATCGAGATCGGCGACAATGGCGAGGTCGTGCTGGAGCTCTGGTGCAAGGGCGGCAAGGGCCAGTTCTCGGTCGCCGGCAACACCGTGATCTTCGTCCCCGGCCAGATCCAGGACCGTTCCTGCCCGCCGGCAAGAGCCCAGGCCGACGACGAACTCGTCGCCGCGCTGAGCAGCGTCGAGACCTGGAAGCGCCAGGGCGACGTGCTGACCCTGATCGGCCCCAAGCCGCTGCGCTTCAGGACGACGGGGAATTGAGCTCGTGTCCCGGACGCGGTGCAGCGTGCAACGCTGCTCCGCAGAGGCCGGGACCCAGCCTTCGCTAGGATCTCGCGTGTGGCCTCTGGGCCCCGGCGCGTAGCGCTTCGCGCTGCGTCCGGGGCACGAGCGCCTACTTCCACACCGACTTGTCGGCGTCCCAGCGCTGGCCCTTCAGCTCCTTGACGAGTGCCTCGATCGAGCCGTTGTCGTCGGGCAGATCGCCTTCTTCGTCGGCGCTCGCGTCGTCGGACAGATTGAGCTTTGCACCGCTGCTCTCGTCGGCGGTGGTGGTCGCGGGGCTGCCGATCCAGAGCATCAGCTTGTCGGTGGTGCCCGGCTTGTCCGGTGAGACGAGGCCCGCGACCTCGATCGTGTCGGTGAGCTCGAGCGCCGGATGATCCTGGTTCGGTCGCTTGAACACCAGCTTGAGCTTGCCGGTCGAAGGGTTGAAGCTTTGCGCGACCGGCTTTGCCGCAAGTGTCTTGCTCAGCACGCCGGCGACGGCGGTCGCGAGCTTGTCGCGGTTGATCCTGTCGCCGTCGCGCCAGTCGGCGGCGGAAAAGCGGATGGTGCGGTCCATCTCGGTCATGCCCGCGGTCCAGCCGGCTGCGGTGACGCCCGGCGTCGCCTTGAACTTTGCGAGCAGCGCGGCCGCGCGCTCCGGGTCGACCGACATGTTGATGGTCTGCTCGCCCGCGCGCAGCGCGTCGCAGCCGACCGACAGGCTCGCCAGCGTCACCTCGACCGGCTGGCCCTTCAGGCTCTTCAGGAACTCGGTCGCCGCGTCCAGCTTCACCTTCACCGCGATCGCCTCGGGCGACACGTCGGTGAAGTCCTTCGGCTGCGGCGTGATGCCGTCGTCGGAGGTCTGGTTGTCCAGGAATTCCTTCTCGCTAAGATCGGAATTGTCGGGCGAGGTGACCTCGGTCACCGCCTGGCCGATGCTGATCTGCCCGCGGAATTCGAAGGCGTCGCCGCTCTGCTTGCGCAGCAGCTTGACGCTGACGGGCGCCTTCTCGCTGATGCTCTGCGTCGTGCCGGTCAGGTTCTGGCCGGCGACCTGGAGATTGACGACGAAGCGGTCCTTGCGGTCGGAGTTCTTCGCGACGGGATAGCAGACGTCGAGCACGGCCGCGGTGACCGTCTTGCCCTGCCGCGTCTCCTTCAGGATCACGTCGGCATTGCCGTCCATCAGCCCGTCGATCGAGGTGAAATAGCGCGTCTCGGTTCCGCCTGGCGCCGCCGCCTTCGGCGACAGCTTCATCTGGGCGGAGGCGATCCCGGGCGCGATCGCCAGCAGAGCCGCCAAAACAACCGTCGGGCAAACCAGAAGCGCGCGCATCGCGGAAATCCTTGAGCAATGGGCATGATCGGGAAAAGTGTGCAGCGGCTTTCCGATAAGATCATGCCCAAACAATTAGAATCGGCGCGCCACCGTAGTGGGTTTTGGCCGCCGGTTGAATCGGAAAGCGGCGGGGCAGGGTAGGCAAAAAAGAAGGCCGCCCGGAGGCGGCCTTCGCGTCACTGTCACGGAGTGGAGGGCTCAGAAGCCGCCCATGCCGCCGCCGGCGGGCATCGCGGGCGGAGCGTCCTTCTTCGGCATTTCGGCGACCATGGCTTCGGTGGTCACCAAGAGGCCGGCCACGGAGGAGGCGTCCTGCAGCGCGGTGCGCACCACCTTGGCGGGGTCGATGATGCCCTTCTCGATCATGTCGACATAGTCCTCGTTCTGGGCGTCGAAGCCGAACGTCTCGGACTTGTTCTCCAGGATCTTGCCGACCACGATCGAGCCTTCCACGCCCGCGTTCTCGGAGATCTGGCGGATCGGGGCTTCCAGCGCCTTCAGCACGATGTTGATGCCGGCCTGGACGTCGGCATTGGCGTTGGTGAGACGGCCGACCGCCTTCTTGGCGCGCAGCAGCGTCACGCCGCCGCCGGGGACGATGCCTTCCTGCACCGCGGCACGGGTGGCGTTGAGCGCGTCCTCGACGCGGTCCTTCTTCTCCTTGACCTCGATCTCGGTGGCGCCGCCGACGCGGATCACCGCAACGCCGCCCGCGAGCTTGGCGAGGCGCTCCTGGAGCTTCTCGCGGTCGTAGTCCGAGGTGGTCTCCTCGATCTGCGCCTTGATCTGGCCGACGCGGGCCTCGATGTCGGGCTTCTTGCCGGCGCCGTTGACGATCGTGGTGTTCTCCTTGTCGATCACCACCTTCTTGGCGCGGCCGAGCATCTTCACGGTGACGCTCTCGAGCTTGATGCCGAGCTCTTCGGAGATCAGCTGGCCGCCGGTGAGGATCGCGATGTCCTCGAGCATGGCCTTGCGGCGGTCACCGAAGCCCGGCGCCTTCACCGCGGCCACCTTCAGGCCGCCACGGAGGCGGTTGACGACCAGGGTGGCCAGCGCCTCGCCCTCGACGTCCTCGGCGATGATGACGAGCGGCTTGCCCGACTGCACCACGGCTTCGAGCACCGGCAGCATGGCCTGCAGGCCCGACAGCTTCTTCTCGTGCAGGAGGATGTAGGCGTCCTCGAGCTCGGCGGTCATCTTCTCGGCATTGGTGACGAAGTAGGGCGACAGATAGCCGCGGTCGAACTTCATGCCCTCGACGATGTCCACCTCGGTGTCGAGCGACTTGTTCTCCTCGACGGTGATGACGCCCTCGTTGCCGACCTTCTGCATGGCCTGGGCGATCATCTTGCCGATGGCGGCATCGCCGTTGGCCGAGATGGTGCCGACCTGGGCGACCTCGGAGGAGGCGGCGACCGGCTTGGCGCGCTTCTCGATGTCCTTGATGACGGCCTGGACCGCGGTGTCGATGCCGCGCTTGAGGTCCATCGGGTTCATGCCGGCGGCAACCGCCTTGGCGCCTTCGCGCACGATGGCCTGGGCCAGCACGGTCGCGGTGGTGGTGCCGTCGCCGGCGAGGTCGTTGGTCTTGGAGGCGACCTCACGCACCATCTGGGCGCCCATGTTCTCGAACTTGTCCTCGAGCTCGA
>Ga0102590_1002442_pt1 | contig 22023 bp, 24 predicted proteins | sample AraplaMF_Col_mMF_FD_76859 | JGI IMG/M metagenome (GOLD analysis project Ga0102590, IMG submission 76859) | Arabidopsis root microbial communities from the University of North Carolina, USA - plate scrape MF_Col_mMF | ecosystem: Host-associated > Plants > Roots > Endosphere | place: USA...
TCACCAATCTCGATCCGACGCGCGGACAGGCCGAGCTCACCTTCAAGGACGCCAAGGCCGAGCCGCTCGGAGCGGCCGGCGAAGGCTGGAGCATCCTGACCCAGGTGCTGGACCGCGCCGCGGTGCTCTGCGCCTTCGAGCAGGTCGGCGGCTCCGACCGCGCGCTGGAGATGGGCCGCGACTACGCCCTCGACCGCATCGCCTTCGGCCGCCAGATCGGTTCGTTCCAGGCCGTGAAGCACATGCTCGCCGACATGTATGTCTCGGCGACGCTGGCGCGCTCCAACAGCTATTACGGCGCCTGGGCGCTCTCGACCAACGCAGCCGAATTGCCGGAAGCGGCCGCCGCCGCGCGCATCAGCGCGACGCAGGCGTTCCAGCACTGCGCCAAGAACAACATCCAGGTGCACGGCGGCATGGGCTTCACCTGGGAGTTCGACTGCCACATGTACTACCGCCGCGCCAATGCGATGGCGCTCGGCCTCGGCAGCCTCAGCTATTGGGAAGACCAGTTGATCGACCGCATGCGGAAGAAGAACGCGGCTTGATGTTGTCGTCATTCCGGGGCGCCGCAAGCGACGAACCCGGAATCTCGATTTGAGTCTGTAACCTCCAGATTCCGGGTTCGATGCTCCGCATCGCCCCGGAATGACGAAGAAGAGAAAGACCATGAACTTCGACGACACCCCGCAGGAAGCCGAATTCCGCGCCACCGCCCGCGCCTGGATCGGCGCCAACGCGCCGAAGCAGTACGAGGAGGAGCTGCGCAAATCCTCGCTCGGCCGCAGCGTGCTCAAGAATGCCAACATTCTCGAGGTCGCGAAGGCCTGGCAGAAGAAGAAGGCCGACGCCGGCTGGGCCTGCCTGCACTGGCCGAAGGAGTATGGCGGGCGCGGCTCGTCGCCGATCGAGCGCGTGATCTGGCAGCAGGAGGAGGGGCCGTTCGGCCAGCTCTCCCGCATGTTCATCATCGGCCACGGCATGTGCGGGCCGACCATGATGGCGTTCGCGCGCGAGGAGCATAAGCGCACATACCTGCCGCCGCTCGCCTCCGGCGAAAAGGTCTGGTGCCAGCTGTTCTCCGAACCGGCCGGTGGCTCGGACGTCGCAGGGCTCCGCACGCGCGCGGAAAAGGACGGCGACGACTGGATCATCAACGGCCAGAAGATCTGGACCTCGGGCGCGCATTATTCCGACTACGGCATCCTGCTCACCCGCACCGATCCGACCGTGCCCAAGCACAAGGGCCTCACCATGTTCTTCCTGGACATGAAGAGCCCGGGCGTCGAAGTCAGGCCGATCAAGCAGGCGAGCGGGGCCTCGGACTTCAACGAGGTCTATTTCACCAATGTCCGCATTCCCGACCACCAGCGCCTCGGCGAGGTCGGCGACGGCTGGAACGTCTCGCTGACCACGCTGATGAACGAGCGCAGCGCGATCGGCGCGGCCGTTTCGACCGGCTTCCCCGAGTTGTTCGAATATTGCTCCAGCCTGATGCTCGACGACGGGCCGGCGATCGAGGATCGCGCGGTGCGCTCGAAGCTCGCCAACTGGGCGGTGAAGGCGAGCGGGCTGAAATACACCAGCATGCGCGCGATCTCCGCGCTGTCGCGGGGTGAGCGTCCGGGTCCGGAGAACTCCATCGGCAAGCTGGTGGCAGGCTCGATGATCCAGGACGTCGCGACCTACGCGCTCGATCTGCAAGGCGCAGCCGGTGTGGTCAGCGGTCCGGAGGATGCCGAGCTCGCGGGCCGCTTCCAGGCCATGCTGCTGCGCGCGCCTGGCACGCGCGTCGAAGGCGGCACCGACGAGATCATGCGCAACATCATCGCCGAGCGGGTGCTGGGCCTGCCCGGCGATATCCGTGTCGACAAGGACGTGCCGTTCAACAAGATCCCGACCAAGGGAAGATAATCGTAGGGTGGGTTAGCGCCGCGGATGCGCAAGCGCATCCGTGGGGCGTAACCCACCATTGGCTGCAACGACGCTCGAACAGAAGAGGTGGGTTACGCCTTCGGCTAACCCACCCTACGAAGAAGAAGAGGTCCGCCATGAATTTCGACGACACCCCGCAGGAGGCCGCATTCCGCCAGACCGCGCGCCAATGGGTCGAGGCCAACGCGCCCAGGGAGTTGCATGCCGAGCTGTCGAAATCCTCGCTCGGCCGCATCCGGCTTGCCAAGCACGACATCGTCGATGTCGGCAAGGCCTGGCAGAAGAAGAAGTTCGAAGGTAACTGGGCCTGCCTGCACTGGCCCAGGGAATATGGCGGCCGTGGCGCGAGCCCGATCGAGAAGGTGATCTGGCAGCAGGAGGAGGGCGTCTACGGCAAGCTGACGCAGCCGTTCCAGATCGGCGAGGGCATGTGCGGCCCGACCGTGATGGCCTTCGGCAGCGAAGATGCAAAGCGCCGGTACTTGCCGAAGCTCGCCTCGGGCGAGGAAATCTGGTGCCAGCTGTTCTCCGAGCCCTCTGCCGGCTCGGACGTCGCAGGCCTGCGCACGCGCGCGGAGAAGATGGGCGACAACTGGGTCGTCAACGGCCAGAAGATCTGGACCTCGGGCGCGCATTACTCCGACTATGGCCTCCTGATCGCGCGCACCGATCCGAACGTGCCCAAGCACAAGGGCCTCACCATGTTTTTCCTGGACATGAAGAGCCCGGGTGTCGAGGTTCGTCCGATCAAGCAGGCCAACGGCATGCAGGAGTTCAACGAGGTCTATTTCACCGACGTCGTCATCCCCGACAGCCAGCGGCTTGGCGCGGTCGGGGAAGGCTGGAGCGTGTCGCTGACGACGCTGATGAACGAGCGCATGTCGATCGGCGCGCGGCTCGCGACCGGTGTCCCCGAGATGTTCGAGTTCTGCTCCGATCTGATGCTGGAGGACGGTCTCGCCATCGACGATCCCGCCGTGCGCTCGAAGCTGGCGAGCTGGGCGGCGAAGTCGAGCGGGCTGAAATACACCAGCTACCGCACCATCTCGGCGGTGTCGAAGGGCGAGCGGCCGGGTCCGGAGAATTCGATCGGCAAGCTGGTCTCCGGCATGATGCTGCAGGACATCGCGACCTACGCCATGGACCTGCAGGGCGCGGCCGGTGTTCTCACGGGCAACGACGAGGAAACGGTGCAGGGCCAGTTCCAGCAGATGCTGCTGTCCTCGCCCTCCATGCGCATCGCCGGCGGTACCGACGAGATCCTGCGCAACATCATCGCCGAGCGGGTGCTGGGGTTGCCCGGCGACATCCGCGTCGACAAGGATGTGCCGTATAACAAGATCCCGACCAAGGGGCGGTGATACGGTCTTGTAGGGTGGGTTAGCCCCGCGGATTGCGCGAAGCGCAAACCGCGTGGCGTAACCCACCTCTTTAATTTCCGCGGAGACAGAAATGGTGGGTTACGCTAGCGGATTGTGCCTCGCGCAGCCGCCAGCTAACCCACCCTACGAAGAATGCGAGCTGATCCAATGGACGCGACTGTGAAGCAAAACGACCGCATCGGTGTGCTCGAGGAACTGCTCAACGAGCGCTACTCGGTCCGCGCCTTCCTTCCAAAGGAGGTCGACCGCGCCACCATCGAGCATGTGCTGACAACCGCGCAGCGCACCGCGTCTTGGTGCAACAGCCAGCCCTGGCAGGTCGTTATCGCCAGCGGCGAGGCCAAGGAGCGCTTCCGCAAGGCGATCTACAAGGAAGCATCAGGCGGGCTCGGTGACGACTACGACTTCACACCGCCGCGCGAATATGTCGGCGTCTATCTCGAACGCCGCCGCGAGAGCGGTTTTCAGCTCTACAACACGCTCGGCATCGCCCGCGGCGACAAGATGGCCTACGCAAAACAGGCGCTGGAGAACTACAATTTCTTCGGCGCGCCGCATATCGCGATCATCCACACCAACGAGCCGCTCGGCATTTACGGCGCGATCGATTGCGGTGCCTATGTCTCCAATTTCATGCTGGCGGCGCAGGCGCTCGGGCTCGGCACGATTCCGCAGGCCGCACTGGCGCGCCATTCCGGGCTGATCCGTCGCCATTTCAATCTGCCCGACGACCGCCGCGTCGTCTGCGGCATCTCGTTCGGCTATGCGGACCATGCGCACAAGGTCAACAGCTACCGCACCTCGCGCGCGGGCGTGGCGGACACGGTGACGTTCGTGAACGACTGATCGCGCGGCACCTCGCCGGCGCCGCCGAGCTTATCGCACACATGCAAAGGCGGCCGCAGAAGCAGCCGCCTTCACTTGATCTCTCGATGCGGTGACTGCCGCTATCCGCCGCTGCCGCCGATCACGGCGCGCACGGTCTCGTCGGGGCCGAAATCTTCGGCGCCGTCGACATAGAGCAGCGCGGCGAGCTTCGAGCGCGCGCGGTTGACGCGGCTCTTGATCGTGCCGACCGCGCAGCCGCAGATCGAGGCCGCATCCTCATAGGAGAAGCCGGAGGCGCCGACCAGGATCAAGGCCTCGCGCTGGTCCTGCGGAAGCTTCTCGAGCGCGCCGCGAAACTCCTCGAACTCGAGATGAGCGTTCTGCGAGGGTTGCGTCTTCAGCGTCTTCGCATAATTGCCCTCGGCGTCCTCGACCTCGCGCCGCCGCTTGCGGTAGTCGGAGCGGAACAAATTGCGCAGGATCGTGAACAGCCATGCCGGCAGGTTTGAGCCGGGCTGGAAGGAATCGATGTTGGCGAGCGCGCGCAACAGCGTTTCCTGAACCAGATCGTCGGCCCGGTCGGCATTGCCGCTGAGCGAGATCGCGAACGCGCGCAGACTTGGCACGGCCGCAAGGATGTCGTTACGCAGGGATTCCGTGAGAGGCATTAATCCCTCCCATTGTTGTTGTCGTTGGAGCCCCCATCAGTTTGCACTTGGGGTGCGCCTCCCGGCGCATCAAGCTTCTTGATCAGTTCCGCGAACCGGTCCGGAACCCCCTGCCGCACGACGTCGTCGTACATCGCGCGCAGTTGATGGCCGATCCGAGACTGAATCTCCGGAGTGAGGCCTCCCTTGCCGGGGGTCGTGCTTTTGCTGGCTTGAGACTTGAGATCTTTCATGACCTGTTCCACGTTTCCCCGAGTTAAGTTACTGTAAAATCGAGAAGTTTTCTCAACCGGGAGCCGTTCCCTGGATAGGCACAATTCCAGGTTCGACAAAAAGTTCCCCCTGCAGCGGAACTTTTCTTGTCCTGCGGCGTAATCAGCCCAGCAGGGGAACCCGGGCCGCCCCTCGTACCTGTTCTCTAAGGTCGGCCCGAAGATGAATGGAGTGGGGATGTCCCGTTCACAGCTCGTTGCTGAACATTTGCCGTTGTTGCGCCGGTATGCGCGTGCCCTGACGGGCAGCCAGGCCTCCGGCGACGCCTATGTTGCCGCCATGCTGGAAGCCATGCTGGGCGATCCGTCGGTGCTCGACGAGAGCCACGGACCGCGCGCCGGCCTGTTCCGGCTGTTCACCCAGATCTGGAATTCGGTCTCCGTCAACGACGATGCCGAGGTGGCGACCCTGCCGATGCCGCCGGAGCGCCGTCTGTCGAACATCACGCCGCTGCCGCGGCAAGCCTTCCTGCTGCTCTCGCTCGAGGGATTCTCGGAGGAAGAGGTCGCCTACATCCTCGGCACCGATGTCGGCGAGACGCGGCGGCTTGCGGATGCCGCGGGACGCGAGATGGCGGCCGAGATCGCCACCGACGTGCTGATCATCGAGGACGAGACCTTCATCGCCATGGACCTCGAGAGCCTGGTGAAGAATCTCGGCCACAATGTCGTCGGCGTCGCCCGCACCCATGCCGATGCGGTCGCGCTTGCCAAGAACAAGCGGCCCGGCCTGATCCTCGCCGACATCCAGCTCGCCGACGGCTCGTCGGGGCTCGATGCCGTCAACGAATTGCTGCGCACCTTCGAAGTGCCGGTGGTGTTCATCACCGCCTATCCGGAGCGCTTCCTGACCGGCGAACGCCCCGAGCCGGCGTTCCTGATCTCGAAGCCGTTCCAGCCCGCGATGGTCTCGGCGGTGGCAAGCCAGGCGCTGTTCTTCCAGCGCAACTCGCGCAACCGCGCGCCGAAGGTGCCGGCGGCGTAAGGAAGCTGCATCGAAAAACAGAACGGCGCGTTGCAAGGCGCGCCGTTTTTGTTTGCCTACGCTTTTCAGCAGCCCCGGCAGATGCTGCGAAGCATCGAGTTTAGCTTTCTATCATCCGGTCCCGGGGACTTCGCATTCAGCTTGGCCTGGCCCTCGATCCAGGATTGGAGCAATTTTTCTCGTTCCGGCGACGGCGCCAGGTTCGGCTGCGTCCCGTCGAAAGCTATGAGGATGGTTATTCTCTGCAGGTCGTCCTTCGCCTCGGCGGGCGGTTTCGGGAACGGCGCGGATCGGTCGACCATGGCGAGCGTCGCGGCATCCAGCGGTGCGAAGCCCGTGCTTTCCAACAAAGCGTTTGAGATCAATTTGCCCGAGCGATCGACCACGAATATGACGCCGGAATCGGCTCTGTGGCCGATCGCCTGAGGAGGAAACACCCTGTTGCGCCAGACGTGCTCGGTGACCGCCTTGCGCCAGGCGGCCATAGCCCCGGACTCGGCGAAGCCGGAAGCCGGCGTGCTCAGCACCAGCCCGTTGGTCGGCACCTGGAATTGGCGGCCGTTGAAGACAATCGGCACTACGAAATAGAAAGTCTCTTCCTTCAGCTCCGGAGGCGGCGCCGGAAACGGTTGGGCACGGGCGACGATCTCCAGCGCAGCATCGTCGAGCAGTTGCGAGCCGGTCCTCGCAGCCAGTGCCCGCGAGACCAATTTGCCGGACCGGTCGATGACGAAGCCTACCCTGGCCTCACCGGTTTGCCCCAGTGCCTGGGCTGGAAATAGCCTGCTCTTGGCGATGTGTGCTGACAGCTTCGCCTTCCAGGCCTGGGCACTTTCGCTCTGCGTATCCGTCTGCGCATGGGAAGGAAAAGCCGCGAGCAATCCGAGAAACACGGCCAGCAAGGGAAATTTCATCTGCATCGCCGCGGATATTAATCGCGGTCTGGTTGATTGCAAGGCGCGTTGCGCGTATCGCGCTTTTCTCGCTGTGGGCAATTCGAGCGGTCGCGAAGCATCGGGCGCTTGACGCCAACTTCATTGCCCCGTTGATATTTCGGGCCGATGACAGCCATCGCAGCCTCAAGCCGCCGGGAGAGACGTACCATGGACCAGCAACTGCTCGACCGCCTCGCCATCCGCGACCTCGTCGAGAACTGGGCGGTGTGGCGCGACGCCGGCGACTGGGAGCGCTTTGCGACCGTTTGGCACGAAGAAGGCTGGATGTCCGCCACCTGGTTTCAGGGGCCGGCGCGGGATTTCATGCGCGTCAGCCAGGAGGGTTTTGCCAAGGGGGTGCGCATCCTGCATTTCCTCGGCGGCACCAGCATCGATCTCACGGGCGCGCGCGCCATCGCCCAGACCAAGATGACGATCTCGCAGCGCGCCTTGGTGCATGACGTGCTCTGCGACGTCGTCTGCACCGGACGCTTTTATGATTTCCTGGAGAAGCGGCAGGGAAAATGGGGCATCGTCCGCCGCCAGCCGATCTACGAGAAGGACCGGATCGACCCGGTCGATCCCGCCGCATCGCTGCAGCTCGACCAGAAAGCGCTCGCCGCGTTGCCCGAAGGCTATCGCCACCTCGCCTACATGCAGGAGCTGATCGGCTACAAGGTCAAGCGCGACATGCCCGGCCTGATCGGGCCCGAGGTCGAGAAGCTCTATGGCGAAGGGCGGGAGTGGCTGGCGAAGTGAGCTGCAGACAAAAGTAAGGCGCGACTGGCATCACCACAGTCGCGCCCTACGTCGCCGGCTTATGGGGCAGGGGGGAATAGCCGGCTGTTGAGACGACTCCCGGGCGCGAGAGTCGTTCCAGGCGGTTTCGAAATTTTTTGCATGGGCGCCCCACCTTTTCGCACACGGTTAAGTGATCGTGACTCCCGAGAACCCCCGGTCCTAGGCACGCGTTGTTCCCGCGATCGCCATGGGGCGAGGGGTCGACAGCCATGTCACAGATTCAAAAGGTATTTTTGGGTGTCGTCGCGATTGCCGCGACGATTGGCGCTGTCCAGGTCGGCGCCGTGCAATTGGCCTCCGGCCATGATCTGGCCGATCGCTGGCAGGCAGTCGCCGACAAGCCGGCCCATAATATCAACCGGGCCGGCAAGGCCGACCGGATCACCGACATCAAGCCGGGCGCGGTTCCCACCCGCACCGTGTCGATGCGGCTGAACGATCTTGCCAACACATCCGTGCTGCTTCGCGTCCCTGCCGTGATCGAGACCGGCAACGCCAAGCCCCCGGTGGCGCTCCAGAACCAGAAGAAGCCGCAGGGCCGCGTCAAGCCGACGATCGCCTGTGAGCCGATGGTCAGCTCCCTGACCGAGGTCGCCAAGCTGCTTCAACCCGGGCGCTGCGTGACCTGATCGCCCATCGTCCTTGGACGGGCCGGCCTCTGCCGCTGGCAGGGGCCTACCCTTCACGTCCTCTTGATCCGCTCCCTCATCGCGTTATATCCGGGCTTTCCCTCCTTGATTGACCGGGTAAACGCATGACGACGTCAGATACGGCTGTGCATACACAGCCCTTCCAGGCCGAGGTTTCCGAGCTTCTGCATCTCATGGTGCATTCCGTCTATTCGGAGACCGACATCTTCCTGCGCGAGCTCGTCTCCAACGCCTCGGACGCCTGCGACAAGCTGCGCTACGAGGCGATTGCAAATCCGGGGCTGTTGGGCGAGGGCGATGCCCTCAAGATCCGCATCATCCCGAACAAGGCGGCCGCGACGCTCACCATCGCCGACAACGGCATCGGCATGGAGCGGCAGGAGCTGATCGACCATCTCGGCACCATCGCCCGTTCCGGCACCAAGGCGTTCGTGTCGAAGCTGAAGGAGGCCAAGGACGGTCTCGGCCTGATCGGCCAGTTCGGCGTCGGCTTCTATTCCGCCTTCATGGTCGCCGAGAAGATCGTGGTCGTCAGCCGCCGTGCCGGCGAGAGCGACGTCTGGACCTGGACGTCCTCCGGCGGCTCCGGCTTCGAGATCTCGAGGGCCAGTGAGGAGGAAGCCGCGCGCGTCGCACGCGGCACCGAGATCGTGCTGCACCTCAAGGACGACGCGAAGAAATATCTCGAAACCTACGAGATCGAGCGCATCGTCGGTGCCTACTCCGACAACATCCTGTTTCCCATCGAGCTCGTGCCGGAAGAGGGCGAGCCGCGCCAGATCAACTCGGCAAGCGCGCTGTGGCAGCGCTCGAAGTCCGAGCTGACGGCGGAGGACTACAAGAAGGCCTATCAGCAGATCGCCTCGGCCTTCGACGATCCCGCGATGACGCTGCACTACCGCGCCGAGGGGCGTTACTCCTACGCCGTGCTGCTGTTCGCGCCCTCGGCAAAGCCGTTCGACCTGTTCGAGCCGAACCGCAAGGGTCGCGTGAAGCTTTACGTGCGCCGCGTCTTCATCACCGATGACGCCGACCTCCTGCCGGGCTATCTGCGCTTCATTCGCGGCGTGGTCGACAGCGAGGATCTTCCGCTCAACATCTCGCGCGAGATGCTGCAGAACAATCCGCAGCTCGCCCAGATCCGCAAGGCCGTGGCGACCCGCGTCGTGTCCGAGCTCGAAAGCCTCGCCGACAAGGACGCCGAGAATTTTGCAAAGATCTGGGACGCCTTCGGCGCCGTGCTGAAGGAAGGCATCTACGAGGATTTCGAGCGCCGCGAAAAGCTGCTGGCGCTCTCGCGCTTCACCACCACGACGGGCGAGAAGCGCTCGCTGAAGCAGGTCGTCGCCGATTTCAAGCCGAACCAGACCGAGATCTATTATCTCGTCGGCGACAGCATCGAGCGGCTGAAGTCCAACCCGCGGCTGGAAGCGGCGACCGCACGCGGCATCGAGGTGCTGCTGCTGTCCGATCCGGTCGATGCCTTCTGGACCTCGATGCCGACGGAGTTCGAGGGCAAGCCGCTGAAGTCGCTGAGCCAGGGCGATCTCAATCTCGACTTGATCCCCCGCGTCGACGACAAGGACGAGGCGAAGAAGGACGAGCCCATCGCCGACGAAGCCGCCACCATCGCCGTGATCAAGGCGGCGCTCGGCGAGCGCGTCAGCGACGTCAAGGCTTCAACGCGCCTCACCAGCTCGGCCTCCTGTCTCGTTGCCGACAGCCAGGGCCCGAGCCGCGAGCTCGAACGCATCCTGTCGCAGCAGAACCGCGGCATGCGCACCAAGCCGGTGCTCGAGATCAATCTGCGCCATCCGATGGTGGCGGCGATCACCAGGGCCCAGGCCGGCTCCAGCGCCGTCGACGATCTCAGCCTGCTCCTGCTCGAGCAGGCGCAAATCCTCGACGGCGAGCTGCCGGAAGACCCGGCGGCATTCGCGGCGAGGCTGAACCGTCTGGTGCTGCAGGGGCTGGGCTGACGGCTTCGCTGCTCGTCATGGCCGCGCCAGGCCCGGCCATGACGTGCGTGTCGCGATGGGCCCACCTCACCTTGCCGTCATCTGTCCCCAGGAACAGTCGCCTCCGCGGCGGTGTTGTGCCATATGAGGCCGTCGGCATCAGAGCTGCCGGCGCCACCGATTCGAGGAAGTCTCCATGCGTTTGCCGATCCTGACCCTCACCGCGATTGTCACGCTGTTTGCTACGGCAGATGCGCGCGCCCAGACCTATGATCCGCGCTACCCGGTGTGCATGCATGTCTACACGCCCGGCGGCTGGGGTGGTGGCGGCGACTATTATGATTGCTCGTTCACCTCAATCCCGCAGTGCCGCGCCACGGCGTCGGGGCGCTCCGCGAGCTGCGACCTCAATCCTTATTACGCCTTCGACGAGCCGCCGCCGGCCCCGCGCAAGCGTTACAAGAAGCCGCAATATTGATCCGCGCGACGGCGGGGCATCCGTCATGCGTAGCTCATTCGGTCTGATGATGGTTGCCGGCGCGGTGCTCGCGGCCGCGCCGTCGCATGCGCAAACCTTCGATCCCCGCTTTCCCGTCTGCATGCACGTCTATTCCGGTTCGAGCGGCGGCGGCGGGGAGTGGTACGACTGCTCCTTCACCTCGCTGCCGCAATGCCGCGCCACGGCGACCGGCCGCGCCGCGACCTGCGATCTCAATCCGTATTATCCGGTGAACGCGCCGCAGCCGCGGCCGCGCCACAGGCGAAGCGGCTAGCGCCGGGCGCTACTCCTTCCTGAGCCCCGACAGCTCCACCACCTTGCGCCAGCGGTCGGTTTCCGCCGTCAGCATGCCGCCGAACTCGCCGGCATTGCCGTGCAGCGGGATGGCGCCGAGCTCGGCGATGCGGGCCTTGATCTCGGCGTCGGAGAGGGCGGTGTCGATCTCGCGATTGAGCAGGTCGACGATCTCGCGCGGCGTGTCGTGGGGCGCGCCGACACCGTAGAAGGACGACGTCTCGTAGCGTGCAAGCGTGTCGGCGATCGGCGGCACGTCAGGCAGGATCTCCGAGCGCTCGCGCGTGGTGACGCCGAGCGCGCGCAGCTTGCCCGCGCGCACCAGCTCGAAGGACGAGGTCACGTTGTCGAACATGCCCTGGATCTGGCCGCTCATCACGTCGGTCAGGCCCGGCGCCGAGCCGCGATAGGGCACATGGGTGAACTGCACGCCGGCCAGCGACTTGAACAGCTCGCCGGACAGATGCAGCGAGGTGCCGATGCCGGAGGACGCGATCGACATCTTGCCGGGATTGGCCTTGGCGTAGGCGATGAAGTCGGCGGCGCTTCTGACCGGAAGGTCGTTGTTGACGACCAGCACCAGCGGGATTCGCGCGACACCCGCGACCGGCGCGATGCCCCTGGCGAAATCATACGGCAGCGCCGGATCGAACGAGGCGTTGATCGCGTTCGCGGTCGAGGTCAGCAGCAGCGTGTAGCCGTCGGGCGCCGAGGTGATCACCGCCTGCGTCCCGATATTGCTGCCGGCGCCGGGCTTGTTCTCGACGACAAAGGTCTGGCCGAGTCGATCCGACAGCCGCTGGCACAGCAGCCGCGACAGCACGTCGGTCGCTCCGCCCGGGGCATAGGGCACCACCCATTTCACGCTGCGCGAGGGATAAGAGGGATTGCCGATGGCAAAGGCGCGCGGCGCGGCGAGCACGGCTGCGGCACAGGCGGTGGTCTGAAGGAAATGTCGTCTGGTGATCATCGCAGCCTCTAATTCGTCTCTTGCGAGGACGGGCGAAGCGCGCCCGAATGACTGGATTGCTATCGCAAGAACTGCGTCGGCTCGCACGCCGATCCCTTGGGCTTGGTAAAGGATGACTAGAGTTAATCGTGCACTAACGGGCTTTTACCTTGTCTCTTAACGCCTGGGCAGGGCGCCGTGGACTAAGCTGCCGAAAGCAGCAGACACGTTCCGAAAGAATGAACGGCATGACCATCGGCGTCATCGAGCAACCGAAAGCCGCGCGCGCGCCTTCGGCGTCAAAGATCTGGCTGAAGGCCATCGAGCTCACCGCGCGGATCGAGACGCTGCCGGGCCGGCTGTTCGCCGACGTCGTCGACGACTGGGCGCGGCGCCAGCCCGACCGCATCGCGCTGATCACGGATGACGCAAGCCTGGACTACGAGGGCCTGTCGAAGCACATCAACCGCTATGCGCGCTGGGCGCGCTCGCTTGGTATCGCCAAGGGCGATACCGTCGCGCTGATCATGCCGAATGGCGTCGACTATCTCGCCGCCTGGCTCGGCATCAGCCGCGTCGGCGGTGTGGTCGCGCTGATCAACACCAAGCTGGTGGGACAGTCGCTCGCTCATTGCGTCGATGTCGCAAGGCCCCAGCACGTCATCGTCGCGCACGATCTGCTCGAGACGCTGGAGAGCACGAAGCCGCATCTGAAGACCGAGATCAGGATCTGGACCCACGGCGATGCCCGCAGCGAGCGCTCCATCGATGTCGCGCTGGCCGCGCTCGACGATACCCCGCTCGCAGCCGGCGAGCATGGTGACGTCACCATCGACGACCGCGCGCTGCTGATCTACACCTCCGGCACGACAGGCCTGCCGAAGGCGGCGAGCATCAGCCACCGCCGCATCCTCAACTGGGGCTTCTGGTTCGCCGGTCTCGCCGGCGCGGGCCCGCAGGACCGGCTCTACGATTGCCTGCCGCTGTTCCATTCGGTCGGCGGCATCGTCGCGCCCTGCAGCATGCTCGCTGCCGGCGGCTCGGTGGTGATCGCGGAAAAATTCTCGGCCTCGAACTTCTGGCCCGATATCGTGCGGCACGACTGCACGCTGTTCCAGTACATCGGCGAACTCTGCCGCTATCTGCTCAAGGCACCGCCGTCGGAATACGAGAACCGGCATCGCCTGCGCCTTGTCTGCGGCAACGGCCTGCGCGGCGATATCTGGGAGGATTTCCAGGGACGCTTTGCCATTCCCCGAATCCTCGAATTCTATGCGGCGACCGAAGGCAATTTCTCGCTGTTCAATGTCGAGGGCCAGCCCGGTGCGATCGGCCGCATCCCGCCGCTGCTCGCGCATCGCTTTCCGGCGAGCCTCGTCAAACTCGATCCTGACAGCGGCACGCCGCTTCGCAATGACGAGGGCTTCTGCATCGCCACTGCGCGCGGCGAGGCCGGTGAAGCCATCGGCCGTATCGGCACCGCCGACCAGGGCGGCGGCCGCTTCGAGGGCTATACCGATGCCGGCGAGACCGAGAAGAAGGTCCTGCGCGACGTCTTTGCCAGGGGCGACGCCTGGTTCCGCACCGGCGACCTGATGCGGCTCGACGACAAGGGCTTCTTCCATTTTGTCGACCGCATCGGCGACACCTTCCGCTGGAAGGGCGAGAACGTCGCCACGTCCGAGGTCAACGACGCCGTGCGCGATTTCACCGGCGTCATCGACGCCACCACTTACGGCGTCAGCATCCCCGGCGCCGACGGCCGTGCCGGCATGAGCGCGATCGTGGTCAACGAAGGTTTCGACATCGAAGCGCTGCCGGCGCATCTGGCGCAGCGCCTGCCGGCCTACGCCCGCCCCGTCTTCATCCGCATCTCCAGCGAGCTCGACGCGACCGAGACCTTCAAGCAGAAGAAGGGTGAGCTGGCGCGCGAGGGCTTCGATCCCCGAGCGATCTCCGATCCGCTGTTCATGCTCGATCCGAAGTCGGGTGCCTATGCCGCGCTCGACGCCAAGGCATATGCAAGCATCCTCGACGGCTCGATCCGGCTCTAGCCGCGCGAAAATGCAGAGATAGGTCCAATTTTATCTGAATTGTCCAAGAGCCCATTTACTTCTGTCCGGTAAACACACGGGCAGGGGAGGCGGTCATCACAAGCCGCCGCAAGAAACACGATCGATTAACCAAGAACGAGGCGAGCCAGCCATGTCGGTACGGTCCAAGGTCATTGAAGCGATCCAGCAGATCGCCAAGGAACAGCACGTCACGCTTCCCGCGCTCTCGGACGATCTGTCCCTGCACGAGACGGGCTTCGACTCGCTCGCCTTCGCGATCCTGGTTGCCCGCCTCGAGGACGAGACCGGCGTCGACCCCTTCACCATTTCCGAGGACGCCGCGTTCCCCGCCACCGTGGGCGATTTCGTGCGGGCCTACGAAAATGTCCCCGCGTGAGATCTTTGCACTCCGCGACCATCTCGGCGCGGAACTGAAAGGCCGCACGATCTCGGATGCGCACGACGTCGTGTCGCTGACCGATATCCTGTCGCACACCGTCCTTGGCGGCCGCCTGCGCGAACTGTCCGGCCGCGCCGTGCTGTTGAAGCTGTCTGATCAGCTCCGGTCGGGCCTTGCCATGATCGAGCTCGACGGCATCGCCCGTCGCATGCTGCTCTGTCCGCCCGACCTCAATCCGGCGCATCTCGAGGCGCTGATTGCGGATGCCGGCATTGATGCCGTCGTCACCGACGAGCCCGACCGCTGGTCCGGGGCCGGCGTCCCGCTCGTCGTGACCGCGCACCTGCCGCTTCAAGCCACCACGTCGGCCAAGACCGAGCGCGCCACCGAATGGCTGATGCTCACCTCGGGCACATCGGGCGTGCCAAAAATCGCCGGCCATACGCTGGAAGCGCTGACCGGCGCGATCGTCGCCGAAGGCCCCGCGCGCGGACCCGCGCCGGTTTGGGCTACGTTCTACGACATCCGCCGCTATGGCGGCCTGCAGATATTCCTCCGCGCCGTCCTCTCCGGCGGCTCGATGGTGCTGTCCGATCCGCATGAAGCGCTCGCCGATCACGTCGCGCGGCTGAATGCGCGCGGCGTCTCGCATATTTCCGGCACGCCCTCGCACTGGCGCAAGCTCCTGATGAGCGGCTCGGCCGCGCAATTCGCGCCCGGCTATGTCCGGCTCTCCGGCGAGATCGCCGACCAGGCGGTGCTCGACGGCCTCAAGGCCGCATTCCCCAATTCCTCCGTCGGCCATGCCTATGCCTCGACCGAGGCCGGTGTCGGTTTCGCCGTCAATGACGGGCTGGAGGGCTTTCCGGCAAATTATCTCGGCAACCGCAACGGCGTCGAGATGAAGGTCGTGGACGGCTCGCTGCGGATCCGCTCGACGCGCACGGCGCACGCTTACATCGGCCGCGACGCCGCCGCGCTGACCGATGGCGACGGATTCGTCGACAGCGGCGACATCGTCGAGCTACGCGGCGACCGCTATTATTTCGTCGGCCGCCGCGGCGGCATCATCAATATCGGCGGGCTGAAGGTTCACCCCGAGGAGATCGAGGCGGTGATCAACCGCCATCCCGATGTGCGGATGTCGCGGGCGAAATCGCGCAAGAGCCCGATCACCGGCGGCATCGTCGTCGCCGACGTGATTCTTGCCGATGGCACCGATCAGGCGCGCGCCAAGGAGATCCGCGAGCAGGTCCTGGAGTTGTGCCGCGCCCAGCTCGCCTCCCACAAGGTGCCCGCGGTGATCCGCTTCGTCGAGGCGCTCGACGTCACCCCGGCCGGCAAACTGGCGCGCACCGATGCATAACGTCCTCGTCACCGGCGGAAGCCGCGGTATCGGTCTTGCGATCGGCCAGCGCCTCGTCGGCGCCGGCTATAATGTGATCGCGGCGGCGCGGCGCGAGAGCGACGAGCTCAAGGCCGCCATCGCGGCGTCCGAGGGGCGGTTGCATTTCCGCGCCTGCGATCTCGCCGTGATCGACGCGATCCCCGCGTTCGCGAAACTGGTGCGGGACGAGTTCGGTCCGATCTACGGCCTCGTCAACAATGCCGGGCTCGGCACCGAGGGCCTGCTCGCGACCATGCACAATTCCGAGATCGAGGCGCTGGTGCAGCTCAACGTGCTGTCGCCGATCATCCTCACCAAGTATGTCGCGCGGCAGATGATGGCTGACGGCGCGGGGCGCATCATCAACATCTCCTCGATCATCGCGACGACAGGCTATAACGGCCTGTCCGTCTACGGCGCGACCAAGGCCGCCGCGACCGGCTTCACCCGCTCGCTCGCGCGCGAGGTCGGCAAGCTCGGCATCACCGTGAACGCGATCGCGCCCGGCTTCATCGACACCGAGCTCACGCACAATCTCTCCGCCGAAGGCCGCAAGCGCATCGCCGGCCGCAGCGCGCTGCGCCGTCTGCCGGAAACGGACGACGTCGCACGCATGGTCGAATACCTCCTGGGCGAGGGCGGCCGCAACGTCACCGGCACCGTGTTCACGATCGATGCCGGGAATACGGCCTAGCGGAACCGCCCCGCCACAATTGCGTTGATCCGGCGCAATGACAGCAAGCCGGATTTGGTCGTAAGATGCCCCGCAATCGATTGGGTTACGTCAATCGATCTGCCCTAATCGAAGGGGAGCAGTCGATGGCCGCTTCAAACATGACCGCTTCAAGTCAGGGCCGCACCGAGCCGTCGCGCGCCAAGCCGGACGACGTCCGCTGTCCGCCGATGTCGCATCAGAATTCCGGCGCTCACGGTCACGAGATGTATCCGCAGCAATTCGTGCGTCTGGTCGGGTGCCACGACGTCCCTGTCTCGACTCTGCGCAAGCGCCAGGACGAGAAGGTGCACTAGCTCCGGTGCTGCTTCGGCAGGTCGATCCGCTCGTGCGAGAATTCCGGCGGCCCCTCGGTGAGGCGGCGGATGCGGCGCTCGCGCTCGTCCTCCGGCAAGGTTGGATCGAGCAGCCCTTCGATCTCGACCACCGCGATTTGCTCGATCCGGGTGGCGTCCGATGCGATCGTTTGCGCCGGCGCCGAAGCGGCGGGTGCGATTTTCAGGCCCAGCTCGACCAGCTTGCAGATGGCCTCCGAGCGCGACAGCTGATGAGCCTCGGCCCAGGCATCGACGGTGGCGGTGAGCATCTCCGGCATTTTCACCGCACTGATCGCATCTAGCCCGGCACGCCGGCGTGCCCGTGAGCTGGAGTCCTTGCTGCTGCCGAAATCAGACACCCCGATCGTCCCGCGCCACCGTTTCAGATGGATCGAGCGTAAGCCTCATCCGGCACCGGCGACTTGATGCCGATCAATGACGAACTGCGGCATTGCGGCGCGGTGCGATCTTGTTGTCCGGCGTCATTTCGGCCAATGATCGGAAATCGAACCCGGATCGATCCTGCTACGTATCTCGTTCGGACGCGCGTCCCAAACATTCGGCATCACCCGATGACATCAGGCGAATCCTTCTACGGCGGCATCCCGGTCTTCCGCGGCTTCACCAGCCTGATGGATCCCGCACTCTATGCGCCGCTGCCGGATGACTGGAGCATCGGTGTCGCTGATATCGTCGATTCCACCAAGGCCATCGCCGCGCAGCGCTACAAGGCGGTCAACATGGCCGGTGCGGCCGTGATCGCGGCGGTCACGAATGCCCTGGAAGGACGCGAGTTTCCCTTCGTGTTCGGCGGCGACGGCGCGAGTTTTGCGGTCGCACCTTCGGATTTCGATGCCGCGCGCGAAGCGCTCGCCGCGACCGCCACCTGGGTGCGGGAGGATCTCGAGCTGAAGATGCGCATCGCGCTGGTGCCGGTCAGCGCCATCCGCGCGCAGGGCCTCGACGTGCGCGTCGCGCGCTTCGGTCCCTCGGCGAACCTGTCCTATGCGATGTTCTCCGGCGGCGGCCTCGCCTGGGCGGACGCTGCCATGAAGCGCGGCGAGTTCGCGGTCGCGGAAGCGCCCGCCGGCACCCAGCCTGATCTGTCAGGCCTGTCCTGCCGCTTCGAGGTGATGCCGTCCGCGCGCGGCCTGATCCTGTCGGTGCTGGTGATGCCCGCGCGCGGCACTGATCCGCACGCCTTCCGCAGGGTGATCGAGGACATCATCCATCTCGTCGAGCGCAGCCCGGATGGTGGCCGGCCGGTGCCGCCGCAGGGGCCGCCCTTGAAATGGCCGCCGCAGGGGCTGGAATTCGAAGCCCGCACCAGGCGCGGCAGCTCGCTTCTCGCGCGCAGGGCCAGCGTACTGGCCTACACATTGTTCGCCTATCTGATCATGCGTTTCGATCTGAAGGTCGGCGGCTTCGTGCCCAACATCTACAAGCGTCAGGTGGTCGAGAATTCCGACTTCAGGAAATATGACGACGGCCTGCGCATGATCCTCGACTGCACCCCGCAGCTCGAGCGCGCGCTGAGCGATCGTCTCGCCGCCGCCGCACGCGACGGCATCGTGCGCTACGGTCTCCACCGCCAGGATGCCGCGATGATGACCTGCTTCACGCCGTCGCTGCTGCGCAGCGATCACGTGCACTTCATCGACGGCGCACAGGGCGGCTACGCCTCGGCGGCGACGGCGCTGAAGGCGATGATGGTGTGAAGGACTTTTCTGCCCCGGACGCAGCGCAGCGTGAAACGGTGCGCTGCAGGGCCGGGGCCCACGTCTCGGCGTCGTGACATGCTGCTTTCTGGGTCCCGGCTCTGCGCAGCGTCACTCCGTGCCGCAGCGCGTCCGGGACACGAGATCGACTACCGCCCCGCGCGGGTCCAGCTCTCGCCGCCGCAGAGTGCGCCGACACAGCCTTCGACCCGCAGCGAATCCGCACCCGTGACCGTGACGCTGCTGGCATAGGTGCTGCCGTCGTCGGCATTGTAGATCTGGCCCGACCATTTGTTCGGACCTGCGGGCTGCATGCCGCTGAACAGCGGCAGGCCGATCATCGGGCGCCTTGCGAGCGCGGGATTGGGATTCTTGCTGTCGGTGGCGGGCTGGCCGGTCGCCGTGTCCATCGGTTCGCGCAGCCAGACGATGTGGCCGCAGATGCCGCTGCCGCACTTGCCGATCTTCACGCGCGCATCGCCGGCCTGGGTGAGCCAGGTCCCGTCGGCGCTCTGCGCATGCGCGGCGCTCGCGCCAAGCAGCGCAGTCAGGATGACGGAGAGAATGGCGAATCTGCTGAACATGGAGAGGCCCCGAAAATGCAGGCGCCTCCATAGCAGCCCGGCAGGATAGTGCAACGCCGGATTGAATCACATTCCTGCGCGTGATTTGCCTGCGCTCATTTGCCCCAGCGCACGAACGCGACCGAAGCCGCGGTCAGCAGCCCGAACACCACCATGGCGCCGCCGACCAGCGCGAACAGCGTCCAGGCTGGCGCCTGCGCCGTCATGAGAGCGATCCCGCCGATCGCGACGATCAGCAGCCGTGCGGTGGAGGCCAGCACGGGACCGCCGACGCGCGCAGCGCCTTGCGAGGAGAAATACAGCGACACGCCCATGCCGAAGAACACGAAGGCCGGACCTGCCCAGTGGAAATAGCTGTGTGCCGCCGCCGTGACGCCGGGATCGCGCGTGAACAGCGACACCCACAGCGCGGGATCGAGCGCGACGACGAGGCCGATCGTGCCGACGGTGAGGCCGGAGGCCGCCGCTGCCGTCCACGCCACGCGCCGTGCGCGCGCAGCTTGTCCGGCGCCCATCGCCATGCCGACCATCGGCACCGAGGCGATGCCGAAGGCGAAGGTGATCGGGATCAGCAGGAATTCCAGCCGTGAGCCGATGCCGTAGCCGGCCAGCATCTCGGTGCCGAATGTCGCGAGGATCTTTGTGAAGATCAGGATGGTGAGCACGGTCTGGAGCGGCGACAGGCAGGCGACCGCACCCACTTTCAGGATATCCAGGAACATCGCGCGCTTGAAATGGAAGGCGCGGAAATCGAGCTGCAGCCGGCTGCGGCCGGAGAGCAGATACCAGAGGAAGAAGATCGCGGCGCAGCTGAACGCGATCAGCTGGCCCGCGGCAACGCCGGGCATGCCGAATTGCGGCACGCCGAACAGGCCGAGCCCCAGCGTGCCGCCGAGCGCGATCTGGAGCACGCTCGCCCCGATCAGAATCATCGACGGCAGGCGCATGTCGCCGGTGCCGCGGATCACCGACGCCAGCGTGTTGACGAGCCAGATCGCGACCGCGCCCGAGAACAGCACCTGCGAATAGCCGCAGGCTTCCTCCAGCACGCGCTCGCGGCCGCCGAGCAGCGTGAAGAAGGAGCGGCCGAAGGCCAGCATCATCGCCGTGAAGAACAGTCCGCCGCAGAGGCCGATGATGGCGGCATGCAGCGCCAGCGTCGCGGCGCGGTCGCGATCACCGCCGCCGAGCGCGCGGCTGATCGCCGACGAGACACCGCCGCCCATCGCGCCCGCGCTCATCATCTGCGTCAGCATCGCGAACGGAAACACCAGCGCGATCGCGGCGAGCGGAATGGTGCCGAGCCGGCCGATATAGGAGGTCTCGGCGATCGCGACCAGCGTGCTGCCCACCATCGCGATCATATTGGGGATCGCGAGCCGCAACAGCGTCGGCAGGATCGGCGCGGTCAGCAGGCTTGCGATGGGGGAGACGGCCGGAGCGCGGGGCGGCACGGCGTCTAGCGGGGCGTCGATCGTCATCTGCCACGGTGCGGAATATTGGATGATGACCGACATTTTATAGGGGCGGCGCCGCCCGCGCCAGCCCCTGTCTCACGCAGGGCTCACCAGGGCAGGCCGCATAGGTCGATCGTGCCCAGCGTCGGCGCGCGGACGATGTTGAAGACGTAGGGCGCCATATGGGTGAAGCGGATGCGCCCCTCCGGCTGCTCGCAATAGACCTCGCCCTTGAAGGGCAGCCAGCTGCGGGTCTCGTAGAACGTGAAATTGTGCGGTTCGCAGAACAGCAGCGCGAAGCGCGTCGCCTCGTTGGCGCGGATGGTGTGGACCGCCGCGTCGATCGCCATGGTTGCATAGCCGCGCCCGCGCTGGTCCGCCCGCGTGCAGACGCCGCCGATGCCGCCGATATGCACCTTCTGTCCATTCCAGGTGACGGTGCGGAAGTAGATGCCGACATGGCAGACGAGGCCGTCCTCGGGCGTCTCGATCAGGACGCGCAGATCGGCGTTAGCCCATTTGACGTGAGCCCAGGGCTTGTCCGCGACCAATTGCGGGCCCCAGACCGCCTGATGCAGCGGCTCCGCGATCCGCCACGAGGCATCGCCGTTCAAAATATCGATCTCGATGCTCATCGTGCTCTCTTCTTCATCTCCGCGCCGTAGCGCGTTCGTTCTGCCATAAGCGCTTCAAAGGCAATGATATTTTATGGCGAACCCGGGGTTTGATCGGCCGCGGCCGGGTGCGACGGATATGTGCATGCGGACGACGCCACCCCCATCACGCCTTTTCGCAAATTCTGAGGTATTTAATGCCGGAGGAACCTTCTATAAGGGGTGACCGTTAGAACTCGTTCCCCATCAGTCGCGGACAACATCCCATGACCTTTACGCTGCCCCCACTCCCATACGCCTATGACGCCCTCGGCCAGTTCATGTCGAAGGAGACGCTGGAATTCCACCACGACAAGCATCATCAGGCCTACGTCACCAACGGCAATAACGCGCTCAAGGGGACCGAATGGGAAGGCAAGTCCCTTGAAGAGATCGTCAAGGGCTCGTTCGGCAAGAACCCCGCGGTGTTCAACAACGCCGGCCAGCACTACAACCACATCCACTTCTGGAGCTGGATGAAGCCCAATGGCGGCGGCACCAAGCTGCCGGGCAAGCTCGAGAAGAAGATCAACGAGGACCTCGGCGGCTTCGAGAAGTTCAAGA
>Ga0102590_1002443_pt1 | contig 22012 bp, 15 predicted proteins | sample AraplaMF_Col_mMF_FD_76859 | JGI IMG/M metagenome (GOLD analysis project Ga0102590, IMG submission 76859) | Arabidopsis root microbial communities from the University of North Carolina, USA - plate scrape MF_Col_mMF | ecosystem: Host-associated > Plants > Roots > Endosphere | place: USA...
CGGCGCCCCAGATTGTCATATTGATAAGTCGCGAGCACGCCTAGGCCCGATGTCGCGCCATTCTCGCGGATCGCCGTCATGTCGCCGGCGACGTTGTAGTCATAATCGACATAGAACCCGTCGTTCCACGTCAACCGCGTCCGGCGTCCTGCGAGATCATAGGCGTGATTGGTGGCGAAGCTGTAATATTGCTCCGTCGTCGTCCGGCCAAGCGCGTCGTAGGCGAACGTATTGACGGCCCAGCCATCGCCGGTTGCGGTCTTTAGTCGTCCCAGCAGGTCATAGGTGTAGCTGACGTTCCAGTCGTGCGGGACGCTCCACGTCACAGACTGGTCGTGCGTTGGAGTGGTCTTGCCCGACACCCGGTTAAGGTTGTCATAGCCGTAGGTGATGCTCTGCCCGTCGCGCAGCCGCTGGCTGGTGACATTGCTGGCGGCGTCATAGCCTAGCTGCTCATAATCCGTGGTCGAGCTCGCACCCGCCGCAACCGTGGTCACCGGATAGCGTGTGATCGAGAGCCGATCGAGGCCGTCATATTCGTAGCTGGTCTTGTTGCCCTCGGCGTCGGTCACGCTCGCGAGCTTGCCGTTGTTGGTATAGCTACTGGTGACTTCATCCGACTGATCGGCGGTACCATAGGCGGTCTGCACCTTGGCGATCCGTCCCGCAGCGTCATAGCTGTTGCGGGTTATCCGGTCCGGTCCGGCAGTACCCGTGGTTGCGAGCGTACACGCGCCCGGGAGCGATCCCCAGGTCGCACTGTTCATCCGCAGCGCTGTGCACTCGAGCCGGCCGACCGTGTCGTAGCTGTACTGGGTCACCTGCCAGGTGCCTCCCGCGGCGGTCACCACGTCCTTGGTCTTGAAGCCATTGGCATCGTAGGTCGATGTGGCCTGTTGCGCCGAGGCGAAGGCCGCCCAGTCACCGTCGCTCGTGCCGTCGACATTGCCTGCCTCCATGATCGTGGGCTGGCCATCGGCATTGTAGGTCGTCTTGACTGCCCGGCGCTTGAGCGCGCCCGCCCCGTCGGGGTCCGGCGAGATCATGCCCAGTCGCTGGCGGTCGGCGTCATAGCGGTAGGTGACAGTGTCCGCCGTTCCGGAGAGCAGACCGTCGACCGTGAGGAGGTTGCCTGCCGCGTCGTAGGTGCGCCCCACGGTGGCGCTCAGGCTGTTGTCACCGGCCGCGGTCGTGGCACTCGTCGTGTTCGCGTTTGCGTCATAGGCGAGCGTTGTCTTCACTTCGTCCGCGGTGCCGACACAGCCTGGCGCAACACCCGTCTGGCACTGCGACACACCGGTCAGCTGTGAGACCCCGGCCCCGTTGATGGTGTAGCTGTATCGTGTCTGTGGGCGATTGGCGCCGCTGGTAGCGGCGGGCAGCGTCACGCTGGTCAGCAGGCCGGTGGTGGGATCATAGCTGTAATTGACGACGTTGCCGCGGGCATCCGTCGTCGTGTCCGGGCTGTTGCAGGAAGGCGTCGTGCAGCTGGCAGGGTAGCTCGCGCTGGTGACGATGTCCGCGAGTCCTGAACCCGCCTTGGCCTTGAGCCTCGTCTCGGTTACGTTGCCGCGGCCGTCATACTCATAGTGGACCTTATTGCCCTCGGGGAAGGTGATTTCGCTCGGGCGCCCCACCGTGTCGTAAGTATAGGAAGTCGTGCGGCTCAGCGGATCGGTGACGGATACGGGTCGATAGATCGACATATTCGCCACGACCGTGGTCTGCTGGGACTGCGCATTGGTGACTACGGTGGTTGCCGTGTTGCCGGAGACGGTGCGATTATAGCTTGTCGTAAGGCCGTCCCGCGTGACTGAATTCACGGATACCCCTGTGTACGACACAAGGGTTGTGTCGGCAGTTGCGCTCGGCCGCCGAACCCCGGTGATGAGTTGTCCGCTTCCGTTGATACGCCACGTTTTCCCGCCCGGCGTCGTGATCGTGTACACGTTCGTGGATGGGTTTGCGTAGGTGACTGTCCGCGATCCGCTTCCACTAACGAGAGTGTTGGAGAGTGACGCGCTGGTTCGACGATACCATGCTGCGCTGGGCGCCTGGTGAAGCAGCACCGTGTCCGTCGCATATGTCCAGTTGATCGAGTATCCCGCACTGTTCGAGATGTTTGTAAGTCGCCAGAAATAGTTGCAATCGAGCGATCCGTCCGGATTGAAGATCGTCGAACATTGCGAGCGAACATCCCAGTTGAGGTTGGCGGTCATGCCGCTCCTGCCGGCAACGCTGATTGCCAGAAGGGTGCAATTGGCGTTGTTGAACATGTCGCACAAATTGGAAGCGCCGCCTTGTGGCTCGGCAGGGTTGCCGAACAGGATCCTGACGCCGTCGAGGCTTTTATAGGTCAGGGAATTGTCGGGATTCACCGTCAGCGTGGCACCGGTCCCCCGCGTCGACGACGCGCTCGCGCTGGTGAAATTATCGGATTGCAGGCCCAGACTCACCGCATACTGGATGGTTGACCCCGACAATGTCTGGGTCACGTACATGCCGGACCAATTATCGCGCTGCCCGTCGGTGGCGATGAGGGGCAGTTCGGCGTCGCCTGACCCTACAGACGCGATCGGAAGCCGCAAGTTGAACGAGCCATCGATGAGATCGACGCCATTAGTGTCCAGGAGAGGGTGCGGGGAGCCGCTCTGCGCCAAAGCAGGGGCGGCCGCGCCAGCGGCAAGAACCGTGGAAAGGAGCAAGGCAACGCGGCGCGAGCGGCGAAAGGTCATCACTGTAGTCCCCCGGTTTCAACGTGATCGGTGCAGCTTGGCAGCTTCGCGGGCGCTCAGGGCGGCGGGGGATTGGTTGAGCCGGTGACCTTGAGGTTGCGGCGGTTGTTCGCCTTGTCGTGCGTGTACTCATATTTGACGCCGTTGTTCACGGCACCTGCGCGCTCGACCTTCACCAGACGCCCCTTGGCATCATAGGTGTAGGTGACAGTTTCGGAAGCGCTTGCCTGCGATGCTGCGAATGCGCACGAAGCCAGAATAAAACCGCTACATAGGACTCGCATATCGACCCCCCCAACTATTGCAGGTAGACGAATTTGTCAGCTTGAGCGCCCCGACGCGCGGCATTTAGTTCCGCTTTGGGATGACTAACGCCATCCCGGCACCCGGCGCAATTGTTTTATGCTTGGTTACTGCAGTATTAGCGCCGATAGTTCGCTTGATCCGCCGCGATCTCCGGCGCACGATGCATTCGTGCTCATCTCAGCGATCTCTATAACAGCTTGGGAACTCGCCGCCGCCGCCGTGGATTACGCCCCTTCGCCGACCAATCCCTCCGGATCAGGTTCGATTGTGACAGCGGTTCGATGGCTGGAAGAAACCCTGCTCGGCACCATCGCTACGACTGTTGCTGTCATATCCGTCGCCAGCATAGGATTTATGGCACTGAGCGGACGCGTCGATCTTCGCCGTGCCGCGACCATCGTTCTGGGATGCTTCATTCTCTTCGGGGCCTCGAGCATCGTCGCCGGGCTGGAAAGCGCCGTGCGCGACCAAGGCTCGTCCGGTTTTGCGTCCCCCCTAGCGCAATCAGCCGACATATCGCCGTTGCCGACGCTCCCGCAACGTCCAGCAGGCTACGACCCTTATGCTGGTGCCGCCGTACCGCAATGACGGGGCCAGCCAGTCGCGTAACCGATCACGCTCGCTGGCTCGAATTCTTGCTTCCGGGTCGACACAGCCTTTCGATCCTGCGTGAACCGGAAGGTCCGCTTTCGGGCATCCGCGTTGATGCGCTGAACGGCCGGAATGAGGGCGCGTAGCGGACCGGCAGGTCTGCGGAAGCAGACTGGCGGTTCCTGGGCCGTTTGCGGACTAGCGGCTTTTAGGAGGGGGAGCGGCGATAGCTGCCATCCGGATGATCGTAAATAGAATTGTGCGAGCAGGAGTAGTGGAGGCGATTGCCGTCGGCATGTAAACGCAGTCAGCCTGCGTGAATGATGGCGAAGGCCTTTTCAGATCGCCAGCGTTTCACCATCCTCGGGGATGAGTAGGCGCTGTTCGTATCCATCCCGTTTCGAGAAGGCACGAAGGTCGGCTCGGCTGAGGATGCAGTGGTTGACGGCTTCCATGTGGCTGGCGATCAGCATGGCGTTCGGCGCGGCACGATGCACGGCGAGGACGTCAGCAGGACCCATGATGATCGGATCGAGTCCGATCACCGTCGCCATCCCGGCGTTCAGTACGATCACGTCCGGGGAGTAGCGGGCAATGGCGCGCTCGACCTCAATGTTCCAGATCGTGTCGCCGGCGACATAAAGAGTCTTGTGAGCTGGATGACTCATGACGAAACCGCTGACGGGGCCGAGAATCTGCGGCAGCGCCCTCAGCGTTGCGTCGGTGCCATGCTGCCCGCCAGTACGGTTCAGACGCACTCCCTGAAACTCGGTGTTTTCGGTCAGCAACCGCACGTCTGAGAAGCCGGCCGATCGGAGCTGGGCGGCGTCCTCGGCATTCTGGGCGAAGATCGGCAGCGACTTGTTCAGTTTGGCCTTCGCCGCCTCGTCCCAATGGTCGGGATGCAGGTGCGTCACGATGACGGCATCCACGTCGACGATCGAGGCGAGTGGCATGGGAAGCGGCACCAGCGGGTTGCGCCGCTGGCTGTTCGCCGTTCCCTCGAAGCCGGGATAGGCGTCCTTGTCCGCCAGCAACGGGTCGACGAGGAAACGGACCCCACCATAGTCGATGCGCAGGGTCGCGTTACGCACCTGGGTCAGGCTCGCGCTTCGCGTGGAACGCTCGGTGACGGCACTGGCCGACACGTTCGCGGCGAGTAGCGCCGAGACCAGCAGCGCACCACCGCCGGTGATGATTGCCTGGCGGCGTGTCAATGCGTTCGGCGCGTGTGAAATATCGACCATCTAATATCTTCCCTCAACCGGCGTTTCCGGGCGGTCGGCGCACGCGCCGCCGCCCGGGACGTTGCGCCTAGTTGGCGTCGGCGGCCGCAGTCTCGATGAAGGCCGCGACTTCCTGAGGGTGCGATAGCATCACCGCGTGACTGCTCTTTATCTCCACGATTTTGGCTTTCGCGCGGCTCGCCATGAAATGCTGGAGACTGGGGGGAATCATGTGGTCCTCCAGCGTCAGCATGTGGTGCACAGGCTTGCTCTTCCACGCTGCCTTGGTGAGCTTGAACTGAACTGCTCCCAAGCCCCAGGGTACCTGCGAAGCGTTCATGAACCGTGTCGTGGAGGCGGGTACGTCGGCTGCGAAAGACGTTGGAAACTTGGCGGGATCCACGAGCAGGAATCCATCCGCCGGCGGCAGGAGGGGTGCGGCTTCCTCACCCGGGTGGGGCCTCGTCGCGAGGTCGTAGACGGACTCGCCCACGTCGGGTTCATAAGCCGCGATGTAAACGAGCGACTTCACCTTCGGATCGTCGCCAGCCAGGGTGATGACCGCGCCGCCATAGCTGTGGCCGACCAGCAGGACCGGCTTGGTCGCCTTGGCGATCACCTGACGCGTCGCCTCGGCATCGCCCTCGAGCGTGACGGTCGGGTTCTGGACGACCAATACCTCGTAGCCGTCCTTGGTCAGGATGTCGTAGACCGACTTCCAGCCCGAGGCATCGACAAAGGCGCCGTGCACCAGGACGATCGAGACGGGTTTGTCGGGCGCGCGGGTCTGGGCGGCGGCGGAAGCGGTGGTAGCCATAGCGAGAAGCACTCCTGCAATAAGATGTTTCATTGACGTCACTCCAGGTTGAACGGGTCACTCGTGGTCAGGCGTGGCCGAGCTTGCGATCCAGGGCGGCGATGAGGGCTTCGGCAATCGGATGATCCGAGCGCGGGTTCTGGCCGGTGATCAGCTCGCGATCTTCGACGACATAGGGCTCGAAGTCCGGCCCGGTATCGATGGTGGCGCCCGCCAGGCCGAGCGCAAACGGCATGTCGAAATATAGCTTGGCGTGCAGGATTGTGTCCTCGATCACCTTCTCTTCGGCCTTCTCGAAGACGGTCATCCGATAGCCGGCATATTGCCAGCCCTTGGCCCAATCCTCTGCCTTATCGGGATCGCCCGCGATCAGCGCAGCGCGGAACTCGCGCGCATAGGGCATGGCCGCTGTCGAAGAGATCGGACCGTGACACAGCATCGCGGTCGGCTTGTGATGCTCGTGGACGTGGCGCAGGATTTCGCCGACCTCCTGGTCCTGCATCAGGTCAACGATCGGTGCCTGGCCGCCGGGGATGAAGACCCCGTCATAGCTGTCCAGCCCCTCGTCGAGGATCGAGCGCAGAGAACGCGCCCTCATCGAGGGGTCAGTGGCGTAGAAGGCCTTGGCATGCTCATAGGCGGGCACATCGCCGCCGAAATGCGCCGGCGCGTCCGAGGCCTTGTCGATCGTCGGCGGCGCGCCATTCGGAGTGGCGAGCACGACCTCGTAGCCGGCGTCGATCAGCGCCATCACCGGCACAACCGTTTCGTTGAGATACTGCCCGGTAGCGCCCCAATATCCGCCCCTGGTCTCGATGCGAGTCGCGTTCGAACCAATGACGAGGACCTTTCCTTTGCTCATGACGTCCTCCGTTGCGGTGATCAGCCGAAGCAGCCGCCGCACATCTGATACGCTCGCGTCTCGGGTCTCGGTCGTGAATTGCGGTTAGTTTGGGTTAAGCGAAAACCTGGCCCCAGAACCCGGCCGGCTGACGCTCGAGCCTGACCGAGTTTTACCGCGTTTAACCCCGCCGATGCAGAGTGCTGGTCTAGGGACGCAGTCTGCCGAGAAGGTGCTTCGCAAGGAGGGCCGGCCATAGCGGGAGAACTGAGATGACCAGCAACGTGAAGACCGTGGGCATCTTGACGGCCCATCCGGGCAGGGAAGCCGACCTGCGCAGCTTGGTCGAAGGATTGATCGGCCCCAGCCGGTCGGAACCGGGCAATCTGCGCTACGACCTCTGGACCGATCCATCCCAGCCCGCCGTCTTTGTGCTCGACGAACTCTATGTCGACGCGGATGCGGCCGCGGCGCATCGGGCTTCTCCGCATTTTCAGCATTATCGCGCGAATGTCGGCGCGCTGGCCGACCGCCGGGCCTTGAACCTCCGGGCGGTCGTGGTCGCCTGAGGCGGGATGGACGGAGATTCGGAGACGATGGGCAGGAAGATTAATCGAGAGGACTGAACGATGCCTACGATCACTACTCCAGACAGCGTGAACATCTTCTACAAGGACTGGGGATCGGGTCAGCCGATCGTTTTCAGCCACGGCTGGCCGCTGACGGCGGACGATTGGGACGCCCAGATGACCTTCTTCCTTCAGCACGGGTACCGGGTGATCGCCCACGACCGGCGCGGCCATGGCCGATCCGACCAGCCCAGCACCGGCAACGACATGGACCACTGGGTTGCCGACCTCGCGGTCCTGACCGAGCATCTCGGCCTGCGCGACGCGATCCATATCGGGCATTCGACGGGCGGCGGTGAGGTGGCGCGCTATGTCGCTCGCCACCAAGAACGCGTCGCGAAAGCGGTGCTGGTCGCTTCCCTGACGCCGAACATGCACCGGAGCGACGATAACCCGGCCGGTCAACCGCCGGAGTGGTTTGACGCGATCCGGGCAGGCGTGCTGGGCAATCGCGCCGAGTTCTTCCGTTTCGTCCCCGAGAATCCCTTCTACGGATACAACCTTGACGGGGCGAAGCCTTCGGAGGCGATCATCGCGAACTGGTGGCGCCAGGGCATGGCCGGCGGCGCGCTCGCTCACTACGCGACGGTCGACTCCTGGCTCGAAGATTACACCGACGACCTCAAGAAGATAACCGTGCCGGTGCTGGTGATGCATGGCGAGGCCGATCAAGTCGTCCCGTTCGCAAGTTCCGTTCCGCGTGCGGTCGACCTGCTCAAGAACGGGTCGCTGAAGACGTATCCGGGCTATCCCCATGGCATGCTGACCACACATGCGGATGTCCTCAATCCCGATCTGCTCTCATTCATCAGGTCTTGACGACGTCTCTCATCCATCATCGCCTATGGTCGAGATTTGGTGATTTAGAGCGAGGAGGGTTCGCGTTTCGGCGTCGTGACGAAGGAACGAACAAGAAGCTCAAATCGTCCTCGAAAATTCATCACCCAAGATCCCGATCGAGGCGGCGGCTTTGGCAGAATTGCTCGGCCTTGACAGAGGTCCACTCCGCCGTCCTCACACCGCCCTTGGCTGGCTGACGCCAGCCGAATATGCTGCATCCGCCGGGATTAATCCCGGCGGATGCAGGCCGGAAACTCGCATCATTCCCGGATGAGAAACCGGGGGGACCCTCAGCTCCAGCGTGACACCGCGTCCGCTTTGGATGAAATATGGGGCATGTGGTCCGCTGGGAAATACCTTCTGCTGGGGATGCTTGCCCCCGCCCTCGCGAGCCTGGGCGATGCGTACGCAGCGGATGCGCAGCGCAACCTCCAACAACTGCGGCATACCGTCTGGACTTCGAGGGACGGAGCTCCGCCGGAGGTCTGGGCTCTCGCCCAGTCGGACGACGGTTACCTCTGGCTAGGCACGGGAGGCGGACTCTACCGGTTCGACGGAGCGAGTTTCGAGAAGTTTCGACCAGCCAAAGGCGAGAGCCTTCCCTCGCTCAACGTCAATTCCCTGCTTGCCACTCGCTCCGGTGACCTTTGGATCGGCTTTGCATCAGGTGCCTTGGCGAGACTCCGCGCCGGCCACCTGACGACGTTCGACTTAGGCCTCCCGCCGGTGCCCGTGTTGGAGCTATCTGAGGACACCGCAGGCGGGATCTGGGCGGCCCTAGGCGAGAATGACAGAGGGGGAGTCGCGCGTTTTCGTCGGGGCGGATGGGAAATTTTCGGCCGTTCTCGCGGCGTAGCCGCGGGCGCGGCAACCAGCGTCCTCGGGGCGGCGGACGGATCGGTCTGGATAGCGGCCGGTGGCGAACTCGAGGTGCTGCGTCCGGGCGCCAATCGCTTTTCGCGCATCGCCGCCTCGGCCTCGGACAGGCCAAAGCTCAAGCAGTCGCCGGATGGAGCGATATGGCTCACCACCGGTGCCCGCCCTGGTCTTCAGCGCATCGCGGCATCACCTGCCCAAGCCACGCCGACGTGGGTGGTGCCGCCGATGACGGCCAATCCGCGAGCGGAGAGCATTCTGTTCGATCGGCACGGCAGTCTTTGGGGAACCTATGGGAGTGGCGGCGTCTTTCGTCTCGGCGGCGTCGGCTTGGGAGGTGGTGCGCTCGTCGCCGGGAGAGAGATGTTCGGCGTGGAGCGCGGCCTCACGTCCAATCTCGCCAACCCCATCCTGGAGGATCGTGAAGGCAATGTCTGGGTAGGGACGAACCTCGGCCTCGATCAGTTTCGCGAGACGAGCGCGGTGGTGGCCACCGGGCTGCCCACGGATTCGCGGAATGGTTTCCGGATCGCGCCGGGCCCTGCGGGCTCGATGTATGTGACATCAAACGACGCTCTCTTTAGAGCGAGCCCAGAGTATGTCGCCCGGAAGCTGGTCCGACTTCCGCGGCGGCCATTGATACTGCACACCGATGCGCTGTCACGAACCTGGATCGGCACGGACCGAACGCTCGGCATTCTGTCCGGCATCTCAGTTCAGGACGTGCCGCTGCCGTGGGCGAGGAGCAGACCATTTGCTCTGATCGAGGAAACCCCGGGTCGAATCTGCGTCTCGTCCGTGGAGGGGGCTTTTTGCCGGAAGGGGCGTGGATGGACGTCCGAACCACGCCTGGCGACCCCAGGTATTCTGCCGATGCAGATGCTCCGCGACGCGGTTGGGCGCGTATGGATCGCGGAAGGCAGCCGCATCGAGATGGTCGATGGGAATGCACGTCGGATATTCTCCGCGCGCAACGATCTTGCGTTGGGGACGGTCGTCGTCATCGCCGTGCGGGGACGGCATGTGTATGCGGGGGGCGACTTCGGATTGGCAAGGTTCGACGGCCAGCGGTTCGTCACACTCAGATCGGACGTGCACCCGGTTTTGAGCCGGACGGCGGGAATCGTCGAAACGTCCCAAGGCGACCTGTGGCTCAACACCGTGGCCGGCGTGGTCAAGATCGAGAGCGCCGACCTGGACGATGCGTTCGCGCATACCCGTCGCCCGGTGAAGGCACGGGTGTTCGATCGCGACGACGGGATGCCCGGCGTGGCGCAGCAGGACTCCTGGTCGCAAACGGCGATGGAGGCCTCTGACGGGCGCCTCTGGTTCGTGACGAGGCTCGGCATCGCCTGGATCGACCCCAAGCGGCTTTCCTTCAACTCGCTCCCACCGCCAGTGATCATCAAGTCCTTAGTTTCCGGTGGCCGGATCTATGCAGCCGCTACGCCCATTCAGCTGCCGAAAGGCTCGTCCAATCTCCAGATCGAGTATACCGCTCCGAGTCTTTCCGTACCCTCGCGCGTGCGATTCCGTTACCAGTTGGAAGGCGTGGACGACGGTTGGGTTGACCCGGGCACTCGCCGCGAAGCCTTCTACACGGGCCTTAAGCCGGGCAGCTACAAGTTCCGCCTTATAGCGGCGAACGACGACGGCGTATGGAACCGACGAGGCGCGACACTGGAGTTCGAAATCCCGCCGACTTTCTTCCAGAGCTGGCCATTCTACTTCCTTTGCGCAGCGCTGGCGTTGGCGCTGCTGTGGCTCGGCTATTCGCTGCGGCTACGCGCCGTCGCCGAGCGCATCCGGGCGGGGATGAACGAGCGGCTGGACGAGCGCGATCGCATCGCGCGCGAGCTGCACGATACTCTGTTGCAGAGCGTGCAGGGGCTGATCATGCGCTTCAGCAACATCGCGCAGGACATAACTGCGATTCAGCCGGCACACCGCGAGATGCTAGACGCGCTCGACGGCGCAGAGGCCGTCGTGGTGGACGGGCGCGACCGCATTCATGAGTTGCGCCGATGGAGCGGAGCACGGAGCCTGTCCGATGTCGTCACCCGCACCGCCGAGCGGCTTCTGCTTCCCGACAAGATCGAGATTCGAGTAGGCGTCGAGGGGATGCAACGGGAGATTTACCCCGCAATTGCCGATGAACTGCTGCGTATCACGGACGAGGCATTGTTCAACGTCTCCCGTCACGCGCACGCGCACAAAGTCTCAATCACCGTTGCTTATGGCGCGGAAGCACTTGTCTTGCGCATCATCGACGACGGAATCGGTATCGCGCCGGAGATCGTTGCCCGGGGCGGCGTCGCGGGTCATTTTGGGCTCGTCGGCATGCGCGAGCGGGCAGAGAAGATTGGCGGCCAACTGGCCATCACCACTGCCCCGGCCGGCGGGACGCAAGTGGAAATGAAGATCGCGGCCGAGATCGCTTATGCCGACAGACCTCGACGTAGATGGCTGACCTGGTGGCGTCGGTTGGCGGTGAAGCGCAACGGTGCATGACATAGTATGCCGCGAGACGGCATGCGGTTGTTCATCTCCGTGAAGCGGGGTTAATTCAGGTAGCATGACGATCTTGGGCGGGTGCTGGCTGTCGACGCGCGTGAGGCGAAGGGGCTAAGTCCGGGGCTAGTCGAAGTGGCGGTCGGGGGCCAGCATTGCCCATGCCGACAAATCGCGCCCAATCTGGCTGGCTTGGCGGCGTTGGTTCGCGAGGGAACGCAGCGATGGATGACTCAGTAACCGCCAATCCCATCCGCGTGATGATCGTGGACGATCACCCGATGTTGCGCGACGGGGTCGTCGGGTCGATCAAGCGGCAGCCCGATATGGTCGTGGTCGCGGAGGCTGGCGACGGCGCCGCTGCGATCGCCGCGATCGAGGCGGCCAACCCCGACGTGGTGCTGATGGACCTCCAGATGCCCGGCATCGACGGGGTCGAGGCGATCCAGACGATCTGCAGAAAACATCCGCAGGTTCGTATTCTGGTGCTCACAACTTATGTCGGCGACGCGAAAGCGTTGCGGGCCCTCAAGGCGGGGGCCAACGGCTATTTGCTCAAAAGCGCGATGCGAACCGATCTGATCGACGCGATCCGCGCCGTGCACGGCGGCGGATGCCATATCCCTCCGGAGGTCGCGACGCAGATAGCAGTGCATGCGGTCGGCGAAGCCCTGACCGAGCGAGAAATCGCGATTCTGTCGCTGGTGGCAGCCGGCAATCCGAACAAGCAGATCGCCTGGAGGCTGGGCATCTCGGAGGACACGGTGAAGGCGCATCTCAAGCGCATCTTCGCCAAGCTCGGTGTCGCGGACCGAACGCACGCGGTGACGGTTGCCGCCAAGCGAGGGATCATTGAACTTTAGCCATTCCGTCAGCGGGTTGATCGACCGAAAGCGTTTTCCACCTGGTCGCCGACCTCGTGCGCCAGGGATGTGTTGTCACTCATATGGGTACTCTGGCTTCCCCGGTTTGGGGCCATGGACCGATGTTGGAGCCGAAGCTTATTCTGCCGCTGTCGGATGGGGCGGCACTGTCGAACGCACTCCAGTGATGGGCCGGATGCCGACTGGTCAGGCTATGCGCCAAGCCTGGAGGAGTGTCGAAATGCCGACTGCTGCCGCTTCCGAAGCTCTTCCGGGGACGACTCGTTCACCAGAGCACGCATCCAGTTTTGACCAAGCAGTACCGGCTCAACGCTGCTTTGCGTTCGGCCCGTTCCTCCTGAGGCCGGAACAACAGTTACTGCTAAAGCGGGAAGCGCCGGTCAGAATCGGGGGGCGCGCACTCGACATCCTCACGGCTCTGGTCGAGAAACCGGGCGAACTGGTGGACAAGCGCACGCTGATCTCGCGGGTCTGGCCGAACATCTACGTCGAAGAGACCAATCTCAAGGTGAACGTGGCTGGCCTGCGGCGAGCCCTGGAGGACGATCCCTGCGTGCCGCGGTTTATCGCGACCGTCGTCGGTCGAGGCTATCGCTTCATCGCGCCGGTCCGTGCGACTGCATCGCCGGCACCAGCTTCAGATCGCCACCCCTCAGGAGAGGTGCCTAGCCTCGTCGAGTTAATCGAAACCATCAATGCCGTTCGGCGACATCTCGCGCAGATCTCGTCACCCGGAAGATGAAAGAGGCGGCATTCGGAGCGAGAGGAGCAAGGGTTCGTGCGGCTTCCGGAACTCACCCAAGAGGCGTCACGGTCAGGCGCTTCGAGATACTCGACCCCAAAAGCACCTGAACCAAACCGCCCACTACCTTCCATGGGAGATTGACGTCATGATCCGCATGTTTTTCCGTATTTGCCGCGGCCCTTGCGGCCGCCCTGTCCACTGTCGCATCGGCGCAGACGGAGAAGCCGGTGTCCATCGTGCTGGTCCATGGCGCGTTCGTCGATGGTGCCGGCTGGAAGGCGGTCTATGATCACCTTACCAGCGATGGCTATGACGTGCTCGTCGTCCAGCAACCCACCCGCACCCTCGATGACGCCGTATCGACGACACGGCGCGCCATCGCCGCCGCCCGGCATCCGGTGATCCTCGTCGGGCATTCCTATGGCGGGGCGGTGATCACCGAAGCCTGGGACGATCTCAAGGTCCGCAGCCTGGTCTATCTGGCTGCCTACGCCCCGGACGTCGGCGAGTCGGTCCTCGACCTCGCGGAAAAACCCCATCCGGGCGAGGCACGCGCTCCACTGCTGCCGCCGGCGGACGGCTATCTGACCGTCGATCCGGCGAAATTCCCGACGGCTTTTGCCGCTGATGTCGACCCGTCGACTACGCGCTTCATGGCGGCCGCCCAGATGCCCTGGGGGTTGAAGGCGCCGCAGACCAAGCTGACCACGGCCGCGTGGAAGGGCAAACCGACGTCCTTCCTGCTCATGACGCAGGATCACATGATCCCCCCGAGCCTCCAGCACATGATGTCGAAGCGGACGGGCGGCAAGGTGGTGGAGATCAGCAGCAGCCATGCCGTGATGCTGTCTCATCCGCAGGAGGTTGCCGCCTTCATCGAGACTGCCGCGAGGGCGTCGAAGTAGCGAGGCACGGAGCGTCGCGGACGCTCCGTGCCTCGCAGCAGAAAGGAGCGAAACGATGTCCCTCAAGCAGATCCTTCCGGGCCGGCTCGGTTTCGGCGCCGCGCCGCTCGGCAATATGTTCCGCGACATTCCGGAAGCGGAAGCGCTCGCAACCGTCGATGCCGCCTGGAATGACGGCATCCGCTATTTCGACAACGCGCCGTTCTATGGGGCGGGCCTGGCCGAACTCCGGATGGGCGAGGCGCTCGCGGCGCGCCCGCGCGACGCCTATGTCATCAGCACCAAGGTCGGCCGGATCATCCTCGACGAAGTCGAGGATGTCAGCGCGCGTGACCTCGGCGAAAAGGGCGACGTGTTCAAATATGGTCGCCCCAACCGGATCGTGAACGACTATTCGGAGAGCGCCACGCTACACTCGATCGAGGACAGCCTGAAGCGTCTCAAGACCGATCGCATCGAGATCGCCTGGGTCCATGACGTGGCCCAGGACTTCTATGGCGACGAATGGCTGTCGGTATTCGAGAGCGCCAGGCGGGGCGCGTTCAAGGCGCTCGACCGGCTTCGCGACGAAGGGGTGATCAAGGCGTGGGGCCTCGGCGTCAACCGCGTCGAACCGATCGAGCTGCTGCTCGACCTCGACGGTCCGCGCCCCGACGGCTCGCTGCTCGCGGGTCGCTATACGCTGCTCGACCACGACCGCGCACTACAGCGGCTGATGCCCAAAGCCGCGGAGCGCGGGCTGGGTATCGTCGTCGGCGGTCCCTACAGCTCCGGGGCGCTCGTCGGCGGGCCGAACTTCGAGTATGCGCCCGCCACCCCTGCGATCCTCGACAAGGTCACGCGGATCAAGGCGGTCGCCAATCGCTACGGCGTCAGCATGAAGGCTGCGGGCCTGCAATTCTCGCTGGCGCATCCGGCGGTCGCGGCGGTGATCCCGGGCGCCAGCCGACCCGGGCGCATCGCCGAGGACAGCGCCGCGCTTAACGAGGTCGTGCCTGCCGATTTCTGGACCGATCTGCGCCGTGCGGGATTGATCAACCGCGACGCACCCACGCCCGGGATCGCATGAGGAAGAATGACATGAGCAGCACCAGTCCCTGGACGCGCCGGACGGCGATCAAGGCCGGGGCCGCGTTGTTGGCCGGCGTAGCGGGAGGAGGGATGTCGCTGCCCGCGATCCCGGAGACCGACGGCTATTGCCCGGTTCCGGGCGGCAAGGTCTATTGGCGCAGGTTCGGTTCCGGAAAGCGCACCCCGCTGCTGATCCTCCACGGCGGGCCGGGCGCGGCGCACAATTACATGCTGTCCCTGAAGGCCCTAGCCGATGATCGGCCGGTGATCTTCTACGACCAGCTGGGTTGCGGAAAGGCGGAGTCTCCGACCGACGAAACGCTCTACACGATCCAGCGCTCGGTGGACGAACTGGATGCCGTGCGCCGCGCACTCCGGCTCCCGGAAATCATCCTCGTCGGACACAGCTGGGGCACGTTCCTCGCGATCGAATATATGTGTCAGGGACGCGGCGTCGGCGTGGAGAAACTCGTGCTCAGCGGAGCGAGCGCTAGCACGGCGCAGGTCATCGCCGGCCAGCAGCGACTGATCGACTCCCTGCCCAACGGCTTTGCCGCAAAGCTCCACGGGCTGGAGAAGGCCGGCCGGATGGACAGCCCGGAATATGCGGCGCTCACCCAGCAATTCTACGACAATTTCGTCCTGCGGGTGCCGCCGACGCCCGACGCGCAGGCTTCGTTCGAGGCATTGGCCAAGTCGATCGCCTATCGCGTCATGAACGGGCCGAACGAGTTTTACATCACCGGGATCATCAAGGATTGGGACCGGCACAGGGACCTCAATGTCATCACCCAGCCCGTCCTCCTCACGACGGGCGAGTTCGATGAAATCACCATGGATTGCCACACGACGATCCGGGCGGGCGTGTCCGGGCTGTGCAGGCTCGAGGTCATGGCCCGCTGCTCGCACCTGACGATGGTCGAGAAACCGGACGAGTATAATGCGCTGGTGCGAGGGTTCGCAAACGCGGCGTGAGGCCCCGCATCGCGACGATAAAGGCAGCCGAAAACCAACCACGGCTTCCTTCAACTCGATCAGCCCTTTCGGCTATGTCCAACCGGTATATGCCCCGCATTGTCGAATGGCGGCTTTTGGGAATGAGTAGCGACTGCCGAACGGCGACAATGGGGCGCATTGCCGTCATTCGCGTCGACCAAGCGGAAATGATCGAGCAGCTTCCAGACAACCATCGACACCAACGCGGGTGCGACCGCGAATCCGATCACCTTCGACGTTCCTTGTTCAGGATAAGAGACCGGCTCAAGCGTCAGCGCACACCGCTGGCCTGTACCGCCGCGTAGCAGCCGAAGAGGTATAAACAGGACCGGCGCTTCCCTGCATCGGACATCGGTTCAGATACTGGGTTCCGTCGGCATGCAGGAATGGCGTGTACGCGCCGCCCAAGCGTTTCAATGAGATATTTGGCCGGAGGTCCTTGCGCGCAAACGGGCGGAATAGACTCACCGCCCCATTCGGCATAAACCCTTCACGCCGCTTCGGTCTCGTAAGCCGGCGGCGGTACACTGTCATGTGCTGAGCACGGGTCCGCTCTGTCGGGCGGCTCCCGGAATAAAATACCTCTCGTAGGAAATACGGGAGGCGTGCTGCCCCGTGCTCGCACGTTACGAACCACCCGGCGCCAGCCGGGTGAGCACGGGGGTATCTATATGGCTTCGAAAGTGGTGCGCGATCACACTCGTTTGCGCACCTGGCCCACGATGGGCTTTCTGCTGGGCCTACTGCTCAGCTTTCCGCCGACCAGATTCGACATCAATACGATGGACATCCTGATCGTCGCTTGTGCCACCGGTCTGGTCTATGCGGTCGTTACGTTCCCGGCCGCCCTCATCGCCAATCGGTTTCGTGGACCATCGAAAACTGGGTTCCCACGCGTCGAAGTGGAAACCGGTCGTGCATGGCTACTGTGGGGGTGCGTGGCGCTCTCGTTGGCGTTGAAGCTGCTCGGGATGTTCGGGTTGCTATCGGTGGCCATCGGCGTAGTGCCAATTGCGCTCATTGCCCGCGGAGGTCGAGCGTCCGAAACTTCTGGATAAGCCGCGCCATCTCATCGCGCGCTTGAGGGTCACCGTCGTAAAGAACGCGCGCTCCACGAGAGAACGCAGATGACGTTCTGGATCGATCTCCGGCCTGTCCACCTGCACCCGTAGCCAGCAATCGACGATGGTGTCCGCCGCTCAGGTAGGCGACATGCTCCGAGAGCTGAAGACCGGGCGTTGTGGCCATGACCAAAGTTCACCTTCACCCCCTCGCCTTCCTCATTGGCCAGTTCCACGGCACCTGGGAAACTGATTTACTTCTACCTAGCCTTAAGTAAACGGCAGATCCGATCGGCCAAAAAATCGGTTAAACACCATTCATTTTCAACGAGATATAGAGCAATTCTGACAACCATTCAGGCAGATGAGGTTAAAGGCGCCAGCGAGGTGCCAAGGTTGTGGGAAACGTCATGAAGTCCTCGCTCGCGGCGTGGCAAACCTCACTCACACGGCGTTTCGGTCCGTCATCATTTTTGGGGGTGGGATATGGCTTACTTATATGCGGTGAAGACCCGTCACCGCCAGTCGAGGCGACGCTATCGTCTTTTTTAGCCGATTTACGTAGTTTCTGGAATTTCGCTGGTGATGCTGCGTCATCCAAATCGCGCCGGTCACGAGATTGCAGACGTGGCGTCGTTTCCGGAAAGATCTTTGACCTCTGCCAACAAGCGTTGCAGATATGCCGCCCACGCATCGAGCGCCTTACGTTTTTCGTCTGTATAAGCGTGCAGATTATACACGCCTCTAATGCCCCTGGTTTCGCCCGATTTATGATTGATGACCTTCTCGGTCACCTCAATCGGAATGCCTAGCGCCTGCATCTGCGTGGTGCCGGTACGACGAATGTCATGCAGTCGCCACGGCCGGAGGGTGACGCGTTCGCGCGGATCTCCAAGGGCATCGACGCGCCGGTCCGCGAGCGCCTGGAGGATTGGCAGCATCTCCTTATCGAGCTTGGCTTTGACTTTGGAAAAGCCGGAAATCGGCGTTGTGCCGGTGGTCGTGAACACATGGCCTTTGGCTGGCCATCTCGGCTCTGCGCCAGCCTTGTCGGTCCGGACGGCAATCTCCGAGAGTAAGCTCACCGCCAATCCATTGAGCGGCACGAGGTGGTCTTGCTCGTTTTTCACGCGCTCGCCTTCTTGTCGCCAAATGGCGCCCTCGAGCGACAACTCCGACCAAGGAAGCTCAGCGACTTCGCTACGCCGCTGGAGTGTGGCGAATAACAGTCGAACAAAGTGCCCCATTGGCCGATCAAGGGCAAAGCTCGCTTGCCACGCGGCCACGATCTCGTCGGGCGACAGCACACGTTTCCGCGCTTTAGCCGGCGGAGGTGCAGCCGATATGGGGCTGGATTGCAGATCGCCCTGATCGACCGCCCACGAAAACAGCTTCCGCAACACTGCATGGGTGTTCCGAGCCAGGGCAGACTGTGCCCTGAGACGCTGAACCACCTTGGCAACTTCGTGTTTCTCGATCTCGGGTAAAGGGCGCCCTTTCAAGATGGGCACGACATGCAGCTCAAGCTGCCGCTTCGCGTCACGCCAAGAATCCTTCCATTCATGCTTTAAATAGCCCTCGGTGAAGGTTTCGACGTAGCGCGAAAATTCGAGATCGATAGCGTCGCGTGTTCGCTTCCGCGCCGCGTTGACCGGATCGTCTCCGCACTTAACGTCCATCAAAATTTGCTCAGCCCGGCTCCGGGCTTTCTCTGGCGTCCAAGGCGAACCATGAATGCCGATCGTCATACGGCGGGCGGGCCGGCCCTTCAGACGGTATTGCACCACGTAGGACCGCACCCCCCTTGGAGTGACGCGCAGCCCGAATCCGCGCAGTTCCGTATCCCAAAAATATTCGTCGCGCGCCGCAGGTACCGCGGCCGCGTCGACGTTGCGCTTATTGATCTTGAGCACGGCCATTGGGAGCCCCCACGTAATCGCTGCATAATCACGCTAGGAGAAACTGGCCGAAACCAACTGAAACGTCTAGCACTGAATCTGCGCGATACCCTAAGATTTCCGCGGCTCGCGGACACCAGTAGAAAGCGGCGGCAACTTAGACCATCAAACTCTTAATCAGCGGGTCCTAGGTTCGAGCCCTAGTGCGTCCACCATTTTTTCAACGGCTTAGACGTGAGAGCGCGGCGGTAGCCTTGCGCCGGGGTTCCATTGGGGCATCAGAGTTAGAGTCTCCATTGCATCAAAACCCTCCGCCACAAGTTGGTCGGCGTCGGGATCACCGCCGCGACGAGCGAGCAGCTCGGCAAGCTCCTTTAGAAATCGCCGCTTTCTGATCCGACAGTTATGTCAATATCGTGATTTGCTGCCCACTGGAGGCGGCGCGATCTCCACCTGGGGCGCACGCTGAATATCCGGTTCTGGGCCGTAAGCCGCCAGACCGATCCCTCCCTGGGCTTGGCGAAATTTGCGATGTTCACGCATAGGGCCGAATCGCACGGCGCGGCGTGACCCAGTAATTTCGCCAAGCCGATTTTTGGGGAACAAAAGTCAGACATTTTACAGGATTTTACAAATAACGCATGAGAAATGCGGTGTAACGTTCCTGAAACACACAAATAATCCTTCTCGGCACTTTCATCTGTCAAAATAGGATGGCATGATGCGTCCGCCGGGGGCACATGCCGGCGTGTTTCGGGGAGCACCCTAGTGGGCCCAGATCTTGCGTACGGCGTCGGCGTCCCGCTCGAGCGCCCACCGTTTTTGCGCCGCGACGCGGCATCAAAGCGTCTTTCCGATTTCCGGGCCGAGCCGTCCGAGAAGTTCCGGCCGGAGTCCGCGCGTATCGCGCCGAGGCGCCGATCGCCGGCAGGGCATCACCTTATTGCACGCTGATCCGCCGGCCGCGCCGGCCCGCGAAGGTGTGTCGATCATGCAATGACGAGTTACGAAGGAGACAATGATCCTGGCAGATTGAGAACGGACGACCGCCGCGAGCCTCTGGATTGAGGGACATGATCGGAAGCAGCGGCGCTTTTCCCTAAAATCGCGAACCCTTTTCGGAGCACTCTCGCAAATGACGGGAGGCTAGAAAATGCGATGAATCAAATTATGGTCAAGTCAACTCGGTTGACTTTGGCTATCGCGCCAGTTTTATTCCATGAGATCTCAAGTTAACTACAAAAAATATGGGAATAGTCCGATAAATATCGACTCATTAACCATTTGTTAACTTCCTTCTTCTAGCCAAATCCGGTCGATGTCACTTCATTTGCAGGTTATTCATGCACTTGACGGTGGCTTTAAAGGGAGATCGGCGGGTGATTCAAAAAGGGAAAAATGCGGCTCCCGGGAGCCGAGCAGTGGCGAGGCGCCCGAAGCGTCGCCTGACCGCGGTCGCGGCGATGATCGGAGTCGCTTTCGCCGGCGGCGCGGGCGTTTCCGCGCTGGCGCAGCAGGCAGCGGCGCCAGCGGCCGCCAATCTCTTCCAGGAGCAGGCTACCAAGCTGGGCGCGAAGACCTGTACCGGGCTCTACTCGGCGCTGGGCGGCCTGGTCGCCCAGGGCTCGACGCACGCGGTGCGAACCCAGACCAACAAGGAATCGCCCGACACCCATCTCGTGCGAGGCACGGTGGGGATGACCTATAATCTGCCTGAGCTCAAAGGGCAGGCAGCTGGCGTGGTCCTTGCCGCGCCGCGGGGCAAGGGCTGCGAAGGCCAGTTCGTGCGCGTGGCGCCGTTCCAGAAGACTTGCCAGCAGGTGGTGGGCCTCTTGCCCAAGGGCAGCGCGACGAAGGTCAATCTGTCCGGAGTGCCGCTCTACGAACTGGGCGGCGGCCAAGGGCAGGCGCTGATGATCGCGAGCGGCCAGAGTTGCGTCGTCGTGACCATCACTGACGGCACGCAAGGCGCGTAAGCGAACACTGATCGGGCGCCGCCGTGTCGCACGGTGGCTGCCGCTTTCGACCAGGCAATCCGGATCACGGGCGTGTGCCGCACGCAGCGGACAATTGCGCCCATTTCGCCGCCCGAGCCGCATCAGGGCCGGGCCAGTCAACAGGGAGTACATCATGATCGAGGCCGAGACCGCATCGAACGCACACAGCCGCCGCTCCAACTTCGGGGGCAACTGGATCAATGGGCTGGACGGAGCCGGCTGGTCGCAGCGTCGCCGGCTGATGGCCGTGCTGCGCCGCGCGCACCGTGTGCTGGGGCTGAAGCGCGACCGGCTGGGGCTTGGTTCGCTCGGCGGCGGAATGGCCGGCGCGGTGCTAGCCGTGGGGATCATTGCCCCGCAGGCGGCGTTCGGGCAGACAGTTGTCGGCAATGGGGTTTCCACCAACACCGCCAATTGCACCAATCCCTCTGCAGGCAATCAAAGCGTTGCTGTCGGTTGTGGCAGCAACGTCGCCGGCTCCGCCTCAACCGCAGTCGGCAATAACGCCGATGTGAATGGCGACAACGCCGTAGCGATCGGTACCTCTGCTACCGCAACGGGGAATGCTTCGATCGCCATCGGTTATGCGATGGGCGTCAACGGCCTCAACGCCATAGGCATCGGCGTCTTTGCGAGCGCGACCGGCACCAATGCGCTCGCTGTGGGCGGAAACGCCCATGCCAATGCGGATGGAGCATCTGCTTTTGGTGTAAACACCACCGCCGCCGTCAGTGGGACGGCCATCGGCTCCACGGCCACTGCCGGCGCCGCCGCTACGGCTGTCGGTGTATCGAGTCAGGCAACCGGCGGCAATGCTGTCGCCATCGGCAGCTTGAGCCAGGCGACAGATAGTGCGGCCACCGCCGTCGGCAACGGCTCCCGGGCGCTCGGAAACAGCTCGCTCGCGCTTGGAGCGCAGGCGGTGGCCGTCGGCGGCAGCACGGTTGCGGTCGGTCAGGGTGCCGGCTCCGGATCGACCACCGGCAACGCCAGCTCGGTTGCGGTGGGCATTGCGGCCGGCACGCTCGTCAGCGGCGGGCAGAATACTGCCATGGGCGGCGGCATCGCCAGCGTCTTGAGAGG
>Ga0102590_1002444_pt1 | contig 22000 bp, 16 predicted proteins | sample AraplaMF_Col_mMF_FD_76859 | JGI IMG/M metagenome (GOLD analysis project Ga0102590, IMG submission 76859) | Arabidopsis root microbial communities from the University of North Carolina, USA - plate scrape MF_Col_mMF | ecosystem: Host-associated > Plants > Roots > Endosphere | place: USA...
ACTGTGCTCGGTCACGCGATCCTCGATCTGCGTGCGACCGGGGGACAGTTGATGACCGGCAGCCTTCGCCTCATTGCCGATGACCTGACCGGCGCACTGGACACCGCAGCGGAATTCACCGGTCTTTGCGGCGCGATCGATGTCGCGTGGACTGAAAGCGTACCGGACAATCTCACGGGCAGTCTCGCGATCGACACCGGCACGCGCGAGTGTGGCGACGACGATGCCGCAGCGCGGGTCGGCCGGGTGGCGGCGGCGCTTGACGGCGCCGCGATCGCCTACAAGAAGGTCGACAGCCTGATGCGCGGTCCGTGGGCCGCCGAGCTTGCGGCATGTCTCGCCACCGGACAGTGGACCCATTGCGTGCTCGCTCCGGCCTTCCCCTATCAGCACCGCCGCACGGTCGATGGCCGGCAAGTTGCGCAAACGGCACAAGGTGATTGGGTCACGGCCGGAGCGGATCTCATGACGGCCCTTGCCGCGGCCGGCCTGCGTGCCGTGCGGGCCCAGCCGGGTGCAGCGTTGCCCACTGGCATTGCCGTTTTCGACGCTGCGACCGATGCGGATCTCGCGCAGGCCGTTGCCGCCGGCCGCGCCGCCGCGGGGCCGGTGCTGTGGTGCGGAAGCGGCGGACTGGCGCGGGCGCTGGCGCAGCCGCACCAGGCGCCGGTCACGCAGCGGCTCGCTGCGCCCGTGCTCGGCCTGTTCGGATCTGATCAGGAGATCACCGCCGCCCAGCTGCGCGCCTGCGGCGCGGCCTGGATCGCCGTGACCGGCGCTGACGCCGCGAGCGCGGCGACGGTCGGACAGCAGCTTGCTGAGGGAGTTGCCCTCGTCAGCGTCGACCTGCCGCCGGATCTCGCGCGTGCGGAGGCTGCTCTGCGCATCGCCGATACGATGGACAGGCTCTTGCAGCGGCTGCCGAGACCGCAGACGCTGATCGTCGCGGGCGGCGAGACCCTGAAGGGGCTCTGCCTGTCGCTCGGTGCGCACGGCTTGCGGGCGACCGGGCAGGTCATGCCCGGCGTGCCGCGTTCCATCCTGCGCGGCGGCCGCTGGGACGGGCTTGCCGTGGTTTCGAAATCGGGCGCCTTCGGTGCCCCTGACCTGTGGCGCAACCTGCTGCAGGACAACAGCCTTCACCCGAAAAGGATCGAAGCATGACATTGCGCCATTTGGCCATCACGATGGGAGATCCCGCCGGCATTGGACCGGAGATCATCGTCAAGGCCTGCCGGAAGCTGAAGCCGCAGATCGAGGCCGGCGAACTCAGGCTTCTGGTGATCGGAAGCGGCTCGGCGCTTCGTCTCGCCGAAGCGCAGCTCGGCGTTGCCCCGGCGATTCCGGAAGTGCGCGAGGGCGCGGCATGGCCGGATCTCTGCTTCCTCCAGGCCGACGCCGAGGGCGAGCCGATCAGGCCCGGCGTGCTCAGCGCCGATGGCGGCCGCTTCGCCTACAAGGCGATCGAGCGCGGCGTCAAGCTGGCGATGGCCGGTGACATCGGCGCGATCGTCACCGCGCCCCTCAACAAGGAGGCGCTCAACAAGGCCGGCTATCACTATCCGGGCCACACCGAGATGCTGGCCGAGCTGACCGGCGTGCGTGGCTCGGTGATGCTGCTGGCCCACGGCAACATGCGCGTCAGCCACGTCTCGACCCATGTCGCGCTCGAGGACGTGCCGAAGCGGCTGACCCCCGAGCGGCTGCGAAGAGTCATCGAACTAACCGACGCCGCCGTGCGCGGGCTCGGCATTGCCAAGCCGAAGATTGCGGTCGCCGCCCTCAACCCGCACGCGGGCGAGGGGGGCCTGTTCGGCCGGCAGGACATCGACGTCTCGGCGCCGGTGATCGCCAAGGCGGTGCAGGACGGGTTCGATGTCGTCGGTCCGATTCCCGGCGATACGATTTTCGTCAAGCTGCGCGCCGGGCAATATGACGCCGTGGTCGCGATGTATCACGACCAGGGCCATATTCCGGTAAAACTGCTCGGCTTCGAAATCGATCCGGCAACCGGCCGCTGGCAGGACCTGTCCGGTGTCAACATCACCCTGGGCCTGCCGATCATCCGCACGTCGGTCGATCACGGCACCGCATTCGACATCGCCGGCCAAGGCATCGCCAACGAGCGCAGCCTAATCGAGGCCATCGAACTCGCCGGCCGCATGGCCGCGACGAAAGCGGCGTGAGCGTGATGAATTTAGTTTGAGTCGGCTGGCCTCGACGTAGACCCTGAGAGCTTGTGAAACAATCTCCGACCTCATCCTGAGGAGCATCGCGTAGCGATGCGTCTCGAAGGATGGCTACGAGTCTGTGCGCCCGGGGCCATCCTTCGAGACGCGCGCCCAAGTGGCGCGCTCCTCAGGATGAGGTCAGCAATAGATTCACACGCTCTCAGGATGAGGGTCTACCTCGGGGCTAGATATGCTGCCCCGGCCGTCCGCCGGATTTCGCCGCCGCGAACGCCTTCTCCACCACCTCTTCCGGCGTTTTGGCAAACTGCACCGGCACGGTCCTGCGCTCGTCGAGATACTGCCCGTCATAGAGCACGCCCTCCAGCTTGTCCGACCAGCCGCCGGAGCCTTGCAGGATCACCGCGGGGCGGCCGTCGGCATAGGCGATGGTCAGTTCGTTGAGCGTGCCGCAGCCGCCGCCGATCATGATCAGCGAATCGCAGCCGCGCGCGGTGAGCAGGTTGCGGGCGCGGCCGAGGCCGGTGGTGAACACCACGTCGACATAGTCGTTGGCGGTGTCGCGGTCCATCGACGGCAGGAAGGCGATGGTCAGGCCGCCGGCATCCTTGGCGCCGCGCGACGATTCCTTCATGACGCCGCCGAGTCCGCCGGTGACGACCACGCCGCCCTTCGCCGCGATCAGGCGCCCGACTTCGTAGGCTGCCTGCATCGTTGCCGCATCCACCGGGTCGCCCGCGTGCTGCTCGTTCTTGCCGATCACGCCGATGGTGGTGCGTCGGCCGGTTGCGTTGGTCATGTTGTTTTCCTTGGTTGCGTGGAGTGGGTTTGTTCGAGAGCGATCAGCCCATCAGAGAGTTCAGCCGGTCGAGGGCCTCCTGACGGGTGCTGCGGACGAGGCCGTCGGGGCCGTGCGTTTCCACGGCGAACGATGCCGAGACCGTGCCGTAGCGGGCCGCGTCGACCAGGTTTCCAGTCCTCAGCATGCCGACCAGAAACCCGCCGCAGAACGAATCGCCGGCGCCGGTCGGATCCCTGGCCTCGACCGGGACGACGGCGATTTCGGCGGTCAGCCCACGGCCCTGTTCGAAGATGCGGCAGCCCGCGCTGCCGAGCTTGAGGACCACGACCCGGGCGCCGTGACCGAGCAGGGTGATCACCGTCTCGTCCGGATCCGAGCCGGGCCAGAACGTCTCGATGTCGGCTTCGCTCGGCAGCAGCGCGTTGATGTCGCTGTAGAGCTCTTCGGCGCGATTGCCCGGCGGCGCATCGTAAAACGGTGAATCGATCTGGATCCAGCCGGACGATCCGAACCGCGCGCGGCAGGCGCGCGCGATCCGCCGGTGCTTGACGACCGGCATGGTCGCGCAATGGATGCCGCGCAGCGTCGGCCACCAACCGGCCGGAACATCGCTCTCGTCGGGGGCGAACTCATGCCAGCGCTCCAGCGCGTCGGGCAGCGTCGAAGAGTCGATGAACCGCGCCCGCTCGGCGGGCGGAATGCGGTCGACGACGGCTTGCGGGAAATTGCGCGTGCGGCTGCCGTCGGCGTTGTAGGCGAACGCGACGTTGCGGCCATGCGGCTTGCCGAGGTCGCGCACGCCCTCGATGTCGATGTTCAGTGAACGCAACAGCTCGAAGCAGGCCGGCGGATAGCCGGCGCCAAACCGCGACACCATCCCGACCCGGTCGCTCCACACCCGCGCGCCCAGCGCACCATAGAGCGCGTTGCCGCCGAACGTCTGCGGCAGGCACTCGCCGTCGGCCGTCACCACATTGTCCGGCGTGAGACAGCCGAAGATCGCGACTTCGGGTCCAGTCATCGCGCCACCGCCCGCGACTTGACCTGGCCGAGATAGGCCTCGACCACGCGGACGTCGCTTCGCACTTCATCGCGCGTGCCCTGGATCAGAAACCTGCCGCCTTCGAGAACATAGGCGCGGTCGCAGATCCCCAGACCAAGCCAGGCCATCTGTTCGACCAGCAGCACGGCGATGCCGCGCTTCTTCAGTGTGACGAAGGACTCGAAGATCGACCGCACCAGCGCCGGTGCCAGCCCCAGCGACGGCTCGTCGAGCATCAACAGCCGCGGGCGGCCGAGCAGGGCGCGTCCGATCGCCACCATCTGTTGCTCGCCGCCGGACAGCAGGCCGGCCTTTTGCGCCAGCCGTTCCTTGACGCGCGGAAACAGTTCGAAAATGTCCGCCATGTCCTGCTGCACGGCGGTCTTGTCGCCGGCCCGCAACCGGTGGAAGGCGCCGAGTTCGAGATTCTCCAGCACCGTATGGTCGGGGAACAGCTGGCGGCCCTCCGGCACCATGCACAGGCCGAGGGCGACCTTCTCGTGCGCCGGCCTGCCGCCGATATCGCTGCCGTCGAACGTGATCGCGCCCGCCTGATGGCGCGCCAGCCCGGCGATCGCGCGCAGCAGCGTCGTTTTGCCGGCGCCGTTGCTGCCCAGGATCGTCACGACTTCACCGGGGTCGACCGTCAGCGACGCCCCCTTGAGGACGCCGACCGGACCATAGGCGACGTGAAGGTCGTCAACCCGCAGCAGGACTGAGCTCATGCTCGCTCTCCACGCCAAGGTAGGCCTCGACCACGACCGGATCGTTGCGGACGGTATCGACGTCGCCGCGGCTGATGACGCGGCCGTATTCGAGCACGGTGATGGTGTCGGACACCGCGGTGACCAGATCCATGTGATGTTCGACCAGCAGCACCGCCAGGCCGGCCTCCCGCAACTGCTCGATCAGGCGGGCGAGCATCTCGATCTCGCCGGCGACGAGGCCGGCGGCGGGCTCATCCAGCAGCAGCAGCCGCGGCCTCGCGGCCAGCGCGCGCGCCATCTCGAGCAGCCGGCGGTGGCCGTAGGCCAGACTGTCGGCCGCTGCGTCGGCGAATTCGCCGAGGCCGACCAGCGCCAGCAACTCGTCGGCGACGGCGCGGCGGCGCTGTTCCTCGTCGCGGCTTCGTCGGGTGCGAAACAAGGCATCGAACAGGCCGGCGCCGGATTGCATCTCGCAGCCGACCATGACGTGCTCGCGCGCCGTCATGCCGCTAAACAGCTTGATGGTCTGGAAGGTGCGTGCGATGCCGCGGCGGGCGGCGTCATGCAGTGAAGACAGCGTCGTCTCGACGCCGAGGATCTCGATCGTGCCGCGGTCGGGCCGGTAGGCGCCCGAGACGATGTTGACCAGCGTGGTCTTGCCGGCGCCGTTCGGCCCGATCAGCGCGTGCACCGTTCCCGGCGCGATGACGAGATCGACGTCGTTGAGGGCGACGATGCCGCCGAACGACTTGCTGACGCCGCGGATGCTCACGACGGGCGTTTGGGCGTCGGCCACGGTGGTCCTGGCGAGGCGCGGTGCGGGCGCGGCTTTTGGCTTCTGCGCGGCGGGATCAGGCGCGGCCTTGCGGCCAAATGCCGGCAGCAGGCCGGCGACGCCGTGCGGCAGATAGAACAGCGTGACCAGGATGATGATCGAGAAGATCAGCAGCCGGTATTGTTCGGCGCCATGCAGCAGTTCCGGCACCAGCGTCAGCAGCGTCGCGCCGAACAGCGGCCCCGACAGCGTGCCGGGCCCGCCGAACAGGATGGTGAGCAGGAAGAACACCGAGTTCACAAACTGGAAATTGTCCGGATTGATGAAATTCTGCAGGTGCGCGAACAGCGCGCCGCCGAGCCCTGCGAACATCGCGCTGATGACGAACACGATGACCTTTTCGCGATGGACGTCGACGCCGACCGAGGCCAGCGCCGCCTCGTTGGATTTCAGCGCGCGCAGCTTGCGGCCGAAATCGGACGCCACCAGGTTTCGTTGTAGCACGAGCGCGATGATGGCGAAGGCGCCGGACAGATAGTAATAGTCGGTGACATTGAAGACATGGCCGGCGACGCGCGGCCGCGGGATCGCGGTGATGCCGAGATCGCCGCCGGTCACCGAGGTCCAGGTCAGCAGCACCTTCCAGACCACCCAGCCGAACGCCACCGTGACCATCGCCAGATAGGGCCCTTTCAGGCGCAGCACCGGGAAGGCCAGCGCCGCTCCGGCGATGCCGGCCGCGACGACGCCTGCGATCATGCCGATCCAGACATTGCCGCCGATGAACAGCAGCGCCGGAATTTTTGGCAGCGCCAGGCTGACCAGCGCCGAGACATAGGCGCCGATCGCCATCAGCCCGGCGTGGCCGAGCGAGAACTGGCCGGCATAGCCGATCAGGAGGTTCATCCCGATCGACACGATGGTGTAGATGAACACCAGGATCAGCAGGAATTTGAAGAAGCTGCCGGTCAACAGCAGCGGCGCGGCCAGGAACACCAGGCCGGCCGCCACGAGCAACAGTCGGGTCGCGAGGACACTCATGCCCGCTCCGCCGAGGGCACGCCGAAGATCCCGTCAGGCCGCCAGTACAGCACCGCGATCATCAGGCTGAAGGCGAGGATGTCGCGGATGCCGCTGAACAGATATCCCGAGATCAGCCCTTCCATGGCGCCGTAGGCGACGCCGCACAACAGGATGCCGCGCGGCGAGGCGAGCCCGGCGACGATCGGGATGACGAAGGCCTTCAGCCCGAGCACCGTTCCCATCTGCGGGTCGGCCAGCGTGATCGGCGCCACCAGCATGCCGGCGATCCCCGCCAGCACGCAGGCCAGCGCATAGGACGCGGTGGCGATGCCGCCGGCATTGATCCCCATCAGGCGCGAGGTGTCGGCGCTGTGCGCGACGGCGCGGAACGCCTTGCCCCACAGCGTGCGGTAATAGAAATAATCCAGCGCCAGGAACGCGCCGACGCTGCTGGTGATGATCAGCAGATGCTGCGGATAGATCGCGAAGGCGCCGAGCCGCAGCGCGTCCTGGCCGACGAAGGCCGGCACCCGCAGCGAATTGCGGCCCCACACCAGTTCGGCGATGTTGACGAACAACAGGCCGACCGCCAGCGTCGCCATCACCCAGCCTTCGCTGCCGGCCTGGACGAACGGCCGCACCGTCAGCCGCTCGGCGACGATCCCCAGAAGCCCGAGAACGACGGCCAGCGCGATCGCGGTCAGGATGATCGGCCAGCCCCACGATGCGAACAGCGTGTAGGTCAGCATGCCGCCGGCCATCACCCACATGCCGAGGCCGAAATTGAGCACCCGCATGGTGGTGAAGGTCACGCTGTAGCCGACCGCGATCAGCGCGTAGATCGCGCCGGTGGCGAGGCCGTCGAGCAGGATTTGAAAGAAGAAGACCAAGATAGTTCTCGTCGGTCGCAGCTGGCTCTACAGATGAAACCTCATCCTGAGGAGCCGCGCCCTTGCGCGGCGTCTCGAAGGATGGCCACAAGGCAGACCTCGCAGCCATCCTTCGAGACGCATCGCTGCGCGATGCTCCTCAGGATGAGGGGAGTGTGCCGGATCTCACTTCAGCGCAAAACTCTTCGGGTCGATGTACTTCTTCTGCCCCGCCTCGGGCGTGATGTAGGGCCCGGTCGCGTCGTAGCTGACGGCGAGGAATTTGCCGCCGGTCCAGCGGCCCATCATCATGTCGTCCAGGGTATGGCCCTCGTGGCGCTCCTTGGTGAACACCGGATGGTCGACACTGAGCCCGACACCCTTGTAGCTCGGGATCTGCTCGAGCGCGGACCGGATCGCCTTCGGCGCGAAGCCGGCCTTGTCCATCGCCATGCTGAACAGGATCACGGCGTCATAGGCATCGAAGAAGCTCGCCGGGTCGTCGAAATCCTGGTTGTAGCGCTTCTTGTAGTCGGCGATGACCGCCGCCCGCTCGGGGCTCTGCGGTCCGTCGACGGTGACGACGTTGCTGTTGATGGTGCCCTCGGCGAGATCGCCGGCCGCCTTCCACAGCGCCGGCACCGCGATGCCCCATGACGAGACGAACGGGGTCATCGGTTCGCCGAGCTTCTTGCGGGTCTGGAAGATCGCGACCGCTTCGCGGATCGTGCCGTAATGCAGGATGACCTCGGCGCCGGCCGCCTTGATCTTGAGCAGTTGCGCGGTCATGTCGGTGTCGCTGGTCTCGAACGTCTCGTCGGCGACCGGCTTGATGTTGAGTTCGCTCAAGCGCCGCGTCAGTTCCTTGCGGCCGATCTGGCCGTAGCCGGCGGTCCAGGTCAGCAGGGCGACCTTGCTGAGCCCGAACTTCTTCACCATCTGGTCAACGATGAAATCGGCCTGGCCGTTGCCGAACATGCCGAGCCGGAACAGGTAGTTGTCGCGGCCTTCCGCCTGGGCGGCATTCTGGATGATCGCGGTGGCGTCGGTGTGCACGCAGATGGTCGGGATCATGTACTGGTCGTTGAGCAGCGGGGTCACCGCCAGCATCGACGCGCTGTTGGCGGTGCCGACCATGGCAACGACATCCTGCCGCTCGATCAGGTCGCGATAGGCGGACACGGTCTTGACCGGATCGAACTCGTCGTCGCGGACCACGACCTCGAACATCCGTCCCTTGACGCCGCCCTTGGCGTTGACGGCGGCGATCGCCATGTCGATGCCGCGCTTGATCTCGTTGCCGAACGCGGCCACCGGCCCGGTCATCGGCCCCGCGAAGCCGATCTTGACGGTGTCGGCCGCCTTGACGGGACTGGCGAGCAGGCCGGCGGCCAGCCACAGCGCTCCCGCCGTTCGTGTGATGCGTGCAAACTTCGATACCATCAGGTTCTCCCGTCAACGTCCGCGTGGGTGAAAATCAAGAGCATTCAACGTGGTCTATTCCGGCCTGCGCCAGCCGATGCTGAAGCGATAGCGGTCGGCCCGGTAATGAATGATCACGTATTCGACCGGGATCTGATTTTTCGACCGCGACAGCCGATGCGCGACCAGTGTCGCGGTGCCGGTCCGCACCTTCAGGCGGCCGGCGATATCCTTGTTGGCATTGACCGCCTCGACGATCTCGTCGCCGCCGACGATGCGGACCCCGGTGGCGGCCTCGATCCAGGCGTACAGCGACTTGTTGCTGAGGTCGGCCATGGAGGGCACGCGGTCCTTGAGGACGCGCGGCGAGATCCACGAGACGCTGGTGGCCATCGGATAGTCGTCGGCCAGCAGCACCCTGTCGACGGTGAGCACCGGCTCGCGCGGCTTGATCTTCAGCCGCTCCGCGACGTCCGCGGTGGCCGGCAGGCGGCGGATCGCCCGCGTGTCGTAGCTCGGCCGCAGGCCGCGCGAGCGCATTTCGTCGCCGAAGCCCGCGAACGTCTTCAGTTGCTGATTGACGTGCGGCGGCAGCACGATCGAGCCCTTGCCGGGCCGCCGCGTGATCAGGCCTTCCTGCTCGAGGCGATCGAGCGCCGACCTCGCCGTGGTGCGGCTGACGCCGTACATGGCGTTGAGCTCCGACTCCGACGGCAGGCGGTCGCCGACGGCGAATTTCCCGGCCTGGACGTCGCTGCGCAGCCGTGCCGCGATCTGAAACCAAAGCGGGACCGGGCCGGCATCGAGGTCGGAAAATTCATGCGCCATGGCCAAATGGTATAACGTCATGACATTTGCGCAAGCCGGAAATTTCGGCTTGGCTTGCCCATGTTTTAATCCCGGGCTTTATTGCAGGCCGGCGCGACGGAAGGCGTCGAGGTAATGGGTGCGTTCGGCGTCGTGCCGGATCAGCATGTGCTCGGAGATCCAGGCCAACGAAATATTGGGTTGTGCCCGGCGCAATTCGGCGAGCGCGGCCGTGGCGACCTCGGTCTCGCCGGCCATCGCGGCGGCGGCGGTGAGTATGCGGTAGGCGGCGGGAAATTCGCCGCGCTGCCGGGTGCCCTCGCGCGCCAGTTCGATGGCCCGATGGTAGTTTCGGCCGACGAACTCGGCATAGGCGGCGGCGCCGCTGAAAATCGCCGAGAACGGATCGCGCGGGCTCAGCCGGATGGCGCGGGCCGCGGCCTCGCCGCCTTCCTCCCAGCGTTCGCAGGCGGCGAGCACCAGGCCGTAATAGCCCTGCGCCAGCGAAAAATTCGGATTGAGGCGCAGCGCGGTTTCGAATTCGGCGAGCGAGTCGGCAAACCGGCCGAGATAGACGTAGGTGCTGGCGCGTGCCAGATGCGCCCAGGGATCCTCGCCGTCGGCGCGCATCGCCGCCAGCGCCGCGCGCTCGGCGAGCGGCATGGCCGTGGCCCGGTCCTCCCAGCCCATGTGGATGCCGAACACATGACTGACGGCGAGGACGCCGAGCGCCTGGCCGTAATCGGGGTCGATGGCGATCGCGTCGCCGAGCAGCGCCTGGGCCTTCAAATTGTCCGGTCCGGTCATCCGCCAGAAATGCGATAGCGCGCGCATCAACAGGTCCCATGCGTCGAGGCTGCCGGGCGCCTTGCGCTGGGCACGAAAATTCTCGGCGGCAAAGACCTGCGGCTCGATGGCGGCGACGATGGCGTCGGTGATCTCGTCCTGCACGGTGAACAGGTCGGCGAGGTTGCTGTCGTAGCGCTCCGCCCAGATGTGGCTGCCGGTCGAGACGTCGATCAGCTGCGCGGTGATGCGCAGGCGCTCGCCGATCCTGCGTACGCTGCCCTCGACGACATAACCGACGCCGAGGTCTTCGCCGACCTGCTTCAGGTGCACGGATCTGCCTTTGTAGGCAAAGGAGGAATTGCGCGCGATGACGAAGAACCAGCGCAGCTTGGACAGCGCGGTGATGAGATCCTCGCTGATGCCGTCGGAAAAATAGTCCTGCTCCGCTTCGCCGCTCATATTGACGAATGGCAGCACCGCGATGGCCGCGCGGTCCGAAGGCGGCAGTCCCGGGCGCGAGGGGACCGGCCCGGGTCCTGCCGCGGTTGCCGCGGGTCCGGCGCCCTGGTGCCGTGTGCTCACGTCGCCGACGAAGCGGATGCCCTTGCGGGCAAACGTGCGGATCAGCCGCTGCTCGGCGCCGCAGTCACCGATGGCCTTGCGCGCCGCATTGATGCGGCTGGCGAGCGTCGAATCCGACACGATCCGGCCGTGCCATACCGATGCAATGAGGTCGTCCTTGCTGACGACGCGGTCGCGGTTCTGGATGAGGTAGATCAGGAGGTCGAAGACCTGCGGCTCGACGTCGATCGGAACGGAGCTCCGGCAGAGTTCGCGTCGTCCGCAATCCAGCAAATGGTCGGAAAACAGAAATTGCACCCTGAACCCCCGCGGATGGCGTGCGCCTCAAGCAACAAACAAACGAATCCGAATTGAAAATGAAGGTTTGGGCAAAGCATTTTGCCTGCGCCGCCGGCATCGTCGGCATGGATCGGAACATCGGAGGATCTGTGGCGTGATGGTCGATATCCGGATGGATTTCAAGCCGCGCGGCGCCGTTTGCATCCCGGATGTCGCATGCGGAGCAGAAAACGTCGCGGGCCGCCGAATTCCGGAAGCGTTGCCATGAAGACCGATGCCGTTCGCGTCCAATTCCATGCCGAAGGCCTTTTGAGGAATCATATGATGACCGATCATCCGACCCGACGTGCATTCACCCTGGCCGCCGGCGCCGGGCTCTTGCTGCCGGCGCTCGGCCAGGGCGTTCGCGCCGAGGCGCCGCTGCGGCTGCGCTGTTCGCTCGACACCGCGCCCTCGCACCTGAAGAACGTCTGCGTGAAGGATTATCTCGGCAAGGTCGAAGCCGCCTCGGACGGCAGGATCAGATGCGAGATTTTCGAGAGCGCGCAGCTCTATCAGGATCTCGAGGTCGGCAAGGCGCTGATCCAGGGCCAGATCGAGATGGCGGTCCCCGGAAGCTGGAGCATGACGGGGATCGTGCCGGACGCCGATCTGTTCCAGTTGCCGGTGCTCTACGGTCGCTCCATGGAAGACATCCACCGGGTGATCGATGGCAAGCCGGGCGAGCTGCTCAACGGCCAGATCCAGCTGAAGCTGCGCTCGCACGTCGTCGGTCGCTATCTCGATCTCGGCCACTTCAACTGGTACAGCGCCGGCAAACCGATCGCCACGCTTGCCGATCTCAAGGGCATGAAGATCCGCAATTCCGGCGGCGCCGGGCAGTCCTGGCGCGCGCGCTTCGTCGGCGCCATTCCCAACACCACGGCCTGGCCGAACGTGCCGCTGTCGCTGTCGCAGGGCACCTTCGACGGCCTGGTGAGCTCCAACGAGAGCCTGGTCAGCGCCAAGCTGTGGGAAGCCGGCGTCAAATACGCCATCGAGGATCACCAGTTCATCGCCGAGTACATCCCCCTCGTCAGTCAGGCGTTCTGGGACAAGCTCGGACCGGAGCTGCAGAACCTGATGACGGAGACCTGGGCGGCGAACGTGCCCGCCTATCGCGAGCGGAGCATCACGGCCCAGCGCGAGGCGCGCAGAACGCTGATGCAGCACGGTGTGGTTTTCGTCGATCCGCCGGACGGGGAGATCGCCGAGACGCGCGGCCGCATGATGGCCGAGCAGGATCAACTGGCAAAGGACATCAAGATCTCGCCGCAGATGCTGCAGGCCGTGATGGCAGTCGCTGCCGGCTTTGTTTGAGCCGCGGGCGGAACGCGGAACCGTCATGATGAATGTCTGGGATCGCGCCGAGGAGACCCTGGCGGGGCTTCTCGGGCTCATTGCTCTCATCATCGGCGTCTGGCAGGTGATCGGGCGCTACCTCGATCCCGCGCACGCCATCAGCTATGCCGAAGAGGTGATCGTCTATCTGGTGATCTGGGCGATCATGTTCGCCTCGAGCCGCCTGGCGGGCCGCGACGGACATGTCCGGGCCGACCTGGTGCTGCGCAGGCTGCCGCCGCGACTGCTGCGCTGGGTCGAGGTGTTCAATTGCCTGATTGCGGTGATGTTCTGCATCGCGCTGGCGGGTTACGGCGCGCAGATCGTTCACACCTCGTATCTGATCGACGAGCGCTGTTCGAGCGACCTGCAATTCCCGATGTGGGTCTATTATCTCGCGCTTCCGGTCGGCAGCGGTCTGATCGCCGCGCGCTACGCGATCCGGCTGCTGCGGTTCGCCGTGCATTTCGATGCCGCCGCCATGACGGTGGGCCACGCCATCGGCCATGAGGTGCCGAGCGGATTAGCGCTGCCGGTCCGGCGCCGGCCGGATGCCTCGTCCGCATGCTGACCCTGCTGTTTCTCGTGGCGTTCTTTGGCCTGCTGGCCTGCGGCATGCCGATCTTCCTGGTGCTGGGGCTGTGCGCCGCGATCTTCTATTTGCTGTCCGGCCAGCCGCTGATCGGCGTGGCGCAAATGGTGATCGACAAGCTCAACTCCACCACCTTGATGGCGCTGCCGCTGTTCGTGATGGCCGCGGCCTTCATGCGCTCCGGAGGCATCGCCAAAGCGCTGGTCGATCTGTCGGCGGCCTGGCTCGGCGGCATCCGCGGCTCGCTCGGCGTGGTTACGGTGGTGGCGTGCTCGCTGTTCGCCGCGATCTGCGGCTCCAGCGTCGCCACCGCCCTCGCCATGGGCACCATCCTGGTGCCGGCGATGATCGAGCGCGGCTATCCGCGCGGGTTCGCGCTCGGCGTGGTCGGCGCATCCGGCACCATCGGCATCGTGGTGCCGCCGAGCCTGGCGCTGATCCTCTATGGCATCGTCGCCGAGCAGTCGGTGCCGCGGCTGTTCCTCGCCGGCATCGTGCCGGGGCTGCTGCAGGCTTTGGCCTTCCTGCTCTGGGTGCTGTATGACGCACGCCGGCGCAACCTGCCGGTCGAACCGGCGCTGCCGCTGGCCGAGCGGCTCCGGATCACGCTGCACGCGGCACCGGCGCTGGCGGTGCCTGTCGTGGTGATGGTCGGAATCTACGGCGGCATCGTCACCGTCACCGAGGCGGCGGTGCTGGCGGCGGCGACGGCGCTTCTGGTCTCGCTGCTGTTCTATCGCGGCTTTCATTACAGCGAGACGCTGCGCGTGATTGCCGACGGCATCGGCAGCGCCGCGGCCATCATGCTGATCGTCGCCACCGCGCTGGCCTTCGGCCACTGGATGACGGAGTCGGGCGCGCCGGCGCAACTGGTGCGCTTCGTCACCGGCCACGGTTTCGCGACATGGCAGTTCCTGCTGCTGATCAATCTGCTGCTGCTGGTGCTCGGCTGCTTTCTCGAGGTCACGGCGACGCTGCTGCTGGTGCTGCCGATCCTGGCTCCGGTGCTGCGGCCGCTGGGCGTCGACCCCGTGCATTTCTCCATCATCTTCACCCACAACATGGAGATCGGCCTCGTCCATCCGCCGGTCGGCCTCAACCTCTTCGTGCTCTCCACCATATCGTCGGCGCCGGTCGGCGAAGTCGTCCGCGGCATACTGCCGTTTCTGGTCCTGCTCGTGGTCGTGCTCGGCATCATCACCTACGTGCCGGCCCTGACGTTATGGTTGCCGGACCTGGTTTTAGGCAAATAGCACCTCGCCCGTCCGCGGGGCGGCGAGGTGCCTTGGCACCGGCGGGGCTCGCAATATGAGGCCGGAGTCGGCGTCAAAGGCGTCGCCAAAGCCTTGTTAAAATTCCAGTAACCGGATTTCCTAACGGTTTGTGTCGTCCCGACAGCGTATGGTTTCGCTCCCTTCGGAGCGGAAATGCCCAGCCCATTTCACCATACGACCAGCGAGGTCCCGCAGGCGGCGGCGGTCGACCGGCGGGCCGTCATCACGGCCCGCAATCCGGTGCTGTGGCTGACCTTGTGCGGCGCCGTCCTCGTCACGGCGATCCTGGCCGGGACGATCATGATGATCGGGCAGTTTCGCGAGCGGGCGCTGAGCAACAGCGAACGCGAACTGGAAAGCACCGTCCGGCTGGTGACCCGCCACTTCGATCAGCACTTCGAGGACTCCGACACCATCGCCGCCGACGTGATCTCGCGGCTGCAGCTCTCCGAAATCGGTTCGCCGCAGCTGTTCCGGGCGCGGATGGCGAGCCCGTCGGCGCATGACATCCTGAGCGCCAAGGCCGGGGTGCTGTCCTACCTCGGTGACATCACGCTGTTCGACAGCAACGGGGAGGTCGTCAACTGGTCGCGCCCGTTGCCGGCGCCGGCCTTCAACATTGCCGCCCGGGATTATTTCAGGACCTTCAAATCCGATCCGCAATCACCGGCGGTTCTGACGGAAGCGGTCAAGAGTTATCTCAACGGCCGCCTCAACACGGTGATCGCCCATCGGCTGACCGGGGAGAATGGCGTGTTTCTCGGCGTGATGACGCGGCGCATCGACCCGGCGACCTATGAGAAATTCTTCGCTTCGGCCGCGCCCGGGGCCGGCGCGGCCATTGCCATGTTTCACGCCGACGGCACCTTGCTGGCACGCTATCCGCGCATCGAGGAGATGATCGGACAAAAATTTCCGGGGGCGCTGCTGTCGCGCGTGTTGACCGGCGGTGATCAGCTCACGCGCCGCGTCACCAGTCCGATCGACAACATGGAGCGTCTCGGCTCCGCGGCCCGGCTCACCCGCTTCCCCGCCATCGTCGTCGCAACCAACACCGCCTCCGCCGCGCTCGCCGACTGGCGGGACCAGACCCGGCTCCTGATCGCCGCGGCGGCGCTGGCGGCGTCGGTGGTCGCGCTGATGCTGTTTCTGATCATCCGGCAGATTTCAAGGCAGAACCGCGAGGCGCAGCAGCGGCTGGAGGCCGAACGGCAGCGGCTCGACACCGCGTTGAACAACATGATCCAGGGGCTCGTGGTGTACGATGCGTCCGCGCGTATCGTGACCTTCAACCGGCGTTACGTCGACATGGTCAATCTGTCGCCGGAGGTCGTCAAGCCGGGCTGTCACTTCACGGATATGATCCAGCACCGCAAGGACAAGGGTGCCTTCGACGGCGACGTCGAGGAATTCTGCGCCACGGTGATGCGCAACATCGCCCGCGGCGAGGTCGACCACAGCATCATCAACTGCGCGGACGGCCGCTGCCTGCTGGCGGTCAGCAAGCCGCTGAGCCATGGCGGCTGGGTCACCACGCTGGAGGACATCACCGAACGCCGCGAGCTCGAGCAGGAGCGCGACCGCAGCTACGCCTTCCTGCGCCAGATCATCGACCACATTCCCTCGCTGATCACCGTCAAGGGGGCGCGCGACCGCCGCTATCTGCTGGTGAACCGCGCGGCCGAGGAGAAGTTCGGCATGTCGCGCGACCAGGTGGTCGGCAGGACCGCCTTCGACATCTTCCGCAAAGAGTCGGCCGACGTCATCACCGCCGACGATGACCGGATGCTGCAGGGCCACGACGGCCTGTCGCGCGGCGAGCACCTGTGGAAGAGCCAGGCCATGGGCGACCGCATCGTCACCTCCAAGCGCATCGGAATCAACGATGCGAGCGGCGATCCGCGCTACATCATCAACGTCGTCGAGGACGTCACCGAACGCCGCCGCGCCGACGACAGGATCACCCATCTGGCGCATTACGACGCGCTCACCGATCTGCCCAACCGGGTGCTGTTCCGCGAACAGATCGAGCGCGAGCTCGAAAAGGCGAGCCGGGGCGATAAGTTCGCCCTGCTCTACATCGACGTCGATGAATTCAAGGGCATCAACGATTCGCTCGGCCATCATGTCGGCGACGAGCTGCTCAAGACCATAGCCGGCCGCATCAAGGATTGCCTCGCGCCCGGCGACCTGATCGCGCGGCTCGGCGGCGACGAGTTCGCGGTGATCCGGACCGCGATCGGCGGTCCCGATGAGGTCGTCGCCTTCGTGACCCGGCTGCATCATGCCATCCGGCAGCCCTGCCACTGCCTCGGCCATCAGTTGTCGACCGACGCATCGATCGGCATCGCGTTGGCGCCGCGCGATGGCACCGATCTCGACCAGTTGGTCAAATACGCCGATCTGGCGATGTACAGTGCCAAGACCGGGGGCCGCCGCACCCACCGTTTCTTCGAGCCGGCGATGGACGCGAGCGCCAAGGCCCGCCTCGCCATGGAGCAGGATCTGCGCCAGGCGATGGCCGTTGGCGGCTTCGAACTCCATTACCAGCCGGTGCTCGATCTGATCAGCAATGAGGTGACCGGCTGCGAAGCGCTGTTGCGCTGGCGCCATCCGGAGCGCGGCATGGTTTCGCCCGCTGAATTCATCCCAGTGGCAGAAGACACCGGCCTGATCGACAAGCTCGGCGACTGGGTGATGCGCACCGCCTGCAAGGAGGCCGCCAGCTGGCCGCATCATGTCCAGCTCGCCGTCAACGTCTCGCCGGTGCAGCTGAAGAGCGAGACCCTGGCGCTGCGCATCGCCGGCGCGCTCGCCGCGTCCGGGCTGGCGGCGAACCGGCTGGAGATCGAAATCACCGAGGCGGTGCTGATCCGCGACGACGAGACCGCGCTCGCCATCCTGCACCAGCTGCGCGGCATCGGCGTGCGCATCGCGCTCGACGATTTCGGCACCGGCTTTTCGTCGTTGAGCTATCTGAAGCGGTTTCCGTTCGACAAGATCAAGATCGACCGCTGCTTCGTCAGCGACATCGAGGAGAGCGGCTCCGAGGCGATCGTGCGGGCCGTGGTCAACATCGCCGCGGCGCGCAACATGGTCACCACCGCCGAGGGCGTCGAGACGGAACGGCAGCGGGACCTGCTGCGCGAGTTCGGTTGCACCCAGATGCAGGGCTACCTGTTCAGCGCGCCGCGGCCCGCCGCCGAGATCAGGCCGCTGCTTGGCCGAAGCGGTGAGCCGGCCCGCGTCTCGGCGTGAGCCATTGCCGCCGGCGTTCTATGCTAGTTTGGAGCTTCGGCTCTGATTCAATCAGAACCGATAATGCTCTGGCTCATTGCGTCGGAATGACGAAGATCTGGCCGGGATAGATCAGGTTCGGATTGCGGATCTGCGCCTGGTTGGCCTTGTAGATGACGGCGTAGCGCGTGCCGTTGCCGTAGCTGAGGCGGCTGATGCGCCAGAGACTGTCGCCCCGGGAGACCGTGGAGGTCGCGATCTTCGGCACCACCACCGCCGAGGCCGAGCTTGCGGCCGGCTGGGCGGTATCGTGCGCCACGGCGCCATCGGCGGCCGCCAGTTGCGGCTGCGCTGCGGCGGCGGCGTCCTGTCGCTTGACCGGCGGCGTGGTCACGGATCCGGTGACGACCGTATCGGGAACGCTGAACGGAACCTCGGCGCGGGCGCGAACCGAGCCGGACGTCGCATCGACCTCGTCGAGCCGAACCCGATAGTTGCCGGCGACGACACCTTTATTGATCGTGACCGCAAAGCGCCCGTCGGGATCGGCGGTGGCCGAGGCGATGAAGCTGTCGTTCAGATACAGCCTGACTGTGGCGGCGGCGCGCGCGCGACCGCTGACATGGAGCTTGCCACCCGGCTCGGTCTCGACCGCTTCGACGGAGACTGCTCCGGCAGCCGGCTTCGGCGCCGCCGGCTGTGACAGGACCTTGGTGGGCTTGTCCGGCGTCATCAGCGCCACGACCGGGCGCTCCTTGGGACTCTCGAGCACCACCGCCACGCTCTGCTTGGAGGTCGCCTCTTTGCCGTCAGGCTGCTTCGCGCGCAGCGTCAGGTCGTAGGTGCCTGCCGGAAGCGGCGGCGGCACCATGGTGAATTCCCCGGATTGGTTCGCCACCGCCCGGTCGTGCGGTTCGCCGTTGCGCAGCAGCTCCACCGTTGCCCCGGGCGCAGCCCGGCCCGCGATCACCGTATCGCCGTTGGGCTCGATGCGCGCAACGTCGAACGACGGCGTGTCGTCGCTGCTCTTCGGCGGAAGCGCCGGTCCGCTCAGTGCGTTCAGCACGCCGACGACCGCGTTGGATTCGACCTTGCCGTTTGCGCGCGCCGGCGGGCCTTGCTCGCGCGCGGCCGCCGCGGGCTTTTCGGCGGCCGGCATGGTGGCGACACGGTCAGCGGCCGCCGGTGCCTCGTGGCGGACGTGCTGAATGCCGACCACCAGTGCAACCCCGGACGCCGCGATCAGCGCCGTGTACGCCACGCCCATCTTGCTCAGTGTCAGAATCATGCTGTTCGCCCATCGACCGGATCGCTGCCCGATCATAGAGCGTTTTTGGCGGACTTGGTACGGGTCATTGGGCCAAATGGCTAACGCAGCGAGGTGGGAACCGCTACTGCCCCGGCGTGATGTTCCCCTTTTGGATGACATCCCGCCATCGCTCGGTCTCGTTCTTCAGGAACGTCGCGAACTGCTCGCCATTGCTGGCCACCACGTCGAAGCCGACGGCTTCGAACTTGGCCTTGACCTCCGGCGCGCTGGCGGCCTCGACCAGTTCTTTCTCGAGCCTGGTCTTGACCGCCGCCGGCAGGCCTTTCGGCGCCGCCGTTGCCTGCCACGAATAGACCTCGAGATCCTTGACCCCGGCCTCCGCCATCGTCGGCACGTCGGGCAGGGTCGCCGTGCGCTTGTCGCTGGTCACCGCGAGCGCCTTCAGGCTCCCCGCCTTGATCTGCTGGGCAACGGCGCCGAGATTCTGAAACGACGCATTGGCATGGCCCGCGATCAGGTCGTTGATGGCGGGGCCGCCGCCGCGGTACGGCACATGCAGGCCGGTGGTGCCGGTCTTCTGCCAGAACAGCGCCGCCGTCAGGTGGTCGGAAGATCCGATCCCGGACGAGGCAAACGTGATCTTGTCGGGATTGGCTTTCAGGTGACTGATCAGCTCCGCCACGTTGGTGACCGGCAGGCCGGGATTGACCACCAGCACGTTGGGCGTGCGAACCGCCACGCTGAGCAGATCAAAGTCCTTTTGCGGATCGTATTTGAGATCCTTGATCAGCGCCGGATTGATCGCAAAGACGCCGATCGACCCGACCAGCAGCGTGTAGCCATCCGCTGCAGCCTGCTTCAACGCCGTCGCACCAAGCGCGCCGTTGGCGCCGGCGCGGTTCTCGACGATGAGAGTCTGTTTCAGGCGCTCGGCAACCTTGGCCGCGAGCAGTCGGCCGGTGATATCGGACGCGCCGCCGGCCGGAAACGGCACGATCACCGTCACGTTCCGCTCGGGATATTCGGCGGCCGCCGCGCCGCAGCCCAGAGCCAGCGCAAGCATTGCAATACTAATGGCTCGTAACGGTCCCACCAGCGGCCTCCCTTGATGTCGTTGAGGGGCCGAGCGTTAAAGCACTAATGCATTAGTGTCAAACCGCGCGATGCGCCGGGGCGGCCTCGGAACCTTTGAGCCGCCTGCGAAAGAAGGCGAGGATCTCGTCCCTCGCAGCCAGGGTCGGCTGCTCCGCCTCATCGATGAGATGAACCGTCACCACGCTGTGCGGGGTCTTGACGAATCGCTCGAAGAACGGCGGCGCGGGCCCGCTGTTGGCCGCGTCGTCCGGCAGCACGCGGCCGATAAATCGCGGGCCGAGGGCCGCGTCGTAGGCTGCGAACCGTTCGGCGCGGCAAAACGTGTCGCCGGCGAAGCGATAGGCCTGCACGGTGAGGTCCTCCCGCTCCAGCCGCTCGCGGACCCGCGCCAGCTCTTCGGGCGCGCTTTCGATGCCGGCTGGATTGTCGAGCGGAAGCGAAGGCTGCGACACCACCGGCGCCAGTACCGCGGGCTCGAGCATCAGGTTGAGCGCGAAATTGCCGGTAAAGCACATGCCGATGGCGCCGACGCCCGGGCCGCCGCTCTCCTCGTGCGCCAGCCGGGCCAACGCGCGCAGCCAGTCTGACACCGGACTCGACGATCCGCTGCCGAGAGCGCGAAATTCGGCGCTGATGCAGGCCCGGCGAAACACCGCGGCGGCCGTCTCGGCGTCGGGGACGTCGCCGTCGCGTCCGAAAAGTGACGGCATGTAGACCCGGAAGCCGGCCTCCCGCACCCAGCGGGCGAAGCGCGCGACATGCGGGCTGATGCCGGGCATCTCGGCCATCACGATCACCGCCGGACCGCCGCCGGCGACATAGACGGTTTTGGTGACATCGCGCAGCGTGACCTGCCGCCGTTCGAAATCGGACAGGGCATCCGGTGTCAGCAGATCTGCAGGCATGGCGGTCTCCGAGAAGCTTGCCGCCAGGCTATTTCCCGGGCATCAGGGTCGGCAAGTGTCAGAAATGACTTTGATCAGGGCGATTTTGACATCAGGAGAATTTGACATGGCGATCGTCGAAGTCGTTGTGCTGCGGGAGGCCTCACCCGCCAGCGTGGCGATCACGTTCGAGCTGCTCGCGGCGGCGAACCGTCTGCGCCGCAGCGCGCGGCGCCCGCCGTGCTTCGGGGTGCGGATTTCCGGCTCGGGCGCGGAATGGGCGCGGAGTTTCGTCGGTCCCGCCGTGACGCAAACCAGAGGCCGGGCGGATGTCGTGATCGTTCCCGGCCTTGGCTGGAGCGACGAAAGGCTCATTCGCGAGGGGCTGCGACGCCCGGATGCGGATATCGCCCGCGGCAGGCTGCGCGCCGCGTCGCGGGCGGGCGCGGAAATCGCCAGCTCCTGTTCCGCCGTGTTTCTGGTCGCCAGTGCCGGGCTGCTGAACAAGCGGCGGGCGACCACGACATGGTGGCTGGCACCGCTGTTCCGCCAGCTGTTTCCCGAGGTCGCGCTTGAAGCCGACGGCATGGTGGTGACCGACGGCAAGCTGACCACGGCCGGCGCGGCCATGGCCCAGCTCGACCTGATGCTGTCGGTCATCGCGCGTCATGCCGATGCCGAACTCGCCGATCATTGCGCCCGCCTGCTGCTGCTCGATGAGCGCCGGTCGCAGTCGCGCTATATGGCGATCTCGTATCTGACCGCCGCCGATGAACGTATCGGCCGCGCCGAGCGCTGGGCGCGGCGCCGGTTGCACAAGGCGCTCTCGATCCCTGAACTGGCCGCAGCCGCGGGTCTCGGCGTTCGCACCTTCGCGCGGCGGTGCGAGCGCGCCACCGGGCTGTCGCCGATCCGGCTGGTGCAGCGGTTGCGCGTCGAAAAGGCCGTCGAGCTGCTCGAGACAACGCATCTCGGCCTCGAC